>Ga0116227_10001348_pt1 | contig 54347 bp, 30 predicted proteins | sample S1TSphgellanicum_FD_89693 | JGI IMG/M metagenome (GOLD analysis project Ga0116227, IMG submission 89693) | Host-associated microbial communities from peat moss isolated from Minnesota, USA - S1T2_Fb - Sphagnum magellanicum MG | ecosystem: Host-associated > Plants > Peat moss > Unclassified... | reverse complement strand
TTGTTAAACTTTTATCAATATACATGATTTTCATCAAAAAGTCTAGTTGTTTCACAATGCATTTGACTATCTTCTTCGATCACATGTTGTTAAACTTTTATCAATATACATGATTTTCATCAACAAGTTCATTTGTTTCACAATGCATTTAACTATTTTCTTCAATCACATGTTGTTAAACTTTTATCAATACACATGATTTTCATCAACAAGTTCACTTGTTTCACAATGCATTTGATTATCTTCTTCGATCACATGTTGTTAAACTTTTATCAATATACATGATTTTCATCAACAAGTTCACTTGTTTCACAATGCATTTGATTATCTTTTTCAATTGCATGTGGTAAAGTTTTTATCAATATACAAGATTTTAATCAACAAGTTTTGTTATTTCACAATACATGTGATTAACTTTTTCAATCACATGTTGTTAAACCTTTATCAGTATACATGATTTTGATCAATAATGTTAATGTTAATCATTATATTTGTAAAAATGTTTTCGTGTAATTCTCTTTTGTATTTTATAATCAATTATGTTTTGAAATAACAAATCATTCAACCATATTGTGATGTATTTCTAATTTTTCAAATGTTCAATTACTTGCTATTAAACTTTCCAATGACACATGAAGTTTATCGATCACATGTTGGTAAACCTTTATTAATCTATATATAATTTCAATACAATATATAAATTATTTGCACTTAAAATTTACATGTGCAAAATCTTTTATTTTAACTATATATTTAATTAAAATATATAATTTGTTCAATTATAAAATAGACATGATAATTTCATTTTTTTCAAAATGTTTCAATTGCATGTTATTAGATTTATGCATCAAATGAAAGTTTTCAGCCACATGTTAAACCTATTTTAAAAATTAACTCAAACACAATCTATTTATTTTCACGTAAAAAATATTCTATTAAATAGATCTAAATTTCAAAAATTTGAAAACAAAAAATCATGAAATAAATTATATGATCTCAATTCATGTCTTTCAAATCTGATTTTTAACTCCATCTTGTTAAATTGTCATTAAAAGTTGGTCCTATTGCAATGTTAATCAAACTATAATTTGACATTTTCATGTAAAATGTTGCAATTTTGACCAAATTTATATTTTTCACACATCTCATTGTTCAAACTTACATTGTTAAATAATTTCATTTCTTTTAAAACATTTCAATGCAACATGTTGTCAAATTTAAATTATAAATTTGGTTACATGTCATTCATAAATAAGATTTACATAATTTTTTTCATTTATAATGAATATATTTGTAATTTTTTTAATTGTATGCATGCATCAAAATTAAATGTTTTTATTGAACATCTTAATTACAAAATCAATCATTTATATTGAATATTTATGTGTAATATGTCATTCATTTCTAATCATTATAGTTGTAAAATAATGTATCTTTTAACATGGTTGAACTTTATTTTTTCAAAGTTTTCAACCAAATGCTATAAAGTTTGAGCTCTACCAAAAATTGGATTGCAATGTATCATTTTTTAATTTTGAACATTTAATTTTTTGAATACAATTATACATGATATTATTCATGAACATAATCATAATATCCATAAAATAAAATATCATGAACTACATATTATGATAATTGACCATATGTTTCAAACTTTTAATTTCAAACCAGCACCCAAATTTTTAAATTAAAAGTTGATGAATTAATACTATTCATTTTTTTCAAGTTTTTAAACCACTCAATATTATGTATTTATACATAATGACATAATTTACCCATTTCACATTGTTTCCTTCAACCTTTTCAATCATACATTGTTGATTTAACTTAACCAAATAATGTATAACATTACATTTACATGGATTGGATGATCATCCAATTTTTAATGATCAAGTATGATCATAAATGTATATATCAATGAACATAATTTGAATTATTTCCAAAAAAAATCACATATTAATTTTTTTAAAAATAAATTACCATTCATTATTGTTAACATTTACATGTATTGTATACATCAACATAAATCTACATTTTTTTTTATTAAAAAATAATTATTTACTGTTATATAAGATCTTGGAAAAAGTTGATTATGATATTAGTCATTTACAAGTGATCTTCACAAATAATTTCACTTATTTACTAACATTTACACAAGTGCATCATAATAGTCAACTTTTCACTATCACCATAATTTGTGTGCATGTAAGTAATCCTAAATTCAAGTTTGTTCTTCACATTTGTGCTTGTGTATCTTGTCATTCATTTCACATTTTTTTATAAAAAATAAATTATTCAAGTTTAGACATTATTTGTTGTAAACCTCCTATTAAACAAGTTTAATATAACACCAATCATTTTCAATATAACATCAATCAGATTCAGTCCTGCGAGGATGAGACCCGAGAGGTACGCATGTTGCATCATCAGGCTGCCGCGGGACCCTACCATGTGCAGGAAATGGCTGACGTGTGTTCAGCCTGGGCACCGGTGCTTTTGGACAATATTGTAAGAGCAGTGAGCTACGAGTTACTTCACAGTAGGTACTTCCCATGACGTGGGATGTTTGTGAACACTGCTTTGGGTCCTTTTCCGGGTTGGTAGGTGCCTTTTAGACTTTTTTTGGGGGGCTGCACTTGTTTACAGGGTTGCAGCTAGTTATTTTGAGACTAGAGACTAATTAGGGTATGTGGGCAGGTGTACCTTCACCTTCTTCAGTGTTGCCTTTTCAAGTGACCATATTTCACCCAGGAAATATTAAATTTGGACTCAGAGTTTACAGTGTCTTTTTTAGGAATTTCTGTTTGTAGCTTAAGTGGCTATCATTGATTGGAAATGTTAAAAAAGTGATGATCATCCCTAGGGAAAATGAAGTACAAATCTCCTTTAATTATCCTTCTATATGTTTGGCTACACAATGAAAACCACACACACAAATTTGGAGATTTCCATATATGTATATATCACTTCTGGTGACTGAAAACCTGCAAAATCACTTTTTTAATGAAAAGTTTCAATTTCTAGTTGCTTGCCAGTAGAAAAAAGGCTGCTCGGAGACCCTGATCTATTCTAAAGACAAGATATTCACTAATGAAAGAAGTAACTCAAAAGATTTAGGGTCTTTACTACTTTAGGTGCTGGTCACAGGTTTTCTTTTTCAATGTTGCCAATAGTGGACTGGCGATCATCCATGAGAGGAATGAGCCAAATTCGTTTTGATGACCTCTAGGAATATATTGTCTAAATATGGCGACTTCAGAGGTGTTTTTTCCTCAAAATATGGCAACTTTGGCACTTTTTTTCCCAAAAAAATCCTTTGTGCAGTTAGCTCTGGATTTTACTTGTCGGTGCAAAAGAAAAAAACACTGGTGCTGGTTCAAAATCACTGACAGGCAAACTCAAGATCTTTTTGCATATAAGCAAATTTACAAGACTCTAGGTGAAATTAGAATGTAAAAGTACATTGCATACATAAGATCCTCAGAGTGGATGTCTGTGTTTTTTTGGTTGTCACCTATTCTTAAAGTATCCACAATGGGTGAGATAATTATTCTTTTTAAAAGCTCAAATTAGCTAAAATTTTATAATTTGGCAAATAAATTCATACAAAATTATTGAGTTAATTTGTTTCTACCATATTTAGAGAGGCAGCAGCTACGTGATCTTGCATATTATACTGAGGAGACCATTTGCAAGGCAGAACCCTTTCACACCACATGAACAAGCAAGGACGTTTCTCTCAGCGTCATAAGGGTAAGTGGAGATCAGCAAGTGGGCTTCGAATATTAATAGAAGAAATTAACGAGGAACATTATTAGGTAGTGTTTCAAACGGCAAGCGACAAAGAAAGTCAATAGTGTGTTGAAATGAAGTGCTAACATACCAAACACATGAATTCAGGATGGAGAAAGGAGGTAACTTGCGTTCCATCCTCTGGCCTGGTTCCAAAATCACCTGGGAGGACGGTGACACTGGACACCACTGCCTAGTATTGTCAGGAAAAGTTCAATGTCTCCAAGTACATAGGCAATTAGCTTGAGGGTATATATACTTTGATGCTTCGATCGCAACGGTGGGTCTGGGGGAACAACAGTCACAAGAATCTGATTTGAAGGGAAAAGTTGAATGCATGAAGAAAATCAGTTGAATTGGCAAATCACAGGGCTGGAAAACCACAGCCAGTGTTGGACAACTTGGGACCACATGGAAATGCCCACAGCCATCTTTCTCTCTCTCTCTCTCTCTCTCTCTCTCTCTAATCTTCCTTTTCATACTCTACGTGAGATTCTGTGTGAAACTATGGATTTCCCTTGCTAGAAGATATGATTTGATGGGTTGAACATCTCTGTGTTGGGTGGGTATATCAGTTGGGTACTGGTAAATACCAATATTCGAAAAATGTATCAGCTGGATAAAGGTGTATAGTTGTGGCTTTGAAAAAAATCCAAAACAGGGTAAAAGGACTATGTAGGCTTATCAATCTAGGAAAATGACAAACATTTACCATTTACCTTGTTTGTATGGCAAGGGTAGGGACAAATATTTCATCATTTACCCTACACAGTACTATGCAGATGTGAGCAAGTAAATGTGAGTAAAAAACTTATTCACACCACAATGACATATTTTGAAGTTGAGAAAGACAATTACTTGTGCAATGCCAAAACATGGACACATGAAATTTCAAACCTCCATCAAATAACTAACAAAATAGAATCCTCTTGAACCAATCAATAGCCTTAAGAAAGCATTCTTATAATTTGGGGAAATAGTAGTAAAATCTAAAGAGATTTCAAAAGCATATTATAAGAATTTTGTTTGAAAAGCAATGTAATAAACATGGATAAAATTTCAAAAGAAAAAATTTGCAATAGTTAGTTGCCATGCATCAAAACCACATGCATTGAAAACTACATGTATAAATACATATGATATATAATGATTTTGGCATATACCTATACCCCCTTTGGGTAACAAGTCTCTTTAAAGGTTGAAAGTTGAAAGTAACATGAATACAAATCATATGCATATCATAATGATTTAATTCCAATGATGATGATACATTGAACTCAATTTAGGCAAACAACTTTAGGTTTTATAAGTTGTCATCATAGATTGGACAATTCCAAATTGGAATTTATTTAACCCATTTTGAAATGAAGAGTATGGAAAGGTGTTTTATTGGATTTTTGCTTTTTGAATTTTTTTTTTCCTTCCAACACCATATTTACAAGAAGATTTTGAATACCTTCTTCACCGATTTGGACGCCATTTGTTTTTTAATTGAATTTGATGTCATTTTAACTAAATTTGAATCTAATTGTTAAATTGAATTTAGTTGAATTGGAATCAATTCAAATTCCATTCAATATATTTAATCAATTCAAGTAGCATTGCAATGTTGTTCACATCTCAATTTCACAAAGAAATGAATTAGTGTTTATCATTTCAAGAATCTTCTATTTTATTTTTTGGTTATTTTATCATAAGTTAATGGTGGCTATTTTATTGTAGGCTATTGTAAACTATTTTTGGTTATTTTAACATAGGCTTCTTTTGGTTATTATATCATAAACTATTGTTAATTATTCTATCATATGCCATTTTTGACTATTTTAGGTCATTTTACCATGGGCCATTTTGGGTTATTTTATCAAAGGTTATTGTTAGATATTTTAAGTTATTAACCATAAACTATTTTAGGTTATTCTTGGCTATTTTATTGTAAGCCATTATTAGTTATTCTAGGCTATTTTACCATATGTTATTATTGACTATTTTATGTTATTTTACTTTAGCCTATTCTTGGCTATTTAATTGTAGGCTATTATTGATTATTCTAGGTTATTTTACCATATGTTATTATTGGTTATTCTATCATAAGTTATTGCTAGTTATTTTAAACTATTTTTGGTTATTCTATTGCAAGCTATTATCGGTTATTTTAGGCTATTTACCATGAGTTATTTTTTATTATTTTATCAGTGGCTATTATTGGCTATTTTAAGCTATTTACCATAAGCTATTTTTGGCTATTCTATCATAAGCTATTATTGGTTATTGTTATCATAGGCTATTATTTGCTATTATAAGCTTTTTATCATAAATTAATCCTGACTATTGTTGGATTTTTTATTGTAAACTATTATCGTTGATTTTATTGTAAGTTATTATTAACTATTTTATCATAGGTTTTATTATTATTATAGGTTATTCTTAGCTATTTTAAATTATTTTATTATAGGATATTCTAGGTTGTTCTTAGTTATTGTAAATTATTTTACCTTAGGTTATTTAACCTTAAGTTATTATAATATGTTTTTAAGTTAGTTTAGATTATTATACCTTAATATATAATAACTTATAATAACATAGAATGACCTTGGATAATTTAAAATATAACTTGAAATAACATATAATAGTTTAAATAAAAGAACCTTAGGTATAACCTAAATTATAATAACTTACAATAATCTATAATAATTTAGAATATAACTTAAAATAACCTAAGGTAACATAAAATAACAAAGGATATAACCTAGACTATCTTAGAATATTTAAAACATGAACATAAAAATAAACCCATTACCATAGTAAATTATAATAATGAATTATGTCAACTAATAATGAAACATGATGTTCACATAATGACCCTATAGTAAAATAACTCCAATTAGGGTGAAATTGTTAAAATACATGAACTTATTTCAATATTGTTAAGGTCCCATAGTGATTTAAACTAATGAATTACACCCCACTTTTGTACTACTATTGGGTTCATGTTATTGTTGTCTATTGTTTGTGTATCATTTTCTTTGGTATGCATATAAAAACCAAAGGATTAAGCCCAAAAAATAATTAAAGGCAAGGATTTTACAATCAATCAATGTCCTTATGTTGTTTTATGCAAACACATGATTAGTTTTCAAGTAAATATCATTGTTGGAAAACAATATTCAAAGGTGATTTGGGCTTTCAAACCTCAAAACCTTAAACGTTAAACCCTAAAACATTTCAGTTGCTTGCTCATTTTTGGAATCATTGTTAGATTATTATAGTTGGTCATCATTTTTGTTTCACATATTATAGGTCATATGGCTACAAGGCATGGGTGTAGTCGATCATTAAGTAGCAAGATTCCACATGTTTAATGGTTATGCAAAGTAGTGGAGGTTAACACCATTGGTTTCACATTGTTAAAGATTTTGGTTAATTTTGTGATTTGTTTTTTAATAATTGTAAGGTTCAATGGACATAATTAGGTGTCATTTATGTGGTGTTTCAATTATCAATGGCGATCCAATTCACCATGTTTTGTGTCTAGTCAAACCCATGTTTTAAATCTTATACCAAACTTTTTTTTATTGGTATTCATTAAATTGTGTCACTATTTTATCTTTGAAATCTTCCAATTTGCATGTCTAATTGTTTGAATTTTGCATTATTATAAATGTGCATGTAATAACATTTAATTGTGACACTGCCTTCATCAAGTATATGCTCATTTTCAATTTAAATACTAATTATTTTTAAGGTCATTAATCTTTTTTTTGTATTTTGTCAATATTGGCATTTTAAAAACCCTAATCATTGACAATAACCTTTCATTTAGTGAATGCCAAAAGTAGCCAAATTGATGGTATGTTAATTAGCTTTCAATTTTTTGTTTATTTATTTATGTGTTGCTTGTTGAATTTTAGAAAATTGGATATTCAATACAACACATGTTGGTGGTGAATGTTTTTTAAATGTTAGCTAATGTTATCACTAAATTTAACCTTTCTTTTTTATGACTTAAAAGAAACCATACTCCATTGACCTTACTCTTAATGCTTGACTTAAATAGTTCTTCATCAACCTTTAAGCAAATTCAAAAACCTAAACCCAAATATATAACTCCATTTCAATGTCATGGTCATGAAGTTTTAGGTAGATGTGATATCTACACAAAACCCTACTTCTACATTGTGCAAAAGTTTCTGCATCCCTTTTCATGTTTTGTTTGTAATTTTTATTAATCGTGTATGGACATTTTATGATATTTTGTATCAATTGCAAAAGGAAGGTCTTGGTAAACCATGATCTTAATTCGTTGTGTTCTTGCATAATTACTTATTTTCCTATCCTAGGTGATAGAAATGAAAGGCTTAAGATTAGGGAATCAAGGACATACCTTGTTTTTGCCATTAGAAGAAGCACATCCCATCCAAAGCTTATCTACAATAGTTCTACAAATAGCATGAGACTTCTTCATCACAATGTTAATTGAATGGCATTTCTTTAATTATGTAGATTAAAACAATGTGTAGGAAAAGAAAGAAGTCGAATGAGTTGATTCTCATACAATTTATGTTTTAAGAGTTTTGGGTTCATGATATTTTGATTATCTTAATTGGAATAGTAACTGCTGCAACATCAAACCCTAAGTCGTTAAATCTTGATCCTAAAATGGATCAACAAAACTGAGCTTCGATTGGTTTTAGTTAGCGAATATTTCCCCATGGTTCTATGGGTTCTTTTGGAATGAAATAAACAAAAATTAGAGATCCCGAATTCTAAAACAAAGCTACATAATGAATGGCTAAATACAATTGCACATTCATTTAGAACATAAAGTTGATTACAATGTGATGCAAAACTAAAAATCTATGAACTTTTGACAACTTGGTACAGCTTTAAGAAAGAGACTAGAATTGACTTTCCAAATTGTGCAGAACCTAAATAGAACTTTACGGCAAGGATATCCTAAGTTGGAGGAAAACTTTGCACGAATTAAATTGGGAGTTGTAGGAGAACTCTATAGCAAGGAAATTACAACTTCAAAGAGAACTCTACTTGAAAGAAATTACAAGTTTCTAGGAAATTCGCTTTATGGTAAAGAAATGCAAGTTGCAGGACGGTAAAAAGAATTCAAACCTATCAAAAGGTTTCTTCACACTTTTGTGTAGTCGTCTTTGCATTTGAGAAAATGTCTTCACATCTTTGTATAGCATTGAACACTTCGCCATGACTTAGTGCAGCTTTGAACGCCTCCTTTTCATGCTCCAATTCCTCTACCTATTTTTTCTCCTCATATCAAGAAGAAGAAGAAGGAAGTAGAAAAGACAAATGTAATTAGAACATGAAAAAAGATGTGAAAAGAGATGGGAGAGGAAACCTAATTTCAAATTGTCAAAATTGAAACATTCTAATGAAAAGAGAAGAGGTTTCTGACTTGGAGAGAAGTGATGGAAAGGAATGGAGGAAAGAAAGGGGGGAGGATGAGGGAAAAAGTGGAAGGTATAAAGAGGGGCGCATTACCATATGCTGCCACCTCTTTGTTTCCACCCCTTGTAATTATGATTATGAAGATGACAACAAGGTTTTTCTATTTTAATATTGTGATTATGTTAAAGTGGCGATCGTCCATATGATGGTTTAGACAGAATTTTAATATATTTATTGGCAGCCTATTAAAACTTATAATAAAGTTTTAGCGATATTGGAAGTTTTTTTTTTGAAATATGGTGAATTTGGGCCATTTTGCCCATGAAAAATCTTTTGTAGATGAAATCGAAATTATTTTTCTCATGTCAAAATTTTGACGACATTTCAACCAAAAAAATATAGCATGGGCAATGATTTTTTTTTAGGTGTCACCAAATTCTAGTCATTTTTTTATACTCTAAATATATTTTTTAAAATAGTAATTTGGAAATAATATTTTAAGATAATGCAAAAGGAATATATTAAACTAATTCAAAAAGGATGTTCTAAAATAATTAAGAAAGAATATTCCAAAATAATTCAAAAAGAATATTGCATAATAATTTGGAAAGATTTTTTGGAATTATTTAAAAGGAATTATATTCCAAAATTATTTAGAAAAAATATTTCAAAATAAATTTAAATTCAAAATTCTTCGAAAATATTCCAATAAATTTTTTTAATTATAAATTTAATAAATTTAGCTACTTTATATTAATATGTGACGAATAATATCCTATTGATTTCAAGGTTTGATGTTGTTTGAGTTTTTTGTTTTGAAACTCTTAATTCTAAAAGTCTTGTAAGACTTGTGTCACTCTAAAGTCTTGAAATTTTGAAGGATTATTGGTTGTAAACTTTAATGTGCACAATGTAGAGGTTTAAGGTTTAATGGTTGTAGTCTACAGACTATAGTGTAGAGCATAGGGTTTACTAGTCATTAATAGCAAAGTTAGGGTTTACTAAATATTGACAACAAAGTCAATGGAAACTGATGATGTAAATAACCAAACTAATGATAGGGCTAACATGTGATAAATCTTTAATATCTAACACTAATTCAATTGTAATTTCTATTTTTGTACATGTTTAATTTTAGTTATGCAAAATCTGTAATAGAAATCCATACATCATCTATAATCTTTCAACAACCACATGTCCTAGAGCCCAAGTATATGCACAATCATAAATCTGTCATAATTTTATCACAGTTTTATTTTTCATACTGATACATAGGGAAGAACAATAGATACTAGAAAAATTACAGAAAACAAAAGATAAAAGATCATGGTTTAACAACTATGTACATCCTTAAAAAAAATTATCTTCATATTGTTCTTTCTATTGTTTTACTCTCTCTTGTCTTTACATTCCCACATTGGTACTCACTCTTGGAAAAGAAAAAAACTCCCACAATAATTTGAATTCCACCTCAACAATCTTAATCTCACCTACCTTGTAACTACTAAGTCACTTGCTCTATCTAGCTTGTTTCAAAATAGACATTACAATTATACCTACTCTTTATGCTTATATGGTATGATTACTACAGTATAATCTTGCCCTTAACAACGAGGTGAATGTATTTCTAGGCATCAGAATAGGTGTGACACCTAAATTGAAAGAGGAGAACATTACACCTTGAATCATGATTGGTGTGCATTGTATGAACTACTACACCAATATCGCAATCCAAACTCTTTCTAAAATGTTTACATGAAAATTGAGCGTGTGCTGCAAAGTTTGTATGCATCTTTCTTTCACAATCCAAAGAGAACCCAAGAGTTTCTTCTTATATATAGAACTTAATTTTGAAAGTCTTTTGAAAAGTCCAGAATTAACAATCGGCCATTTGAAAGTTGGCAAATTTTTATAAACACTTTCACTTGGGAGCCACCAAATGATGTAACAACAAATATTAACAATATTTGGCTTCCCTAGATGATCCAACAAATACCATATGTTAACAATATTTTGTGTCAAATTTGATAATTCTTGAAGTCATACTTTTTACTAATTTTTGTATTATGTGGATCATGCCACATTTTCAACTTTGTTTTGCATTTGGTCACCAATTTTTTACTTTGTACTGCCATAATTTGTTTACTTCTAAATTCGACATCAAAAACATGCTTGTAATCAAAAATCTTTTACCATAAACTACATATAGTAGCCTAGTTTCTCCAAAAAATATAGTGAAGTAAAATTATTTTTAAGCTTGAAATCAAAGAGGATGCCACTTGTTAGCCAAAGATTAGCAAGACATAGCCACCTAGGCTACCTAAAATATTCCTTAAAGAAAACACTAGATAGGCTTGAAAAATAAGGAGGCATGTGGGAGCAAGCTTTCCCTAGTGTTAAATAGGTAGGTTTTTTATTTAATTCATAAAGGTTTGCATGTGAATGGTGAAAGGTCCCTTCAATTGATGAAAACATCTTGCGTGTTGGGATGTGTTGTCAAATCCAAAAAAAGAAAAGTTGGGATGTGTTGTCAAATCCAAAAAAAGAAAAGTTTGGATTGTTTTACAAATGGAAGCAATTATTTGGGGTTATTTAAAAAAGACTCGACTTTGCGTTCAATGATTTTGAACTTTGATAAAAAAAAATTCATCCAAGTGGAATGGCATTTTATTTTTTTAATAGATCATGTTTGGTGATTGGTATTTTTTATGTTTCACATATCACATTTGGTGATTTTGTTTCTTCAAGATTTTTGTTGGGTGGAAAAAAAAAGACATGATGGGAATCTAAATTCATTGGAAATGGTTATAGTATTATTATTCTTCATGAATATAATTGTGTTCAAATTCCAAGTGAAAATTTTCACAAGGCTTCAATGAATGACAAGCCTTGTGAAATGGGGTGCGGGAGCAAAACATCCTAGTACCATATGAGTGACCAAGAAAATAGAACAAAAGATGAACAAATGTGAAATGAAAATTTAATATGAATCATCCAGAATTTGTTGTCTATGACAAGTTAACATCATAACAATGAATGGGCACATGAAATTTTGCATACTAGTTTTGAAAACCTGAATTTTCAAATTGATGGCACTTCTATCACGATGCATTAATATTGGTGTCCTGAGACATCAATCTATGTGCCTATTACTTGTGTTATCTTTCATCACACCATCAATCAAGTGCAAATACAATGTTTTAAAGCTATAACCAAGCTCAATGACATTGAACTTGAGAACTAGTTTCATGCACAAGATGTCATGGATGCTTTGGGTTTGGTTTATATGCCTGAATATTAGATTTTAGCAATTACAATAGTACTTGATGTGAGTATTCTAGGCTTGTAGTTTTCTTTCTTCAAGATTACAATGATGACTAATGTTCAATGGGCTATGGACCAACCAATGGATCTATATCTTATGTTCAGACATTGAAATAAGTTTTTTAGAAGTTAACATGTTTTATTATTTGCCCAACTTTCTAAGTTCATGAAAGTGGCAAAATATTAATTCTTCAAAATACATTTCAAAATCCACTTTGTCATGAGAGTTTAAAGATAAAAAGATATTGAGGCCATTATTAAGTTCAAGTGCATAATTTCCCTTTGTCTTCACATTGTTTAAATCAACAAATTAATTTTTGTGATAATTGCATAAAATTTTCAAAAATATTAATACATGATACTAAATCATGATTCTTGAAAACTTGACATTAAGGACAAATGTTTGTATTGAATCTTAATTGTCTTCCCAATTTTATCCATAACTTGGTTCAAATTTTCTTTAATATTAATAAATAACTTGTTTCAATGGTCCATCTTTGTCTTCACATTGTCTAGATCAACGTAATAATTTGTATCAAATATTTTTTCTAAACTATTATAAAAGTAATTATTTGTCTTGGATCTTTGTATTTACAAATTTATCCATTATATCAAATTTTCTAAACTAATCCTGCTAAATCTATCAATGTATCAAATTTAATTTCTGAAATAACAAATATTAAGTACTAGTATATGTAATCAATATACTTTGAACTTGTGAAAAGTCCAAAATTAACAATTGACCATTTGGAAGTTGGAAAATTAAAGAAATTTAACTTTCATATGGGAGCCACCAAATGGTGCAACAATAAATATTAGTAATAACACATATTTAATTACTTTATGACTAAATTGTTAATTTTGGACTTTACCCAACCTAGCGGATGGTATGAACTCCACTTGGTGGCCATTAGATTTAAGAAATGTAACTTTATATTCAAGTAAAGACAACAATATTGCATCCATGTATACATTGAGTCTCAAAAGAATCCATACCAATTTTTTTCTACGACATTTTCAATCATTATTTTTAATACATTAAGGGACACAAAGCGAATAACAAATATAATATGCTAGTTTCAAAATGAATATATTCATATGATGAAAAGAGTATTTTGCCCGATGCTTACCAAGTGAAAATTATAGGCTATTCATTATCAAGGTTAGAAGTCAAATTGTATTCCTATTCATGAAAAACAAAAATTCTATTTACTAAATTAAAAAAACTAGGCACATGTGCCAATTCATTAATCATAATAATGTCTATGGATCCAAAGTTGTTATTCATACTATAATAGAATCAATTATTATATTTGGCAATTATATGCTATGAATGAGAAAAGTAGACACCTATGGCCATTAGGGATTAGGGTTAAGGTCCCCAAAAAAAATCGATAGTTAGTATCTAAGAATATACATACACAAATTTTTGCAATAAACAAATTCCTTAATACCACATTAATGCCACATATAAGTTTTTACGATCAAAACATTGTTTTAAAATATGCCACATCCAACACAAAAAAACCCAAAAATAGAAGAAACTCATAATAAATTTGGAGTCAATGCCATGAAATAGAAAAAACAAATGTTTGGTGGCCATTAAGGATTAGGGTTCAAGTGCAACAACAAAGATCACTGGTCATGATTATGAAAAACATTGTACATGAAATTATCTACAATGAACAAAATTACACCTTGTCAAATACAAAAACACAACAATACATTATTCCACTACTAGATGATACATCAAATAAAAATAATTAAAATGTATTAATAATATAGCCAATAATCTCAAAGAGAAACTCGTTCCATTGAATTTTAGAGAAAGGCAACCATGCCTATCCATGAATCCAAAAATGGTGCTCATAGTGAAACATTTTTTAGTAGATTAAAATTTTGTATACCATTTGTCCTTGTGGCCACTAGGTGCAAAAAAGTAGATTATTGGTTTGAAAAATGAAGCATTAGAGGTTCAATTTTTAACCTCACCTAAAAGCACAATTATTAAAAAATTCACACATTAAAAAACACCAATGCTAACAATGAATAAGAATCAATGGATTGTTACTAATTATGGATATTCAAAAATAATTATGAATAATTGATATATTATAACTAAATTCATTAAATAACACTAATAATAATAATAATAATAATAATAAGTAACAGAATAATAAAAGTGTAATCATGATCTAAATGAAAAAACACAAAAAGAAAAAACAAATATTTCATTGGGGTCAGCAACATACTTTACAAATTATTGGATGCATTACCAGCCTCAAGATTCACTTTTGCTTGAGAAGAACAACTATTAGGAATAATAATTTGATTTTTTTTTTCATATTTTTCCGTGAAGGAAAAGAAAAAAAAATAGTTACAATCTCAAGCCACTATTCTATTCTAGACCTACCAAATTACATTTCCACTTGCTATTCCAACAATCTTCATACAAATGTTGTTCATCCAAATTTGACCTTTTCTTCACTAGTACCCACCACTACACCTTCACCACGTTGAAATTTTCATTTTGATCATCCTTGACAACATCACTATGTGTTCTTCCCAACTAAACAGGGACAAGGAGAGGATCATGAGGCCTCATGAGAACAAAATCTCCATTGTTGATATCTCTAAATGAGGTGTATGTAGGAGCCAACTTCAAGTTCTTGGGCCCACAATAAGGATGAATGACCGGATCTTCCAAATCAACAACTAGTGTTATGGACGACAACTTAGCTCTTACATAATTCAACTTCCAATTGCTAGAAGGCTTTGCCTTCCAAAAAAGTGGACCCTTGAATAGGCAAAGGTTTTGACAAATGCAATAAAATATCCTCCTAATAGTCCACATATGGACTCATCTTCATTGCATAAGTTGTGTTTTGTTCAATGTTTTGTTTCCAAAATTCCATGTATTTAGATAGTTTAGCACTAGTAAACTTCTCCTTCTCCACTAACCTCACTGCATCATGGCCCCAAATTGAACGATGTGAACAAGGTTGGGCTCCTAAGTAGGCATCTTTGAAGATCCATCCGCATTAGCTTTCCATAATCAAATTAGAGGCCCTTTTATGGGACTCCAAATGTTATCGATTAATGAAATTTTGTACTGCATCACAAACCAACCAGATGAATCCACAAAAAATCTAAAAGGATGCATATTAGTACGCCCTCCAAGGTTTCTAGACCATCCTTTAAACAACCAAGGACCCATGTTTTAAAATCTAGAATTTTTTTAATCAACTGTAAAATGAAAGGTATCTTTTACAAAACCATGAAAGCCTTCATCAAATCTACCAAAATATAATTGTTTTGCTTTCTCAATTTTTTTGGTTAAATACCCAAAGCATCCATTAATCTTTTTCATGTGTATGACCAACCACAAGGAATCCTAGTTTAACTTCCTCAAACATTTCCCTTGTCATCAACAATGACAAAAATACTAACAAATACCTATTTTTATTATCCTTCACATAGTTATCAATTTGAAACAAGAAATTTATTGGCAACAATTTGGGGCCCACATTTTCACTTGGTGCCTTTAATTCAATTGTACAACAAGATTTGCCTTGCAAAAAATGTGCGAAAAACGTGTTTTGGGAAAGGTGCTTGAACAACATTTTGGACTCACAAGTTGGAGCTTTTTCCAAAGTTCAAAAATCTCGCAACAATGACCTAATTGTAAAATTGGGATCATTAGGCCACAACTCATTGGAATATTACGCATATCTTTCATTACCATGACCATGAGCTATCATATTCGTCAACATAATGGGCAATTGTCCAAGCACACAAATCATTTTGTTTACCACCTACAACCTTGGGAGTGCAATTTTTGCACACTATAACAAAAGGTGTCCCTATACGCCAAGTGATTTCACTAGATTTTGAGTGAATTCATTGGTCTTCGTAAACCGGGATTAGTTGGAAAGTAGTGAATTCATTAGTCTAATGAACAGGGACTAATGAACTACACCCACATTTTGTAATAATGGCATGATCTATTTTGTCATGGATAATGCATAGGAATTCATCTTTGGACCACATAATCTCGAACTTCCAAGTATGGTACAAGTTTCTACACAACTCTTGATGCAAAAGGTGTTTTTTCAACTTTAATTCATATTCTTTCACATAATTGCTATTCCTTCCCAATTTTGATATTAAATCCTTTAGTGACTCGCACACAATACACTTTGCAAAAATGGATCTCTCTTTCTTACATCAACATTAAGATGATGTCTTTTCCTTAATTTGATCATTGCAAACTACAAAATACTTCCAATGTTTAACTCCTTGTTGATTTACGATAATGTAATTAGAAAAAATGATCAAATTACAAAACATATCACAATTTGACACGTTGAGAACTAAACCCAAAGAAATACATCATATTTGCATGTTCCTTTTAATTGTATACACTATCATTTACTTCATCACTTCATTTTCAAAAGTTCCTCCATGTATCAAGTAATAGCCATTGAACATCATGGCTACCATTTTTTATTCCTTTCAATTGATGCAAAATTGGGTTAACATTCAAGTCAATCAATGATTGAACATTCGATTCCACCTACTTGGTTGGAATTCAAAGTTTATGCAAACCTTTGTTACCATGAGATGAAAATCTACATCCTTTCTTGGAATTTTCTTTGTATAATATGTATGTCAATCTTGACAAACCAACGATCTTATACCATGATGTTTCACATAATGGTATTTCTTAAATCGTGATAAACTTTCACCACTTCATGTCTCTTCTCACATGCAACTTTCTTGGAATATCCATGCCATACGTTCTACGTTCTTCAAAAGAAAAACCCCAAAACTCTTCTCTCAACAATGTCGTCTTCCAATGAAGAGAATGTTGACAACAATTTTGTGCACAACATAACGCAAAACTCACATTTCGAATAGACTATTGGGAAAGCAACTTTTCAGTCCTTGACACTAAATGATTAAAATGTCCAACACTTTGCTTCCTCTTCTAAAAAATATATTGCTTCTTCTTTACACCAAATTTTCCCTCATCATTAATAATTGGATTGTTGTTTTCATCATAAGATACGAAAAGTTATCTCAAGGAGTCGCCATCCACAATGGTTTGCGCCAATGACCACTTCCAAATTGTCATAACTACTGAAATATTATTTAGGCAATACAAAATACTCACTCTAACATGATCCTCACCAAACTAATTATCAATAACTACCTCCTTTGGATCACAAGCTATTACACAGCCACTTGCAACAAACAACCCAACATCATCCACAAGCTCACATTCCACACCTTGCCAAACAAACCTACCTTTTGACGGGATGCAAGAGTTCCTTCTTTCATTTTCATTATCATCTTGTTCCTTCTCCGTTTCATTATTTCTTTCTTCATTTGTGCTTTCATTCATAGAATCATAAGAAGCTCTTCTCAAAGTGCCATCACTATTGGCATCTTTAGAAATATTACACATGTATCCATCAAACTCATCTTCAAGAGTACCATCCTTCGTATAGTTAATTTCCTCATTAACATCAAATCCCTTAGATCGTAAGGATGAGGAGAGAACATGATCTCTATAATACACTCTTCTTTTCCACAAATTGCTAAAACCTTCATTTTGAATGCCTTCCTCTAGTAAAAATATATATATTTTTTCCAACATGGAAAACATCCCTTGCAAGCCAAAAGCAATCATTTCCCATCAAGGATCCACAATATCGTGTAACTGGAGTTGGGAAAAAGAGTCTTTGCTCCTCAAATGCTTTAACCATGGATACAATGGTGACAACTATACAATATTCCATTCCATTAGTACCATAAATTGAAACCAACAATGGATCCTTACACTGTCCTACTCTAATTCGAACCTTACCATCCTTGCTCAAATCCCAAATAGAAATTGTGTCACCAACATGCATATTTACAATCATGTTTTCATGGTTCTTAAATATAATTTACTTGCCAAACACCCAATGTTCACAGAGTTCATGGATCAATATTATTACCTTGGAACGCAAAATTGAACAAAAATGATGGACCCTTCACTACACCACCCATTCCACTAGTAAGATTTTTTTCTATTTAGTTCAATTGAATGTTGACCAATTACTAAAAACTTTTGAAAATATTAGATTTAAAAAAACTGCATTTCACCTAACTAATTACAAAAAAAAATTGAAAATATTATATTAAGATACATTGGATTTCACATAATTATTTCGGCCTAGAAAACATTTTTTGGATCATTGCATAGGGGCCATCTAGAAAATGCCATTTTCATAAAGTCATAGATAACACATGGTGGCCGCCAGGAATTTTTAGATTTCCAATTAGAAGGAATCGCAAAAATCATTTGGCAAATTCTAGGCATTTCTTATGTTTATCCTTAATCAGGTATCAAGAAAATGTCTGGTAGTCGCCAATCATTATTTGGGATTCTCGTTTTTCTTTGATCCAAAAAATGTTTGGCAGCCACCAAGCATTTTCTACAATTTCTGGTCCAAAAAATGCTTGGTGACCATTAAGCATTTTCTACGATTTCTGATCCAAAAAATGTTTGGTGGCCACAAAGCATTTTCTATGAGTTTCAATCCAGTAAATGCCTAGTGGCCACTAGATGTTTTATAGGATTTCTGATCCAAAAAATGCCTTGTGGCCACTAGGCATTTTCTACCATTTCTAATCCAAAAAATGCCTAGCGGATGCTAAGCGTTTTCTACCATTTCGTATCCAAAAAATGCTTATTGGCCACCAAGCATTTTTTACCATTTCCAATCCAAAAAATGCCTTATGGCCACTAAGCATTTTCTACCATTTTCGATCCAAAAAATGCCTAGTGACTGCTAGGCATTTTCTACAATTTTTGATCCAAAAAACTTTGGTGACCACCAAACGTTTTCATCAACTACAAATCTAGAAAACCCCTGGTAGTTGCCAAGCGTTTTCTTCGATTTTTGATCTTGGAAACACCTAGCAGCCACTAGGCATTTCTATGATTTATGATCCAAAAACACCTAATGGCCACCAAGTGTTTTCTTTGATTGGTGATCCAAAAAATGCCTAGTGGCCACTAGGTGTTTTCATCGACTATAGATCCAAAAAACCTCTAGCAGTCGCAATGTGTTTTATGCAATTTCTTTCAATTGGTTATTAGAAAATTCTTAGTGGCCGCCAAACATCTTTTATTTTTCTATGGGACCATCTAACAATTGGTATTTCCTCATTGGACTAACGAATGTAATAAAACCATTTGAAAGCTACCAAACATCCTAAAAAGATTTGGTTCAACAATTGTGTACAATATTATAACTACAATTTTACTACTACTATGTTGTTGGTATAGTCTAGGTTGGAACAAGTTAATCTCAATAGCTATCCTTGTAATGAAGGAATTTTCTCTCACATTCAATTTTGAGTTGTAAGAATACCTTCCAAGGGATAAAAACCATAGAAATCTCAAAAGATCCTTTCTTATTTCTATTTCTTGGTTTTTGGTGGTTTATAATTAAACTAATGTCTAAATTGTGATGAAAAAATAGCAGGCTTATTGAAGGTAAGCTAAGGATGCATCAAAATCATGCAGAATAATTTGACTAGAATATGCAAGTGTGATAGCTCCAAGACAAGAAGGATTAAAGATGATAAAAGTGGTGAAATTCTATAATCATTGTGATATTAATAAAGGACTATGTAATACTCACCTTTTTTGTGTGATGGCTATGTCCATTTCTTAAAAGTGGGATTGAATACAAATAATATTCCTCAAGTAAGAGACATTCTCAAACCCCATCAACACAACACGTTTTTAAATAAGCAAACCCTTGTTTTAGAATCCTCCCTACTAACCCAGAGAAAGGAACAACAAATGGATTCATTGTTGGAAGAGTTGTTTTAGAAAACATTAGATGTACGAAATGGAAATCGCAAGATGAAAAGAGACATGATTTTTGTGGGTTGAATATATTTTCATGAAGAAAAATGTTGAATTCAATACCACTTTTCAAATACAATAATTGAACACATCGTTGTAGACTACTCTATATTATAAAATGCGCTAAATTATCAAAATAAAGAAACTTGTGATGTTAATTGATCATGAGATTGATGTGAAGATTTGAAAAGTGAAGGAACAATGGGTAGGAATGGTGAGAAGGTTGTTCCTAGAAGCTATTCAATGGAGCTTTTTGAGTTATAGAATTTCACCATGAAGTTCTTATCTCCGAAGCCCTACAATGAGTATGGCATTGGTTTTGAACAAGGGTTAAATGGCTAACTACACACTTCAACTAAAAACACTTCTTGAAGAAGCTTGATTGTGTTTTGTCTTCTCAATTCTCTTGCCTTTGATCCCCTTCGAAACTCTAGATCCTTGGTGTTTCTAAATCTTCCCCCAAACCCTAACTTCACTTCATCCTTAGATTGAATAAATTTTTTGAAGGAAAGCTCGATCATGATCTATTAGTTCTCCTACCCTTGATCCTTTCTGAAGCTCCAAATCTTTAGTGTTCTAGATTTTTCCTTTAAATCTTAACTTCACTTCATTCTTAGACTAAATAAACTTCTTGTAGGAGAGTTAGATCGCGCTATATCTTCTCAATTCTCTTACCTTTGATCCCTTCTAAAACTCTAAATCCTTGGTGTTTTAGATTCTTCCCCCAAACCTTAACTTTTTGAAGGAGAGCTCAATCGCACTTTATCTTCTCAATTTTCTTGCCTTTGATCCCCTTCGAAGCTCCAGATCCTTAGTGATTTGGATTTTCCCCCAAACCCTAACTTCACTTCACTCTTAAATTAAGTAAATTTTTAAAAGGAGAGTTCAATTGCGCTCTATCTTCTTTTGAGAAAAAACTAAAACTCACACTCTAACCCAAAGCTATCAGTTGCCTGAACCTCCCCATCGCAAGAATGGCACATGAGATTTATGTTTAATGGATCTCCCTCCTTTAGTGATTTGTAATGACAAATGCTGAAGATGGAGTCTCCACTTTGCGATTAATGATGGATGAAATGCTATTGAGGTTTCAATATTAGATTGGATGGAAGTTATGCCACATGGCAATGTTGGTTCTCAATTTTCTATCTTGGCTTATTGTTGAAACTTTATAAGATACTACTATCGTTGGTATACCAATTTTTTGTGTTTTTGTTTAGAGGTTTATTGTTTAAGGTGTAAGGCTTAAGATGTATGTTATAACATTTAGGGTTTATAATGTAGGGCACTAAATTTATAGTGTATCATTTAAGGTTAAGGATAAAGTGTTTTAGGAGTAAATTAGGGTATCTTTTGACATTGTGTGGGATAAGGCAATTGTGTTATTTCATTTACAGTTTAAAGTGTATGGCATAATGTTAAGTTGTGTGGGATATATGCTAATATAACATAGGATTTTACATTCGAACATAAAGGGTTTTGAATGTACAACATATGGTCTATAATGTTATTATGGCATTTAGGAAAATTTAGGGGTTGATGGTTTAGGGTTAGGGTTCATAGTTTAAGGTTTAAGGTCTATAGTCTAATGTAGCATTTCAACTAGATGTGTAGTTAACATTAACTTAATTTTAGGTGAAATGTTAAATACTAGATAATATGTGCTTTAATAATTGAATTTGTATTAACTTTGATTGAAATTACATGCAATTAATTATAATATGTTATAATGTTGATAATATAACTACCATTTAAATGGAATTAAATATCCAAAAAAACTCGTTTACCACCACAACATCGAGGTGAATCTTTTAAATAATTAAGGTATCAAATTTTGCAATCAAATTTTAAAATAAATATAATAACCTTGTACATCATTCAATTTTGCTTCACTACCCTTAATAATGGAATTTTTTATAATATTACTAACCAAGGATTAGATATGAAAATATTCCATACCAAAGATTTGGGCAATTGTTAATTATAATAGCCACTTTGCTAAATTCCATAAAATTTGCATAGTTTTGAAATTGAACTTGGGGGTGAGGAGTGTGGATGAATGGGTTTGTTGGGATATTATGAAATTGAAGGGGTAATACTATGTGCACCAATTTTTAAGCAAATTTTTAGTCCTTTTCTATTGAGTTTGTTTTAGTATCCTATCCAAGTGAAATGTAATTTAAAATTTTAAAAATATATATAACTCCAATTAATTAGTTAATATGTTTTGGATAACACCAATGCATATTCATCAATGCATGTTGAAGAAATCCATGAAAACAATGTAAACTTATTTTTATTGGCTCTATTCCTTACCTATGGTGGATAGGATGAAATAAAACACAAACAAAGATAGATTAATTGTATGTGTTTTATTTTTTCAAGTAGTAAAAACTCCTTTTCCACCATCTTGCTACCATTTTTGAATCCCTTTTCCCAAACCCTAATTGTTACAGACAAGTGAATTCATTAATTAAATTCACTAATAATTAATTCAATAAGTTAGCCTTTTAGTTCATAACTAAATTAAACACATAAAAACCAAAAATTAGGCTAATATAACTAGGAACTTAAGTCACCTAAATTCACAAAAAGTGCAAATGTGAAACTTCAAAATATTTATTAAAAGACACATTTACAACAATTTACAATATTCAGTGGCTTTTGCCACCCTTTTAGGCTCCTATTAATATGTTTTGACATTTTTGATTGTGATGAATGCCATGATAAATGAAATTTAGATGTGACATTCTTAAATCATTTTAAATATGTGCATCATGATTATTATCATTCATTTTGGATGCACTATCAAAGAATTCATTTGTAAAAAAAATTTATACATATTATTTGTACATTTCACATTTTCATAATGCTTGGATAATGTTTTAACAAAATATTAATGAGTCCAAATACCTTGCCCACTTTCCATAGCTAGCTTTTGACTCACACTTCTCGATCTCCATCAACCTTTGTTTTGCTTTTGCGATTGCTTGCACCTCTATGGATTACTATACTTCCACTTGCACTTCTGTGGATGGCTATACTTTTACTTAATGACATTATCCTCCCCTATGTCCTTCTACGCTATCTATGCTTCCACAAAGTGCTACTTCACAACTTCATCTTCCTCCAATTCTTCAATGAACATCGAATCTACAAATGTCGCTCTTGGTCCTATTTGTTCTCTTATACACCAATGTCTTCTACTTCTACGCAAAAACTCAACCGTAGATGTTCCAATCGTATTTATATCATGAATTATCATCTACACAATTTATATCTTCTCATTATATGCCTTCCCTTTTGCACATTCTGAAGATGATGATGAATGCAACGATGACTTTACATCCAACGGCTAAATATTCAACATGCCTTCACATTCTACTCTTTTCAACTCTTTTGTTTCTATTCTTCTCAACAATTTCGCTTCCTCCTCTTGCCTCCATCTGTGCTCACTCTTCTATGCTTCCTTTTCCTTTGCTGTTATTTGTAGTTTTTCAATCACACTTTCTACCCTCATGCTTCTATGGTTTCCAAAAGTTTGAAACACTCACAACTTTCAGCAAGAAATGAAAATCACTTTCAATAGTTACATTGTTTTTTTCATTCTTGAGCTTCCCACCCATCGCATTCATTTTTTTCACATGTTCGCTATCTTTTAATTAACACATGACCTTCAAAATTAATACAACCCATCATTACCATTTTTTGTGTCCCTTGTACAACCACGTGGAAACACTTTGCGTCAACATTATGAATGAACACTTTTGATTTCATCTTTCAATAAGTCCACATCCTTAATCTCCCTACACTAACTATACTAAGTCCACTTCGTTCATCGTATATGTTTTTTGCTGGCTGTGTCCATTTATTTACTAACTATGTCAACTCATCTGTTGATTGTCGTAATACATTTGTTGACTATCCCGAATTTTTTTAATAACTCTACAGCAAAATTTAATGTTTGTGCGAATATCTTAATGATTGGGCTAATACTTTTGTTGATTCAACCAATACCTTTGATAGCTCATCTTCAAATTTCTACTTCCGAAATCCCTAACTTCTACAATTATTACTCATGGATTTGTTAATCATATGTAGTTCCATAATCAATACTATGTTGACCAAAAAGATCCTCCATTTGTTCTTCATCTTCATTACTTCGTATCTATGGTTTCTATATGTCACAATTTTCAACTTCCACCTTCATATCAAAATCTTCAGCTTGAAATCCATTTAACTATGTTCCCAATATGTTGGCATTTGTTGTTCTTGTTTCTGAACTTCAAATTCCATGTATTTGTAAGGTTTGAATTTATTCACATTGACCAACATAAGGTTAGTCTCAAACTTTTCAATTGTCACCAATAACACAATGTTATTTGGCAACACATATTGTATTTTGTACGTTCCAAACCATTTCCTAGTAAACTTCCCTAGGTGTAGCTTATTTTCAAAACATAATCATTAAAATTAAAATTTTTTTCTGGATTATTCTATTGACTCCATAATGTTTTATTCCACTGCTGAATACCTGTAGTTTTTATAACTTGCATTTTATCTTCCTGCAACTTTTCTAGTTCTGTAATTTTATTAATTAAAACTCTCATTAAAATATTGTCTCTTTCATTTCCACTAATAATTGGCACTACTTACTTTGTGGGCATCAATGGATGTAATCCATACATTAATTGATATAGTGTATACATTGTTACTTTATATGTAGTTCTATATGAAAATAACACTGTGGACAAATGTTCATCTCAATTTGTTCTATTTTCATTAACTAACTTGGTTGATAATGTCCTAAGTACTTTGTTAGTAGACTCAACTTGCCCATTCCTTTAAAGATAATAGGTTGTAGAACTCACATGTTTCAACAAAAAATGATCTGTCAAATACTTGATGACATCATTAATGAAATGAATTCCCTAATTTGTGACTATAGTTAAAGGACATCCAAACCTAGGTAATATGCACTCATATAGAAATTTTGTTGTGACTACTATAATATTAGTTCTCAATGTTCTTGCTTCCACCCACTTGGTAGCATAATCTATGGTTACAATAATAGATTTGTTTCTTGTATATCTTATTGTTAGCTTGATTAGCCCCACAAAATCAAATCCCCATTTCATAAATGGTTCCCCTAGAAAACTTATAACTAACTTTGCAAGACTTTGAGTTGCCAATCTTCTTATTCTTTGACATGCATCACAAGATCTGCAGTAATACATAGTTGACCACTAATATCCAACATTCAATATCTTCCTCTACATTATTTCAGTTGTAAAATACCTTCTTAATGGTCCTTCATGTAGTTCTCTCATCACCATTTATGCTTGTGTAGTTGTTAAACATCATTGCAATTTGTTGTTTTGGCCCATTTTATACAATTCACTATTCTTTAGTGTGAAAAACTTTGTTTTCTTGACCAATTTCTATTTCTGTTTTACCGATAATGTGCCTTTAATTTTTCCTATTCTCAAAAATTCATTCACATTTTTAACCATTCAAATTTTGTGTAAACAAACTTGCATTTGTGGTTTGATCAAGCACACATGTGGGTTCTGTGTGAGTTCTATAATATCTAGTAGTCTTGATAATGCATTTACAATTACATGAGTTTTACTTGGCTTATACACTACTGTGAAGTCATATTCTAGGAACAATTAATAACAACCATCTAGCTATTTTCCTTAAAACTTATGGTTTGTTGACCAAATAGACCAATGCCATATGATCCACATAAAATACAAACATATTACCTAGTAAGTAATGTCTAAACTTATGCAAAACAAAAACCATTGTTAAAGCTTTTCCATGTGTTGTGTTATAATTATGTTCTATTATGTTTAGAAGCCTAGAAGCATACACTACTTGTTGATCACTCTTCTTTGTTCCATTTTGAAACAACATAGCCCCCATAGCTAACAAAGATGTATGAACATGAAACTCCACCTTCCAATTTGGTGATATCAATATCAGTGCTTCAATATACTTCTATTTGATCAATTCCCAAGCCTTTTAACATTCCTCTATCCAAAGAAAAGTTTTTAACTTTTTGGTCAGTTTAGTGATAGGTGCCATTATGGCAACAATTTTTTTGATAAACATGTATAAAACTATGCCATCCCATTGAATACTTGAATCTATTATGGATTCTTAGGTGGTGACATGTTTACTACTGTTTGTATTTTTTTGGATTTGGTAGTTTCCCTTTTTTGGAAATAATAAAACCCAAGATCATTCCTGAAAATACCATAAATGCACATTTGTTTGGATTTAGATTAATGTCATATTCTTTAAATTTTTGAAAACATAATTTGAGCTTTTACATATGACTCTTCATGTCACTATACACTATAAAATCATCTAGAAATATTTTCATAAAATTGTCCAAATATTTTCTAAATGTTTTGGTAACAACTCTCTAATATGTTGGAGGTCCATTCTTAATTCCAAATGGCATCACCTTCCATATAAAAGCCCCCCAATTTGTAACAAATGTAATCTTGTATCTGTCCTTTGGAGTTATAAAGATTTGATGATATCCTTAATATTCATCTAAAAAAAAAAAGGTTTCATACATTGTTATGTGTTCAACATTTCATTTGTGAAAGGTAATGGGTATGGATTTTTTTTTATGGCTACATTTAGTTTTCTAAAATCTATACAAATTCTCAACTTGCCATTTTTCTTATGTACTACTACTATGGGTGACAACCATGTAGCCTTTATAGATTGAATGAATATAGTTGATAACAACTTATCTATATATTGTTTGAATGTTGTAGCATAGTTTGGATTTAATCTATACCTAGCTTAATGTGCCTTTGGTATAGTAATGCCCAACTCAATTTTGTGTTGTGCAAACTTTGGTGGAATCCTTTTCAGATCTTTGTATGTCCATATAAAAACATCTTTGAATTCCTTCAACAATTGCTCCACTTCCAACACCTTGCTTATTTCCAACTATGCATTAATCTTCACCATCTGTGGTTCTACATCAATTCCCAGATTAAGATTCATCAATTGTTAGTATTTAATTAACATCCATTTAACTATTTGTAATTCTTGTGTTTTGATTTTTGTTGGAGTTTCATCCACTACAACATTCCTTAGTTGATGACTGTAGTACGTTTCTAGATACACCTTATCCTCTGGAGCTACTTCTGTTTCATATATATTGGCAACTATCTTCTTCTCTATGCTTTGTACTCCAAATTCTTACTCTGAAATATTAGTCTTCACATTTGTAGCCATGATTTCCACATCTGTGGTTTTCACAGATTGAATTATTTCAAGTAAATTAATTGTCCTATTGAGAACAATTATGGCTCTATTGCAAAGATGATATTTTCTTCCTCATATGTGATACCATTTTGATAATTGTAGCATAATAACATTTTTAGTTTTCTTACTTCACCTCCCAAATGCTTAGTGACTATAATTGTTCTAACTATCGCATTCCCTTGTATGGTAACAATGTTACTCCCCCAATCATGTGCCACTTTAGCATCCCTCAACCATAGTCTCCCCAACAACATCGAATAACTAGAATCTACCACATTGTTATAAAATATAGTAAACGTAATTATGTAAGGAATGCCATGAACATATATCTTCAAATCTCTAATCAAGCCCACTAATTTTGTGGTTGTTTGATCTACCATCTTCAAATTATATGGTGTAGGTTTAGGCATCAGAAGCCCCAAGCTCAACCTCAATTGTTTTGTGATAATATTAACTCCAAAACCTCCATCCAACAACAAATCCTCCATTGTATTCTTCCCAATCTGTATTTATATAACTACCATATGATTATTTATTGCTACAACAGTTGTTCCTACTTTTGGTACTGAAAAACCAACTTGTTTATTTGTTGTTGCTCTACTTACATTCTTAGTTTTCTCTGGTTTTAACTTCTGCCACAAATTTAATTTAGGAGTTATTTTAAGCAAATGTCCCAAGTTCAAAGTATAACTTGTTTCTAGCATTTGTATACCAATGTCTAGAAAATTTTCTTTTATTGTAATCATTTTTTCTTGTGAATTCATTACTTCCTAAGATTTTTGTACTTCCACAAGAGTAGTATTTGGCATACCCGGCCAAGTTATGTTCCATCCCTCCATGGATGTGGATGGCCCTTCTAGTTAGGTTTGTGTTTCTGAATTTGTTGAATTGTCTCCACCATTGACTTCTTCAACCATTCTTCTTTTTCCTAATCAATAACATTCTTTGCTTTCCTTAACTTTCTATCTTTGAACACCTATTTTTTAGTTACTTTACTTCTTGTTGTAACATTAACATCCACCACATTCACATCTGCAGTGATTATTTGTGTCTCAACAACAAGTTGAACCTCTACTATTGCCACAAATTTTCCATGAAACATCTTTTGCATTTGAGCAAACTTTGGACAATTTGTCATTTTATGTCCATTCAAATCACAAATGTGGTAAGCATATGAAAATGTCTTTTATGGTTTTTGACTTGGTTGTGTTGCCTTTGTGGTTGCCACTATGGTTTATTTTTTCTTTTTTTTGCATGTCTCCACATTGTGATTCATCATCCCATAGTTTGTGCAATATTTTTCATTCTCCCCTATATTACTATTTGTTTTTGTTGGTGCTACTTGTTTAGTATTTTGTGGTACTAAAAGTGCACTCCTTGCTTCTACAATAATCATGCCTTTTTCACACAACATCGCTACCTCCTTATGTTGTTGTAATGTTGACTGTTTCATCCTTGTAGTCGCAATTCTGAGGTATGATTACAAACCCGCTCTAAACATAGTAATTAAACAATTGTCTATGGTTAGTACTTGTAAACCATGAGCCAACTTCTAAATCTGCTCATAGTAAACCTCCACCCTCTTAGTCTCTTCTTGCTTCATGTTTTTTAGTTCCATGTATATTTGCTCATCATTCTGAGTCTAACAATGATGATTGCAAAATGCATGTGTAAGCTTTGAAAAAATATAGTTAAGGAATTTTAAGATGTAATTATGGCACTAGTCCGATGTTGTATTTCTTAACGTATAACTAAACACATTGATGATATATTATTCAAAAGTCTCTATATTTGTTTTTACTACAGAATTGAACATTCTAACATGAATATCTAGATCAACATCTTTTTTTAAATTAAGATATTTAAGAGCTACCCTATTTGGCCTAATAGAATGGCCATCTTTGTGATTAGGAATTTGTGCAGTTACAACAAATGGTTATCAATATCCTCCTCTTGGATTTGCTACATCTTCACTTTTATACCTTCCAACAACCATTGAGTTCATCGGTGGTTGATATGTAGTCCTATTCACATAAATAGTCATTATTGGATTGGTAAACACCATCTAGGGTGTTCCAACAATTCTAGTAGTTGCTATTAGCAATGCCAAACTTTGACTTAGATTTCTTCTTGCCAAGACTCCACCGATCCACTACCCAAATTTGTTGCAGATAATTAATACTCCACCTTTAACAACATTCGTGTTGGGTGCAACCACTGTTTTCACTCTTGTGGTTATTATGATAACATCAAGTGATTGAGTAACCTCTATTCCAATAGGTTGTCTCCTAATTTCAACAACTATTGTTCTTGGTGAAGTTGAGTTGATTCAAGTGTGATGATGTCCCATTTTGTGATTACCCATTAGTATTCTCTATGGTGTAGAATGTGGATGTGAATACACTTCTAGTGTTTTGCTCTTGAATTGAATGGATGGACGAATCTTTTAACTCTATGGTCCCAATTGACCTCCTAACTCCATGCCTCTCAATTTATTTTGGACTACCAAAATTCCCAGTTCCTAGTCATGTGATTGATCCATTAATGCTCCTTCCACATTCTATAACTCCACATGTCTAACAATACCTGCTTTGATGTGAAAAGGCACAAAAGGACAATCCATGATTGCATGTCCTTCTTCCTCACAGAATGCACAAACCTTTGAAAGTAATCTAACTACTTCCAAATCAACAAATTCAGGATCCCATGTTTTGGTTGTGTACCTTGTTTGATCCAACTCTGGATTCCCTTGATGTGAGGATGACTATGGTACTTCATCCAACACATTCATTTGTGCCTCTGCATATTCAAATGATCATAGGTAATTTTCTTCAGTCTCCTCAACCACATCGATATTAGTGTTTTCTTCCACCTTTAAATCTTCCACTAGTTCATAGTAATCTAAAAATGCAGGTTGTATACCTCCTATAACATCCCTTTTTCGGCTAGTCACCCACTTTAGACTTGAGATTCCCTATGGTTGATTAGGTACTACAAAGGTCCTTACTTTGTTTTAATCTTTATAACTTTGAACCATAGATTGCGGTGTGAGAAGTATATTGCATCCATTCATTTGGATGAGTAGTTGATTACATCTTTCTCCATGGAGATTATCGTCTGTAACTGTGCCTTCTCTAAAGACCCCTAGTCCATACTTCATGTCATACCACTTCTTGTGGTAGAAACGATATGTGCCATGCAAGTCCCTCCTTTGTTTTCAGAACTTGTTTATCCAACATTAGATTCTAATATGGGGTTTATATATGCCCTACATATTCCTCTGCATTTTTAAAATTGTCTTTTGTTTGTCTTGACGATCTACCTCCAAGTCCAATTATTGTTGTAAACTTCGAATTACCATTTGATTCATCTTTTTTTATGACCCTTCATCTTTAGAGTCTGTAGTTTACTTTATAGTCCTTACGGCATCAACTGCTTAAACCTCTGATACTTTCTACCATACCCCTTTAAATTTTGAATTTTAAAAAAAATCACTTGTTTGAACCCTCTCATCTATAATATAACAATAGAAATTATAGAAAAACCTATTTGTTATTGCAAAAAAAAATAGAAAAACATTTCCCCACAAGATGGCCACTAAATGGTAAAAATGAAATTAATTCCTACGTAATTATTCCATAATGTTGTAACAACAAATTTGCACTTCACATGCATACATTCGCCATTTTTGCCTAGATTCTCCATGCATTTAATTCTGCCATTCATTAAAACACCAATTTCATGGTTATTTCATATAATTAGAATCTACACCTTAGAATACATTGTAAAAAACTCCATAAACAAAATTATAGTTCATTTCATCAGATGTTTGAAAGCACACTACGCCCACCAAAAATTATAGTCACAAATATTACATTTTTGCATTTGGATTTTTTATGTAAATATAGACATCACATTTTGGATTATTTTTGTTTGTTTGAAGTATATTGGATTAGATTTAGACTTAAGACAATCATTTAAAAATAAAATTCCAACAAACATTAGTGAACTTCAACATTTGAAGTATAATTGTGACGAAATAATATTCGTTAAGGACTATGAAAAATTACATACATATTTCAAAACTAGGGTTATGGGTGAAATTTTTGGTGAATTTTTTTGTGGTCACTATTATTGACATACATCGAATGAATCTAAGGCCATTTGGAAGTTTAAAATTTTTGGTTGAAAATTAATTTTAAAAATGTGTTTTTTTCATTTTTTTAAACAATAAAGGCAAAATATTTTATGTATTTGAAGAAAAAACCAATACCAAATGAAAAAAAAAAGATTTTATAGTTGGGCATTGCATTATTTTTTCAAATTTTTTTTGTTTAATATTGTTTTATGAACCACAAACATGAGGCCCTATGGCTAACAAAAAACTACACATTATATATGTTGCATACATTGATTTTATTCAATCCTCTTCATCTAACTGTTGGATTGAAATTAATCTTGATTTAAAGTGAAATTTGAGTTCCAAAATGTTGTTATGCACATTCTATGGCTTTTTGCTTATGTATAAGATTGTCAAATGATGCCATCAAAATTTGAACTTATTGCATACTATGATGCTAGTTATACATCACCTTTTTTGACGAAAATTAGCTCACCCATAGTGTGCTTTCACCCATATTTTGATACTACAACAAATTCACACAATAATCTAAACCCAAAAACGATTGAAGAAGTGTGTATTTCTCTCTATTTTACTAAAAATTGAACCAAAATGACAACAAAATTTCGTGTGTTGTTAAAAAAAATCAAAACAATAAATAAAATTTGTGTTATATCCAAAATAAAATTTGTGGTTTTCTACTACAAAGTACCTATAACTCCTCCTACTCTTGCCAAAACTATGTGTCTAAAAATCCCTTTCCTTCTTCCCAAAACTTTCCTTTTTGAACAGTCTTGAGTCACATCATCATGGTTCCAAAAACAATAATAATTCAAAATTCAAACTAAAAATGTTCCATGATTAGTCCCTATCCAAATGCCTTGTTCATCTAAACCATATATTCATCCTACCCCCTTAACAAGCAAGTTTGGACATTCTCTTGAATAATGTCCCATCTTCTAACACTTGTAACATTAAATTATTAATAGGTCCTTTTCTAAGTTTCTACTCTTGTTAGCCCTTGGTTGTAGTACATGGCGAATTAACTACTTCATTTGATTTATCATCTACTCCATGGCCGATTCCATTTTTGGATGTTTTTGTGGCTTTGGTTTAATCAAGAAATGAACTGCTTTCACCATGGATTACATATTTGATTGCAAAACTTCCTCCATGTTCTCCTATTTCTTTTCGGCCACCTCTGTTGCTTCATCAAACATCTTCGTTTGTTCATATCTCACTTGTTGCAACTCTGACAACAAATTAATGGTGAAATGTTTTAACACTAATGTGTGGATTTTAGCAAAAATTGGATTAGTTCCTTCATGGCACCCTTGGAGTTTATTTTGTAGTGTCATTGTTCTCTCCTTATATTCTTTCACTAATTAATAAACCCCTTGTTTTAGTTGATTTAGTTCAAATATTAAGTTTTGGTAAACATTCTTCACATAAAATTATTTCACAATGGCCTTAGTTATGTCATTCCATGATCCCTTCAATGTTTTTGTCTATTGTTCAAACCAATGTGATGTTATACCCTTTAAGAATTCAAGAAAGAAATTAAGCCATTCTATGTTTTAAGCCCAATACCAATATAAGCTCTCTTATATTCCTTCAAAAATACTTCAAGGTCTTCACCTTTACTTCCCTTAAAAACTGGGATAACCATGTTGATTTTTTTTCTAAAAAATAAAAAACACACCAAATTAATTAATTCCCTTTAACTAACTATCATTTAGCTTTCATAAACTTTTTTCATGAATAAGAAAACTCCCAATGGTTCGAATTGCATTCATGATAAAATTCTCCCTATCCTCGTGATGCAACTTTCTAAAAGGACCAGACATTTTTAACCTTACAATTATTTTCTTTAAATGCATGGATTGAAAAATAACATTTGCGAGATCACGGCCATCACAGTATCAATGACACTTCCATTCCACATGACATGCAAGTTATTGGTTTTAACATAGTCTAGAGTTGCATTATTCTTGTTAAGCCAAATGAATAAATGTTGTTTTGGTGTGATCACCTTTTTACGTTGCTTCGCAAGTTCAGGGTCAAGTTAGGGTCTAGATTCTTCATGTCGTTTACATAATTATGACACTAACACTTTTAGTTCATTTATAATTCTAGGCTCTTCAATAGGTTTCTCAATAAATCTTTCAATAGGTGAACTTGGCCTTAATATGTTAGCACTAACGTTGGACCTTAAATATAATGAATGCATTGCATCAAATAATACAATTGGCTTGCAAAAACCAAGGTTGTGGTGGAAGAATATGACAACAAGGTCCTCATTCCCATGTTGATGAAGGTGTTCAAGCTTTTAAATCCAAGACGTTGAAATGCACCTCCATTAGAGCCAAATTTGCTTCATGAACAACTCTTAATGTCAATAATGGGGTTTGTTGCCTATCTTTTAAAAACTATGTGCCAGGGGAATCAAAAGCCTCTCCTAATGTTGACATTAATGTGTTATTTAAAATAGTAGTCCTAGAAATAAAACATATATTTATTTTCTTTCTTTTAAAAAACCTACAACATTTTTTACATCAGAAACTGAAAAATTTCAAGGTTTCAACAAGGTCCAACAAGTATGAACTTATCTATGAATGCATACTATTATTTGTAGCCTTTCAATCTACTTTCTTTCATATGGTTTAACATGTGCCATTTTTTTCCTTTTCTTGCATGTAGTTTTTCTTTATGAAATTTTTTAAACTCCCACAAATCTAATTCTAGTTCGTGCCTAGGATTACATGTAAAATCCAAAATAGACTTGGGGTCAAACAGAATGACTCATGTTTATGGTTTTCATGATGTTGCTTTATGTGTTTAATTGTGCACCAAACTTGATTTGGTTTACCTGTCGTAATTTCCATCACCACAAGTTGAATATTCTCAACCCATGTTGTCATTTTTGTCCATGATTTGGGGATGAACAAGTCACTTTACATTTCATGTTCTAAAACAAAACAAATAAATTGTTGTTTTCTACTAAACTTTTGATAACAAAACTAAATTTCACAACATAAAAAACATAATTTGGGTCTTGATTATAGAACCAAAAGATGTAGATCATAAGCAAGTTTACAACCGAAATTATGCATGTTTATTACATAGCTATGGAAATCTATATTATTGTTTGCACAAATATTTTTTCACTTTTTAATTTTTTATGTATAATTAGTATACCACATCATTTTCATACCATGGATTTCACACACATAAATTATATCGAAACCTTTTAAAACTAAAATTTCAATTCTTTTAACAATTCTATTCCATAACACTTTGCAGTCATACAACTTGTTTTCATCAGGTGAAAATGTCTCCAAATGTCAAAAACACTCATTGATATACTGACCAAAATGAAATTAAACAAAAAAATTCCTAAAGTTTACACATCACATGGGCTCCTCATGTGATTCAACATGCATATTAATGTGAAAAAGACTTTTTATATGATTATCATGTGTGACTCAATGCACATTAATTAAAATTATGATCAAATCATAATTAAATTATGAATTCCAACCACTAAATAAATTACCAAACTTAACCCTTAAGTAATTACATATATAATAATCTAATTATATTAAGTTACATTCTTATGCTGAAAGTTATACTAAGCTTGAAAGTCATCTCCTCTGTTTCTTATGTTGTTTCAAAATCTATTCAATGGGATGTTTTGTGGAATGAAACCCAAGATTAAGGATCCATTCATACCTACCCCTTTGTCTAGAGCCTCAATGATAGAGATAATAATTTGGTAATGGCCAAAAGATGGGAATAAATATTTGGAATTGAAAAATTCTATGAAAGTAAAATGTGAAGGTTTTTTGTCCCAATAGATAAATGAATATGTAAAATCATGAATGAAGCAAAAGACAATTCTAAATATGGGCAAAACAGGAAAATGCATATCTAGGATACTTTTATGCACACTGGAATGGGTGGGAGACGAGACCCCTGTCCATTCCACTTTCCAAACAACTGCTTTAGCCAGGCCAATTCTAGTATGGAACACTTGATACTGACCACATTTTGTGTCATATTATCAAGCTGATTAATGAAAAGAATGCTTGTGATAAGCTGATTATGAATTTAATTTGATGCAAAAGTCGGCATTTTCTGTTTTTCCCCTAATACCTATATTTAGAATTTGCAGAAATTGTCGTTTTTAAAGCTGCTCCTCACATTGTGTCGAAGCATTTGCCAGGCCAATTGTGGTATAGAACAATGCTGACCATGTATTGTGTTATGTTATCGACTGATTAACAAGAAGACTACTTGGAATAAGCTGATTATGAATATAATATAATGCAAAAGCAGTTATTTTCTATTTTTTCCTGATACCTATATTTATAATTGGCAGAATTAGTCCTCTTCTAAATCTGTCCATGGCAGAACAACCGAAGCTTTGGCCAGGTCAATTCTGTTATGGAATAATAAGATATTGACCTTGTATTGTGTTATATTATCGGCTGATTAATGAAAATAATGCCCGTTAATATGCCAATTATGAACTGATGAAAAGCAAGCATCTGTTTTTTCCATGATATCTATATTTAGAATGTACAGAATTGCCTTCTCCTATCTAAAGTTGTTTGTCACAGGGCGTTTGAAGCGTTTGCTAGGTCAATTCTGGAATGGAACAATTAAGATACGGACGATGTATTGTCTTATATTATCGGCCGAATAATGAAAGCAATGCTCGTAATAAGCCGATTACAAATATAATCTGATGCAAACGCAGGCATTTTCTGCGTTTCTGCTCAATTCCTGTATTTAGAATTTGCAGAATCGTCGTCTTCTATCTAAACCTGTTCGTCGTCACAGTGCGCTGCTTGTCGGAATGCAAGCATCTGATCGCTTGTGGAATCGCTTGCGCCAGTTTGCACTCTGTTCCTCCTCCGTCGCTGTTTGCTTTGTTCGCACTGGAGTTCTGCCTTCTCGTCACGTGCTTGTCTGCTTTACAGCCTGGCGACAATGCCTGGAGAGTTTTTTTTCAGGGCCGTGGCAAGAGCTTGGTTCTACAACAAGAAGGTGCCAGCTTCTATCAACAACCGTGATCAGCAGTTGTGGCAGTGTCCGTGTCGGAGCGCTGGTAGAGGACGACCGAGCGCTTCACGCAATTACTGTTCTCCAAGTGCGGGAGAATCGGCGGCAGCCCCAACTTCGTCGCGTAGTGAGAAGCAGCAGGGTTTTTTTTTCAGAGTTTTGTTTGGCGGACGAGATCGGAGAGGAGTTCGAGGGACCTCTTATGTAGTTGCGGTTGCTGCTGCCGCGACTGCAGGATGTCTAGGAGCTGCAGGCCTGTACGTTGTGCTCGCGGACGCAGGGCAGGAAGTGGGATCCGGTACATTGTTGGCGGCAGATTCACAGGATCCCCTGCAGAAGAAGAAGAAGATTGTCATTCTAGGAACCGGATGGGGCGGGATAAGCTTTCTGAAGACTCTAGACTGCAAGCTTTTCGACGTGCAGATCGTATCACCACGGAACTACTTCATTTTCACTCCATTACTCCCGAGTGTGACTGTAGGCACCGTGGAGGCGAGGAGCGTCACGGAGCCAATCCGTCGTATCATCCGGAAGAAAGATGCGGAGTTCCACGAGGCAGAATGCATCAAGATCGATCCGGAGAATAAGCAGGTGATTTGCAAGGATGTTTCGGAACTGGATTTCGAGCGGAAACCGGAATTTGCGTTAGATTACGACTACCTGGTCATTGCTGTGGGAGCCACGTCCAACACCTTCGGAACCAAAGGCGTGGACGAGTACTGTCACTTCCTAAAGGACGTTGAAGACGCGGAAAAGATCCGTGAGCAAATCGTCGATATCTTTGAAACTGCAAGGCTTCCTCACCTGTCTCCAGAAGTCAGGTACGTCCTCAAGTCCCGGCCACGAACACCTTTAGCCCCGTCGGTCCGATTCCAGAGCGCCAGGTCTAGACTTCTCTGTATGTCAGATTTTCCCACCTACCTTCCTGTACAGCAATTTGGATATCTCGGGAGACGCTTTGCTCGTGAGAGAGTTGCCCTAACTAAGCCCAGTTTGGCCCGATTTTCGTTATCTTCTTCCCATAGTTTTGTGGAGGGGGGACTAATTTCATCATCTCCTGAATTTTTCTATTAGGAGAAACTTGCTGAGCTTTGTTGTGGTGGGAGGAGGTCCAACGGGTGTGGAGTTCTCAGCAGAGCTCCATGATCTGGTCCATGAAGATCTACTGTGTTTGTACCCACATCTGAAGGACAATGTCACCATTACTCTTGTGCAATCTGGGGACCACATCCTCAACACATTTGACAAGCGCATCAGCCAGTTTGCAGAGAAAAAGTTTCAAAGGGACAGGGTGCATGTCAAAATTGGATGTCGTGTCCTTGAGGTGACCAACAAGCACATCAGATTCAAGTCTAAAGAGACAGGCCAGCTTGTGGATGTGCCATATGGTATGATTGTGTGGTCCACAGGTAAATGGCTTATCTGCTGTTCTGGAATCTTGAATGTTAGAACTTCCTGTTCAGTCAAGCAGCACAACCAGAATGTCACAATCTTCAATAGGTAGTGAGATGTGAAGGGCAGTGAATATGAAAAATCCTAATAGTGTAGAATTGGCCCATGCTCAGAACTATGAAAGAGACAATACACAGAATTGTAAGAGACAAACTCATAATCAAGCAAACTGAAATAGAGGAAAAATTTCTACATACAACAAGGTATGTAGAATTTCTCTTTGTTCCACATTGGCTTATGTGCTCATTAGAGAATACCTAATCACATTACTCAGCAATGAGGTTTTTTTGTACCTGGAACAGGTATCAGGACTCATCCAGTGATAACAGATTTTATGAGGCAAATCAGGCAGGAAAATCGCAGGGTGCTGGCAACAGATGAGTGGCTACGTGTCAAAAATTGTGAGGGAGTTTATGCACTTGGAGATTGTGCCTCAGTTGAGCAGCGGAAGATTGTTGAGGATATTGCAGATCTTTTTAAGCTAGCTGATAAGGATAATGATGGCTACTTGAGTGCAGCTGAGTTTGTGAGCACCATGGAGGGAGTTCGTGTACGATATCCTCAGATTGATCTTTATATGAATCACAATCACATGAAAGGGGTGATCGGGTTGCTTGGTGAGGCTATGAATGCTGGGGATCAAGGCACTACAAAGCTTGACCTTGAACATTTTAGTGCAGCAATTTCTAAGGTTAGGTTACTCACATGGAACCCTCTTAAACATGGTTGAATTTTCAGTTTTGCTCATTTCTTCTCCACCTGGATTTTGGTGGCTTTTAGATCAGGCTGTCCAATGCCTAAGATGGTCTTGACTAGCAGAATCTGTTTCATGCATCTATCTATGTGGTCTTCATGTCTCTTGAGAACAGTAACAGCTGCTTACATGCCCCACCCTTGAAAGCAGAGATTGTTCAATACTTGGGCTCCTTGGAATGTGATTCTGGAGTAGTTCATCAAAAGTAATGGAGTAAAGACCTAACTGCTCTTGGATTGGGCTCTGACCTCTTCTATGCAACTGATGGAACCCTTCCTTATCAATGTCTTATTGTGGGATTGGTGTTGAATAGTTAATCATTTGCTGTTGACCCACTTTCATGTTGGCATGCAGGTTGACAGCCTGATGAAATGCATGCCCGCCACTGCTCAGGTAGCAGTGCAACAAGGAACATATCTGGCCCGCTCTTTCAACCATTTTGCCCAGGGTAAACCAGCAGAAGGCCCCCTGCGTATCAGAGAACAGGGTCACCATAGGTTTCATCCCTTTTGTTACAAGCATCTTGGTTCTTTTGCTCCATTGGGAGGAGAAACAGCAGCAGCTGAGCTGCCTGGAGATTGGGTCTCAATTGGCCGGAGCACTATGTGGCTATGGTACTCAGTTTATGCTAGCAAGCAGGTGAGCTGGCGCACGAGGGCATTGGTGATGTTTGACTGGACTAAAAGATTTGTCTTTGGGTGCGACTCTTCACGAATGTAACAGTGCAATGGCTTCCTTATTAAGGTGGCAATGCAGTGTGTCTGATCATCTAAATTCCTTGTGGATACTTTTCTTGTCAGATTCTGCATCTATCAGAAGCCAATGCAGATTATTTGGAGTGTCCTCTTGTTGCACAAGTTGAATCATGTGCACAGTTGCTTGCAAAATCTAATCTAGCTGTGCCTGGGTCTTGTGCTGTAAGTGCACGATCATTGACACCTTGCCTTCCATTGAATACATACTTGAAAATGGCAGAGTGCATTGGAGTGCTTTCTGCGCTGACTTTCTCCTTGGTGGAGGAGTTTGATGTGCAGAAACAACAGAGATCAATGTTGGGGAGGTCATTACATCTTGTAATCTACAGTGAGTTGCAGGGTTTGACTGCATGTTTATCACAATTGATTGCTTTAGTCAGGCATTGGAGGAAGGCTCAGGAAATCCTATCCCATCTCCAAATTTCACCCTATTTGCTCTGTGAGATCCAGTTCACATGTGTGTTGTGTATGAATGATTACACAGGCAGGGTTTTCTAGAGCTGCAGTGTACAGATGAGGTAGGGTACCTGGACTTTCTAGTGATGGAGATCTTGACATTTGGAAAACACCTGGATCTTGCAACAGATGGTACTTAGGCCAGTTCTCACCCTTGAGATGGCATTGTCTCTTCTTTGCAAGTAGAATTTATGGGTTCAGAGAGAATTCTATGTACTTACTGTTTTGGTCATCTTGTTTTATCTTCCATTGTATGATATCCTTGATACAATCTTGGCTACCCTTCTTGAGTGCTAGTAGACATCATGATTTCACTTTCTTGTCACTGCAGGAAAGTGACTGAAACTCAGGATGGATATTTTTGTATAATTGTCTGCAAAATTTTGAGCAGATCATCCATCACATACTTATCTACACCAACTGTTGGGAGCTGAAGTCAGTGGGGATGGGGAAGTAGGTGGCAGCTGGTCACTGCCATTTGTGATGGAGGCGATGGTCAAATGCTTTGTGATTGACACTCGCAAAAGGTAGGTTATGACCAGTGTTGCTCTGGTATCACCTGTTTGACATACCAGCCTGGTACTAGAGTATTTCTCAAATTCATATACCATTCTGGTATCAACAGTTCAAGGCACCCAATTTCATGATGCAATGGTATCAATATCAATATGACTCATATGATACCAGCTGGTATAAGTTTTCAACTCTGGTATGAATCCATTGTCTCATTAGGGTTGATTTTTTAGGGTTTCATCCACTCCATGTTGTGCATAATAAAGGCAATTAGTGTTGAAATATGAAAACCAGATTGTAGCTATTGAAAAACAGAAAGAAACCAGAGACATGCTTGAAGGTTCAGCAAGAGAGCAGCCAACATCACTCATAAAAAGGTTTAAGTGCAAATTCAAAATAAGAAAATGGGTACGACTGAAAAAAAATCTACTCCTTTGTCGATCACATTGCTCTTGTGCAAAATGCATTGCTGACATAGGCAAAACCAGTGGAAAGAGTACAATGTCAAAAGTCTTATCAAAATGTTTTTGGAGTCATTACAAACTTCATTACTTTGCATCTTCAAAGTACCTAGCATCTTCGAGCTCATTTTCAAAGTCATCTAGCAGCTCCTCTTCAATTGTCATCCCCCCAACAGCAAGAGAGCAATACTCGTCCTCACATCACTTGGCCAATTCTTCAAAATCATAACCAGTTTGTTCAAGTTCTCTATGCCCAACCAACATCGTCGTAAACTAAGTCAATATTTAGGCAATGCTAAATATGCATTCAATTTCAATTTGAAAGCTTGGGATACCCAAAAATTGTCGAGCAAGGAATGCAACGTTAGGAAATTGTTTTGCATGGTCTTTACACCATTGCAAGGTTGATTTTACATTGTTATCATCCACAATATGTGATGATACAAATACAATTCAAATTTCACCAAAGAAATATTAGTTTCTTCTGTAGAAATTGCAACTCCTCACAAGGAGTCATCATTGATGGGCGCGAAAGGAGGAGGGCCTTCCACATGCCTTGGGTTCAAATGTTTGGAAAACACCACCAAGAATGGCAACAAAACATGTTAATCATATTCTTTCACAATTGTTGCAACTCTATCCCAGCCTACATATTCCATGATGCATTGCAACCTTTTAAACATTGGATTCAGTTGAAGAGCGCACATATTGTGTGCAAAAACAACATTAAAGGTCATAACAAAAGCCAAAAAAAGCTCCAACACATTAATCACTTCAAGCACCATTCTTCCATACAAAATTTTCAACTTTGTGTCAAACTCTCCACACATTAATGGAAGGTTTAATCATGTATGAGCTCAATAGTCTTTATGCATATTAATACAAATGGAAAATGCTACAAACAAAACATTTGAAAGCAACCAATACCCTCTAATTTGGTTCGTAATGCATTATTCCACCATAGGGAACCAAATGGGCCTAGGGTTTGTGTCATAGCTTTGGCAATTACCCATGTCGAACCAAATGGTATTCATTTGCAACCCAAAGGTCTATCAGCTATAGCAAAGGTTTATGGCAGCAACATATTCCAAGGTTTCCTGAAAGAAAACAACCTTGGAAGTAAATTGAGTCTTGACCAATTTCCTTACATATTGATTCCCATTCCTGCCTACCCTTCCTCAATTTCTTTATCCCAACAAACATGTAATGGTTTTTTGCAAGGCACTTTGAACTTCTACTACACTCATTTCCTTCATCCCAACATAAATATTAGTATCATTAGTGGCATATTGACATGTTTTACACATGACATGGCCAAAATAGGTGCCACTAAATGGTGCAACAAGTTACAATGGTACACAAGATACAATACCGATGAATACAAAAGCAAGTGTGTTGAGGTTTATGCCTTAATTTTTAACATAAGCAATAATCTTGCTTGTGAGTTGAATTTAGTCAAAAGAGATTTCACCTATTTTGCAAATGTTGCTCTAAAGGTGTTTGGAGCTTCAAACAATTGGACTATAACATGGTAGGGCACCCAATCATCATTAATAAAATTAATCATCACTAATGGGAACATATCAAAACCAATTTTGGGCATCTAGAGGTCAAATGTACTAATGGATGTACCACATTGTGCAATGGTTGGCAACACATGCATCTTCATCACCTTAGCCAACATATTTGGGATATGTTCCTAAATAAACTATTTGCATGAAGGAAATCTAATTCTATCACATTGGCACATTACAAGATGATGCAATCGAAAATTTTCAACAAAAGATGAAAACATGTACCCCTTTGCAATCAACAGAATCAAATCCTTTATAAACTTTTTCTCACCTAAATCATTCGATTTGTAAAGGTTTTAGCCAAAAAAAACCAATAATGGAATGGGGAGGCATTATCTTCCTTTTTTTTCCCATTATGCTAACCCCCACCTTCTTCATCTATTGTTTTCTTATGTTCCTTGTACCGATTCAAAATAGCCCCATAATTTATTCATACTTGTGATGCCATTTGCACGGTTGTAAAAAAGAATACCTTTTTTGGATCACATCATGCTACTACTACTATTGGAAACTTGAACTTTGGGGTGGCACAACATGTGCCTCATGCTCTGGACAAGTTGAATTTAAACATGTGCATCTAGATCATTCAATACAAAAAATACCCAAGCAAGGGAGACGTGGCTATGGGGAATATAAAAAGTTTGGTTCTTTTGTAGCTTAGCAAACAAAACACCCCATGTTTCTTGTTAAACATCAACTCCTTGAATCACTCTCTCAGTTTCTACCTTTACAACATCAAATGTGCTAGCTCCTTAGATCAGCTCGCTAGTCATGTCGATGACACTAGTGAATTATAGTTAGGGTTGTCCCCATGTCCATGTGTTCGTCACAACATGACAAACACATTTAGATTTAAACACAACCCTATGTCATGTTAGTATAGGATCAACTTAGGTCAACCTAGAATTAATTTAAGTCAAAGGCCATATTGAATGCCTTAAGGCAAATTTACGGGCAACCAAAAAGGTAGTAGTTTTGGTCATCATAAACCCTAAGGTGACTAAAATGTTTTTTGGTCACCACACAATTTAATCACCAAATTATTAATGACTAAAAAATTTCAATCATTTTACGTATGGTGATCAAAACCCATTTCCGATCACAATACGTAAAGTGATTGAAAATTTTCAATCATTAACTATTTGGTGATTAAAACCTTTTTTTGATTGGCAATAACTGCAATTTTTGGTCATTGGTTATTATAATTTTGGTTGCCTTCAATTACCCCATGTAGAGCTTGATGAGAGCTTTCCAAAAACATATTGCATGCCCCATTTCCAAATTAATTGCCAATGACCAAAAAAATTTGTTGGCCATCCAAAACTCAAGTTTTCTTGGACAATGACCAAAACCCATTTTTGGTCGCCATATGTCAAGCAACCAAAATTTTTGTCACCAATAATTTGGCAACTAATACCTTTTTTTTGTCATTAGCAACAATTATTTTCTATCCTTCACTATTGAGTTTTCAGTCGCCATTAATTATTATGTATAAAGCTTGACAAGAGCTTTCTAAAAACATATTACATACCACCTTTCCAAATTCATTTGCTAACGACTGAAAAATTTCACTTGCCATCCAATGTTCAAGTTTTCTCAAATGGCAATGAAAATCCATTTTTGGTCATTAATAATTTGGCGACTTAAACTTTTTTTTGATTGCTAGCCACTTTTGTTTTATGTCCTTGGCAATTGAATTTTCTATTGCAACACATAAAATTCAACGAGAACTTTCCAAAAACACATTACATCCCTTATTACAACTTTCCAAATTTAGTTGCCGATGACCAAAACATTCAATCACCATCCAACTATCAAGTTTTTTTGGATAGTGACCAAAAACCATTTTCGGTCACCATATGCAAGGTGATTAAAAGATTTCAATCACCAATAGTTTGGTGATCAACAACTTTTAGTTGCTAATGATTATTATTTTCACCACGTGGAACGTTCATTAAATGTTTTCCAAAAACATTACATGCTGAATTTTTTTGGTCACTAACTTTTAGATTTTAACAGTCAACAAATTAGTATTTTTGATATGCCCAAAAAACAATTTCTGAACTACTTGAAAAGTAATCATCCAATCGAAAGTGGCCTTTGATCCAACGACTAAAAATTATTTTTTCATTGCTTAAGAAATTGTAATCGGTGCGCCAATGTTTTTGAACAATGCTCAAAAAATACAATTGCCAACTTTTAATCGCCATTTTCAATTGACTGTGTTGGCAATTAAATGTTTTTGGTCACCCAAGCTAGTGACAAAATTTTGGGGCATTGTTTGAAAAAAATTGGGTAGTAACCAAAATGTTTTGGGTAGTGACAAAAAAAAACTTTAGTCATTGGATCAATGGGCACTGTCGATTAGATAATGAATTTTTTTTTGGTACACAAATTTTTTTCGGGTGATCTAAAAAAATTCAGCTACCAACTATGGCAACAAAAAACTAGCAAAATTTTTTTTTGGCATGTAATATGTTTTTGGAAAGCTTTCAGTGAACACTACACATGACAATCAAAGGCGACCAAAAATTTAATTGTAGGCAACAGAAAATAGCAATTAGTGATGACCAAAAGTTTTCGATTATTAAATTGTTGGTAATAAAAAAAATTCATTCACCTTACATATGGCGACTGAAAATGAATTTTCAATTACGATCCTATAACAATTGAATCCATTTTCGATCACCATACATAAGGAGGGTAGCCCGAGTGTAATTTTTTTTTTGTGTGTGTTAGTTTTGATGGACATGACTAACATGTCAGGATGGACACTAACATGACACTTAACACAAAATGACCACGTCACATCAATTTTGACAATGACAATTGTAATGACAACTCAAACTAGTTCTAAAGGACACTTTTTAGTTGCATAAGCCAAGTTACAAAGGACATGATTTTTCATAGTGGGAGCTCCTTGGTGTTCAAGGAGAGCATAAAAGGCTTGTGAACTATAACAAGAGCCACGACACAAGCATTTAAAAAAAACATGCATGTCATGAACATCCAAATTTGTATAAAAATGGGGATTGTTTTTGTTATAGAGGGTTATAGAAACCCAAAGTGAAATAGGGTACAAAGAAGAAGACAATTGTCCCCCTTTCTCAAATCACAGACTTTTGTGGCAACCAATGGCCTTGCCACAAATCAAATCCTTTCAAACATGCCTTTTTGGAGGATTTGGTTTTCTATGTTACAAAGGGTTACCAACCTTTGTTTTCTATTGAAAATCCATGGTTGTAATGTTTAGTTTTGTGGTAATGTGGGTGTGTACAATTTCCATCTTGCCGCCAAATGGTGACTGGAATGCTCCCAGATATGGTGGAAAAAGTTAGGGAAATATGTGTCATTTCAACCCTTGCATCTTGTATTATTTGTACATGTTCATTTGACCTTTGGATGTGTCGTGCGGGCTTTGATACCTTTGTTAGTGTTGTGAGCTTCATCAACACTTGATAGGAGCCATATCATGTGATAATTTAGATTTTTGAAGTACATAACACTGTAAGTGCAACAATGGCAAACCAAGTAAAATTTTTATTGGACTCCTTTAGCTTACTTGACAACATAATTGCATACATCAAACGTGAAGGGTCTAATTTAAACATTTTGACTTCTGCATAAACTTTTGTTGTTTTTTGTTTTGCCCTCAATTGGCATGCCCATTTGTAGGGTCATGTTCTAGGCATGCCACATCAAATGTAGCCCAATATGCTATTGACAACAATAAGGTTTTTGCTAGTTTTTCAGAAGTTAGCTTTAAAAAAGTTCAATCTTCATTGCAAAAGACCATTACTTGGACAAAAAAATCTAAGAAGGGGGAACATGATTGGAAAAAAAAATTGTATTGTTGTAGGACTACCTGCCAAGATGTTGAGAACTCCAATGAAGACATGATTTGCTTCTCGAATGATCCTATTCCAAAAAACATTAAAGTATTGAAATGCTATCTCAATCTACTATGGATGGCAACAAGTTATATTCATTTAGCTTCTAGAGTGCCAATATTTCAAACTTGGGCTATTGTTCAAACCATTACAAATACATTCCTTTTTGTTGTGAAACTTTGTGTCTTGAATCAAAATGCTAGTTATTGGTTGTTGTCTAATGCATTTTATTTTGCTTTCACCTTATGCATTGCCATGAAAGCTAATGTGGTTAGGATCCAAGCTTTAAATCAACTACGATTTGTGGGGACTTTGATTCAAAATTGTAGGAGTTCAAGCTAAGGATGATGATGTAAGTCATTAATATTCTTTCCCCATTTTTGGCATTTGGTTCAATCTATAATCAAGCCAAGGCTCATAACATGTTGGCCATCATGCTTGACCCCCACTTCAAAAACATGAAGGTTATGTGAGACTTTGTGGGCCTTGCACATGCCATTCAAATTGTGACAAATTAAGACGTTAATATTGTGAGCCTCTTTTATAACATGTGTTTTTTTCATTTGAACCTTATTAAGGTAGTAGCAAATTAGCCAACGATAGTTGAAAATGATGACCTATTTTTTGGGTAGTATTTTTAATGATGATGCAATCATGTCCACATTGAAGAATGAATTGCAACTGTATCGGTGACTACTAATACAACCAACAGAGATTGAAAACCTTTTAATTTGGTGGGCAAAACATGAGGTGCAATTTTTGCCTATTTCTTTCCTCGCTTGACAAATCCTTGGTGACTTGGGATCACAAATCAAAATATAGTGAATTTTAAGGTGATTCTAGGCTTAGGATTGAAAATTTAAATTAACTCATTCTCATCATAAAAAATTGGCCTAATGATGGTTGTGTTGGGTGCGATGGACCTTTGAAGCCTAAAATCATGGTTGAAAAGGATTTTATTATGATTGAAGAGCACACTAGATTGATTAAGGAACAAGGCTTCTTTGAAAAAGATTCAGACTTTGATTTTAGCTTATTTTAGCTTCAAGTTTTTGCTTTCATCTGCAATTTGTGTTATTTTTTGTTAACATTTTTCTTGTGCAATCAAAATTCTGATTTAATTTTTTTCTTGGTGCATTTACAACATTGGAACTAAGGATTGAAGACTTGATTTGTGTTACAACATAGGTATATCCTTATTTCACATTGCTATTGAATTTCCTATGATGAAATGGGCTAAACTTGAGACTGATTTAATGGTCTTCAATGTGGGTTCATTATTTAGGGTTGGAAGTTGCGAGGTTTTATGTTTTGGAATCATATGTGTGATTAAAACCTAAAACCTTTTGTGAATTTTGTTATTCATATGTTACACTTGTTATCCTTCTACAAATGTTTTTGGGGCATGTGCATTATTCTAGGAGGTCAATTTTGTTTTGTTTTGCAAGTAATATGTCTTCATTTGTGGTTGGATTTGTCATTGTATTTTAAGGTTAATTGTTATTTTTTTATGATTGGAATTATGTCCAATCCATTTTGTTATCATTTATGACATGTGCATTGAGAACTTCTATCATTTGTAATGTTGATGGTTTGTCTAATGTCAAATTGGTCAAAACACATTCAAAGGAGCCACAAAGGGCATTGGATGTCAGATTTTATCACAAAAAAATTATAGATTTGTTTTTCTTTGTCATTTGAAACTATGGTAATCATGGCACACTATTCTTTTTTAATACACATGAATGTCAAGAAACTCGAATTAAAAATCCATTTGATCCAATTTTAGGTTTTGGTTTAGTTAAAGACTTTTGAAAGTGAAAATTTTGTCACTAAAAAAGGACATTTTTACAAAGGACTTTCAAAAGACTCATATAATAAAAGTAAATTGATGGTAAAAAATATGAGATGATAATAACCTATAGGCTATTAGATGTGCATTAAAAAACATTCACAATTTCAAAAATGTGGATTCTAAAACTTTGAAAATTCATAGTATGTACACTTGAAAATCCAAAATTTCAAAATTTCAAAAGTGCTATACCACATATGAATGGGGTATAATGTATATGATGTTTCAAACAAAGTTGTAGTTTATGGTACATTAAATTCAACTTTTAAAAATTGGCATTTTTTGCTATGGTTTCAAATTATCATCATTTTTCAAAATGAAACATAAAATCTGCAAGGAATTTGTACGTTTTCACAAATTCATATTTATTAAAAATGATTAAGAAAAAAATTATTGTGGTAATTTTAATAATTTTTCATAAAAAAATTATTTTGGGGAAAAAAAACATGCAATCTTAATGTAAAATAATGCTTATGGCACTTTTGAGTGTGTTTTGACCCAAAAGCCCAAAAGCTTAGTTTTGAAGAAGGATTTGTCCTTGGATTTAAGGTTAATTGTTGATCTTCTATGATTGGAAGTTTGTTTAGTTCATTTTGTTATGATTTTTCATGTGCACTAAGGAGTTCTGTGGTATGTAATAATGTTCAAGTCACATGTTTATTCAATTAGATTGAAGGTGTTTTTGATGGTCTATCTAATGTCAAATGCCCAAAAGCCCAATTATGAAAAAATGAATTATTGTAGATGTGAGTAATGAGTAAGAAGCAAATTATTGCAAATGTAGTTTCATCACATTTTCAAATTAAAATATTCATTTCTTTTAAATACTTGACTTGTAATTACAATAACCATTTTTTTTTGACAATTTAATCCCTAAACCTTAATTGTTACCCAAACTTGCCCCCTTTAAAAACAATTAAAACCTTAATACCTGAAAACCCCCTTTAATTAAAAAAACATTGACCTTAATGGGAGGTTTTAGATTTTAAAAAAAAATTCAAAACCTTACCAAGAGGTTTTTTCAAAAATAATAATAAAAAAGAATTGTCCCCCAAGGTTTTCCAAAAAAAATAGAGAACCACCCAACATTGGTTTAAACGATATACTTACCTAAAAGTTGCTTATTTTCCTACCTATTTGCCTATATATGAAACCTATTTCCTATATAATTAGCTACCAATATGAAAACAAATTTTAATTCAATTGAAATTCATCCATAATTGAATAATAATGGACATCCAGTGGATGGTGCATTGGTGGGTGTTGGTTCATTATGGTCCTATTTTAGTATTGCAAATACTAAATTCTGTAAACTTTGATAATATCCCCAAAAAAATGCTTAGATGTTCAGTTGAATAAATTTTTAAAAAATTCATGTAAAATTATTGATTAAAAAAATGCAACAATAGTTGAATGTATATTACAAATAAAATTTATTTTATGTAAGACAATGTAGTTTTAAAGATTTTCAATTTTAGTTGAAAATTTGATACAACGTGCTAGCCCTCTACCATTGAACTTGACTTGGGGGTGCTAATGGGTTGTTAGTTGGGTTTGCCATTGTGTTCCAAAAGTAAAAATCTAATATGACAACACCAATGCAACCATAAAATCTAAAAATATACTAATTTTATTGTAGATTTTTTAAATGCACCAATAATTGTAAGAATTTACTAAGCTGTTTTTATGTGCAACATCCCTAATGACTAAGTTGCATATTATGTTTTGGATAAAGAACAATAAATTTTATGTTGATTTGGGGCTATAAAATGGCTTTGGGTTAGTATTTTTGAAAAGAATGCAATGTCTTTTGCACATCTAGCAATTGCTATTGATTGGACATATAAAATGATTAGTCTAGGTCTAGGTGGTTTGTTATTACTGGTAGTCTCACCTCCAAATCCCACTTTTCATGGTTGTGGGTGGGGTTTGGGAAAAAGTAAGTACATCTCAAATGTGAAAAATAGAGTTGGAGTTTCAAATACTTGTTAGGTATGGGTGGAACTACTTTTTACTACTTCTTGTTTTGTACATTTTGCTTTTTAGATTTCATTCCCTTCATGAATATATGGAAATATTTAAATTATGTAATAATTTCCTTCAAAAACACGACAAAAGAAATTGATAAATATTAGAGTTTTTCGTAAAGTTAGGAAAACACATCACCAAAACCTTGAGTTTGGTCCAAAACCAAGTGAGATTAAAAAAAAAAACCTACAAAAATGTACATTAGCCTTCAATGAGGGTCAAACTCTAAAATGCAGTTAAGTTCCATGGGTTGGGATGGGTTTCAATGTCCAATGTGTGGGTGGTTTCTATAGGAAGATTTGCATCCAAAAAAGAAATGGGCGAAAAATTTGGGTTATACCCAGAAGAGGAGTTGGGATATGAGATAATCATTACCAAGCTGGAAGAGGTGTGGGGGGGTTTATTGAGAGGGGGAAGCAACTGTCACAAAGAAGGATATTGGATTGGTTTGAAAGGATATTGGATTGGTTTGCTGGAAGAAAAGGAGGCATTATTATCTCTGTTTGTTGTGCTTCATCTACCTTAAGACCTGAATGCAACAACAATGTTCAACATCTTTACATCCCACAAGACATCAACTTATATATTGTGGGCTTCCAATCAAGGACCTTGAGTCTTATTAACGATGGAGTGTTGGAAGGAGTGAACGGCCCTTATTGGGAAGGTAGCGTATCAGTGGTAAGAATATCATAATTATTGAGAGGCCCTATAAAGGTGCATTACCTAACATGTTCCAACAAGATAGACACATTATAACTTGACCTTATGCCTATTCATGGAAAGGCGAAAAACCTATGTTCTCTTTCACAACTACACTAAAGAGGAAAATGTTGAAAGATTTTAAACCAAAAATTAATATGATGAAAAAGAGGTGGGTAGGGGTACTTCCTTTTACTTTCAAGCTAAGATGGATGAACATTTGGTCCAAGACACGAAATTGGAAAGAAACAAACTTCATGTGGGCTTTGTGGAATAAGGCAATTGTAGTTAACACTTGGAGAACTAAGATGGACAACTCAATCAATCAAACTTGCCCATTGTGCAGTAATAAAAAAAAATTCACATTGCACAAATTTTGGGAAAGTTGCCATGCACAATGGGCTTGGGAGTACACACAAGGCATTGTGTGTGAGCTTGCCTATGATAACAAGCCATCACGGGTGGTTGCCCCCCTACATTGGAAACAATGTGTTTTTGCCACCAGAAGTCCAAGGCAAGTGTAGCATGTGGAGAACATATGGTCCTTGCTAAGAGGTATCACACTTTGGACTCTGTCAATTGAACGAAATGATTTGATTTTCAACAATGAAAAATAAAACGTTATTAAAGTTCACAAAGTTATTTGGGATGCCCTACTTGATTATTGTAGGGAGGCTTGGAATAGATGTATGAGGCTAATTAGAAAAACCCCTAGAGTGAAAAAAAACTTCTTGACAAATTTAATAAGAGCTGAGGTAGGCACCAGGTTATTTGTGTCAGAGTAAGTAGCTTTGTTTGGTGGTGTTATGATGGGCAGTGAAAGGGCTTCATCTATTAAGGTTCCGAGCGTGTGGTGGTGCTCCTCCCGCTCTGGGGGTTTGCTGTTCTTGTTTCTCTTAGCAATGAGTTCTTTTCATTTGTGCCCCCAAAAAAAAAACTCAAAAATGCACCACTTTTTGTGCCAAACTGACTTTCATCCTGATTTGACCCCCTATTTCCATTTTCCTGAGTGCATCCACTGCTGCTGCATATATTTTCACTACTCCTACGTGTACAATTACTATAATTACCTCGAACCTTGTGCATTGAATGCTGAGTTTCAGCATTTCATACCCAGATTTAATAAAGCTTCCTTACTTTGCAGACCTCACTCAAAGAGGGGATAGGGGGTGAAAAAAGGCCCAAAGACAGGGCGAAGACAGGATGACTTTAAGGAAAACTCTATTTAAAATTACAACTCTAGGAATATATTTTCAAGTCTCTTCTCTACATGAATGGACTTTACCTGAATCCTAATTCCAGAGGAAGCCCCTAGTATGAAGTGCAAAGGGCACCATCTATTAGGTTGTAAATTGTCTCTTCAAATGGTTGGGCCTTGGGTTATGTTCAAAGTTCAAACCTTAGAAGCAAGATACGTATCATCCTCACCAAATGCTTTGGTTCAAGGGCGATACAATCGGATACGCTAGGCTACTGGGAAAAGGGTATGATCTATGAACTTAATGAAAACCACAGCCTGAAAGAAATGTGTGTACTTTCCCCTCTCTTCATCCACATGATGAATAGTTCTGTATCCTTAGCCCGGCAAGCATATGGAATAAGAAAGATGCAGGGTAAAGCCCAAGGAGGATGGGTGGGGAACATTCCCAAATGTTGGGAAGACTTGGTCTGTCATCTGACCACCTTGTCTTAGGCCCCTTAAAAGTTTAGCTGTGGGTGAACCAGTACCTACTCTTGTAAAATCTAAAAACCTTGAAATTCGTTTAAATTGTTTCCAAATAGTATAAATCCCATGTTTAGACTAAGTAAAACTCTCCAAGTCCATATCTAACATTTATTGAGTTTAGTATGGTCACTAAGAGGCCTCACTCAGGAAGGCAAAGGTTATCAATGTAGCCTTCAGCCCCTTATCCTGAGATAAGGGGCTAAAGGCTACACCTTAGCCCCTTGTCCTGAGAATGCCCCCACCCATGGAACTTACCCATCGAAAAGCATGAGATGAAAGTTATCATGAACCTAAAGATATGAAGATCATGAGGCGTAAGAGGGGCAGGGTTCTTACACCTAGTCCTTAAAAGTGCAAAGAATCTTAGTTGCTCTAAGCTCTTAGAGGGATCTTTGACTTAGTAAGATCCGATCCACTCTTAATGAGAGTAGGTGCAATAGAGATATCCATAAAGTCACCCTGTCTTTGGGCTCCCTTTGACCTCCTAACCCCTCTTTTAGTGGTATCCGCTAAGTAATGAAAATTTATTAAATCTCAGTATGAAATGTTGAATCTCAGCATGTAATGCCCAAGGTCCGTGAGGAGTTATAGTAGCTGTACAGGTAGGAGCAGTGAAAATCTATGTAGCAGCAGTGGAGGCGCTCAGGAAAAAAAGAACGACAGGGTGAAACTCAGAAAACCATTCACCGCCCCCTTCAATGCTAATGTCCTTTTTCGCAGCTTTTAAAAAAATCTCACCTTGTGTATGACCAAACTCAGGGTACTGGTGCTGTCTTTTCCTGACTTTACTGATATCTCTAACGTATCTCTCCTCCAAAAGAGGAGGGATATTCTTAAGGAGTAGGTGTAATGTATCTTTCCTCCAAGAGAGTGGGGATATTCTTAGAGACAAGGTGCCTCCAAGTACGCTTAGGAGCTCAGGAGATTTGTTCAAGTGCTTTGACGGTGAAGATAATATCCTATAGCACATGTAGCCATTACATGTGCACACCCAAATGCAATGATCATCCTATATAGTAAACGAACGATGGTCCCGACCAAATGAAGCTTCCCTTAAAGCCGTGCGTTTGGTCGGCTTCCCCTCAATCCGTCCAGTCATCCATCCAACCGGACTCATTGGTTTTGGGTATTTGAAAATTTTCAGAATCAAAAGAATCACTGGGTTAGGGTATTTCATAAAAAATAACAAAATCACAGAATCGTTAAATAGTCGGAGTGGGAAATGCGAAGGACCGGCCGGGGG
>Ga0116227_10001347_pt1 | contig 54368 bp, 31 predicted proteins | sample S1TSphgellanicum_FD_89693 | JGI IMG/M metagenome (GOLD analysis project Ga0116227, IMG submission 89693) | Host-associated microbial communities from peat moss isolated from Minnesota, USA - S1T2_Fb - Sphagnum magellanicum MG | ecosystem: Host-associated > Plants > Peat moss > Unclassified... | reverse complement strand
TTATCTTGAAACAGTGTCTGGATCATGCTATATACGCCTGCAAATTGAGTATGTCGTGTAATTGTACTGAAAGCGTATCGTAACTGGGTGATGCCTCAAAGTCAAATCATGCATGTATATATATAGAGGCGATCCGATGCAGCATGATAATAATTTCGCATGCAGCTAGAGCTCCTGCGAATCAATAGCGATGTTGTGATTGTGCAAGCGAAACTAATTACATTTCATGTCAATGGTAGGTAATACAGAGCAGATCAGATATATTGCTGCATCCTGCATATAAGTGTTCAGTAGCTGATTCCTGCACGACATCATATTACATATAATATATACGGTGAAGTTCGTGTCTCGGATGTGACTTTGACAACAGGGACCGCGAGTCGGGACAGCTAGCTAGCCTTGAGTAGTACTTCCTTTTACGTTGGGTGACACTGCTGCAGGGTGTAGCCGAGAAAACCTCGGACGTTGCAGCCCAGACAGCGGAACAAACGAAACAAGTCGCAGGACAGACAGTAGAGCAAACGAAGCAGGTGGCTTTTGAGGCGGCGCAGACGGCAGCAGAGAAAGCCGCCCAGGGAAAAGAAACCATTTCCGAACTTCTGCAAAAGGTAATATAACTAGCTATGATATCATGAATGATCTTGAATCTGCATGCACGCGGTGCCCTAGTACGTATACTTCCTAGATGCTACCATGTGTATAATTCTTCCTGTAGTATCTTGCAAAATGTCTAAAACATAAAGATCGAGTTGTAACGGCCCTCTGATCAAAGCTTTTTTAACTTCTTATATTCTTCTATGAAATAGGCCAGATTCAAAAGATTTTGTTGCAGATTCAAACCAGATGACAATGATTTTTTTCCTGCTAGCTGCTGCTTCATGATTCCGATTTTCTCTCATGCGTTTGTAAGTACAAAATGGGATTCAACTGGTTTGTCTGGATGCATCATGGATGATGGGTCGATTTCAGACTGGCGAAACTGTGGCCGAGGTGCTTGAGACTGTGAAGAAAACGGTGTTACCCGGCGGTGACGAAGCTGCTGGCGACCAGAAATAAAGAGATCTCCAGTTTGACGAAGTTACCAAGTGCAATCTTTTGTTTAATGAGCCATATTGCACTCTTGCACTTTTGTTGATATTGTGGTATAGATAGGAATATACTCATATCCGGCTGCAAAAAGACAGGGATGGTCCGCTGGTTTTATTACTTGTTATAAGTCTTTTTGGGACCGCCATAATGCCTTGCCATGCATTTGAAGTTTAGGGTTTTGAACTTTCTGTTGAAAGTTTGCAACAAAGTCAAGCTTCTTCTGATCTGTAGTTAGTACTTTGTGTGTCTGGTCATGTTGAGCTGCTCTAGTGCACATGTGTAATTTGAGCCAGTGTTTTCTTTTGAACCTGGCTACCTGAGAAGGAAAACAGCCCAAAAAAGGAATATTCTGTCACAAATTCCCTGTTTCTTTAGGGGAAAATTTTGCTTTGAGTGTAACTAGTTTCCCCAGCTTGTGAAGTGTGGCCTGGCTAGGGTTAACACTAGGGTTTCATTTGAGATCTGATCATTGAAGTGTGGCACTGGATCAGATCTCAAATGAAATCAGGGCTTAGGTTGAAAATGCTGAGATCAGATTGAAATGGGTAAGCCTTGAGGGTTGCAAAATCATCCACAGACAACATTTCCTCAACAAAGAGGCATGAGTACCTGAGGTGGTGGTGGTGGTAGGAGAAGAGGTTCTCAGTTGACATGCTTCTTCTAGGGATCTCAAAATTAGTGATCCCTCACTTTACAGTGCACCTTACAATGTGCTTAGTTAAGCCTCCATGTGGGAAGGCCTGGTCTAACCTCACCCCCGTGTTGTTGAAATGTTTTTAATTGAGTCTCTGAGAAACCTATGGACATACTAAGGAATCAAAACTTTGACAAACCCAAAACCTGCTAATGACCTAAACAAACTTGGAAAACCCTAAAACCCTAAAACCCTAAAAGCCTACATAGCCAGTTTATTAATTATTTTCAAAATTGAATCTCTCACAGACAGGGTTCACACACATATTACTTGTGCACTGTGCTTTTACCAAATTAATATTATCATACATGGTCATGTGCAACCTATTCTTATGAAATGGGGCCATTAGTAGCCTAGCATCCATAAAAGGTCTATGCCAAGATCTTGCAAAAAACATGCATGTTCCAACCACTGGCCCAAAGGATGCTTATATGAAACTTCATAGAACTTTGTGCATACTTAGCCTCATTGAGTGTGTGCACAAACACACTATATAGCTTGTCCCTCTTCATATATCATTGAACATTATGATAGTTCATGACATAAAAAAACTTGTTGATTTTTTATTTGATATTATGTGATGGTAAAGTATAGATTTATTTGCACATTTATTTGAAAATAATGCATAAGATTGCATTGGGAAAAAAAAAAGTATTCCGAAACTAATCTAAATGATTGCACATAGTTTGAACTATGTTAATTTGTGAACCATTTCAAAAAAATATTTCTAAGTTAAGATCTAAACATGATAAAAATGTGATAAACTAAAATTTTCACAAACAATCACATTCACATGGAAAGGGACAAGCATAACTAGGTGGTTTTGATTTAAATTTCATTACAAATATTTATTTTAATGACTAATGAAGCATTGAAATTAATGTAATCTGAAATGAGAAATTGACATTGTTATATTTATATATCATTGCTACATCTATATGTGTTTTTAAGCTAGGTTTTTTTTATTAAGTTTAGTCATAGTTTTAATCACATTAAACAATGGACAAAATTGGTTGTACATAGTCATAACAAACAAGTTGTTTTTTACACAAATGTGATTAAAACTATATGATTAAATATTCTTGTTCAAAATTATTAAAATGACTAAAGTTATTAGTTGACATGGTATTATTAATTTAATTTTAAATTAAAAATTATATTATTTATATGAATATAAAATGAGATTATGGAACTTTAATATTTTTGAACTATAGGTGAATCCAAAACACTACCACCTTTGATCTATGATTTAACCTTTGAATTTTTTTTTTTTAATATTTTTTTCGAGCTGGCAATGAACATTATTGATAGATCACGTTAGTTGATATTGTACAAGCCATTGAATCCCAAAATTCAGGATTTTTTTTAATGATGAATTCATGGCCCAAATAAAATTTGAGCCCACAACCTTCTTGGCCACACTCCAAGGCCTTAACCATTCAGGCATCACTTCACGTGATGACAAAAAATGGCAATGCAAAATATATGAACACATATTTTGAACAAAAAAATGTATTTTTTTTATATCACTATTGGTAGGTTTATTATTACATTGAATTTTGTAATTTTTTAAATTCAAAAATATGTGTAATCATAATTATTTTGAATATTCATTAATTAACAAATTCAAATGCATTGTTTGAAACTTTGAGTTATGTATTCAAATATTATATAAGTACATCTAATTTATTAACTTTCATGAAACTTTGTGATTTTTTTCCATTCAAAATCTACAACAACTAAGATGGTTTTAAATATTTACTTAAAAAATTCATATGTAACATCTACATATGATTATTTAATAAAAAATTTACTTTCACAATTACATTGAATTTTTTTAATTCTTTAGTTGCAAAACATGAACAAATAATTATATCACTTAATTTAAAAATTCATATTTAATGTATTAAATTTTTGATTGAGTTATAATCACATTGAACTTTGTGATTCCTTTCAATTTCAAAAAGTAAACAAAAAATTCAATATTTGTTTCAAAATTCAAGGAATGTTTTTTTCTGCTTGGGTTAAAAATTTTGCATATATCTATTTCAATACATTTGGTTTCCTTACTTTCATCATTGACTTCAATTTTATAATATTTGATTAAAAACTTACATTAAACACCTATGAAACCTACTTAGGTTAACCAAGGCCACCTAGCCTAAATTAAGAACCTAGCCAACCTATTCAACCTAGCCCATCAACTTACAATGCAAGTGTGAAGGTTTGAACCCCTTGCCCTCCCTTCACATTCATGCTTAAGGAATAAATCTTTAACGATCAAACCATTATTTAAATAAATGATATATTTTGTCAACACATTATTATCCACATTATTTTCTTAATTTACTTAGGACGTATCTATCCTAAGCTAGGGTAAGTTTATACACGAGCCCTAGGTTATTTTTAAGCTAATGTAAGTTACCTTACATTATGTTTACAATACCATAGACTATTCCTATGCTATAATACATAGCTTATTTTAAGCTATTTCACCCCAAGTTATTTTTTGACATTTTAAGTTATTCCATTGTAAGTTGTTCTAGGTTATTCCATTGTAGGCTATTATATTTGTATTCTACCAAGTAGGCTATTTTTTGGCTATTCCATTATAGGTTATTATTATTATTATTATTTAGATTATTTTTAGCCATTTTAGGTTATTATTGGTTATTTTAAGTTTTTTTGTTACTAGTGGTACCCGTGACCTTCGGACACCCATGGCTACGCCACTCTAGCCACCCCGAATGTGCAGTGGTCCCGACTGACGTTGTGCGGGTATCAAAACCAGTCATGTGTACCCTCAGGTTATCAGTCTGGGTATTTACTCCCTTACCCGACGTGAGAAAACCCAAAACCCCAGTTCTGACATTTTGAACCTTGGTTCCCGAAAGTTTTGGAAATTTCCGAAAACACGCTCTTTTATATAACTGCCGATTCTTTTGGTAGTGGGGGGGGGGAGGGGAAGGTTTTTATATTCGCCTTTGGTGCGGTGGGCGAGGGATGCGGTCCGACCGTCATTCCTACCTTTCGGACGGCTACAATGCTTTGTGGAGACGATTTGTACACGGAAACCATGGTGGTCCAACCCCCGTCACAGACTAACACCGGTCGCCCGCTGCTTCACCGGCCTCTCCCTCCCCCACCCCCCAAAACCCCCGTCACTGACTGACTGACTAACAGATAGACGTAGTGAATTAATATATAAAATATCTGAAAATAAACAGTGGGACCTCATTTCCAGTTTCTCTCCGCCACCATGACCCGCACCTGGTTTTCGGAACCTCATTTTTGTCAATTAGGGGGTTGTAGAATGGGCCTTGCAAATTAACGAGTCGGAACCTCGTTGTTGTCAACTGGGGGGTTGTAGAATCGGCCTCACAGATTAACGGGTCGGAATGGCATGTCACAGACAGACAAGAGAATTAATATATATGATTATACTTGAAATTATTATTGGATAGTCCACCCTAGTCTATTCTTGATTATTCTAGGTTATTCCAAGTTATTTACCCCTAGGTTATTCCACCTTAAAGTTATTTTCAACTATTCTAAGTTATTTTACCCTGAGTTATTATAAGTTATTCCACCAAGTAGGTTATTATGGGTTATTATAAATTATTTGTACTTTAAAGGAATCTTGTCCTTTACAACCAAAAAACCAACATTTGTCTAGAGGTTTTCAATGATTTTATGAATGACTATATTCATACAATATAACTTTTAATCTTATGTGGAAAAATAAATAGTTATAAATGAGTTTTTAATTCGCTAATATGTGATAATATTACATATGGTAGTAACAAAATCATTATTTCATAACGTTTTTCTTCCATAAGACATCCATGGCAAAGGACAAAATGTTGGGGACTTCTATTTGTCACTTACAATGACTATTGTTTAAAATGAAATGGATAATGATGACATGTCATTTCAATGTGATTATCAAATAATTAAATTTTGAACAACCTATGACTATCATGTAATGACATGGACAATATTGACATACATGTTAAGTTTAAATGATTATGAAATGACTTGAATATGAATAACCAACTAAAAATTGACTAATGTATGTGGACATCATGGGTAATGTTAACCACCTACCTACCTACCTACTTACCTACCCATCCATCCACCTACCTATGTTCCTACCTACCTACCCACCCACCATTAATAAAAAAAGGCCAAAACGTAACTAATTGATTTTCTACTACATGTGATTTATTGTTGCTTGCAATTAACCTTGGTTATTTTTGGGAATCACATTACAAATGTTTTGGTCACATTTGTGATTATGTTGTAACTTCTTTATTCTTCCAATGATATGATTGTTTGCATTATTTTCATCTTATAATGCCTTTGTATGGCCCCTTAGTTGCAAATGTGACCAAAAAATGATTATTTAATACATTATGTATGTTTGTATTTTTTATATATAATAAGTTATGTGTTTTTATGTTCTGATAGCTATAGTAGGCCTTATGTATATGTACATTATTTATTCTACATCCACTAGGGTATCTATTAATGTTGTTTCCATCATTTAATTGGTTTGGTTTGAAAAACTATTAAAATATATTAGCCTCACATTAGGGTATATATAAAGGTGGTACTACATTAATCATACATAAATGTATATATGGATATTTTGATATTATTAGAATTTTATTAAAATATCCAAAAAAATACTAAGGTCATATTATAAGCTTATCTAAGGTTTATTACATTTAAAATTATTTTTATGATAATTATCGTTAAATATTGATTAATATAATGAATAATACCTATAATAAATGTCATAATAAAATATTAATACTAATATTGTAGCTAGCTTTGTTAGCGTACTTTCTAGCTAAAATATTAATTCAATAATAATGATAGTAATCGTTATTTATATGAATTATTATTACAACATAATAATTAATTTCAAGTTTAATTTTTAAATTTACAATTCATTAATATTTTAAAATTATATCTTACATTAATTTTAGTAATAATTGTAATTATAGTTAATGCTTAGTAAAAATTAAATATTTTTTTAATTTAATATTTAAAAATAATATAACTGGTTGGTTATTTATATAATTATGTAATTAAAACATTTCAATGAATTACTTCAATAAGTAATTACTCAATTAGCCAAGTTTTTATTTAATTAATTAGTTAGTTAATTAGTGACTCCTTACTTAGTTAATTACATAATTTATAAAGATAAAAATGAAAATGAAAGATATGGGATAAATGTTTTAACTATAAATAGTTTCCAACTAAACCTTCTAACGGCAAACTAGTTTGCAACTTCAAAATTTATCCTATGTGCTTTGTCTTCCATTTCTATCTTTAAACTATATAAAACAAATGTTTATTTTTACATTTTCATATTGTATGGGTCATAAGGGATGAACCAATCAAAACTGGTTTACCCCAAAATAAAATTAAAATATTTATGTATAGGTTACCTTTAGTTTATCTATTACCTTAAAACTAACCTACCTAAGTAAATATTTAATTTAAATAAATACATAGGTAAATAGGTAAGTGTTTAAACTAAATAGGTTGGTAGGTGGGCAAATTTATCCTTGGGTGATATCACTAGGAACATCACACCCCAAATTTCTAAGACCCATTCAACTTTAAATTCACATAGAACTCACATAAAGCAAGTTTTTCATTCCAAATTATTTATCAAAAGGTTACCAAAGTCATGTGGAATTCAAATTTTTAATTAAATTACAACAAAATGTATTTTGTTGTGGAAAATGAATGCATAAGCAAAAAGTTTCAAGATTATAACATAAATTTTTTTTTGATTAAGAACACAAAAGGAATCTATTTTTAGGGAATTTTTCTTAAATGCTCATTCTAAAAAATACTTCAAATGCCAACTACTTGATGTTTTTTACAGATAATTGATTGAATCCATTTTCATCTAGTTATGAATTTTTGAAATCAAGATCATGAAGTCCTAAAAGGCCATTGATGTTAAAACACAAATGATAACTATTTTCATCTTTTGTTATTTTAATGACTAATTTGGATCATTCCCTTGTGTATGTACACTAATATATATATATAATGTGTAAGTTTAAGGACACTTAAAATAAAAAATTGGGTTAGGAATGGTTTAAGAATCAAAATGGATGTAGTCACATTATTAAAATTTGCACCCACATTTTTAGTTCTTTGCTTAATGACTACTTATTCCAAGTTTAACAAAACATTTAAAAAATCCTTTTAACTCACAAAGATTTTGCATTATATTATCATAATAAAGTTTTATTTAAATAATGTCCAAAAAAATGTCATTTTAAGTCCATTAAGGAATCATTTATGAGTTTTTCAAGTGCTAAAAACATTTGTTACACTGCAAAAATAAAATAAAATAGAATATTTAATATTCATTAGATTTGCTTCAAGTTTTTTTCAAATGTTTCCATAATGTATTAAAAACATTATTGTATGCGTTTACTAAACATTTTAAATATTGACTTGATTTAACACTTTAAAAAATGTGAAACTAAGTATTTTACATTTCAAGTGGGCCTTAATAGCATGACTACACCCAAATGGGCAATCTTGTCCTTGGGTGTTACCACTAGGAACATCACACCTTGATTTTCTTGGACCCATCATACTTTGAAAAATTATAGGAAACACTGAAGTCACTAAAAGAAATTTGAAGATCAATGATTGAATTTACGACTCATTTATAATTATAATGGACACATGCAACTAGAAATAACCTAGTTACAAATGCCATAAAACAATGAGTTGCAAAAGACATAACATGGCCATGAAATTTTAAATGTAGTTGCAATCCTTATGATTAAGCTAGAATTTCTCATCCATTGCCATGGATGATCTATAGTATGATGTGGAACCCCAATTTGTGACTGTATTTACAACTACATTTGGGATAATTGCATGCTACCAAATGTGCCATTGATGGGTGGTTAGGATTTAACCACATGGTAATTTAAAAAGCCAATGGCCATACAACACATGGTAGTTTTCCATTTGTTCAAAAAAATTATATTCTAATTATAGTTATTAATTATTTTGATTAGTTAACTACAATCTATCCTAGGGTAGGGTAAGGTAAAATAGGCTAGTTAGCATAGGCTAAATAAATAAGTAGGATCCTATTTATTTTGTTGGGGACAAGCCTTTTGATTGGCTCATCCCAAATGGCACATGCACTATGTTTATAGTGCATACCATGAATGTAGTCCATTTTTTCACCTACTTATATACTTTACAAGTTTGAAATTGTAGACAAAATATATGGGACAATTCTAATGAAAGGGAAGCGCTACAACATTGCAACGCTATCACATCCTTTGTCCAAGAGAAAAACATTATCATATATCCACACAAAAAAATATTTACTGTTTTCATTAATTATTTACTACCTATCCTACTTACTACATATTACCTTGGCTACATACCTACTTTCTATTACCTAACCTACATTTAATAAATAAATTATTTAACATAGCTAATTGATTAATCAATCAATACAAAAGTATTACAACAATATCCATAAAATAAAATACCTCTTACTTAACTTATAACCTACCTACCTACTACATACTAGTACCTATCCTACTTATTACATATTACCTAACTTAACAAATTAATTGATTAAGTACATAACTTAATTAATTAATTAATATGAAAACATGATCAGATATTCACACAATAAACTAATAAACCTACCTACTACTTATCCTACTTACTACTTGCTACTTAGTTTACCAATTAATTAATGACTTAGACTACCAACTACCTACCTAGCTTACCAAACCTAACTAAGTTTAACCTTCATAGCCTAGCCTATTAGTTACACCTAATAAACTAGCCTACTATTATCTATAGATAATTTAGGCCGATTAATTAAACATGCAAGCTAGGCTAGGCTACCAATGTACATAGGCCTACTTATTAACCTATTAAACTTAGCTAGCTTGGTTTACCAACTAGGTTATAATAGTTTCTTTTAGCAAACTATTAGCTATTAGATATTATATCATGGAAAACCCATGGATGGGTACATTGAAAGGATAATAATCCAATTGAAATAGCAAAGTTTGCCATATGTGGTCTATGTTTCTTTGTTCATGTGGTAGAATATATTATTGCAATTGAAAAAACTTTCATTTATAATTACAAAAACAATTATGTTATCATCCATCAATGAATGCAATTAAAATTGGATGACATTGTTCACTTTTCATCTACATTTTTAATGAAAATCATATTAGTTGTAAGTTGTAGTCACATTACAACTAGAATTTGGTTTAACACTTCTTGTAGTTGCATATGTGACTACAACAAGTTGCAACTACATGGACATGTATGACTAACACACTACTAGTTGTAAAATCAGTTGGTTTGGACATTAGTTGCATAGTAGTTGCAAAAATATGGTCAGAATGGACAACATTTCTTCTATTGAATGAACATTTTCTTAAATTTAAAAAAAAAAATACATTTATTAGGTTCCATAGATTTTGAAATTTCCATAATATCGAGAATATTGTGTATTTTGATGTTCCTAATCATTGCATTTAGAAAAAGTTTGAAAAACATAACACCAATTTTTTTCCTAGAACTTTTTGGTCATAAACACAAATTTGAAACATGATTTATGATTTTTTTTTCTAAGGTAACTTGGAAGTCATTATTTTTTGTTTTTTACTTGGCAATTAATTGATTAAATATGATTTAATTATGAATCTCCAAAGTTGAAGCTATTGATTTTTTAAAAGGTCATTTTAATTAGGAATATAATTTTTTTTAATTTCCAATTTTTAAAATTCCCAAATAAATTTCAAGCCATATATTAGACCATGCAATTGATAAACATGAAAAAATAATAATTTATAATTGTGAAAACATTTAACAAAAAGGGCCTAGAAAATTGATTTGTTTATTTTGGTTCCTTAACTGTTCCTTGAGGTGGTTCTTAGTGGTACCACCCAAGGACAATATTTTCGCCCAAATAGATCACTTGCACTATACCCTAAATGAGGTGCCAAATGTGCAAATCAAAAACATCACTTGTTGGATTGTTAACATATATTTGAATTTTTAAAAATTAAATAATCAAACATTGTTAATGTGTCACGTGGCATTATCTAATTAATCAATCACCTTAAAATGTGGGCAACTTTTGGCCACACAATTGAAATAATTTAAATTGAAATTTTGGTTTAAACTAAGTTTGGTTTATTTATTTATTTTGAAATTTTTAAAATAATTTGTTGTTGAATAGTTGCCATGTATCACATTTAGGGAGCAATATGTCATGTGATTTTGAATGTCATCAAAATGATTGCATGGTTAATCACAAATGCCCATACAATTGATAAACATATGGTGGATATATATATATATTCAAGCTCATCCAAAATTTGATGACATCATGATGATGTCTTGTTGTTTGTGACTTGTCTTAAACAACTGAAGGGACTTTAGTCACAAATTGTTACTTGCAACTAAAATCTAATCGCAAACCCTAATCACAAATTTATGTTTTTTTTCTAGTTTGGGTGGTCTATCAATATTTATGACCAAAATCATTAAGTATTTATATTATAATATTTATTATAATTGCAAAAATTGTAGTTAATGTAAGATGTATGTGGAGTTTTCAAAATGTCGAAAGTGAACCACGTAACCATGCTTTAACTAATTGGAAATTAATGTTAGGTTAATACAAAGTGCTTATTGTGAAAATTCACACATAAAACAAGCTTGTTTAGGAAAAATTAAATATTTTATGTGATTTAGAAGTGTTTTTACAATTTCCGTCCATCCTTCCAATGTTGGAAATGGTGTGGTCCTTGATTAAATTCGCTCAAAGATCAAATGCATTTCTTTGTGAATTCCTAGATGTAGTGAAATTGACCAAAATTAAATTATATCAACTTTATGTTGATCATTTTTGTACGTTCAATAATTTTATTTTCAATCAATTCATTGTTAACACCATGTGAATTATTGCCCATTGGGCCTCACCTAATTTTCACATGTAACTAATGTTGACTTATGCTTATTACCATATTTGGCTTATGACATTGGTGGCTAAAACTATTGTTGTGGAGATTTTGACAATGTTTATGTTCATGTGGATCATTTTGATTAATCTGCCATTTTTGAAATAATGATGGCAACATGTTTATAAATTGTCTCAAAATTGTTTATTGAGTTGTTTCATAAGTTATTTGATGCAAGAATTATGGTAACTCTTGGCATAGTGTACCCACATTATTGGTTATGTGAAGAAGTTGCCAACCAAAACTTCCTCCCCTATCTAAATCAAATTAAAGTTGCATGTGTGTTGACAAGAAAATCAAGGTGGCAACTATAATTCTTAGGCCATTAAATTCAAGGCAACTTAATGTGATTGGGTTTTCATATTCATCACAAATCATAATGTTGAAGCAATGATATGAGAACCATCAAACCTGAACTTGGATGTGGTTGAAGATCCATATCCCCTTTTCATCTAGAAATTAAATGAATACATATATGAAGCTGTTGAAATAATAGTTTTGCAAATTTTGGATTCGGTGGAGGATGTAAAAAATTGATCATCACAAAATCAACCCCTTTCTCATCACATTAAGAAACCAACTTGGCAAGTAAAGGATTTACCAAAAAAACACTACTCTTGAATCCAACCTAAACATTGATAATTGAACTACTAGTTGAAAGCAAACAATAAAATTATTTTAGGAAATTAAAGGGAAGTTTGCTATAGGGCTTGAGCCTATGACCATTGAAATGTAAAATCCCCCACTAGTCCAAAATGCAAATGGGTCACAGTTAATTTGTGTTTGTATTCCAAGGTAATTATGGGCCCAAGCCCAAGCAAATGGCCTTGGAAGGAAATAAATTTGAAATCTTCTATGGATTACTATGGAGAATGTTGGTTTAGGCCCCTAGGGTATTTTTTCAAACCCATGACCTCTTTGGACTTAAGGTGGGCCTAATGGAAATAACAATAACCCACAAGACCTAGAAAACCCCAATTGTTAATCTAAGGGAAATGTATTTTGGTGGTTTCGCCTTTGAAAATTATCACACATAAATTTCAACCTAATAATAAAAGGGATAATCTATTTCCTCTAATCATCTCTTTTGAAGTTTCTTGCACTAAAATTGTTTATTTGTAATTCAATTTGTTGTTAAATTTTTTTCACGATATTTTTTTAAACCATGGAAGGTTAGTGACATGATGGAGAGTAAATTCACAAAGGAAAAATACAAAAAAGGATTAAAACATTAATAGAAAGTTAGGAAAGTCACATTTCCAAAGTTTTTTTTAAAAAAATCATATAGTTTAATGTAAAGGTCAAATTGGGATTACACTATGAACAAATGCCATTGAACCCTACCCCATGGATTTTTCCCATGGTTTCATTGAAATAGTGGGGTACCATGAGCTTCTAAAGGCCATGGCCCAAGCCTTAGAATGCAAAGTGCCCTTAAATAATGGTAATCATTTTCACAATTTGCTGGGTAGTTAGTTGAGAGTAATTTAATAATCTTTTTTTTTGTTGGATGTATATAGCCCATAAAAGCTATGTTAAAAATTAAACTACCAAAATCAAATTTCTAAAATATTTTCAATAGCTAAATATTCAATCCAAATTGAAAAAAAACCACCAAATTTGTATGCATGGTTCAAATACATTGTAACCAAATATATAAAAGTTTTTAAATTTCTAATTTCACATTTAATTTGTAGCCAAATTTGTCGATGCTACCATATTGGCACCTACAATTATCATTATCCATGCACACATAAATCAAATAACATAAAATCACTCTAAATTGTGAATCATCTCCAAAAACCATGACTCATTTACAAAATCCCCAAAAACCCCAGCCCCAAAAACACAATAGAGTCCACACAACAATGTGTTCAAATAAAACTTGCATAAAAACATAAAAACTTGAACCTACATAAAAAGACCTTATGTGTTCTAAAAATTTTGGTGATTTGAAAACACACAACTTGAGATTATATCCCAAGGACAAAATATTTCAAACCATGTTCACATTTGAACCAATTCCCAACTAAAAAACAATTAACTACACTAACTTAGTTAAACATTAACCTAATTAATATTTAATTAAAAATAAAATTAACATTGCTAAAAAATTTGGCCACACCATCATGTGAATCATCACAATTTAAATGACAAAAAAAAAACATTAGTCTAAAAAATGTAATTAACCTAAGTCATTATTGCACTTTTTAAAAAAATAGGTTCACCCCACTTTATTCATTTCACTTTGGCTAAAGTTATATCATTATAAAGTCATAATGGCATCATCATGTTTTGGTACCAATTGACATAATTCACTAATAATTGAAATATCTCATTATAATCAATAATTTTAAATACCCTAAGTTATACACTAGGTTATTCTAGGCTATGTTATTTTATTTTATTCAACATTAAGATATTCTAAGTAATTTAAATTATTCCACCTTAGGGTGAAAACATAATCAAAGGAATTAGGGGTGCCAAAGTAAAAATCCTTTTCCAAATGCTGCACATGACACATGTTGTTTTTTGTGTTGATTTATAATTCAAATTTTGTATTTCGAATACCCCATTGAACACTGCATTTTAGATATAAATACATTGACTTTATATCATGTATATTATGCACTCATGCCCCCTATCACATAAATATGAACAACTTTTATTAAATACACATTTTCAAAATCCATATTTATTAAGGTCAAAAACACCTTTGAGCCAAATGTGCTCAAAAGGGTGGGCATGTATTTAATTTTATATACATTTAAGTTAAAAACATAAAGTTATTAAAATGCTTAACCAACAACAATAACTATGACATGATGTAGCATATGACATTAGGATGTGGCTTATGATATTAAAAAGATTTGGTGTCTTTTGCAACCACCTATTAAACAAATTGTAATATTATTTAAAATATGATTTGGAAAATTAATGTCCACCACTTTACATTTAACATGTGTAACTTTGCCATATGGTGTAAATATGTAATCAAATTAACCTAATTGTAATCATAAGCTAGTTGTATATTGTGAGTCATATTGAAAATGTATATAATAATTGCCATTATACATCATAAAATGTAATTTAATATGTACGTTCATAAATTTTTTATAGGTCATCTTGTGATGGCAATAATCATGTATGCATTACATGAAAACACATGTGTATATGAAATTCCAGTGGAATCATTTTTTAGGGATTTATAAAAATGTTATATTTAATTCAATATTTTTACAAATGGCATGCATGTATAAAGGTTTAATCAATTATAATTAAATCTATTTTTGAAAATTAAATCATGTGATATTTATGTGTATGTTTAAACTTTATAGTTCACAATGAAATTTTTTAGATAAATATTTTAAATCGATGTAACATATTTACATCTATATTTGGACATGATCTCACACCATGTTGACATGTTGAGTTGTTTAAGCAAATTGTTTAACATGATTTTAATGACCATAGTCATTTAATCCAATATGACTATAAATCCAATCGTAAACATAGTTGTTAATTCTTAAACTGTAATAATGTGTAAGCTATTCTACATTAAGTTATTTTTAATTATTTAAAAATATTTTAGGATATTTTGTCCTAGGTTTGTTTTTATTGTTCCAAACTATTCCACTTAAATTATTTTAAGTTATTCTCGACAATTTTACCTTTGGCTATTTTAAGCTATTATAATCTAGGTTGTTTTATGTTATTCTACGCTAAGGTCAAATAATCTAGAATGAATTAAGGTGGAATATCAAAATAACTTAAAATAAAATAACCAATGATAAAATATGATGAAATTATCTTAAATTGCCAAAAATATTCTAAAATAAAATAACCAAAAATGTTTACAATAAAATAATCTAGAATAACAGAGAATAGCCTAAAACAAAATAGCCAATAACAACTTGAGGTGGAGGTGACACATATTTGTGTAATGAAATCGCACCCTAAAAAAACAACAAGGGCAAAGATAAAAGTACGAAATTACACCCCCCTAAACTACTCGGGAACTATATCACTCGTTTTAACACACACCTCAATGGTGTAATGACTCTACCTTCATGGCAGGCTCAAACTAAAAGCATTCCTTATAGGGTTTAGAATTCTCATCTAGTTGCATGCACTTCCATGGAACATGCCCATTGGTCATATGTGCACATAGTATGATCTAGATGTCACTCATACATCAGGTCAAGTTTGTGCCAAAAATTTATGTACAAATCCTAGTACACCAATGAACATAGTATGATCTAGATGTCACTCACACATCAGGTCAAGTTTGAGCCAAAAATTTATGCACAGATCCTAGTACACCAATGACCCATAGACATTCCGTATGGGCAGAGCCAATAAAACATGACAATTGACCACATATGTATATAGCTCTTCAAAATCTGCACAAGCAACTGGAGCAACAGAAGTTGAAGAATAGCACCGGCTGTAACTGACAAACCAATTTAAACATTGATAAATGCACAACACAATACAGGTACAAATCAATGTGTAGATTGTGTAGAATGTGTACAATAAACGTGCTATTTATGCATCAGCATTTTCATGAGATTCATTTTACATTGAAGGAACTGAGGTCTGGCAGCCCCAATTTGAATATGTTCAATTTCAACAGATTGAGAGTAGAATATAAAATAAAAATCAAGAGTTTCTTTGAACTTCTAGACAAAATTTGTTGGTAGGTGGTAGAAAAACAACTCCATACAAAAAAAAAAGCAGCAGGTTGGGGATCGAATCTTGAGTGTTTTTTTTTTTTGGCTGTGAGCTTGTGAAATTCGTTCTTTTTTCACATTGGCACTATTAAGCATGGAACCAATGACAGGTTACAAATTGTGTAATTTATTTATTTATTTATTTATTCTGTCACAATTAAAAACAGAAATTGCAACATATAAGTGTTTTTAGGGATGTCGAAATGCAAATAATAATAACAATCATCGCCAGATTTTCTACATTAGGTTCTAGCAGGGTAGCCAAATATATATATATATATATATATATATATATAGAGAGAGAGAGAGAGAGAGAGATGTATAATATGTCGAAATCAGAAGTAATTTAATTGTATGTGTCGAAATCAGATTTTTTCAAGTTGAGAAAATGTTTCTTCTTTTTTTTTTAATCAAAAACTTTTTTGGCTACCCCTTTAAAAAAAAGCCACTGTGTATGGCAAAATTAGTAGCCAATAATGTGTTCGAGTAGGTACCTACTACCTACCAACAGAAAGAAAGATTTTTCCTGCACGTGAAGCGTGCATGGGGGTAGGTTCAGGAATGGGAAGCGTCGCCGCGACTGTCGCGGGTGCCACCCACGGCGCGCGCTCTTCCGCCGTTGCCAGGAACTGACTACGGGTTCTGTCCACCCGCATGCGTCACCACCGCAACAAGCCCATGCACAGCGCACGCCTCCTTCACTACTGTGGCCATTCCATCTTCACGCTCTCGACGTCAAGCTGCGCGCGGATTGCTTGCCGCTTCCTCAGTTCTCGTCGTTGTCATCTTCTTTCCCTTAATTACTTTTCTGTATCTGGACCTGATCTCTCTAACTAATTTGTCGTGGTCTCTTTGTCGTTTTCGTTTCTCTTGCTTCTTAAATCCCCGGAATTTTTTTCTGTTGTTGCTTCTGTTGTTTTTGGTGAGCTTTGTTGTCTAGCTTGCTACACAAGGTTTTGTGCTCTAGTGTTTCGACTTGTAAATTACAACTCGTTTGGGATCTGGGATTTTTTTTCCTTTGTTTGTTGCAGATCAATCATCATCATGTCGTCAGCCGTGGATCAGCAGAAGAAAGATCAGTTGACAGATCGTGCGCACGAGCTTTACTACAGGGCGCAGCAGAATGCGCCCACCTCGCGTCAGATTTTGGGACTTGTGACCCTGCTGGTTGCTGGGGGTCTTCTGTTGCTGTTGGGAGGGCTCGCCCTCACAGGAACTACCATCACGGTGCTCTTGGCCACTCCTGTGCTAATCCTCTTCAGTCCCGTTTTGATTCCGTTGGCGGTGGTGGCTTTCTTCACCATCGGGGGCCTACTGGGAGCTGGCACCTTCGGCGTGGCGGTGCTGTCCGCCATCTCGTGGGCATACAACTACTACAAGGGTCGCCATCCCTTTGGTGCTGATCAGGTACTGAATATGATGATATGCGAGCACTGCCTGCATTGAACGTTATACTCCGTGATTTGCAATTCGTGATAATCAGCTAGTCTAAATTTGCAGAACTTGCATGTGTGTTGTTGCAAACAACAGTAGGTGCGGTGTGTGTCAGGGATTGGGGCCAGATTTGTAATATTTTGCACCTGGATAACAATTATCGACCTCTGACATTTGCAGATTGATGAGGTGCGCCATCGTCTTAGTGACACGGCAAGTCAAATCAAAGAGAAGGCGAGAGAGTATGGATCTGAAGCCAAAGGATTTGTGCAGTCCAAGACTGACACCAGTCTTGCAGCTTGAGTCATGGGCCGGCGCGGTCATCTTTGTAGTAGCAGCTACGCGTTAATAATTCCAGGGGATTTATGATCTTTGAGAGTTGGTGAGTTCATGAATCCCTGTAATCATGAGACCACAAAGCTGGGGTTTTGGGATCCTCAAGAACGCTAATGTACATTTTGGTAAACACTTGAGATATAAAATGCAGGTGTTGCAAACATTTTTGTGCAATACTTAGGTCGACTATCTACTATGGTTGTGCACAGAAATATTAGTACTTCATGATAACATTTACTTACTCCATCTCGAAGTGCACTAAGTTGAGTTCCAAAATTGTGCAAACTACTGAATTTCTAGTGTCTGTAAGTCTGTGGTTTGTGGAATAGTTCCTAGTTGTTTACTGTACTACCAGTTGTCTGTTAAGTAGAAGAAGATATATGATCTCTGCATGCTTTTGAAGGCCCTGATGAAACTTGTAGCCTAGTGATCATGGCACCCTCTTCTCATTTGCTTTGCTCCTGCATGTCGATGCTGATCCCCTTGAGAGAACTTATACTAAAGACTTGACAAAAAATGTAGGAGAACAGGGCCTTTCTGGGAATGTGGGCCTGGCGTGAGGCGCCTGATCTGAGTGAAACTTGAGATCCTTCATGATGCTTGTGAACATGCTTTAGATCAAGTTTAGTTGATGTGTTTGATCTTGATTAGAAATTGCAGTTTTGATTTTTTTGGCTCCTTAAATTACTATAGTTCTTCACTTGGAAGTTTGAATCAATTTTTAAATTCAATGTGCCTTATTTTCTCGTTGTTTAGAATTTTACAATATATTATTTTACCATCCTACTTGTTCTGAAAACAAGTGTCTAGTTTAGTAATATTTCAACTTGAAAAATCTATTTTGAAGGTTAAATAAAGTGTTATCAAATAAGCTAAAAATTATATATACTTAATTTAGTTTAGAATTAAAAATCTGTTGTTATATGTTTAAAGTCTTCTTTTAGGGAGTCCCTTGGAAAATAGCTTAAAAAGAAAAACAGCAGGAAAAAAAATTCAAAGTAATAAATAACAAAAATTTTACCCAAAAAATCAATTGAGAAAGAAGCAAACATCATGGATATGATATATATGTATGATTCATGTTGTTGATGAATGGATGGATGTCTTCAAAAATAATTGCAATATATGAATGATGATGACAAAAAATGAAAAATATGAGTTTAAATCCAGTAGAAAATGAAGAATTAACTAATAATACATTTAAAAATAGCATTAAATCATTAACCAATCAAAATTTTGGAAATCATATTTAAAAAATGCATTAAAGCTTTTTTCGCTTTTGAATGATGAATCCTTTGATTAAGTCCATTTGCAAAACTTAATGGGCCCCCATTGTATGTCACAATATTTGGAATGAATTCAAATTCACAACAGTAACAAATAAGATGTCATACTAAGGTCATATTCCAAAATAATGAAAATCTTCCAACTTGTGGATACATAACATGTGGATACATAACAATTTACCATGGAAACGTATGAGAAGGAAGTGAATAATACAAGAAAATATCATTTGAAAGACAAGCTACAAAGGAAAGACCTATAATTTCTTCTAGCTACATTTCAAAGTCTTTTGGTGTATTGGACAAGGCTTTTAAAAAAGACCATGAAAGCAATTTAAAGAATTTGTAGTTGTGAGATTCTTTCTTTATTTTTTGAAAAAATATTTACCTATTAAAATTGTGAAAAGTATTTAGTTGTAATGAATGATATTGAAAAAATCTCCAAGCTTGTGGTCTTTTCTAAACAAAACAATTATTTTGTCAAAAATTATTGGATAAAACACAGTCAAAGGAGCCAACCAAGTGAGTGAACATTTTTTAATTGCATTTTTGTATTTTTGAAAAATCACAAGTGAAGCATAATAGTTGGGATTGTCATAAAAAAAAATTTAATATTTTTTATTAATTGCAAAGTTTACATGCTCAAAGCTTAACATAAATCAAAAATGTTTTCACATGTTCAAAGCATTAAAACCTTGAGAGTGGACAATCATTCTTTGCTTAAATGTCCTTTTTTTCTACCAAATGTGCACCATTCCTGAGTGCATTCACAGTTAGGGTACCAAAAAAGAATGTTTAATTAAAAAAAGGACTGCAAAGCACAATTTTAGATTTTCAAAATGTTTAAAATATATTACAACTATGGTGTATTGTTTTATTCCTACAATTAAAATATTGAGAAAACAAGCTATTAAAAAAATCCAACAATTATTGGATGTTGTATTAAAGTCCTTTTAAGTCCTTGACTAATTTATTGTTAAGTGTCCATATTATAGTTTTTCATAAAAATAAATGTAAAAGAAATGCATAAAATGATCTAATTGATTTCAAACTTTTTGTATAAAAAAACCATATTTCCTTTTATGCAACTATATGTTCATTAGTACAATTTGATGAATAAATCATGTGAAAATTTCAAAATCTTGAAATTTTGAAGGAAAGGGTTACAAGGGAAATGATTCCCTTATTAAATCATTTAGTTAGTTGTTTATATCCATTAGGTTCAAAAATTCTAGCTTTAAATGCAAGTTTCATGCGCAAAATTAATCACATGAAAAAATATCTTTAGTTGATTTTAAAAGCCCATTTTTTCATTTTCTGTATTTGTACTTACAAACCAAAATATTCATGCACAATTATGTATGCATGTGAAAAATCATCACCACCACATACTTTGGACTATTCGATTTTTCTCACTTAAATGTGTTTCATGTGAATGTTATTTGTAATAAATCTTTTTCTTTTTGGTACCCCAATCGTGAATGTCCTTCGATTTGAAAATTGAAAAAGATTTTAACATTGATGATTAGAAGGGCAAAAGGACTTGAACTAATAAAAATTATTTTTATAACCAATTTGAACACATTTGGTTCAAAAGTGTTTTTGACCTTGAAAATTATGGATTTTGAAAATGTGTCTTTAACAAAAGTTATTCATGTTTATATGATAGAGGGCATTCAATGCATAATAATACAAATATAAATGAATTTGTAGTCAAAATGTATTTATATCTAAAATGTAATGTTAAAAGGGATACCTAAAATAGAAAATTATAAATTATAAACCAATACAAAAACAACACATGTCATGTGCAATCTTTGAAAAAAAAACTTTTACCTTTGTGTCCTTAGCTTTTTTGAATGTGTTTTCACCCTAATGGTGGTTGAAAAGAACAATTATAAATTCTACCTCTCTTTGTTGATTATGTTTTTTCTCCTCCAAATTTTGATTTATGAACATCAAAATTTATTCTGGAATCAATCCTAAGATAATTTTTGCACTTACATCTCAATAATTTTTAAGTTCAATTAATAAATTAGATTTAAAAGCAAATATAGGACCAATTATGATTGTCTTTCAAAAGCATCCCTATCATTTAGTAGATTCCAAGTCCATGGCCTCTTTTGGGTCCATTAAGAACTTCGACAAGCACCATTGGTGGTGTTATGTATATGCACTATTTTGCAAAAGGTGGAACACTCCTTAGTTTAAGCTTGGAAATGATTTTATATATTATGTTTATATGATGGGTCATCGTGTGATGTTATATGTGAATCTACTTACAAAGAACATCATACATTTGTGGTCCAATTAAGATTTTTCTATGGTATGATTTTGTTTATTATCTCTAAAATCATGTCCTTTTTAGCTTTCTTTTAGGTTTTCTAATCTTCTTTGGCACCTATGGTAGAAATTAGAGCTATATGGCTTCCCAAAAGAATTGATGTGTTAAATCCTTAGGGAATTCAATTTTTAAATATATATATTTTACTTTCATCTGGAATTATTGTAACTTCGGTTCATCATGTTATATTAGTTGAATCCAAAAAACAAGTTGTTTACGTTTTAATAGCTACCAAGCAATTGTTACATTATCAAAAAAACTTTATACTTACCTCTTGTAATCATACCATTATTGATGTTCGCAATGAAACAAACGCAATTTATCATTTAAATGAATTGGGACAATTTAAGATGGTGTAAAAAAAAAGGACCAAGTTAATTAATTGTCACAACCCTAGCCTTGGGCTTGCGACCAATGCAAGGGCTTGCAAGGTTACGGGCCAAGAGGGAAGCCCGGGAGTGAAGGAAAGTGTGAGGGAATGAACCCTCACACTCCCAAAGGAGCTTCCACTTTGGGAGTTAGAGTCCCAATGGACTCCCAAATGTTCAAAAAGCGATTACAAGGGGCAAAACCCAATTGCTCGAGGATTTTTTTATACCATTGGAAAGCTATTGAAATGTAGATGTCTAAAATGGGCTTGCATGACCCATTTAGAATTTGAAACACAAATTATGGCCAAAAGAAGGGCCGGGAATCAACTTGGCAATTTGACTCCCGACCATTAAAAGTCAGGAATCGACCTGATTTCCTTGCGTGCAGGTGGTGTGCGACATACTATTGAAAAGCTTTTGACAAGGACTACAACTTTGTTTTAGACTTCATTTCAATCGGAGGTCTGCACACAAAGTTATGGGGCATCAAAGTTGCGGGAATCCCAACTTTGGCAATTTCAGAACTCCCATTTGAGAGTCCTAGGACAAAAAGTCATTTGAATGTGGGTCTCATGGAGAGGCACAGAGTATACTATAAGTGGGAAGGTGGTGGCTTCCCCCAAGTCCAGGCCGTGATGAGTCTTGTGAATCCGAATTGCTCGTGGCTCGTCTTAGCACCAAAAATGCTCAAACTATGTATTAACCACCTTGTGTTGGTTTTGTGCAAGTTCGTGTGAGTAGTTGATGCTTGTCATTCTGCCTAGTCCCATCCCAAAGCTCCAACACGCCCCTTTACCCCCACTCAAAGTGCTACGAGCCAGGGAGCATGCCTTAACTCCTTGCTCTTCCGTTGTTTTCAGTTTGGACTCACATTTGAATGCATTAAGGGGTTTGGGGGTGCGTCCATTAATGAAAATTTATTTGATCATGTATTTAAAAGATAATCAAATGGGTCATTTGTGAATGTGAGGTGTGGATAAGATATTAATTTGAATGTGTTCAGTCAAGTTATTGATTAATTAGTAATATTATAGTGCTACATCCTTCAAAACAGAATGGTAATTTGTCTGCGATAAAACAAGAGGAGGTCTTAAGCTCAATATAAAATAAAAGCATTACAAGCATTACAAGCATGATTGGTTTTTTGTTCAAACTAACCTTATTAGTTAGAAATCTTATGTGTTTTCAAATAAATATAAATGTATTTCAATAGTATCAATGAATTAAATAGCCACAATCTAGATATCTAGGATGAAGGACTCATAGTATCTACCCACTTAATAAAAAAAGCTAGCAATAATAAAACATTTGATTCAATCTTATTTGTTTACATGCAAAATAAGGAGTTTAAACCAATGTACATGTAAATGATTTTAATTTATGAACTTTGTGTGATTGACATAAGAAATCTGACTTTATGTCCAAATAAAATCAATCCAAAAAATTTTAAATAAAATAAATGACTACGTGTCTTATGCATTATGAAGACATGGTAAAAAATCAAATGGGTGGGTTGTGGTGAGTTGTGTGATAGGAGTTACCTTGCACAATTTAAAAAGCATTTTACCATATCATATGAGTAAATGGCAACCAAGTCGTACAACTTTATGAAATATTTTTTGACTCTAACATTTTCCTATCCCTAATTTTCATAGGGTTTTAAGGAATGGAATATGTAAATACACCTTTCACGATTTTTACCCAAAACATGTTATAATTAAGTTTTTAGAAGAAATATAAATTTTTGAACAAAATTTGGCTAGAACCTTATAAATATTGTTTAAAACTTTCAAGTCCAACAAAGAAAATCATTGCCTAGATGTAAATAATGAAGGATCCAATTTGAACTTTATGGCAATTTAGTTAAATATTGAAATATATTTTCATGAATATATCTTGCAAGAAAATAATACAAAAAATTAACATCAATTTGTTCAATTTGTTTCCTTTTTCTACATATGTTTTACAACTATTTCGATTTAGCATCCTTCTTTCTTTTATTTTTTAAAATACCTCCAAAAAAATTTATACAATGCAAAGAAATGAATCCATTAACTACAATTACCAAATGGCACAATGCCATCTTTTGTATGTTCAATTGTGATAATAATGAAATTAAATGATTTTTTGTGAAAAAAATTTATCAATATGATTTCTTTCATATTAATAAAAGTATTCATTTTTCTAAGTCATTACTTCCATTGCTTTAGAAAATTTGCACAAATTTTTTACTTTTACAAATATATCAAAATAATTGAACTTGTTTTAATCCTTAAAGTTTTGCCAAAAAATAAATTACAAATTAAATCTTTAAAAATGAAATGATATTTGGATTTTTCAATCACCATAATTAATTAATAGTTAATAAAAGTCAATAGAAAATTTTTTATTAAATAATTTAAAATATATAAACATGCCTCAATTTTTCATTTCCATATCTCAAATACAATCAAAATTTGGCTACGTCTATGGATGATCATTATTTTCGCTCCATCACATAACACCAACAAAAAAAAATAAAACAAAATGTTATTTAGAATTAACATACACATAACATTGCAAAATTTGTTTGATGTCCAAAATCATAAACATCGTTTTTTATTCATGCATTTTTGCTAAACCTTCATGTCCATCCTTGCCAATTAATATTTTAAATACAAGCTTGCCTTCCTTGCCAAAAGAATGCACCTTGAATGCAAGCATGGTAAAGTAAATATTCATCTTTGTCAAGGTAAATGAAAACTGGGATGAAATAAACCTTGATCTATTAAATTTTTAAATATTAATTATTCCAATGATCCATATGAAAAGTTTTTAGACTCTTTTATAATAATTACATGTTTGATATGCATTTGAACAAGTAATTATCTTGTTTGAACAAAATAAGTTTCAAATATGTGAAAATAGGATTTTATTCAGAAAACTTTGTTATTTTCAAGTTGATCAAGCCCAAAATTTTATAGATCTACTTTCAACTTTTCCATATTATAGTCATAAATATTTATTAAAAATATAAAATTGAATATTAATATGTTTGAACATAGGGTGTAATCCTCATGGGGGACATTTAATGTTATTTTTGTGACCTATGTGCGTCAAACAACTATTTAAGGTGGGTATTCAGTTTTGGATTTATATTTTTCTCCACCCTATTATTATTTAATTTTCTAATATGCACATATTTTAGCCACCATGTATTTGATTATGATTTTTTTCTAACATCTAATTTCAATACTGTATATTAAATTAATCTTTTAGTTTTAGAAATTTTGGGATGAAAAAAAATTGCCTATTTGCTCTTTGAAATCTTATATCCAAAAATCCCTCCAACCACTTTCACATAGAAAGAAAATGTATAAGCTTGTGCTTGAACTTTCAACAAAAACTAAGAACACAAAGGCTTAAAACATTGGTTAAATGGGGTATACTCATCAATTGCATAAGTATTTAGATTTGTTTTAAAGTTTTTAGAATAATAAATAATATTTAATATAATTTTATAAATAAAAAATAGGACCTAAAAGCAATTTGCTTGAATAATTGTTAAACATGAAGTTGAAGACTTGTCATATGATTTGACATAATCCTATTGATTTCCAAATAAAAAATTGAATGTAAAAATATTCTAAAAATTATATTTTCAAAATGGAATTTTCAAATTTAATTAATTATTCAGTAAACATGTTGAAGCCACCCATGTATTAAAAGTTGAAATATACAACAAAATTGTGATAAAATTTTGATTTAAATTTCTCGATTGAAACTTTTCAATCATATTTGCTTTTGGCATGGTTACTTACAACATTGTCCTTACAATGTTAGTCCCTAATTTGAACTATGGTTTATTTTATTTGAATCATGTGAACTTTCAAGGTTTGGGATCCATTTTTTTCTTACAAACATCTAATGTTCAAGCATGGGTATAACTTAATGTTGTGCAGTTACTCGATATAGTTGGTTACTTGGGGTTGGATCTACTTTTGAATAATTAAAATTGGGTTTCAATGCCAAAACCAAATAAGAACCAAATCCAAGGTTATGAGCATTAAAAGTAATTGAATGGGGAATTAACCCCCTAATTCCATTTTAATATTCAAACCAAAACCAAAACTAGATTTAATTCTTAAATGCCATAAGAATCAAAACCAAACCAAATTGTTTCAAAAAAATTAGTTCTAATTCTTGTTTAAGGTTAAGGATTATGGGTCGTGTTTTGTGTTTTTGCTTTGAGTTGTTCTCGTATTTTCACACAAGCCCACCACCCACCATCGTTTCATGTTATTGTGTTTTTCTAATTGTTGTTGGCCACCATTGCCATCATCCTTGTGATCCTCTTATAGTGTCGGTGCTAGTAATTATGTTATTTTCATTTTTGTAATTGTGCAATTCATGTCATATTGGTGATTGCAATGGTGTTTTTCTTGTCGATGCAACACATAGCTCACCATCACCCAAGTATTAACCTTCAACCTATTGCTTTTGATATTCTTTTGATCTTTTGATCCTCTCCTGATCCATTTGGTCATCATTGTTGTGGTCTTCATGTTGTTACAAAGCCCCCACCATCACCTTCATCTTGTGATTTTCTTATCATCCTTCTAGTGATTGTCATTTTAATATTCTTACTGCTATAGGGTTCTCACCATCATTTTCATCTTCTATTTTTTTTTTTCATCCATCTAGACTTCTCGTTGTTGCAATGTTCCATGCCATTGCTTTTGTCTCATGATCTTTTTATCATCCTCCTAATCATCAACATCCTAGTTTTTTTAGTCGTTATAAGATCCCCAGTATCACTTTCATCTTGTGATCCTATTTTCATCCTCCTAATCATTGTCATCTTAACGTTTTTGTTACTATAATGTCCCTGCCATCACATTCATTTTGTCATCCTCTTCTTAGTCATTGTCATGTTTTGGTTTTCTTGTTGTTACAATGTCCCTACTAGATCACCTTCATCTTGTGATCCTCTTTTCATCCTCTTAGTTGTCATCATCATGGTCCTCTTGTTGTTGCAATGTTCCCACCATCGCTTTCATCTTGTGATTTTCTTTTCATCCTCTAGGTTGTTGTTGTCTTCTTATTATTGTGGCACTCCCCACCATTTCTTTCTTTTTGTTATCCCCTTCTCATCCTCCTAATTGTCATCATATTGGTCTTCTTGTTGCTACAACATCCCCGCCATCACTATTGTATTATGATCATCTTTTCATCCTCCTAGTTGTCATCATCATCCTAATCTTTTTATTGTTATAGCACTCCCCACCATTACCTTTGTCTTGTGATCCTCTTCTCATCCTCCTAATTGTCATCTAACTAATCTTCTCATTACTACAAGATTCCCTCCCATTGCCTTCATCTTTTGATCCTCTTCTCATCTTCTACTCTTATCATCCTTGTGTTTTTTTTTATGTTACTACAATCATAGCCATCTTCCTTTTGACATGGAGGACTTTCTAATTCTTGGTGAAAAAAACGTTAATTATCCCAATGAACATCCCTTGAAGGTTGATTATTGTGGTTCAATATCAATCTCTAGTGTAACTATAAGCACAATATCACAAATATTTACAATCACAAATCATGCTACAATCCAATGGGCTTTGTTCACAAAACAATGAGATTTTTGGAAAACTAAGAATTATAATGCCACTATTTGGGTGTTCTTTGCACCCACCATCACATCTTCTTTTGAAGTAAGTTTAAATTCAAACCAACCTAAGCAATTAAAGTGTTTTTTGTAATCCCATTGCCCCAATTACAAGACCTAAAAAAGGCATCATAACATACAAGACAACAAATGGGATTTATGTCTTCAAAAACATTTTGAAACTAGTCATTAACAATTGTGGAATGTGTGGATTGGAGAAAGAAGGTCCTAAAGGAAAAAGACAACTTGTAAAGAAAAGGTCTAACCCCACCCCCATCAACCATTTTTTTTTTCAATTGTGATCTAGCTTATCCCAAGAATGATTTTCACCAAAAATAATTCGAAATGGATTTAGCATTATTCATAGCTAAAAAATTAATGCCCTTGTTAAGCTCCATTGATCTTTTGTTGAGGTTCCATTTTTTAGGAGTTAATTCTAAAACTAAATCTTCCATCAAGGCAAGTTTTGGTCAATGAAATTTTTCTTAGGACAACAAAAAAGACAAAACAAATGTACAATTTTTCAACCCTTGAGTCTTGTAATTCTTATATAGTGATCTTTGATTTATGAATGTCTAGAATGTGAGTGGATACATTTGTTCTTGTTGTGCATTTTCAAAATGACAAGTGGGAGCCTTGTCATGTAACCATTGTTTTTTTTAGATAGAAAAAACTTCTAGGATTGTCATGGCTTTGTAGGTCAATGACATCCTTGCAAAATATGGGTTCAATGTTTGGGTCATTACTTATGTCAAAGATGAAGGGAGTAATCTCTCAACCACAACCATTATTTTGACTTCTATTATTTCATGTGAAATGTCAGGGATGGCAACACCATTTGTGGGTTCATATTGGGGACATGTTATGTTTAAATGTTGTCAATGCCCCAAATGTTTATGAAGTTTGTGTTGACCTAACTTCTATTTTGATTAAGGAAGCATAACCCATTATGCAAAAAAAATCAATTGGACTATAAAAAATGGGAAGGGGTGACAAGAATGGCACAATGCATGTTTGGGTACTAGCATGTCCCCATGGAAGCTCAAGACACCAATAAAAATTGATTTTCTTTTTGAGTCATTTTGTTCCAAGAAACTTTCGCATTCAAACACACCATCAACATTTGCTATAAAAGTGATTGGCACTTCAAGTCCACAAGTTTGGGCTATAATTCAAATTGTTGTCAATACTTTGGGTCCTATGGTTCAACAATGTGTGCTAAACCAAGGCTAATGTTACTATTTATTTTTTTTGATGTTTTTGCTACAACCATGTCACTCGTATGCCAAATGTAGGTGGATTGTTTGAAACCTAATTCCAATGATATCCAAGATTTTGATGGTGAACTTCAAATCCTACAACAATGCACACAAAAACAAAGGGTACAAGTTCTTGATCATTTCTTTTCATTTATGTTTTCTTTTCAACCCCAGAAGGCCCACAATATGTTGACTATAATGTTAAACCCTTGTTATAAAGACTTGGGGTTGGTGATTCAATATGTCAATAAGGAGAAGGCCCTTCATATTGTGGATGAATATGACAGACAATTATTATTCCCACTCCTTGTTTGGGCATACAAGTTTTTGAACCCAACCCATGCAAGTGAAAGAACTCCTAGCTTTACATTCCAAAGTTCCCAACCTATAAGTTTGTATGATCTTACGGAAACTAATTGGGACATGGCATTGTGAGTGGTGAAAGAACAATTGACTCATTTCAAGGTTTAAAAAAATCATTGAAGAAAATTGCAAAGATCCACAAGCATGGTGGAGAGCCCATAAGATATATTTTTCTTACATTGGGTTTGTAGCCCAACAAATTTTGGGGATTGTTGGCTCTCAAATTGAGGCTAAAAGAGTCTTCAATATCACAAGTATTTGCACAAACCTAAAACGCTCTCAATTGAAGAGGGACAATCTTGAGATCCTTATAAGCATTTACAAAAATTGACCTAATGACGCTTGTGTTGGTGGTTTTCCATCCATGGATAAATTCATGAAAATGGGAAAAACCCTAACGGAGGATAATGAGGATATAATTGCATCACTTGGGCTTTTGGATTTGGAGGATAGCAACAATAGGCATTAGGTGAATTTTATTTCTTTTTTCTTGCATCTTTCAAGTTTTTTTTTTCCTTCAAGTTTGATGCCCATGTTTGTCAAAGTTGAAGTTGATGCATTCAATTTGTTGTTTTTGGTTGTCATAGGTCTTAGAGTGAGGTTGGAATGGTCATGCCCTAGGAATTAGATATGATGTAACCTAGATATTTGTTAGGTTTCTTTTTTGTTTTTTCCTTGTTATACCACTTTACACTTTAGTTACCTTGTTCTCTAAATTTTTGCAAAGTTAGGACTGAATTAAGGGCTGAATTAATGGAGACTTGGGGGCTGCATGTGGGCAGAAAGTGGATGAATTGGGAGATTTTGAAGGGGCTGACTTGGGGCTGTATTTTAAACAAATTTGAGTGGCTGTCTGTAGGAACTAAGGGGCAATTTGGAGGGTTTTGAGGAGGTGATTTTGGGGGCAGATTTAAAGCTGTTTGGGGTGGGTTTTGCAAGTGGAATTGGGGGACAGTAGGAGAGAATTATGGCACATTTGAGAGCTGATTCAAGGGTGGCAAGATGACTCATTTCAAAGTTGGCATACAAATGCCAATAAAACAATAAAACATGAAACCAATTGGCATTACAAAAATAGGATTGATCCATTCCATTAGGAACTAGTAATATAATTTAGAATTTAAAAGCATATTAGTTTGGCTTAATTTTTACATTGTCAAGCCTTTTGTAACAATCTGATTTTTTCCTGCAATAAAAATTTGTCTTTTTTTTCGTTGTTCCTATTGAAGTTTCAGATTTTGAAATCTAACTAGGAGGTTACTCAGAACCTAACCTACCCTAGAACTGAAATAAAAAAGAACTGGAACCAAAATCACCCTTTGAATTTTAAAAAGAACCAGAACCAGGTCCCAGACTTGAAAAATTAAAACTGAAACCTAACCAAAACCAAATCCTTGAAAATTTTAGTAACTGGAACCCAAGGTTCCTCCTAGAACCAAGTAACTGTACAACACTGGGTACAATAGGCAGTGGGTTACAATAGGCTATACATAAAAACCCACCTCCACCTACATGGTCAACTCACAACCATGTGTGTGTGAAGATGATTTGAGTGTACAGTTACTGAAGCTCTTGGCACCAGAGAAAAGAGAGCCAGAAGCCTGACAATTATTCAATCACTAAATTGAATGGGAAAGAACAAGTATAGGCAGACCTAATCATATCCATCAAGTTCTCTTGAGTGAAGTAGGAAACCCTTCCTGCATGTTGATAAGTCAACACAGAAGAGGGCAACTGAATAACACCAACAAGAAGCTTTACTTGTGTAGTAATCCAGAAGCCTAGCCACCAAACCCTTTCAGCCCTTCACTAAAGAATAAACACAGTTGCTTTACACATGCAAGGCTTACACATAATTCATAGCCACTGCAAATCTTACGGTTGAACCACATCAAGATTGCTGAGAAGACATGGGTACATTCTTCAGCACTGACTACCCTCTTATCCACAGCAACCTCCAACAGGCTTGTTCACAATCATCACCATCTTCTGAGGATTCAAATGCAGCCTTGTAGGCAAGGTCTGTATTCTACACTAGAAACCCAGATTTCAACCATAGAATACTAACCTTGCCCAGATGCTTGTCAATGTCTGAAAATGCCTCCAAGGGCAGAGAAAAAATTGGATGGCATGCCTGTACTCTTGCGCTGAAGGTCTTCAATCATGTCACGACTCTGAATCTTCCGAGTCATGACATAATCACTGCATTGCTGCTTCAGGTTTGTTATCACAGCCTGCACAGAAGTGTAGAATTTTAAACCCTCATTGATCTTGCCCTGAATTTCTCTGAACTTTGAGATTGCTGCCTCCACCTGCTTGTGTGCCTTGTCCTGTGCTCCTTTGTAATCCTCCCACTCAAACATTGAACAAAATGTATCATTCAATGTCCTGATCTGTTGAAGAAGCTGCTCTTGAGCTTCGATGTTACTGCCTACTTCAACAGAAATAGTATCATACTTCCCAAGCTCCTTTTGGAAGAGATCATCATAAGGACCTGATGTAGACATCAACTTGAGAAGGATGTTATCTTTGAGTTTCATGTCTTTCAGCCTATCTTCCAGTCCAGCTCTTTGCAATCCAAGCTGCTCTAACTCATTCAGTTTTTGTCGTAAACCTCCAACAATGTCATCCTCATTCAGGTCTGCAAACAGATGTGAACGCCTCAGTGAAGGAAAAGCCTTCTCAATGGGCCTTGTGTCAAGAATTTCCATCACACTCATGTTGTCATGTAGTGAGCGCTCAATTTGGGTATCACTGTCTGCTGCCTGCTTCAACTTTGTAGCATATTCAGTTGCACGATTATGCAAGTTCCTGGTCAGAGTGCTTGACTGAGGTCTTGTCCATCGGGCCCCAAATTGAGCTCGAATTTCTGAGTCCTCGCTGGATTCCTTCTCCAAAAGCTCCTGTGTTTCAGCAAGCAGTTGCCCATTTGTACGGCGGAGACTTTGTAGGTGTGTCATTTCTGCTGCAAGGTGTGATGGACCACCACCTGACTGCACAGCTTCAACTTTATCACGGAGCTCACCAGGGACCATTGCACCACGTCCAATTGCAACAAGAGAATCTGGAAGATCCATCACCTGGAGCTTGGACCGGGTGAGCTCACTCGCCTGTTGTAACCTCCCAGCCTGGCACCTGATAACATCATCTACCATTTCCAGGTATGTTGACAAAGCACTTTTACATGACTCTGGCACAAGACCTGAGAACAATGTCTCTGTACTAGCATCTAGAACCTCAAACACAGGAGTGGAATATGCCAAGACTGCAGCAGGCAAAGGTGGAAGAGAGTCCACAGTAGGAACCCGGATCAGATACAGTCTATCATTCTCCCTTTTTGCACGATCAAGGTTTCTGTTTACGTTGACCTCAAGTTTCACAACTGCATCCATGAGTGGACCTGCACCTGCCCTGCTTGATTTTTTTGCCTCTGAAAGAATAGTACTTGCTGCCATAAGCCTTGCAATCTCTTGACCAATCTCTTCTTTCTCATGAAGATCAAGAGCAGCTTGGTAGCAAGCTTCAGCATGGTATTGTGCAGCTTTGAGCTGCACATGAACCACAAATGGACGATCCAAGTGATGAATCAAAGGAGGCAGCACTAGAGCACAATAAGCTTCTTCATAAAAGATGCCCACTTGCTTTGCAACTTTTGAGCAGAGTGATGCAGGCCTCCCATCATTCACAACTTTCTCAAAGAAGCATTCCTGTGCTTGAGCCAGCATGAGCCTCTCTAGCATCCCAGCTGACTCAACTGAGATATCCAGAGTGGAATTTGACCCAGCTGCTTTGATTGAGATGTTATCTCTTAAGAAAGCAAAGACACCAGCAGCAGCTTGAAACGAGTTGCATGCTTGCTTGATACCCGTGGTTGAAGTTCGGTCTGCAGATAAACCTAATTGACTTTGGATGGCCCCTAGATTGAAAGCAATTGCAGCTTTCTCAAAGTGGATATTCTGCTGAGATGCTTTCCGTCCTTGCTTGAAAGCATCATACCATGTGAAATACACGTTGTTGATGTGTTCCTTCTCATTAGAGAAGGGAAATTTGAGTTCAATCACTGACAAAGCTCTGAAATACCTCTGCAAGAGATCCCGCCGCATTTCATATGCTTCAGTGGGTTTGTCAACCTCATTCCGCATTTGCTGGACTGCTTTCAGATCTTCTTCTTCCTTTTCTGGTGCATCCCTATCTGAAAAATGCTGCGCTATGTACTGCTTCAACGGCTTGATCAAGTCCAAAGCCGTCGTCCTCTTTACGGGAATTGCAATCATCACATTTGAAGAAGATTGAGGAGCCGCCATAGCTGCAGCTTCTGAAGACAAAACTTCCTCCAACCAGAACTTCTCCCTTTTCCTGTTAATCTGCCCCAAAGACTCACACAATCCCCTTCAGATGCCTATTTCTTCGGATGCTTGTGTTTCTCAAACACGGGAGGAGGAGGAGGGGGAGAGCCAGAGAGAAACCGTTGTTCTTGGAAGAAAGCAATTCAAAACACGACCAAAAAACCTCAAAAACTGAAACTAGTGTTCTTTCGGGTCCTCAGGCCATGATGACAGATCCGATGCAACAAATTCTAAAATCATCAAGCCAATTACCTCTTTCTAAGACTACAGTCCCCACAGATCCATTTTCCTCATCCCTGCTTCCCTTAAACAAGTCTGCAATAATCTCAACCCTTACACGCTTTCGATGAAACTTGTTCCCTCTTGCTCCTTTAAGGTTATCCCCCGACTTCTCCTCTTTCCAAAGGCTTACACCAACCGGAAGCTTCCTCCACCACTGACTGCTTCCTTCTTTGGCCTCTCTCTCTCTCTCTCTCTCTCTCTCTCTCTCTCTCTCTCGGGCGTCCTGAACTTGCCGAGAAAGGCTGGTGCAACAACCTTGTCCACTTCCACCGGCCCAAAGATGCAGAAACAGAAGCAAAATCACGAGCGTGTTGCCAGATCAAGAGCGTGTTGCGTGAGCAAAAGAGAGCAGAAGGGTCGGCGACATCCGCGCTCAGAGCCACTTCCGCCCCGCGACAACAACACAAGATTCCGAATAGGTAGATGAAAACGACGACATTACGGATGTCTTTTTCATCCATTATCACATTTCCCTCTCTGTCCACCGTTGGATGCCTCTGGATGTCCTCCTTGAATGTCGGTAGATGTCATCCAGGTGGATGCCGGTGGATGTCATCCCGCTGAATTCGGATGAATGTCATCTAGTTTGAGTATTTTTTAAATTACATTCAGACGACAGGCTGGAGTGTGAACCAAACTCTCATTGACCGACACTCAGATCTGACCGTCAATGTAGATCTGAGATGCGTGGCACCACGTGGCATAACAGAGGATCACAGGATTGATTTAATAGGTAGGTAGGTTACTAGGTAGTAGGCAGTAGTTTGCAGCGCGGTGCGGTTATGTTGAATTCTTTAAAAGAACTTCCGGTTCTGGGTTTTTTTTTAATATCTCAGATTCAGAGAACCGTTGGTTCCATTTTTTGAAGAATCAAAAGCCCAAGAACCACCGGCTCCAGTTATTTCGAAAAACCCTTAAAGAACTTGTGATTCTTATGAAAGAACTCATGGTTGTACAGCCGGGTATTTGATTTGTCCAGAATTTTGTGGAACCCTGGGTTAGAATTTGCCAGAAACCAGTGATTTGATTTTTTGAGACCTGTGGTTATGAACCCTAAGAACCGCCCTAATAACAGCCGGCGGTTCCCAAATTTCTCTGGCACTTTTAAGTGCAATCTATTGCATTTTGAAATTTTGTAAAAAGTGAATGGAAGTGTGGCAAACAAGAATTGAAAAAACAAGACTTAAAGAAACCTAAAAGCAAATGCACACAAGAATCAAAAAGTGTAACACACATGAATATTATGTATCAAAATGGATGAAAAATAATTGATGTCTTTCATTCATGTTTAAAATATATAATTTTTTAATGCAATTCAAAAATATTTTTTAAATATTATATAAAAATTAAATTTAATAAATAAATAAATTAGTTAGCACCCCAATGCTGGACTTTTGGGGTATTTCTAGGTATTATGATATATATGCAAGATAAATGATAAATAGTAAATTGTAACTTATGTTGGTTAGTGCCAACTGTGTTTTGAATCTGGTTTTTGGTCTAATTATCGATTACTTAGAAAGCATGTGCTTGATTTTGGAAAACTCTATTAATTTTGCAATTTTCAATTGTTAAGTGCTTTTAAGACAACTTTGTAACACATTCTACTTCTTAATTCATTGGTCACTTTTCAGGCTATGTGTAGAATCTAGATAGGTGAAACTAGACCATTTTTTTTAATGTCACCTTGTTTTTTTTTTAATTAAATATAAAAAACCAAAGCTTTATGCATAGGCATGAAGAACTAACTTCAAAATCTAATTCCAAATTTCATTAAATTAATAAAAAACCTAGTTGAAACTTGAAACCAAAACTAAAGGTTCTCTTCAAAAGCTAAAACTCAAGAAGAATGATTATAATGTTGATTTTGAGGGCCTTTTAAAACTACAATCAAACCTAGTGTTAGGTTTCATAGCGTTAAGTAGGCTAATGTTTAGATAACACCATGTGAAAAAAAAACCTATGTTAAAAAAATAATAATATTCATTCACACTTTAAAAATATGTGAAAAAACATCTTGTTAACTTAACATTGACTTAAGACCCCCTTTTTATATACTACTACCTAACATTATATTTTCATTTCCAAATTTATGTTTTTTCTAATTGATGTCAAATTGACATCCACTTAATACCCACTTAACATTATGTGCCACCTAAGATTTGATGTTAACTAATATTCTTGGTATGAATGCAGCAAAAACAATTTACTTTCTTAAGATCAACTTAATATCAACTTTGCATTAGATGCAATTAGCCTAACATCTATTTGCAAATTTTGATTTTTATAGTGTGTATATTTTAGCAGTTTTTTTTTGGGACGATTCATAGCCAAAAGGTGAGTTTAAAATAACCTAGCAAAATGGCATGAAGGAAAAAAAAAAAATCGCCCAAAACACCTTTGTATGTTAACTTGTGCATCAAAAAACAAATGATGATAAGTTTCCATTGTACAAAATCAAGAAATTTATAATGAATGTGCGACCATTTTTTTGAGCTTTCATGTTGTAGCTTATAAAAAATGAACATGCTTGAACATTGAATAAGTGCCAAGCATATTAAATAGTGAACATGTTACAAGTTTAGATGAGAAACATAGATTAGGTGAGCCATGCTTTTGAATGGTTAGATTAGATGACCTACAAAATCCTATTTCAATTTGGTACAAAAAATCCTATGGTGGTGGTGTCACAAAGGTGAAACCCTAAAGCCTTAAAATGTTGTTGGTGATGGTGCCTAAAGACACACATCGCTTGTTTCAATATGCAAATATGAAGATTGTTACAATTCAACAATGCAATGTTGTCATTAGTAACTCACAAGATGGATTCAAAGAATCAATAGAATTTTTGTAATTCCATAGCAATGACAAAGGGATTTAAGAGCTTCAACATTAGTGTGTATAAAAACATCAAAAGCCAATCACAAAAACCCGTAGTAGATGTGTGTTTTTCTTCCTTTCTATGAATCTATGTTTTTTATTTTCTAATTTTGTGTTACAAATGTAGCAATTGCATGTTTTTCTTTTCTTTTGTCTTTTTGTTTTTGTGATATTGCATTGTAGGTGTTTAGAGTAGGCAAGTTGATGTCCCAACACTTAAGGTAAGGTTTGTTTGTTGTTTTTGTAAGAGGGTTCATTGTTTATGGCATCCAAAAAGTCAATGGTGCCTTCTTCTTGGCGCATATGTCGATTTTAAAATTGGCAAAAACATATTAAATGTGACAAAGTTATGGCCCCCCAAAATAGGGGGGGAGGGGGGATTTTACAGAAAATTCTCGATCGAACATCTCATAACCTATTGTAACGAAAAATAGGGGCACAAGAAAGTTCTCTTCACATCAAAATATCCACACAACCATGAACATGATCCATATAACTTGCATAATCAACGAAATCATCAAATTTGATTATTATGACAAATTCATAGGTTCAATTTGTCACTATTATGATCAAAGTAAAGATTTAATTTTAAGAGCTTATGCAGGTTTAAATCATTTCGATCTTTTTTTCATGAGCTTCCATTGACACCGTTTGGCAAAACAAAAAAACCCATCCTCACATACTCAAATCTCCCAACAAAATACAAAAACCTTGATATACCCAACAACCATAAAGACCTTGAGAATTGGAAAAAATGGTGAAAGAGAAGATCTAACAATGATTCATGTCATAGATAAGTTTTGCCCAAAGATTTGTCATGTGCATCCCATTGCCCCTACTAAACTCACAAATGAAACACCATTAGCAACATATACACAATGTGCATCTAGAGGTCTTGAAATAATCAATCATTTTCTTCCTTCATACCCACTTCATCCCATAGAACTTTGATTGCGAAACTTAGTCACTATCAGGATCCTTAGTGATCATCATCATCCCCCCAATCACATACTCCTACTTCTATTGTAAAAAGAAATTGTAACTCTTTAAGGGACGCATAACGTAACATAAGTAGAGCCACACTAGATTATATGTCACCATTCATAAAGATTTTAACAAGTTCATAATTTGCAAAAAAACAAAATAATACAAAAATAAAAACTTACAAGACTCACCACCAATCACCATCAACTATAGAAACTTTGTCATCTTCAACTTCTAATAGATGATGGCACTATACATTACCCATTAGAGTTTCATCCCCTAATTTATCATCACATTATTTTCAATCCCTGCAAAAAATCCTTACTTATTACTATGTTGCCTTTAAAGTTACAAGATGATTTGTAGAGCTTAAGATGGCAATTTCAAAGTAGTTCAAATCACTCAATTTGAACAAAAAAAAGAAAAAGTTATGCACTAATGAAATAAGAAGGGTCAAAATGAAAAAAACACATTTTGCAATTCAAAAATAAATAAAATTATTGCTTTTTTTTGCCATTCTTTTGGCTTTGCATTTCAAAGATTATTTGTAGAGCTTGAGAAGGGGTTCCTATAACACTTTAAATCATTCAAAATGGAGAAGAATTGAAAAAAATCTACCAAAGTGTTTAGTGATAGGATAGTGTTTGATGATAAGCATATCTACCTTAATTATTTTCTATTTGACAAATTTTATTTTATTTTTGCCTTTGGTTGTCTTTGATCAAAAAAAGGTCAAAAATCAATCTTCTTTTCTTTTCAATCTAATTGTCTTTGATGTCACCATTGAAAGTTCCTGAAAATTTCCATTTCAAGCTTTTATTTTCCAATCAATATAATGGCACTGCAAATGCAACTTTATCCAATTCTTCCCTTCTTGAATCAATGCCTATTTCTAAACTTTGCATCTTTAGTCCACACAAATTTCCTACATTGAAAAAATATTAAAAGGCTTATAGTCAATTTCAAATCTTTTTTAATTCTTGAGCAACCAAGTTTCCTTAGGTAGTATTAGTTTTAAAAACATTGTTTAGTCTTGCAAGTCAAATGCAAGGTTTGTTTAGTTATTGTTGTCACCAAAGTTGGACACTTTGCAAAAACATATTAGTAAAAATTATATTAGAACAAGGATTTTTTTTTATCTACAAATAATGAAAGGATATATATGTTGGTAAACATGTTGAATTTATCTTGAATTTGATCAAATATGGTCTTCATTTTAAGTTTTTTAAACAATTGTTCAATTTGTCACAATTTTTCACTTTCTAAATCATTGTCACCCTATGTCTGAATTTGAAATAATCAACAAATTGTTTTGTATTTTGAAGGTAAAAAAATCCTTAAAAACATTGGACAAATAATAATGAATGGGGAATGAATAAAAAAATGCATGATTTCATCCTTAATAACATTAGAAATGTTGTGCATGAAATTAATGAGTTTTCTTTTCAGTGAGTGTAAATGAGATCACTACAATGGACAACCAACAATGGATGAATGATTATGTGTATGTCATGAAAGATTGACATTAGATTCCAATTGTACTAACCTTAAATGTATGGAAGTGGGTGCAAATTTAGATAATATCAATGTAATCTTCTTAAAATATAGGGTTAGACATCGAAAACTTTCAAACAAAGAACTTGACTCAAGGTGGATGTGCCTTGGTTATGATAAAAATTTCATGTTAAAAGGACATTGCTTTAATGTAACTTCGAAACTAAAATCTAAGTTTGTTCCTTTATGATCGATGTGCACTACATGGTACAATGTACTAATTTGACAATTATTGTGTTGTAGATTGAATCCATGCTACAAAATTTCTACTCGTTTTTTTGTTCACTACCTTTAAAAAAAATTAGAGTTTATTGAACTTGCTAAAACTCTAAAAAGCAAAGGCTTTAAGCTTCCAAGGAATGTGAAGACCCGTTGGATTGCATGTTAGGTCCATTGAAATGGGTCATGACTAAGTATAAGAATTTGATTGTGAAAATGCATTCTAATTGTGACAAGCACAAATTTGTGACAACTTGAAATTATTATGTGACCTTGAGGTGATCTTGGGTTTATCATGCCCATGTTGGAGGTGGTTCAAACCTTTATAAAATATGCTCAACATCAAGGTGTGTTTGTGGATGTGGTAATCATGTTGAGGCTGAGTTGTTCCATTTTTATATTGATTCATTTACCAATATTGATGATCCTTCATTTGATGATTCACAAATGTTGTCTCAATTTCTAATAAAACTTTGTTTTTATGGTGGTTTTCAAATCCTATTGAACTTCAAAAATGCTTGGCTTTTAAGATTGTAGGATAGATGTTTATTATTCATACATGCAGCCTAGCAAATGGCTCATGGATCAAGGTTCATGAGAATTCTTTTAGAAGAATTATTGTTGAAGTGAAGAATGCATGTATTGAAGCAACCCAAGCCTTGATTTCAAAGTTGCAAAAGTAATTTCTTGACTATAAAATCATGATGATGGCCCTTGGCCTTGTGTTACCCTAGTACTTCATGAATTATGTTGTAGTAGAAGGTTCATTCTTTATGTACTTGAGCATTATCAAGTTTGTTTTTTGTGTGACTTGCAAGACATCAAAAAGGATTATGGTCTCATGTCTTTTGTACAATTTTCATTTTTCAAGTCCGTCATGTCTCAAAATGCAGAGGGGGTAATTGTTGAACATTCAAATTTGAATCCAATGTCTACATTATGGAAGAGGATTCAATCTTTCATCATTTTAAGTCACAAACTCAACAAGTATGTGAAATTGACAAAGATTGCAATGGTTCAGGTGTTATTGAGATTGAAACCTTAAATATCTCTCACTTCCGATGAGCAATTTAGCTGCATGCTGCAAACCTTCTTCCCATCATAAACTTTGGCAAGCGGTTGGTAGTTTTGCTGTCAATTTTTGCTTCAGAGTCTAAACATTTTGGAGATGGTTTCTCAGCATGGCATTAATCAAGTGGCTTGTATGCATTTCGCAGGTGCATAGCACATGTAGTGCTTTGTCTATGGCAGGAATTTGGTATGTGTATTTTGATTCTATTTTGGTTTGAGAGCCTTTTTTGTTGCAGGAGATGGGACTGAATCTTGAACATTATGTGTAGGTCTATCTTCGATTCTTGCCAAGACAAATCCTGTAAATCTAGAACCAACAATCATGTATGCACAATGACTCCGTATTGCCACCGGCAATCATGAGACCAGACCTCTATGTGCACTGCATGCTGAAAGCTATTGACACTTCGTCTGTGGTATGGCTTCAGTGATTAGATTTGACGAATTATACCTGAGAGCAGACATTGCTGAATTGAAAAGTTTCTTGAGCAATTGGGTTTTCTGTCCATGGAATCCTGAAGTTAGAAATATTCTTCCTTCCACAAGTCTACTTGTCCCCACCAAGGCTGTCGAGGTTTTGTTTACTGTGAGATGACTTTGTGCACTGACAATGTGTTGGCAATGTTCTAAAGTTCTGTAAAACATGTTTTTGCTATTGGTTCATTTAGTTTTGCTTGGGACTCCTGTCTCTCTGGTCGTGTATTATGCTGCTGTGAAGAGTGTGATAGCATGTGCAAGATTCAACTGTTGATTCGTGATAATGTATTGCCCATATAAGGCTGAAAAATGAAGTACACGACAGATCTTCAAAGGATGCCCAAGAACTTGGAAATAGAAAATCCTACAATGATAGAATTTGAAAGCCATTCAGTACCACTACTCCAATAGTCTGCCAGAACAAACCTCAGGGATGAACTTGCAACCAAAAAAAAAAAGAAATTGAAATTGCATGGCAACAATTGGGAAAAATGAGAGAAACTCCAACACAATACACATCAAAATAAAAACCCAATTTTTATCACGTTGACAAAACAACAAAACGCAGATGATGTTCAAAAGCAACACACCCCACTCTTCTATTTTCTCATCTCTGCAGATGCAGTGCAGGTTTTGCAGCAGAAGAAGAAGCTCCATTCATTTTGATGGACATGCCAATTCGAAGCTGATCAAAAGAAACAACAAAAGAAAACCTTCCCTTCTCATAAAGTGCCTTCAGCAAAGCCCCCAGTTAACAAATTATTGAAAGAAAGAAATGGGTAGCTTGGACAAAACGGCACAGAAACAGATATCCGCTGGATACCATTTATTACCCGAATTCGGGTGCCGATTGATATCCTTGCGGTGGTGCGCGCGTCCGTTGCACTCCGTCAAATGGTTTTTCGCAGCGTTTTGTGTTCTTCGCAGGGATCACGCTTCTGCTGCTGCGTTGCTGCACAAGGCGCGCTTGCGCCGACCGACGACACGCGCACTTTCACGTCCTTCATGTTTGCTCTGCGCTGGTTGATTGATTATAGCTACTATTGCAGCGAATCTGGTTTTTGTACTTTTGTGATTGCTCGTGGAGCAGCAGCACTATCTCGATTGCTTAACCCTGAGAGGATCACAGGAGTTGAGAGTGAGTTGCGTGACAGACTTGTTGACGGCGAGGGGAAGATTTGAAGCCCCGAATTTCAAGCTTTGGTTTGGTGGAAGCTTTATGCGTTGAGGTGCAAGATCTGCAACGATGTTCAGACAGCACCCGTACGTCTTCTCTATCCTTCTTCTTGTTACCACTATCTATGTTCCGTCTTGTCGGGGCAGCGTTAACTAGGGCTTCACCCTCGGGGCTTGGATGTTGTCATCGGCGTTTCGGTTTCTTTTATTATCGTTGCAATCCGTTTTGGGGTTGTTGACGGGTTTCTTTAGTTTTTTTGGGAGGCTTCTTCTTTGGAGGGAGGAGATCCATGGGATTTGCCGTTTTTTTTTGGGATTTGTTGCTGAGTGGTTGGCTGTGTTAGGGTTTTACTTATGTACTTTCTTCTTCTGGTAGTTTGAGCTCCGTGTGCTTGATTGTTGGACCTGAATGCTGTGTTAGGGTTTTCTGTGATGTATACTGTCGGCCGTACCTTTGTGTGGATGATCCTTTCATTTGCTGGGGGAATTTTGTTCTGTCCGTATCTTGATTGATTCGAGTTAGTCATCATGAGAAACATCTAGCCCAGTGTTGTGAAGCTCACACCCCCTAGCGATGTTTTTCAAGCAGTTAAGGTTATGTGAATTGGATGTCTATTTCTCTGTTTCTTAGGGTAGAGCAGTTTTGGGAGAGAGCAGTTGCTTTCTGAGGTTTTCTTTGTGCAATTGAAGCAATTTGTCTGATGATACAGAGATTGCTGACATAGATTTGAGATTTTTAGAAGGAAAGTTTGTGCAGTGAAATCTTGAAAGTGGACTAACTGCTCTGCTCTCACAGATGGTTCCACTGGTTGATAGTACGGTGGTAAAAGCTGATGTCATGCAATGCAATTCCTAGTGCTTAGAAATTGGAGGGAGGGAAGAATTTGGTAGATATGGTGATCTGTTCATGATATTTTCCCATCCCTATTTTCATTTTTGTAACATATCAATGTGGGATTTATGTGTGCAGGGGAGGGCAGCAGCAACACCAGGCCCAGCCTCCACCTCCTAATATCCCAACACAGAGTTGGTACCCTCCATCAGTGTTAGGTTCTTCCACCAGTGGTCCATCGCGCATCCCTCCTCCAATTTTTTCTAGCTCATCAAATTCTCCTCATACGCCCACATCAACTGGATTTCAACCACAGACATCTTTGCAGGGTAGTTCAACTATAGTTTCAAGTCTTAAGGGCAAAAGGTGATTTCCCATCCTTTGTGTTCCAGGATTGTGTGGTCTTGAGGTCCTTCATGTTTTTGTGCAGTATACATTGTATGTTTGTAGCAATCTATGGTCTGAGTTCCTGGGACCCAGAACTGTCCAGCGCTACTTTTTACTCATAACCTACATCTTATAATCTAATTTCCTAGCTATTTCCCTATCAAGAGTTTTGAACCTTGTGGGGGCAGGGGGTTGTCAGTTATACACTTACATCATTCCAAAGTCCAAACCTAATTTGCAAAAGAGGTGTAAGAAAAAACCATTGTGAGGAATGAGGTGAATTTGTGCAACATAAATGCATACAGAGCAAGTAGTAATTTTGGACCCTACCAATTGTTTGTTGAACTGCATTTTGCAATGAAATTGGGTTCATTGGTGGCAGCATCCATCTATGTTTTCAAGACTACAATGGTTCTATGTAGTAAGTTTATGAGCTTTGTTTGCTGTCTTGACCCTCCATCTGACATCTGTGTTTTGATGTAGTGTTGAGGAGCTCAGGAAACTGATGCATGATACAGAGGCATACAAGAAATTCCTTGAGTCTCTTGATGAAGTCAGACGTCTTGACAAGGTACTTCTACAGCATAGCCATGCATGAATCTGAGAGGTTTAGACAAGCTTTTAAAACTGCTTGGTGTCAGCATCTGATTTTATTGTAGCAATAGGTATTTGTCTAGCCTGCAAAAATATTCAACAACACCTACAATGTCTGTTACATGATCACTTCTGCCTTTGAGATGTGTGTCTTGTATCTATCTGGGTCTGGGTTCCATGACCTTATGTCTCTGTACTCTCTACTTTCCTGATGCTTATGTTCTTCTGGTCTGCAGCTGAGAAATGAGTTGAGCAATGGCAATGTTGATGAATCAAGTATGTTGCTTGACTCACTACCTTTTAGGTTTGCACTACAACTGAAAAATGATGCAATCTTAAGGTTTTCCCTTGGATGTTGAAAAAGGCTTAAGGAGAGCTCTAGAATGCTGAGTTCACAAGGTTTTGGCAAAGTATCATCTTTAGCTGTCTATCTCTTGCTCATCAATGGGACACATGTAGACAGCACAACCTGGGTGTGGGGCGAAGAAGTGTGCCAATTCTTAGAAGTGAAATGCATGGTAACCACCATATTTGTTGTATTTCAGTTGATGATTTGCTTGGTCTTATGCAGGGAAGAATCTAGAGAAGGAGTCAGAGATTGCTGAACTTAGAAACCAGGTGATTTGAAAAGGCTATGGTCTTTTGTGTGAAGTAAAAGTTGATTGAGTTCTTTAAGTGCTGTTTCTATATGTTCTTAGAGATATACATCCATGATTATGTATTGATGTAATGCATGTAATGAGCAGGAGATCAACTCCAAAGTTTTGTTTGCTATTTCTGGTCTTACATTTTAGGGTTCATTTTGATGTCTGCCAATGGCAAGTTTCTGAATCTCATATGCATTCATGACATTTTTCTTAACTTTTGAATGTTGTATCGGGGTTTGTGGGTATAGTGCATGATAATACGGAACACAGAGCTTGCAGCTGCTCAAGAAAAGTTTGAAGAAGTTGAGAAGCAGTATAAGGAAGTACATGCCCGCTGCTCCCCACAGTCTCTCTTGGACAAACTTCAAAGTATGATCTCTGGCCTCTTTTATCTTATTCCTGCATCTACATTGAGTGGTAGCATAAGGACTAATCCTTGAATTTAAGATTTTCAAATAGAAGAAGAGAGGGAGGGTTCATGGAAAGTTCCCTGACAATCAGGTATTTGTTTGGGGTTTTTCAGGTGCTGCAAATGATGCTGATGATGAATCAGAAAACCTGCATCGGAAATTGCTGTCTGGAGAAATAGATTTGGTTGAGTTCATTCAGAAATATCGTAAACAGCGCATTCTCTTCCACAGGCGAACACTTATACGCATGGCAGCTCTGACATCATTGGCCACGCCAGGCTAGTCTTTGTTTACATGTGGTGCATTGTGTACCTGCATGCTTAATTGTACATTTCATGTGTTGACCGACCCATAGAGTAAAACCCTGGATATCTTTTGCATGACAAGTCCAAGTGTCCTTGTCCTGGAAAAGAATACAGTTACTGTAGGTAGGTCAGTATAGATTGGCAGGTTTCTGGGCACCCACTGTTTTCATATTTGTGGTCATTTGCTACTAGTTTTGCAGGGGAGGAAAATTTTGTCTTCTTCCATTTTTCACTGTATCCATCACTAATTGCCATGGATAGATCATTGCAGTCCAATTTGGTTATGGTTTTTAAGGTTGCATATTCAAGCTGTTTGCTACTCAATTGTTTTCTCTCACAACAACTGCACAGAGATCCACACTACTGTGGAGAGCTGGAACAGAATGGGATTAGTTATTGATGGCCAAATTGTGTTGATGTTGTGTCGAAATCTCTATTTAGTGGAATCCAATTTTGCCTTTGCCAGGATCAACTGCTACAGCAGCTCAAATCTTTGTGTAGACTGCAAGGTTACATCTAACAGAAGCATAGTCCTTACATAACTACTTGTACCTTCAAGCTTATTTTGTGGAATTGTGTTGTTGCAATGGGAAGATATGTAACAACCCCAAGGCCAGCATGTCATAATGAACTTTTAGGGCTTTGATGTCAAAGAAATTTTGCAATCTTTTTCACTTGCTCTTGCTCTTAGAGGAGTGCTGCATTTGATGAAATTGATGAAATGCAATGTGGGACTGTATTTGGGTGCCCAATCCATTCTTTTGTTAAGATTAAAAGATGGGGGGATTATTATCTCCTTTTTTAGTCATTTGTGGGTATCTCATTTGGAAGTGGAGAACATATGATAGACATCAAATTTATGCAAAGAGTTTTATGGTCCCTTGATTTGCATTTACTATGGCTGAAATTACATTGAACTTCAGAACTAATGTCTCAACTTAGTTTCTGTTCTAGGTGTCCTAAAAAGAATGCACATAAGTATTGTAGCATATTAGCATTTAGGGAGGTTGGTGCAAGTGTGAGCAATTAGGTTCATGTTAACAGAACATGTGACAGAAAGTTCTGTCACTCAATTACAGTACCTTACTCCACTGCATTCAAATTATGGACCAAATGCAAAGTTTCATAAAAACTAGACTCAGATTCAATGTCAGTTAGAGTTCCTTCACTCAATTGCAAGAGATTACCTGCATGCAAAATCTGAACCACTTGCAAAGATGACAAATAGATAAACTCTCTCCATTTGTGATATTAAACTGGAAGTTTACTTAACAATTTTACAGAACAATTCAAGTCACCAATTTCAACAATTTCTTTGCTGCAGAAGTTTTCTTTCACACCTATGTGCAAGCCTATGAAAGCTTATTGTACAACATCAAACTTTTAGTTCACTCAACACAACTCTTCAAAATAATTCAAGCCATTGCTTCTAACAATCTTATTGGTCAAAAAGATTTTTTTTCACACCGGGGGACATGCTTATTCCAAGGCTCTCCATACTTGTGTGTAATGCAGTAGCCTAGCAAGTTTGGCATTGATAGTACAAAAATTCATTACTAAAATTCAGGAATTTTGAGAAATTGTTGAGGTATACTATTGAATATGTCCAAAATTAGAGTAAATAATTGCTGGATCCTCCTAGAATTTGGTAATGTCTACAGGCTAAAGGGAAATCCAATGAAGTAATAACTTATAAATGTGTATGACCCATAATGTTTGTTCTTACTATTCAATTCATGTCCTCCATTGATCATCCAGAACATCCAAAATAGGATGGTCCACCAATTTTTAAGAATGGCCTATTGAATGCTTTGCGAAGTACTAAAAACACTAATATTTTCCAAAAGACTTGCTGATTATTTTAGTAATTTTTTAATGATTATGCCAAAATCTTAGGAGAAATGTATTAAATATTCAACAACAAATCATCAAACTAGCTAGGCTACTATGATATTTTATTCCAACAATGGTAATTCCTTGGAACTAGTTTAGGTAAGATAACTTGAGATTCCATAAGTCATCCTTTGGATAGTTCCAAAGTGGAATTGTTAAACCCATTCTTAATTAAAGAGGAATGGAAAGCTATCTTTCTGGATTTGTGTGTTTTATGAGTTTTTTCTTTTTTGATAACACTATAGTCACAAGCCAATTTTCAATACTTTTCACACCAATTTGCATCCCATTTCTTTCCAATTGAATTTAGTCAAATTCAATCAAATTTACTTCAATAAAATTCAAATCAAGTTGCATGGAATGTAATTCAATATTCTCATTTGAATGAAACTTAATTGTCAAAAAATCAATTCATTTTTTTCATTAGTTGATCGTCACTAGTAACACAATAGTGTGGAGCCCCAACATCTATATCATCATATATATTAATTCATTACGTCCGTCAATCTATCTGACGAGGGTTTTGGGGGGTGGGGGAGGGAAAGGCCGGTGAAGCAACGAGCGATTGGTGTCAGTCTGTGACGGGGGTTGGACCACCACGGTTTCCGTGTACAAATCGTCTCCACAAAGCATTGCAGCCGTCCGAAGGGTAGGAATGATGGTCGAATCCCACCGCACCAGAGGCGGATATAAAAACCTTCCCCTCCCCCCCCCTCACTACCAAAAGAACCGACGATTATATAGAGGAACGTGTTTTTGAAAATTTCCAAAACTTTCGAGAACCAAGGTTCAAAATGTCAAAATCGAGGTTTTGGGTTTTCTCACGTCGGGTAAGGGAGTAAATACCTGGACTAATAACCTGAGGGTACACACGACTGGTTTTGATACCCACACAACGTCGATCAGGACCACTGCACGTTCGGGGTGACTGGAGTGGCGTAGCCATGGGTGTCCGAAGGTCATGGGTACCACTAGTACATATATATTAAGATAGATGTTTGTTTTGTTTTGTCTACTTGTTTGTGATCACACATCAACCTTCCTAAACCATGGGCCCCTTGTTATGTTTTTAGTAATGTCAGAAAGCCTTCAGCCATGCAATGTGCACAATGGTCATTTCACAATTCTCTAACCAACATAGCAAATATTATTGAATTTAAAGTGATTTTAATCATTAGAAATTAATTTTAAATCATTTTAAAAAATTCACCAATCAATGTCTTTTCATCATATGAGGAAATGCATTTGTCCATGAGGAATCTCTCATTTGCCATCTCATTAATCAACCTCACATTCAACAATTTCAACCAATAAATGTTGTTTCATATCACATGAGAAATGCATTAACCTATTCATCTCATGGGGAAATGCATGTGAAATCTTCCATTGGCCATTTTATCAACCCTTTCTTTATTTTCTCCTTCACATCCCAAATTTTAACACCCCTTCACATCTCAAACTTTAAAACTCAAGGGCCAATGTCATTTGAAATTTTTTCATAATTGAATTTTTTTGAAAAATCATTCTCTTAAAGCTTTGAAAATGATCCCATTTAGGCTAACAACACAACAGTCCACTAGTATTAATAGTATTATCTTGTGTATGCACACAAGGTCAAAATTTTGACCAAAAGCATTGATTGATGCACCCTTTTCTAGTTTGTTCTTGTTTGCCCAAAACATTGGGTGGGTCACAAGTCATAATACCAAATTTGAATTCAATCTTTTTGGCAATACCATAACCTAGGGTCAATTTCATCATTGTATTTTTTTTTTAATTTTAATATTCACCATTTCGTTTTTTCATAATGAATTTTTCCGTTCATTTTCTCTTGGAATTTTCTTGAAATTTGTTTCAGGTTGGATCTACATAGTAAAAATTAGAACTAATTTCTTGGGTTAAATTTGGGGCCTCATAGAGTCATTGAACTTGTCCTTTTCTGAATTTGTCAACAATGCTTGTGTGATGATCTTTTTGTCGATGTTTGATAATTATGTGTATTTATGCAAAATAATCAAGCTTCTAGACATGCCCACAACATTTTGATTGCTAATGATGTTCCAATAGACATTGCAACTACAAAAAGCCTTTTCATTTCTCTCTTTCGTTCAATTTCTCCTCCTTCTCCTTTTTTTTATTTTCTTTGCTCTCACAAAAATTATTAATCATCTCCAATCTTTTGAGGTGAAGATCATGGATGATTTACTAGTTGCCGTCACCTTCATGAATTTCATAATCACTAATGTGGTATAGTTGTCATTTTCACATATACATTTTACAATTTTTCATTTTAAAGTTCCAAGGATTATTTAATGACCAAATTGACATTAGGTTGGGTGAAGGTATGATTGGGTGGTACCACAAAAAACCACATCACATCAAAGAATGGTTTAAAAACTAAAATTGGCCAAATAATATTTTCATATATATATATATATATATAATGTTTATCCATTGCATTTTAAAGTGGATGACCTTCAGTTTTCATTGGAATAAAAATATGTGGGAATTGTTTTTTTTTTTTAATTTAATTTTTTAAAATCAAAACAACCTAGTTAATGTATTTATTAGAAATATTTAATGAAAAAGATTTTTTTAAATGTTTCATTTTAAAGTTATAAGGGTCTACTAAAATGAAAATGTGCCATTCCTTGTATTCCTTGTGGTACCACCCAATCATACTTTCACCTAGCTATGGTACTGCCATGATGTTAAATTTGCATGTTGGTGAACCAAAAACATGAATATAACCAACTTTGTACAAATGATTTTTTTTCTACCATTATTGAAGACATCATTTCATGTCATTGTAATCATGTTCTTGTTGGTTGGGTCCATTATTGTTCATTAAATAGCTAGTAATTAGCAATGGTCAATTACCTTGTGATCTCATTTTGTTATTATATGTTTTAATCAAATAATTTTAAAGAAGAAAATTTTAAACCATAAACTTAAACCTCAAATTCAAAAACATTTGTATCTAAACCTCAACCCTAAAAGTGAAATCCTACAAACCTTAGGTCTTTATCCCTAAAACCCTAAAAACACCAACCCTGATTCCTTTAAACCACACTTTAAAACCTAAAATTTAAATTATAAAACTTACACCTTAAAACCCAAACCCTAACCTAGGGGTGATGATTCATTAGTATAACCCATTTTGAAACTTTTGGACCTCAAAAAAGTCCTAGGTTCAAACCCAATGGTGTGTAGATGAAATTATTATTGGCCCTTTGCCAATGGGCTTAACTTCGGGGTGCCAACCGATTGTTAGGTGTTGTATTGTGCATCAAAAGGAATAAATAAATAACCTCAAATCTTAATCCATGAACATAAACCCAAAAATCCAACTAGTTCTATCACTAAACTTTGATTCTAAAAGTTTAACCTTAAATTCAAGTCCTAAAACTTAAAATGTTGACTTTAACTTTAGTTTTGAAAACCCTAAAATCTCAAGCCTATAATCCTACACCTTTGCGATTTAAAAATTCCATACAACAAAACCTTAAGTTGGGGGAACTCATAATTGAAAAACATTTGTGCTTGGTACCCCCTTCGGGAATCTTATGTTGAGGTTTTGTGTTTGCTCATTTTTTGGGACTTTGTAAATAACACCAAAATGGGCACGAAAAGACAAATAAGAACCAATAAGGTATGAAAGTGTATCTAAGCTAAGAAGGACTTAAAAGATGACTTTAATGGCAACATGAAATCAAGTACCTATACTTGATCCAATACTTCATCTCTAAAGATAACTTGGATTTATTAGTATTATGTAAATATGAAACTTTGAGGAAGAAATTTATTTTCCAACAATTTTTTTTAATCATTTTTTAAATCAGTCTTTTCCATGGGATTTTAAACATATAATCATTTCATGAGAAAATTATATATTGGCATCAATTTTGTCAAAAAACGTTATTTTAAATTAATGAATTTCTTTGGACACCATTAAAACTAAATATTCTCAAATGTTTAAATTGAGTGTTTAAATGGTGATGTATTATCAAATTAGTCCATGTCAATTAAAGAGAACGTATATTTTTTGTCAAGCAAGACAACACAAAAAATTATTAATAATAATATATTTCAAAGTCAATTTTTTTAAAATCTATATTATTTATGTTAAGGAGAACCAATATTAAACTTTTCAAGCATGATCACAAAGAGAAACAACATTTTTAATTTTTAAACAAAAATAGTGGTCTAAATGTTCGTCCATAAATAACAATTCAAATGTTCATCAAATAAACTTTTGATTTCAATTTTGGTTAAATGTTTGTACCTTTTATCGCAAGTTGAAACTAACAACAAAAATGTTCAATAAATTATGAAAAAATAAACTCACAATCAAGGTTGCTAGCATTCCTTTTTGAAGGACATCCTTGGGATCCTCTTGGAACATGTAGGACATTATTAGTAAATCTTGGGTTCAAAATAGCCTTTGTGGTTGGGGGATGTCCTATCAAGGCTCAAAAATTGTTGAAAACAACACAAATATGTTGAGAAAAGTTGAAAATTTGATAGAACAACAATAAAATAACAAGAAACAACAAGAACAATGACAAAATGATGAGAAAACAATTATAATTTTGAGAAAATTTTGAGAACAATGAAAGACAATGAAATGCTAGGAGAATGCTAAGAACAATAACAAGGGATGTCGAGATTTTTTTTTTTGGAATGATAGGGGGACCATGATGTTGGGGGACAATGGGCAACATGGATAAGCACATTAGGCAATGACAAGGATGAAATAATTCACATCAAGAAAAAAAGTTTTTTTTTTGGATGATGAGGTTGTTGAGGGACGCTAAGGGATGGCAATGATGAGAAGCATGTGAAGGGTGTTAGGAAGCACATTGGGTGACACTTTGAAACACTTTGGAACACTTTGAAATTTATTTTTTCCAAGCAACTAAAAACAGCGAAAACATGACAAAGAACACTAGGAATCATGTGGGGGAACATTGGGAAGCACATTGGGCATGCTACGAAGAGGTAAATTTGAACTTTCACCAAGATCAAAAAAACAATTTGGTAAAATTTTTCAAAAAACATTTATTACTAATAGGGACACCAAGATGGACTTTAAGCAACCATGTTTACAATTCATATTACCTTATGACAAGTTCAAACTAATGTTGCACAATTTTGTATGATTTGTTTTCTTATGAAGCACACTTTTAATTTTATTTTTTAAACAATTAATGTGATCTCAATTTCAAATTCAATTCCACACATAAATGGAATTGGGACTTTGATTTAGGGTTTTTTTTAATCCAATATTAGTTTTGAAAATCAAACCCAGTATTAATATGTTTATAAGTAATTTGGACTAGATCCAATGATCAAATGTCAATTAACCTTTGATTAACCCTTGATTTTATTTTCTTTCATAAATCTTGATCTTGTTCTTGGTTTCAATTCCACACATAAATAGAATCATGAACATGGCTTTGGGTCTAATTCTTAAACTTATATAATTTTAATTTTAATTCCTATTCCAGTTCTTGGTCTTAAAAATCAAACTCAATTTCAATTTGGTTGTTACTAATTGGAACCCCCAAATTAGGTAACCAACACTAATTCAAAGCAATAACAATTACAATAACAAAAGTTCCATTAAATCCCCCCCTCCTCTAAAATTTCAATTCAATATCCTCCATTCAAGGTGACAAAATAAATTAAAAGCAATACTAAATTGATATTACCTTGTGTCAAGTTCAAACCAACAACAATTAAAGTACAAAATGTTTCATGATGTTTCGAAAAAATTAATTCAAAAGTTAGAATCCTTATGGCAAGTTCAAATTATTGGGTAGGTTTAGGTCTAAGTTTTAGGTTATGTTTGGGCAATGTTTCTTTTGAGAATTTTTTAATGTAGCCTAAGTGGCAATCATCCATAGAAAGATGTAAAAATCAATCATCCCTATGAAGATTTCATTAAATTTGGCTATAAACTATATGTGATAAAAATCTTTAATTAAAAAATATATATATATGATTAAATGCTGAAATAATAAATATAAAAAAGTGGTGATTTTTTACTTGTTTTACTTCTCACTTTTGGTGATTGAACCTTTAAAAATGATATATATATTTGAAAGAATTTCACCCATCAAAAATGTTGGTTTTCAGGTATCCAAATTATATATTTAATTTTTTGTTGAAACCAAATTTAGATTTATATCATGAAACATTTGGTGCTAATTGAAACTTGAGCTTGAATTGAATTGTTGTCCTTTTTCCAAACAAGTCCAATTTTCTAATAGTGTAAGTCTGTGTTTTTCTTTAAATGCAAAAATCAAGACCTTGTTTTTAGCTTGTGACAATTCAACTTTCAATAAACCTTATGGTATAAATTGTTGTGATATTGAATATTAAACTAACAATCATATATATTAAATTTACATGTCTGTCTGTCTGTCTGTCCGTCTGTCCGGGCAGTTTCCGGGCACTGCCCGGACAGACAGACTTTCAGCTGGAGTCAGTTACATCTGGGTAGACACAGACACAGAAAAAGAGAGAGAGAGAGAGAGGAGGGGACAAGAACAGAGTCCGTTGCGGTTATAATGGAGTTCGAAGAGTGCCATTGAGAATGTGATTCTCCTCCTCCTTCTGCAGGAGGAGGTTATGTTGAGAATTGCTCTCAATTTGTGAGGTTGAAATGTAGTATTTATCAATTTAC
>Ga0116227_10001346_pt1 | contig 54371 bp, 44 predicted proteins | sample S1TSphgellanicum_FD_89693 | JGI IMG/M metagenome (GOLD analysis project Ga0116227, IMG submission 89693) | Host-associated microbial communities from peat moss isolated from Minnesota, USA - S1T2_Fb - Sphagnum magellanicum MG | ecosystem: Host-associated > Plants > Peat moss > Unclassified... | reverse complement strand
CATCACTATTCACATACCTCTACCCCTCCTCTTATTCCTTCAAATGTGCCATCCCCTACCCAGTTTTTTTTTTTTTTTTCCCAATTTTGTGGTGTAGCCACAGTGGCAATATCCACAAGAGGAATGAGTCAAATTCAGCTACATGCCAGAGAGGACAGTAGAAAAAAATTAAGAATCATGCTGTGTTTTGGCAACCCCCAAGAACCTATTGTCTAAATATGGCTACTTCATAATTTTATTCCTCAAAACATTGCAACTTTGGCGCATTTTTCCCAAAATAATCCTTTGTATCCTGTCACTGGATTATTTTTCTGTTGCCAGGGTGTGAAATTTTGCCAAAAAAAAGAAGACTGTCCTTATGGCTCTCAACATCTTAGAAAGAATTGAGTAATTCATCATCAAAAGGGGAGAGAAGAGCATACTTGAAACAGCAAACAATTTCTGAAACATTGTTGGATGCCAAAGCCACCACTAAACGTGCAAATCCTAAACGCAAATCCTCACTTAATTCTTTCACCTGCCCATAATCCAGAAGCGCCACCTTCACCAATTCCAAAAACACACATTCTCAAAAAGACAATACAGCTTGAGTAATACTAGAATCCAACACAAAGCAGATAACAGCATCCATCACACTAAAATTCTAGCAGTGACACTAATAAAATTTTAAAAGGGTGCTCAAGAAGAGATACATACCCTGCCATCCTTCATAATATGAACATTTCCTGGATGTGGGTCAGCCTGGAAAAAACCATCCCTTAATATCATCTGCCCATATGCTGATGACAAATCCCTCAAAATATTCCTGTATACCACAAATGGTAATCCAACTATCATATGCACTGGGTAAATCACATGAACTGCCTGACAATTGCCTGTCCTGATTGATCTCCCTTAATCACAATGAAGAACTCCTCTCCAGTACAGCCCAGTTCCTGATCTGAACTATCACTATCACCAAGAAGCTGTGACAGTTACTCTACTTCTACCAGAAGAGTGTTCCCAATCACCAAGCAGAGATGTTACAGGACAAGACCATACATCCAATGACCCAAGAAGGCCTACAAGTAAAGTACACATAGAGAGAGATTGTAATCTAAGTCACTGCATTCCATAGCCTTCTTCAATAGACGTTCAAATAAACTGTGAAAAACAGCCACCTTTTTGCAATTCTGGCCATGGCACCATTTGGGTCGATTCCACGCTTAGCCATTTCATCTCCCAATTTCAGTATGGGTACGCCTTCTATGAAATCCATCACCAACACTTTCCTATAAATAAAGAATGCCACAGCATTATCACAGCAAGATTAGCATCATACTTCATGACTGTACTCTGTCTTCATATTTCAGACCAGTTCTTTGCTGTATCTCCCTGTAAACATGCCTGTCCCTTCATTTGTAAAGGTAGGAATCCTTACAGGCTGAGTACAGATGCACCAGATTCTAGAACACTTTCAACCTGCACCTAGGGCCATGAACATTTTGTTTCTGTCCATTTCACAGAGAAAGATTGTTGCCAAACCCAACCTAGTGCTTCTGACTCTTCAACATTTCAGCCCCAATGATGCGACTCTCAATGGTATCCTTCATGCAGAGAAACCACAATCAGCAGCTGTACTGGTCAGGTTCACACTCAGCCTCTTGAGCTCACAAGCATTTCTACTTGCCAGCTGGCACTTGCAGGTCGTTTATAATGCTTGACTACTGTACATTTGGTGCTATACCTTGCACTTCCATCATCTCACTGGCACAACTCTTACAACAGGAAACGGAGATTGTAAGAGAAAGTATATTGAGTACCACAGATCCTCACATAAGAAGAAAGAAGAACACACAAATTTGGAGTAAAAGAACATACTTTGTGACCAATCCAGGTATTGAACGAGGAATGACAATAGGGGATTTCCCCTGATTAGCTAACTGCAAGGACTTGGATATCTGGTCCATGGATACTGCCTCCTTCACAAAATCAAACTCAAGTTCTACCTGCACATCACAATATTTCATTTGATGAACCCTGGAAACACTTTCAGCCTTTCGGCAAGTCCACAAGTGCACATGTATGACCCACAGTGCTCATTAACCCTATGAGGGAGTGATTGTACATAGAACCATGGTTGGATATATGGTACATACTATGCAACTGACTGCATATGCATCCTGGCTCAAAGCTTCTGAAATACTTACCACAAAGAGAGGAGAGTGATGAATAAACCTGGTGTTCAAGTTCATCGAGGATTGAGAGTATATCAAACTGAACATCAAATCGCTGCAAAAATGCTGCAAACATTTTTTGGTTACGAATGTCTGTCATCATTAATTCATGTGCCCCTGGATGCTGGACCTGGTATCCATTCCCAAAAAAATTCAAGTTACCTTAGCCCAACCTCAATACGTCCAATCAAGTTCTGGAGTAAACTCCTCTGAATGATAAGCTCACATCAATGATCACAAACATACAACCACGTATACTTCACAACATGCTACATGAGAACCAATAACAAGAACATCAAAAAGTATCCTACATTCAGAACAAACATCATGACTGGGTGTAATACCTTTACAGCAACATCCTTTGTTGCACCCCTGACTCTCGCACGGTGGACCTACATAATAACCAGAATTCCCAAAGATTCCAGCTTTTTCATCAAGAGATGTAATGACCTCATGTGAGCTGGCCATATTTAGACCCTCCTTCAAGGTCTCTGACCTGTTCATACTTACTATTCCATACCATCTACCCTGTAAGTGCATCTGATGGATCACAAGCATCCCCAAGAAAAAGCAGAGAAAAGATTGTGTTTCAAATGGTTCCTGAAGCCTGGAATATCCTTTCAAATTCTTAGAAAATGTCTATTCCCTATAGATAAGAATGTGTTCAAACCATGATTCTTTCACTGCATCAGTTACACAATGCCCTACCTGGGCCACTGATGCAGAACCAAGGGGCTTGCAATCAAATCGCTCAAAGATAGAGTCCATTGGCTTTCCAAATTCTTGCTCAATAACTTTTTGAACCATCTTGTATGGTGTTTCTGGTGCTCCATCACATAAGACCACCAGCTTCCTCACCCATGGCATTGGTGACAAATCTGGCTTTGCCAGTAATTGTGCTGACTGCTCTCATATTTAGGAACACCCAACACTGTCAATGATATTGAGTTGAAATAGTGTATTGGGAAAAATACATGTCTCCTGACAAATTGTAACTGAGTGTGACTTGACCTCTAAGGGCACTGCCTCCCTTTCAAGTGTTGGCACATTCTAACTTCTACAAGGGCAGCAACTTGATTCCCTTGGGTTCCCACACTTATGGGATTTACTTCCAAGTGGCCCTCATTGTAGCTGGTTTACTAGTATGGACAACATCTAGCATGTCCTAGTAATGAATTGAACCCACTACCACTGCGGGATGGGCTATTTACTTTACGCTAAACAAAGCATTCTTTCATTAAATAAAACCACCCATGGATTGAACTTCTGGCCTAGACCCATGCCAAGTTTGGGGCTGTGAAAGAGCAACAGGCCTTCAAGGAATTGAAATGACAGGAACACCTCAGTCAAAGAGCATCACATTCAGGCAGAGATTGCATTCAGATCTGCTTCACAAACTGAAACTGAAAGGAAGCAAATACCCAAAACAAAAGTAACATAAAAGCAGAATGTATCTATGAGATTGCAGAGAAAAGTCCACAACAACTCTTTGAAGGTGACACAATGTAAATGAGTGTGATGAAAACCTCATGAGTGACTCACAAAGTGTCAGACCATCACTGACTTCATCAGCTCTCAAAGGTGGGTGTAGATAACTAAATAATAATCCACCTAAAAAATCAGGCAAACCATTGTACAAACATCTGTGTCCTGAGTTTCTGTTGCATTTCTGGAAGCAACAGGAAGCCCAGTCATGATGCTGACTAGCACTCAAGAGACACAACTAATAAAAAAAGTCAACAGTATCCTCATTCAATCTGCAGCAAGCTTGTGAGGGTAAGATTCCTTTCATTTAAGGCTGTCACTGCACAAGAAAGTATCTAATCCTATGTCTTAGAGAGCCTTACATAGAGGGTAGTGGTTGGGGCTTCCTGCACCCTAAACATATCCTTTAAGCACACAATTGGTGACAACTTGGATACAGAACATCTGCTAAAGTCACTGGAAAACATATAATGAGATTGCAGAGAAAACTCCACAACAACACTTTGAAGGTAACATGAGAAAAATGAGTGCACTCATAACCTTATGAATGTTGCACACAAGGTATCAGACCATCACCCTTATCATGAATGATAACACAAAAGTTGCTCAGCATGGATAGTATTCCATACAGATATATCAAAGAAGCAGCAAGACAAATCGCACTCTTTGTCTATAGTCTGGGGGTACCCCACTCACTGCAGTTCATTGCACCAAGCAAATAAAAAGTTACCCAAAGATTCAGAACACCACCAGATTAGATGCTTCACCTTGAGAAAAAAGCCACCAAGCTCTGTGCACAGAGAGTATAGTCTATCTGCAGCCCATTCATGTTGATCTTCCCACATGCGCTCTTGTTCTGCTTCATGCTTCACAAATTTTACTCGCAATTGCAGAGTCTGAGAGAAAATGCAGACACTTATTGTCATTTTCTAGATTATTTATCTCCTCTTCTGCGGGGATGCCACAGCCACTGCAGACTACAAAATATCAGGAAACATAACACAAATGCAAACCCTGAAGATGACTATTCTGAATAATCCAGATGCATTCGATGCATTCCATGTACCAGTGAGAGCCATAACATCTCAGCCTAAGCCACAAGTTGCAAGCTCTAATAACCCAGCAGTTTATTGACATGACTGCTAGAATAGTGCGGTAGGATTTTGCTCCTACACCCCAGACATCCACAACATCAAAAGTTTTGGAAAAAATGCAATTGCAAACTCGGAGTAACTTGCACCTTGTAACTTGCATAGATTTGCACAGTGCGAGTCCAGAATTGGATAGTGCGGCTAATATTTTTCTGATGATTTTTCCAGCCAAGCTCATGAAGTGCGCGTTTCTTCTCATCAAGTACAACCCGTGCCCAGCTCTTCATAGTCTCATCAAATTTCCAGTGCTTATATGCACCAAGTTCCCACATCATGCTCAAATGTGCACTTCGTCTCTTCCCTTCCATGCAGACAGCATTGATCTTCTGTAGATGGCGATCTGCCCATCCCAATGGCACCTTCCTCATGCATAATAGAAACTCTTGTTTCGTTTGCTGGCGGCCCATTTCAATCAAAATTTTTGTGCGTGGCCAAATTATTTCCGCGCTAAACCGCTGTCTACCAAACTCTACAATGCCACTGATGCTTACATCTAGTACTCGACAACAGACCTAAAACTCGGTGTTTTACTGAAGTCAATTTGAAACAAGTTTCATGGAGAACTGACACCCCATACCCTGAAAGCAGGTGGGTAATGAAGAAGCCAATGCATACACACAGTCCCGTGAATTTCCATAGCAGAAAATTCCTGAAAGCAATCTTCAAACAAGGACCTCAAGAATACCAACCCTGGAGTCCCACGCCAAGGGGAAATATGTCTCAGACAAGACCAACAACACTGTATCTAAAGCTTCTGGTTCTCAAAGGTCAAATCACCCACAAAACCATCGCGTCCTGGAACTGCTATTCTCTTAATCTCTACAAGTACACCAACCAAATCCCACGAACTGAATTACTCATGAATTCGACCAATCCCACAAACGAATCGAGGACACCAGAATCCCGACATCACAACGTGCTGCAACCGGCCAAACTCGAATTCTCGAATGCATATTCCCGAAGGACGAGAAAAAAAAAAACATACACCCGCAATAAATCTACAAACCCACAGGCTCAAGCCTACTTCTCTCTCCTCTCTCCGGCAGCTCTCGAACTACTAGCTGCTAGTAACCCCATCCTTTCTTTTTTTTTCATTTTTCATTCTAGTTCCTGAACTTGCTCTCCACAGACAAAAATTAAACCTACCCCACAAACCTCGGATTAACGAAATCCGTGTCTTTAACAGAGTCACACAGAGAGGAGTGGGAGAGAAGTACACTCCGTCCCGAAATTTCGCACAAAGGGAGATTGCAACTCTTTTTCAGATATGTGTAGACGCGCAATTGAAGACACAGAGAAAGCGAATTCATGAGACCAGGACCAGAAGCAACAAGCTAGCAGTGTGACAGGTGAAAATTTCGACGCATATACCATGCGCGGAATGTTTTGTGGCTCCTCGTCCGCCCTCTCACCTGTGCCGGGGGTTTTTTTTTTCCAACTTTGATAAGCAGGTGGACTGGCGATCATCCACAAGAGGAGTGAGCCAAATTTGGCTAGAGCTCATATAGTAAAGTAGATTTTTAAGCAATCCTACCTTGTTCTGGCTACCAATAGGAACTCATTGTCTAAACATAGCAACATGTGATATTTTTTTCCCCTCAAAATATGGTGACTTTTCTCTACAATTCGCACTGTTTGTGTGGTTTCACAAAGTGCTAGAATTGGCTGAAAACAACAAGGGGTGTGTCACACTGTGGCCTTGCCATTTACATTAAAAAGTATCTTAAGGCAAATTTAGAAGAATTATGGAAACTCATCCAAATATTTCACCATCCAAATATATATCTTCAAAAAATCCTCTAAAAGAAACCAAAATCCTTCAAGATATTATTATAACTCTAGAACTAATCTCAAGTTTCAACACAAGCCAAAATATCATCTTTCAAAAATCCTCATATAACAATAGACCTATTACCTAGGGGCCCCATTCCCTTAAGCTACTATACTCTATTATTATGAATGTAAACACAATATCCTTGCCTGGTAGGCAAGGCCAACAAACAGCACTGACCTGTGGCGCATATGTCACGAAGAAGGCAACAGGGAATGGTCCAATGATGAATGGAAAGTCCTTCTAAAAGCCCTTTAGGTCCTAAGGTAATTATGGAGCCCAAAGCTGCCTTAGGACCTACTAGACGTTATTTGAGCGCCAGGACTTTAAAGCCTGAACTGTATCTAGATGCCCAGTTTGTGTTTTCAAGTTGCGGGCAAGCTGTTCCAACTGCCTGAAAGATGCACAAATGCCTACGTTTTGAGCACCATCCGGATGTATGCTCTTCAGGTTGTATCCGAATGGCTTTTAAACTCATGCAGGCTATCAACAATGCCCTCAATCTGGGACTTCAATTTTGTGAGGTAAGTGGGCTGGTGATCATTTACAAGAGGGCCAAGCCAAATTTGGCTACTGGTCAGAGCCCTGAGTCCCAATTTTTAGCAGTCTCACTCTGGTGACAAGCTAGAAGCCAATGTCTAAATATGGTGACTTGAGAACTTTCTACCTCAGAAATATGTTGACGTGCTAAAAAGTATCCAAAAACATTCTGGAGCAATTGAAGCCCTTGTCTCTTGGTCACCAAGTGACCAAATTTCACCCAAACAAATCATTGGCCCTCATCACCATCATGCCATACTAAACAAATTTAGGTTATGACTAGCACCAGCAAGAATGTCCAAATTTACAATTAATACCTCAAGATGGTGGGGGCATTGGTACACTTGCGACAATTGTCACGGATTGTAACTTGGTCAGCAATGTAACATCTTGACAGCCCAAAACTAGCTTTGCATTTACATCTAGCCTCATTGTTAGAACGCTGGGGTAAACATGCCTTTCACCGAACATAGGTTAGTAACCAAACAATTTTTGATCTTTGCTTGGAGAAATGTATTGGAGTAATGTAAAAAGTTATGGGAGTGCCAAGTTAAGCTTTCCATTGCCTCTTTGAGCTCCAAAAGCAAAAGAGTAACATACAAGAGGCACAAAACCTGTGAAAATCATGTAATGTATTTTTTCAAATGATTTTTTATTTGTAAATTTCATATATTTTTTGTTTATTTGTCCATTTTGAGTGATCTAGGTGCATCAAATTTTCTCTTTGAATTGAGGAGGCGAAGGAACAATATAGAAAAGTCATGAAAAAAAAGAAGTGTTGAATAGGTTAGTAATCAAACATTGATTTTATTTATTTTTGTCAATCATATTTTTCTCATTTTATGTTCATTTTGAATGATTTAAACAACTATGAATGTGTCAAATTGAGTTGTAAAAAAATTCCTTTTGAACTTGAGAGGCAAAGGACCAATGTCTTAGGATTTGAAACTTTTTGAAAACTTAAATGTTTGTTCATTGGTCTATCTATCCTAGTGGGGATGGAGAGTTGGTAACTTGGAAAAGCAATGTTTCAATAGTATTGATGCTGCATTAATGGGATGTAGCTCTGGTACACTAATAATTACTTTTGTGTTAATGAAATATAATTATATTTTGTACTACATTTTAGTTCTGATTTATTGCTCCCAAACATTTACAACCATGTTAGATGGAGGGTAGGCATGAATGGTTTCACCATTTGTTTGAGGCATTGCTTTCTTTGCTATATGATTATTCTTATTTTGGTGATAAGGTATCATGGGTCTTTGGAGTGTATGAACTTTGATTCCCACCACCCAATAGACATGTATGAAAATGTGCAATCATGTTTCCATTCCAAATGCATTGAAGTTGCATGAAGATTTTTGAATTGAGTGCATTCTCTACCCATTTTGAATGCATTGCATAATCACAATTTGTCCTCTATATATATAGCACCAACATTGAAGGCATTTTCCATTTGAAGCTCTCCACCATCTTCCTAATTTGAATTATTAAAGCTCCTTGGTGGGGACCTTTTTTAAACCATTCTTATTTCTTGCTTTCAGTTCACTAAACAAGTTTCAAGATCTTAATTTTGCATGTTCCTGAAACTCTTGATTCATGTTTGTTTTTTACTAGGTCATGTCTTAGGTCATTGTATGTGTTGCCTTCATTTCACAAAAAAAAGTTTCAAGATTTTAATTCTGCATGTTTTTGAAACTTTTGATTCATGTTCATTTTAAAGTAAACTTGTAACTCATGTTTCAAGTCATTACATGTGTTTCTTTCATTTCAATAAATAAGTTTTCAAAATGTTATGTATTTATTGCAGAACATTAGATTTTTAAAAAAATTATTTGTTGTTGAAACTTGGTTAAATGTTCTAATTTATTTGTTGATGGAACCCAATTCAATGTGAATAACTTTTTAATTATTTTATGGTTGTGGGGTATTACCCAAAGTTTCCTCTTTTGTTGTGTTACAAAATGTACGCATTTGCAAATCACATGAATCCAAGTTCAAAGCATAAAATAGAAAACACAAACCTTGGTGTCAACCATTTGTGCATTGTTTTAAATATGTGTCTTATCAATTTTGATAATATTGGGTGTCAATTTAGTTGCACACAACAAAGATCTCAATTATGAATGTTTTCAAAAAAATTAAGTCATATTTGTTTTTAATAGTTCACATTTTAGGTCATTTGCATATGTAAGAAATAATTTGACTCCATGTTGTTCATAGCCCAATGTTATGAGTCTTCAAGTGGTTTACCCAATGTTTCATGTGGTCTCTAAGTTAGTCATGTTTCAATATTGTATTATTCTTGTTTAGAGAACCTATTGAAGTTGTTCATTCATAATATGATTCCTTTACCATGTTTCTAAAACCGAAATACTAACAGGAGTCCATGTTTCAAGTAATTTCTTTACACAATTTATATTTCAAATCTTGTCTCTTGATAAGAAGGACGATATAACCAATTGCTAATTCATTGAACTAACCCATGTTTTGCCTTGATTTATTGTTGTCAAAAAGCTAGATTCTAAGTTGTTTGTGTTTTCCACATTTGCAATTCATAAGTTTGAAACAATGGTGACAATCAAAAGTGAACATAAGACCATGTGACAAGGTGACAACTAGCCAGTTAAGTGCAATAGGTGTCCCTGTGACCATGATGTTTTAAAGTTGGTTCGTCTAGCTTGCCAAAGAATTTGTGTAGAGGATGTCAAGTTAAGGAAGATGGCTAGTTGGAAGGTGGTAAGCCAAAAGGTCAACTAAATCAACAAGAAACAAATTAGTTAAAAGCACTCTGACAAACCAACAAAATCCAACAGTAGGCAAAATATACTAAGCTGACATATTTCATATTAGTTGTCTACCATAAACCAATGCATTTAGAATATCTATTGGCAATGAATTGAGAAAAGGTTATCGAGAGGTCTAAATTGTTGGTGTATTTGAGAAAAGGTTGAAATTTTGAGAATTCGTTGGCAAACTGATGTAGGAATCTATGAAAATTACCACTTGTAATTTGTTGTAACTATTTTCTCTACATTCAAAAAGAGGACATAGAAGAGAAGAAGGGGTTTGATAGGATTCAGAAAGAGGACATGTAGAACTCTATCCATAGTTGGTTGAGGTAGATGTTAAGTAGTTTGGAATAGACCATTGCTAGTAGCAACCTATAAGACTTCTTTGTATGAATTTGGACTTATCCATCAATATTTACACCTATGATAGGCTTGACTTTACTCCCACTGGTTACTTTATGATGTAGGCAATGTGACTGAGAGAGTTGCCTTGTCAGTTAGGTATCTAGTATTTGGTTGATGGGTTTGAGCAAGAACCCACAGCTACTTTCCTGCTAAGATAATTCAAGTGCAGAAAAGTGTAGCTAACATACGCCAATGAGGACATGTCTGCTATTGCATTATCAGCATTGATAATGCATGCAACAGATTGTGGAAGTTACAATTTAAGTACACAAGCTGTTTTGCTAACTTTTAATTAACCTCTCTAGAAGTCTACACAGTCATCTCACCACCTATCAGTAATCCTCCAAACATTGCAAAATTTTAAATCCAATCTACACCTGTGCATGTGCTGCTGGCTCATACTTCCAGTTCCCCAAGTATGTGAGGTTCTTTTGAAAGCAAGGGTAAAGCTCTGGCAATAAGCTCCAAGAATTCTTCTTCACATTGTAGCATGAAATAAGTGCTGCCCTATCACGACAAGCAAACATGATACAACCCATACTTGACACACAGTCATAGTCAGATCGTATGTGGAAACCATAAGGGAAGACTTTCCTAAACATGGGAGCTGGCATCTTTGTGACTTGTTGACAATCAGGAATACTGTAGTCATGGGGGATGAAGTTCCAGATTGTGATGGATATGGGCTCTTTCACACCTCGAGCCACTATGTATAGCTTATGGTTGCATTCTACAACTTGGGGATGCTCAACTACAGATGGAGGAGGCCAACTGTAAGCTTTCCAAGTCCTTGTCTTTTTCCTGAATCCTAACACAACTGAACTATAAGCATTGTTCTCTGGTGTCAACACCTGTCCTGTGCAGAAGAGGGTGGGTGCTTCAATGTTCTCAGTGATGAGTGGTAGAGCCCGATAACAGTTTGATAGCCCAGGCCTGAAGAGCCTTCCTTGTGGGACTGAGAATATCCTCCACCTGTTTTTGATGGACTTGAATATTGCAACTCGCATTCCCTCAGCCTGTGGGCATTGGGACATCTGTGGGTGATATCCCACAATGTAGACGACATATTGGCTTGAGATTGAGTTCACAATAATGTTGCCCATAAGATTCTCAAGATGACAATGCATGGGTGGAAGTATTTGGAAGGTTCTTGAAATTGGATTGCAGACCACGAGCAAGTGCTGTCCATTTGGATCAATGGGTTTTTCAGGAGGCTTCTCAACAACTTTTTGAACTTCCTTCTTTTTTTCACCATCTTCCTCCTCACCCTCTTCACCATCACCTTCCACTTCAGGTTTTTCTTCTTCTTCATCTCCTTCTTCACCTTCTTTAACATTAGGTTTTGCCTCCACTTCGGGTTCTTCAATTGTGGTTTCTGCCGAAGGTTTCTCAAGTGCAAGGGGATCAACATAAGGAGGTGGGTCTCCACTTAGGAGCAAGAGGCCTCCTTCACCTGCCAGCATTCCAGTCACCTGAGGAGGAAGGAAATCCAAGGAGGGCATCAGTACCCACTTTTTCTTTGCAATCAGGTATGCCCATACTTGACGAGGAGCAACTAGGTGTCTCACACCAAAGCTGTCAAGCTCACCTTCACGAATACAAAATGCAGAGGGGAAATATTCTTTGTTGTGCTTCAGTTGATGTTCCAGAAATGGGTTGATATGGGCATTGAATAAGTAAGGGCTGTACTGGGGCACACATCCTACTGCAAAAAGCTTTGCAACTGGTAGCTTAGACAGCAAGAGGTCTCGCATATCATCCCTGTCAATTTGCTTTTTGCTCATAAACAAGAACCAAGTGCTCCACCAGAAAGGATCACTTATTTTGCCTATCCTGAGCTTCGCCTCTTGCATATCTGGGAGGAAAGTACTATCATGTTGAATAAGCCCTAGTGGTTGATGTGCAAATTTGCCCTCATCAGGTGGCTCAAGGCTGAGTTCAAACCTTGGTGCTGGTGAAATATCTACTTTAACATGCAGGAAGGGATTGAATGGAACTGCCATAGTTGCACTAGATCATGCTTTGAGCTCAATGAAACAACGACAGCTTCATGAGAAGTAGTCAGTTAAAGGATCCTGGAATTGGCATTCAACCACTTCCTTCAATTGACACCAAAATGTTCCAGGTGCTCCCTCTACACAATTTTCAATCTTTGGATTGCACAAGCTGCTGTGGGTGGTGGTGCAGGATCAGCCTTTTGAATGTTGCATTCCACTCTCTTCCATGCAAATGCGGCTTTTTGTATGTAACATAGCCATACCATGGAAGAGCAAGATGATGATGAGTGCAAGTCATTGAGGGCATAAATCTATTGGGTGCTCCATACTCATAACAGTCCAGGAGACAATGGATTTTGCAATGCCATTTCTTTCTAAGATGTAGTCCAAGCAAAAACCAAGGTCAACACTTTGGTAGGTGTTAGGTTTTCCTTTCAGCCAAAACATATTTCTATCTTTGAACAACCTCCCAACAGAGCTCTCAAGACTAGCACTTGTCTGGATAATGATGACTTTTACTTTAGCCAAAAGGCACATTTATCTTGTGCAACCTCCCAAACAGACATCAACGTTTTCAGGTGACGTTCTAAGGATCCAACCCCACAATTGAATGTGCAGCTTGGACACCAACAGACATGCCAACACAGGGTTACAGTTTTTAAGGTTCAGTGTAACCCAGAGTTACTAGCTCTCTTGGACGTTGCCCTCTCATGGACTACCTATTCCAGCCAGGTTTACAGATAGTCATGATCTTCCTGGCAAAAAAGATGTTGAAAGTTTAATATAGTAGCTTCGAGGTTTCATCTTCCTTCAAGAGCAAACCAAATTGCCCAAAGAGTTAATGAACATGTAAGCTACAGATTGTATCAGAAGCACAAGTTACAACCACAATTGGAACGAGATCTTTGCACTGCATGGCCATAGATCTTATCCTTTCACCAATCATAGAAAATTTTTTTTAGGGCTCAAAGCAACCATTAACTATGAATTTTGTGTATCTTCCTTACTCACACACTAAGCCATTTATGTGAAAATCATTACATGATATTTGAGGACAATTTTAGAGTGGAGAAGGTCAAGATCATGTGAGGACGCTATTTACTGCATCTTTACAGCACCGATATAGCTTGAACATAGTTCCGCATGTGCAGTTCACCAATGCTTATAAGCTCCACAGGATCACAAAATGGGAGACATTTGCTGAGGTAGTGAGCATGGACTGGATTGATGGGGAGTCTGCTGGAATAGTGAACATGGAATGGATTGACGGGGAGTTCCGGCTACGAAAGCCTGGTGAAGGTGCACCGAGGTACCATACAAACTGTCCAGTCGGCTGGCGAACCACTAGAATTGACGACATAGCCCGTTTCTTACCGGAGCTCCACAACCCCGAACTAAACGAAGCCTGGAGGAAGTTTCGACGAGATGACATTGAGTACATCGATTGGTCTCCCTCTTACCATCTCACTCCCGAGGATGGCAGCAAATACACGAGTCTGTTTCCGACCTTTAATTTCAATGATTCTGGCTGCTACAGCTGCCTGGCTTATGTTGGCGATGTCCCACCAGAACCCACAACACCACAATATTCTTGCCAGACTTTGGAAGACGTCCTACAGGAAATCGATACCATAAAGAAATCGTGCACCAGGGAAACAAAGAGGATGGGAGTCCTTCCAGGTCCCCCAAGACTTTCAAGGGATCCTTGCGATGGAAGATCACCTCCCCAGAAACGTGCAATGTCACCCACAGAGAAACATTGTTGTGGGGCATATGTTATAGAGCCCCCTCCACCACCAAATGTGATTCCACAGCCACCTCCACCTCCACCTCCACCCCCTCCACCCCCAATAGACCCCAACCAAGATCCTTGTAACCGTGATGAGAAATTGCCCGATGTTGCAACCATGACCGAAGCTGATTGGGAGACTTATGATTTGATGGGGGAACATGGATACAAGTGTCGGCCTTGGGTTCGGTTGCCTTCACTGAACTTTTTACCAATTTGTGTGGACCGCGTAATTGCAGGAGAGAAGGGGCTTTTGGTTGTCGATGGTAGTTTGCAGTCGGGAGAACGAGTTTCTGGTGAAGTCGAACTTCCCATGCACCATGAGTGGGATTCGGGCGTTTACAGTGCAGAACAAAGCATTACTGTTGTGTGTAACCCTCTTACGAAAAAGTTTGAATTTATTCCTCCTTTCCCCAAACAGAGCGTGAAGTTCAAGATGGCACACATGGAGGTCGTCCCTGACCCAGCGGTAGACGGTCTATACAACATGTACAACATATACTTTGTTGGGTATAGCATGGAAATGCATGATGGAAATACCAACGATGATCCAACCTGCCCTGATCCTGAGGTCTTTGTTGCTGTCTACAACTCCAATATAAAAGACTGGGTGACCACTTACAGCCGACCCTTCGTTCGTCCCCTTGTCGTGAACCAGACAAATGACTTGGCGATGGTGAAGAGGAGGTTGTACTGGATATCTGAATGGGCAGACCGAAGCAAGCGGATCGCAGTACAGAACAATTCCACCACGGCTGCCAAGTACAAATGGGTTGCAGTTATCTCGTCCTTTGACCTGGAAACTCGGTTGTTCACTGCCTACTCACTTCCGCAAGAAGTTTACCAAAACAACACAGAAATGCCTTTGTTGTTGGAGTGTAACATGAAGCTTTATGTGGTATCTCGTGCTACTGCAATGCAAAAGAAGATACCTGAAGGAAGATTTGAAATCAGGCTTGCCACTTATGAAGAGGGATCTGTGAAAGTGGAGTACACAAAGATCGGGATAATGCCTGGGAACCAGTACCAATATCTGTTCTCCAACTGTTACTCGTGTGTGGAACATACAACGGAGCCCCACTACGAGTGTCGGGCTGGACTGACATTGATCTGTTTCTATGTACCTCAATGTGGGGCAGGGGTGCTATTTGATGTTGTCAAATGTACGTGGTCTAACATGGATCGCCATCCCGGTTGGGAAGTAGGAAAAAAGGTTGGGTGTGAGTTTGTTTGGCACAAGAATGCGTTGGCTAGTTGCATTTGGGAACCGGATTTCAGGGCGCTTTGGAAGAAGGAGTACGTGGGTCCTAAATGGGATCCCCTTGGCAATGATCCAACTGGACCCGATAAGTGGTCTGAAGGTGTCAAGTGAAGAATGGTTAGTATTTTGAGCCCCAGCTTTAATTTGGATGTGGTGCAGTTTGCAGTTGGACTCATGACACAATTTTTGTGAAAATGGTGTCATCTTTTTGCCTGGACACACTTTCTAGTTGTAGATGGAGCTGTTAGTTGTGTGACCATCATGAAGTGTTGTAGTGCCACATTCATTCTTGTGGCTAACTCCGTTGCTAGCTGATCTGTGGCAGACAACATCTTTTTAATTTACGGTGTTCTATTTCATTAGTGTATTAGTGATGTCCTAATTGTTATGTTCTTGCCTGACTTGATGTTCTCCAGCTTTTAGTTGCCTTGTATTTCTTGTGGATGGGTTCCATCCTTGCCTTTATATATACCTATATATACAGGGTTTTTCTTCTTATTCCCAATACATGTGGCCCTTTGGAAGAGGACAAGTTTGTCCACATTTCATTTTTCTCTTTTGTGGTTCGCCGACGTTTTCTTAAACTAGATAAAAATATCAGAAGACAATTAGCACAATTAAATTAGTAATGTGCCAGGGCCCAGAAGCCAGAACCCTGTCTGTTAATATTAATGCCATCAATAAATTTTACAAAGGTGATGAAACTGGACCATCAGTGGTTGAAAATTTGCCAATACCCCGAGGCATATTTCTATAAGAGAGTTGACAACCTTGGTTTTAGATACTTTTGACAACCACATCTACAAACAAAATGATTCGTAAGCCTACTTCTTTTACAATCCTTTAGTTTAGTTATACTTCCTTACCAAGGCATCAACTTGTGCAATGTGAGAAACCTTCACATTTTTTTTTCATTTTCCCAACAACTTGGGCTTCACATTACTAGTGACAATCAATTGACATAAGGTCAAATATTAATTTTAATAAATTAATATTAATAAATTATATTAAATATATTATATATATAAAAATGAGTTACCAAACATTGATAATTCATGATCATACCTAGATTGTCTATGAATCATTTTCACTTCCATATTTAGAATATGATTTTAAATTTACACCGTCTATAACTTTAACATTTCTAATATCTATGATGTCCTTTTTGCATTCTTTGTTGCTTCAAAAGCAATTATTTCAGGACCTTTCCAAGGTCACCCAATGTCCTTCCTAGCATGCTTTCCAATGACTCCTAGTTCAAAAAATATATAAGATATAAAATATTTTCAATGTTGATGCTTGCAACATCTCCTATGTACTTATTGACATCTTCCAACATTGTATCCAATGCCTTTAACCTTCAATGTTTTCGTACCCCATATTGCCCAAAAAGAAAATTTTCATTTTCAACCTAGCACCCATGGTGCTTCAAGCAACTCTATTCCACATTACAATTGCTTGTTGTCATTCTATTACTTGTTATCATTTTCATATTTTTGTTGTTTTTCATCTTTTATCATCCTTGGCATTGTCCGGATGTGTTTTTGTTGTTGATGAAGTTTAAATCAACCAAAACATTACACCAATCTTAAATTTTATTACACATGTTTGAATTTAAGAAGATTTGTTAAGTCAACATCATATCTTGGGAGGTCCTTTCCATACCTTGGATTAGCAATAATCATAGTAATTTAAAGGCTCAACAAACTTTGGAAATGTTAAATAGGTCAAGTCTTCCCTAGGTTAAAATGAGACCAAAGTTGAAAGGGAAATATATTCTATTAATTTGAAATAATAATAATAATAATCAAAGGACAAAAAAAAGAATTGCAAAGGTAAAGAATGATAATCAAAAGGGACAAATTAAAATGTCCACTTCCAAAGTCTTATGTGAAAATGATATCAAAAGATTGTCAAGTGTCACTTCCCACTAAATATTAGTGAATTTAATGTTTAGAATGAATTTATTAAGTTTAATTAATTTCATAAAGATAACATTGATAAAAATAACATAGACTTGTCAATTTTGATAAAAACATTTAGTGAATATTTCATTTTCACTGTTGATTGAATATATTTTTAATTTTGATTGAAATATTAAATTGAATTTTTAAATACTTATTGAAAATTTTCAGTAATTTAGTTTTCATAAAAGTATAATGGACTTTCATATTGGTTTATTTGTAATTTTGATTTTCAAAACAAACCAAAAGCTACCATCATGTAAAATTCAATGTTACCATTTGTTGGAACTACGAACACTATGAAAATTAATCATATCAAATACATTAAATAATGTATGTATATAGAATGTGATTTAATGGTTTAAAAATGCACCAAAACATGTTGTTCTTTTCATATGAAACAAAATGGTGAAATTTAAGATATTTGGAATAATTTGTAATCATGATGTGTAAGTCAAGAACTTTAATTAAATTTTAATATTCATGTTTCAAAACATAAGTAATGTATTACTTACTAAATTATTAAATCTAAAAGTGTAATTAAATGAAAAGGTTAAACACAATGCACTTGAATGTGAATCATGCATTCTTAAATAATAGCATGCACAAAAGAATCTCAAAGGTTTCAAAATTGTGGTGGGATACGTAGTGATAATAAGTTGAAAGACATGTGACTCATGGTTAACATGCAATTATTTTTTAAAATATTAAATCTTTGAATAATGTAAAATTTGAAATCAAAAGCCAAATTTTTGACATGTTTCAACTATACACATTTTTTTAAAAAAAATTTAAGATTTAAAAAATGAAAATTCTTGTAATCAACTTGTATGTTTTGTAAAATCTTGCCCATTTCAGCTTGCACCCAATTTGCAAATCTCAGCATATTGTTCACAAAATAGATCATTTTTTCTTTTTCCTTTTTTTTTTTTTTTTTTTTTTCTTTTTTTTTTTTTTTTTTTTTTTTTTTATTTTTTTTTTTTTTTTCTCAAAATTGATCTTTTTTTTTTTTTTCTTTTTTTTTTTTTTTTTTTTTGCCTTCCTTTCTTTCCTTTTTTTCTTGTAAAACTTTTATGGCAACAATTCATTCACCCCCCATGCATTTAATTCAACTATCAACACCATTGAAAAAAAGTCACAACCTTTTATTCATGGGATATAGAAAACAAACATGATTTACATTTTAATAAAGTCATAATATTTTCAAGTTGTTTAAATATATTTGTTTAATGTAATATAAAGGCAACTTTAACACATGTTTGTAGAAATGTTAATGAAATTTGAAATTTTCATGTCAAGAATAAAATATTCCTGAATAATTCAAAGGATTGTGTGTTTTCCTTCACAAAAAATTTCATTGAAAATGTAGATTTAAAAATAACTACATTTTCTAAACAATATAATAGTGTCAAAGATGCCAAGATACTGCAATAATAAATAAAATGTAATAAAATGGCATTCGTTGATAATAAATTATGCAATAAACAAAATGCAATTATATTTTAGTAGGTCATATTTGCACAAGGGACAAAGATCACCAAAATGTGAATTAAAAAATATATACAAACCATTTGATCTTATCAAGTCATGTTTGGTTTATGCCAACATTTTTTATCCTTGTTTATAATTTAATAATAGTTTTAAAGGTTTTCATTCGCTACAAAGATATTTTAAATTCATATAATAAGAAATCATTAATTCTTATACTTATGTTTATTAGGACGTAATGATGTAATGAGGACAATGTTGGTCATTTGCCCAATGCTCAATGAATCTTTAGACAAACTAATGAAAATATCACAAATTTAATTAATCATGAATACATAGAAGGATCATTTCTATTCAATACAAGATTTATGCCAATGTCAAATTCTATATAATTATGATAGGAAAATTTGAATTGCCATTACTTCAATAGATTGTTAATAACCATTAATTTTGTCACAAAACATGCATAATTTTTAAATATATATATATTCATATTATGTACACAATCTTGTAACAATGATCAAATGACATTTTGCATATATAATGTTTTGTAAATAGTCATAAATCCTTATTCAATTTATTGAAGATTGATTTTATGAAACAACAAAATGTCAAATGTGGATTTCAATCATTTGCAAGTACATGTTTTTAGCCATTATTTGATCACTTTTATTTTGTATTATTGCATATTCAAATGATATTATCTTTTGATACATCTTGTTCAAACAATTTAACAAATATGTAGGCTTTTTTATTTTATTTTGAAAAATGAAACCCATGTCATTTAAAACATGCTTGTAGAAGTATAAATGGGTTGATATCATATGGCTTATGTTATTTAGTAATGATGTGATGCATAAAATTTAATTAAATTATCAAAACACAACAAAATAATTTTTTATCTAAAAGAAATACATAGGAACATTGAGGAAAGTAGTACAAATTTCTTTTTTTGGTCCACCAATTGGTCTTTCAATTGTTCATTTTCACATAATGCACATCTAATGACGTGAACATCACTTGTTATCTAACACCTTCAGTTAGTGCAAACCATGATAAAGGAGAAGAATATATGTGCATATGCCCAAATGGAGAAAGTTCATGACAAGAAGTTGTTCCATCAAAAATCACAATTTACATTATAAAGTCAAAATTCTATAAAATTTAATACTTTTAATTCTATGGTCAACTTTTATTCTTGTTTTGTGATCAAAACACATTTCCATTGGATCATTACCAAATTCATAATGTGTTTTCACATTTTGTTCATTCTTGCTTTTTGTGCAAATAACTCCCATATAATAGTTACATAATTGCAAAAAGTCAAACAAATTTATACAATTTATGATCTATGGAAAAAAAAAAGTAAAAAAGATGTTGAGTAGCATGCATAGTATTGAAATGAATCCATCATGGTTTTTGTCACATGCTAAACACAAAGACATTTTTTTCATTTTCACCTTTTGCATTGATATCTATTCATTTGTTGGCCTTGCCTACCAAGGAAAGGATATTGTGTTTAGATTCATTATAGAGTATAGTAGCTTAAGGGATTTGGACCTTAGGTAATAATAGGTCTATTTTTATATGAGGATTTTTGAAAAATAATATTTTGACTTGTGTTAAAACTTGAGATTAGTTGTAAAATTATAATATCTTGAAGGATTTTGGTTTCTTTTAGAGGAGTTTTTGAAGATTATATTTATATTTTTGCATGATGAAATATTATGAGTTTCCATAATTCTTCTTTTGCTTTAAGATACTTTTTAATGTAGATGGCAAGGCCACGGTGTGACACAACCCTTGTTAACAATGTCTTGAACAATGTAAGCATATCCACATGAAGTTTAATTAAACAACATATGTTCATATGTCAATGACATGACATGACATGTTAAAATAATCTTGATATAAATGAATTTCATCCAAAGAATAATAATGATATGATGTAATTTGTAACATGTAATAAATCCTCTTTATTTGCACCAAGATTAAAAGCATTGAAAAAATAAGAAAACAAATATCCTTGTGGAGCAAGATTTGTTTTTGAATTTTATTGAAGTGAAAGACATTAATTCATTCCTATATGAAATTGATGCACAAACAACAGTGCAATGTGACTTGAATGGAATTCAAAATTAATTCAATCAAATTCAAATTCTTAAATTGAATTGAATGCAAATTGAATTGAAAAAGAATAACATGCAAATTGATGGAGAAGGTATTGAAATTTTTCTCATGAATATGGTGTTAAAAATGAAAACTTTAAAAAGACAAAAATCTAAAAAGACACCTTACCATGCATCTTCATGGGGGAGTGGGCTAAACATATTCTACTTTGGAACTTTCCAATGACAATGAGGACCTATGACTTATGGAACCTAAAATTATCCTATCCAAACAAATTTTGATAAATCATTGTCACAAAAATTTAATGTTAAGAATGTCAAAATGATGACCCAAAAGGTGAAAAGTGAATCACACAAAATTTTGATTAATACTTATAAGTTATTTTAATCAATTATACTCATTGAAAGATTGAAACACCAAAAAATTGTGTTTATGAGGGCAACATAAGATTTAGGATTCAATTACATAGCAACTGGGCATATTGATAAGTATAGAAACATCTATAATTGTTTCACCAATTTTGAGCATTTGTAAGTTAAAATGTACATAAATGGATGTTAGTGTGTAATTCACTTTACAATTTTGTGGATTATACCATATCCCAAGTCAATTAGTTTTTGAATTTTATGGAAATGAATTCATGGATATGATTCTTATTCTAGTTAAGTACAAATGTGAAATTATTGAAAATTAATGTTTAATATCAAATTGGGACTTACATGATTTTTAATATTACAATACATTAAAAAGTTGTAAATGGACTCATCATAATCATAATTTAAAATATATATTTCCCAAATTCACTAAACATTATTAACAATCTAAAACAGGGATTTTTTAACCATTTCAATATGCCTTAGAAATTTTAAGAACTTCTTAAAACGCTATTTTTTCTGAAATGAAAATGTGAAAATATCCTTTACAAAATGATATTTGTAAAATTTTTATAATTTTTTTCATAAACATTATGTCATTGGAATGCAGTAAAACATGGTCCTCAATTTATTTTTTTGGAAAGAGAGAGATTTTTACCTCAAGATTGAGATTTTGACATTTTTGGCATAAACAAAATGCATTACAATAAAATACTCTTAACAATTACAACTTTGCCAAAACTGAACCATTCTAGTTTGCTCTTCCAAGCAATATGATTATTGATAAACATATTCATTCCACTTCTTCATCATAAGAGCAAATGTGCAAGAATAATTATGTGAATTTTTGAAATTACTGGACATGTTTAATCATTCATTTCAAACCTCAAATTCCTCAATAAGTAAACGAAAGGTCAAGATATGCAAAAACTTGTTTTTCGCTTCTAGATTTAAAGTAAGAACTAGGGCTCAAGTGAAAGAGAGGAGAAAATATGGCATGGGTGTGCCTCTATCTCACACCATAGGCAAAAAGGGGCAGAGGAGATAAAGGAAAATGTGCACATGATTGGCAAGGTAGTTGTCTTGATTTAGGAAGGAATTGCAAGAAACATTCATTGGAATACCCCATAGCAACCATGAGATGGCCCCCGAATGATATAGGGGAAAGAAGCTTATTTTTCAGCTAAAATATTTGAAGTATGGGAAGATCCTATAATTCTAAAAGGTACCCTAAAACTTGGGAAAGGGACTTCAGTCAAATAATGAAAAGAAGTGTAAGAGTGCTGAAGAGGGGATAGACATTGTACAATATATGATGGGCATTACATAAAACAATGAATTAAATTTCAAAGATCATTTCAACATTGCCCAAGTTTGATAAGCAAACATTTTATCTCATAAGAAGGGGTGTTAAATAAAGTTGGCAATGAAGTTTATTTGCAAACTGGATGGTGACCATGCAACACATTTATGAGCTTATACAGAGTGGTAGGCCTACCTGATAATATTGGATATTTAAATACTCATATGTCAATGAAACCACAAATGAAGGATGTAAAATTTGAATGTCATCCACAATAGTTCTCAAACAATAAGGATGGAAGGCAAATCATAATACCTTAATTTGTGAAGGCGTACAATGGCCTGTGAAGGACATCACTTTGATAAGAACCCATAATGATGAGGATTAGTGACATTATGATTGCAACAACAATTATAATATAGACTTGACTTGAATGCATATAATCTGCAAAACAAAGATAGGGCAATGTCATCTCTTGTTGCACAAAGTTACCAAATTACTAGGTTGAGGTGGAGGTGATGTGCGCATTGAGTGCTATGGACAAACAAACCCATTGAAGAGTATTTGCTGGCTACAAGATTTACCCACAATGGAACTTCAATGTCATTCAAGGGATACTGAAGGAAGAGCATAATCATACAGTCAAAGGATCCCAATTGGACCACACTCCTATATCCATAAAGGCCACAATATCCAAGCAACAAACCTGTCTCATGGAACATCCCACCTGTTTAAGAAAAATGCATTGACAAAAATAACTCATCCCTTCAAATTCACAGTACTGTAATTGCACTTGTTCATTAGACGTTCTAATAAATTTCAGGCATGCCAGTTCTGCTAACAAATATTAATACCGCACATGAAAAGTTGCATCAGGCAGAAGTGACATGGAAAAACTTTCCAACATAAGCTAGAAGTCTAGTTTGAGCATACCTCTACATTTAACAGACAATGAGGTGGAAAATACAAGGTGAGATCAGAGAAATATGTAACTTGTAGTATTACACTCCTGCCATTGGATGAACATCAAGAACTTCTGCAAACCATCCACATGCAGAAAAGTAGACAGCCTTATTAATAAGAAACTTTTAGGAAATGTGCAGTTCCACCTTACACAATCAACTGCAACTGAATGGTGGAGTCACTGGTGGCAGTGAGGGAAGTGCCTGGAGAGTGAATTTGCGGCCATTCCTCAGCCCAGGAGATGAGCTCGGCACACTCCCAGCAACAGATTTACTGGGCCCCTGGTCTCTGGAATCACAATGTCTGGGTGGTGTCACCCGCTTTTGCTTTGGTGAACCAGACTTTGTGATGGTGGTCTGAAGTGGGGAAGTAACTTCTGGACATTTCAAGAAATCAGGGGTATCATCATCTTCTCCACTTGCACTGAATGCCAGCATGCTATTTTTCCCCCCTTGAGAGTGCTCTACTGGCAAATGAGTTGAAGCTGATGAGGGTCTGGAATGAATGAGATGATTCTCATTGCATGTATTCTGCTGTGTCAAGTGCAATGGGGACCGAGCAGCTGGCTGCCTGAATCTGGGGGGTGACCTTCTCAGATGCCTGCCCAACCCATCATGGTGTCCAGTAGCAGAAGAACCACCCTGATAGGTAGAATCATTCAGCTGTGTACTGAAATGAGGTGACTCTCCTGCCCTATCTAAGGTAGTGACAGAGGCTGGTGTGGGCCGAGATGGGGCCAGTGGTAGGGGTGTCAAGGTGCAAATGTCTGCTAGACCTTCCCACTGAGGAGAAAGATGCCCAATCCTTGAAATATTCATGGTTGTAAGGGGTGACTCAGTTCCTCCATCAACTGAGAGCTCCATTGCACCCTGTGAGTTTGCAGTCAACTGAAATCCATCTATTGTATTGGAGAACCAGGTTGGTGACTTGGATGGCCTTGATCCAGCCTGCTGCAGTAGGGTAGAACTGCAATGCTCATCAGAAGCACGCTTCCTGCTTCCTGATCTCAGCCTTAGCATAGACCGCCCTAGTCTGCACAAAATAAATGTGTTCATGATTACAATGTGTTAGATAATTGTCATAAATTTTAATTGAAACAGAAGATAGTCTAACAATTTGCGAAACAATGCAACTTGGAAAAGGTTTTAACATTTTAAGGGCTCAGAATGTAAATCTTCCAGGGGCATTTGACCACCCCAACCATGTCAAGTGACAATGCAGCATAGAAACACATCTCTACACCATTCCTGGAGCTTAGGAGTAGGAATAGACTGAGTTTTTGCATGCTCATACCCATCATGCTCAAAGGATGGCGTAATTGGAGAAATATTCTTGTTCCCAGTGGACCGGAACTGTTCTGATTTACCACTCATTCTATTCAACAACTCAATAGGATCATCTGCTTGAGGCTCTTCCTGGGAAGTGAAAACCTGGTTCCCCTCCTTTTCTTCTTCTCTGGACCCTGCAGAAAATTCATGCAACAAATGTTTCCAGTATGACACATGTTTCTCTTGGAACTCTTGTATCAAGAAAGCTACAAAAACCATTCCCTGGTCCTTCACTTCATAATCTGAACCTGTTCAACCTATAGGATCAAACCTAAGGGAAAACTCAAACTAACCCACTGGACCCATCTGGACCTCTTGGAAGATGGTCACCAAAATTCTCATATCTATCTCTGAATAGATCCTAGAGAATTCATCTTCAACAGTTGAGATCCAATTGGTCACTTAACATACATGTACCATCAACATGAACAACTATAACTCTGGGACTACATACCAGAAAGGAAACTTCCAATGATATCAATGAGATTGCAAAGCAAAATCCACAAAAAAACTTCAAAGGTAACCATAGAGTGAGTTTTGTGTTGTTCAACAAAACAAACATAACTTGAAATTTTTCACCACTCGTATCTACTAATATTCTAGAAAGCATTGCATTTAAGTTTAACAGTACACTTGCAGCTGTGACACACATAAGAGTGCAGCCACTTTTGCCCATGTGGAGACAGCAAAGGAAACTACAAAAAGGTACCTTCTTTTCTGCCATACATGTTCTTGCAACCTTCACAACGGCAGCCTTCTGAGCAGCCTACACCTGCCTGTGCAACCAATCCACCAATGCTTCTGTCAAATACTAAAACACCTCAGACTACACAAGAGCCTCAACAGAAAATGGAGCACATACAAGAACTCAAATGCTTAAGTCTGGCAATGTCCTTATCACCAAGGCCCTACTGAAATATAACATGCTTATGTACTTAAGGTACAATTCTGAGAAACTTGCGCAACTGCTGCACTGGTATTGAGCTGTTTACTGAGTAATAGAGTAAATACCAGTGAAATAATCAACCAACACACTGCACAATACTCGAGGAAGAAAGTCCTGAGCCCACTGACGTGAACACAGAAACATGCTGCCAAAAAAGGACTTCATAATCAGGGTTGGTAAGGCCAAAACAAGCACCTACCTGATAGCACTCGCAGTATTTCTTGAGGCAAAGAGACTTTTTGCAGTTGCAGCCACGCTTATGTCTGGCTGATGCTGGTGTATCCATAGTATCTTCCTACAAAACCCATCACCTGCATCAACATCTGATAAATTTGATAAATAAGTATATTCCTAAGGATGCACAAACAATAGCAGATGCAACAAGGCTTCAAGGTTTAAGAATGTGCAATGACATCACAAAACAGCCTACCCCAGTTCTTGGGGACGCCTTAGCTGCCTGTACTATCTTTGGAGCAAAGGCAAGTGGGTTGCGCGATTCAATCTGCTGCCTGGTGTTGAGAACTGTTTCCTCAAATTCTGGCTTGTTGAAACATTCCTGGCATGCACAGGAGCTCACACAGTATATGCCAGCCGCGAAACATTCACAGTATCTGTCAGACGGCATCAAATCCACAGCAAGATCAGTCCTCTGTCGAATGAATCCTGAACAAGACTTCAGTTGTTTCCACAACAGCACCTGCCTCAGAGTGGGCTGAGACTTTTCCCACTTGTGCAGCTGTATGGCTGTACTTGATGGCACAGGCCAAACAGAGCAAATTATTTCATCTAGCTACAGAAAGCACATATTGACAACACCAAGTTACTAATTTGTGGGACAAAGAAAATATATTCAAGCGTATCACAACACATCAGTACTATAAATACAGAAGCCAAACTAAAAGTCCAACGGAAATCTTGTCTTCTACACTGGGGAAGTTCACACCTTGAAAACATCTGTGCAACTGTCAACATATACCTCTATATGTACATATGATGTAGTTCATTGTGCAAACTACCTCCTACTGGACTGATGACCTTTATGTGTTGACCACACAGACATCTACATTTTAAAGTACAGCTACACTCCTGTAAAGCATTTTGAATCCTACTGGGCATTTGGAGGATATTTTCTTCTCTGATATACTTGGACAAAAGACCAGGGAAAAAAAAAACAAACAAACAAATGCAGTGGGATGATGCAGCAAGCTCACAATTTCAGACATTTGGATTTTTTGCAGTTACAGCGTCTGCAGCTTTCTCCAGACTTCTCTCCTGATGCTACAGGAAGCTTCCGCCTGTACAAAAAAATTGCCAGATGATTAGATTATGGAAGGAGCACTGTTGCAAAGAATTTACCCTGAGACAGCAGTGGGTGACCACCACTAGCAATCAACACCAACATGCATGAGGCAATAAATTACAGGTAGGTAATTCCAGTAAGCAATTAAATCTTCACAAGGATTGGGAAATTCTCCATACTTCCTATACAAGTCAAATTCAATGGAATTGATGAGCCAACAATAACATTATACAGACTTATCCAACAACAGATTGAAGAACAAGAAAAAGTGGAGAAGAAGAACAAACCCTAAAAAACTGAGAAAAAACTGAGAATGATTTGAACAACAGTGACAGTTTTGTAAATGTTCAGTGACCTTCAAGAGAGGCACTTCCCATCAAAAAAATTATCCATAATAAGGAAGGTGGTCTTTTCCTTTTAGTTTCAGTGCTGATGTTCATTAAAGTCAAATCAAGACTTAGCACTTACTTCCGTTTCTTCAGGCTTTGTGGACTTTCCAGAAACTCTTCTGGAGATTCTGCCTCATGCTGATGCAAAAGGTCAGGCTGTTGCCATTGCATTCCTTCCTGCTCGCTTATACTTACACCTCCAGCCGCAGTATCTCCACTAACCACTGATAGGCTGCCTCTTAGTGGAGCGAAACTCTCATGATTCAGGGAGTGGAAGTCCAATGTGTCAACTTTTGAACTCTTGCTGCCCAGAGAAGAATCTGGAAAACGTTTCCCCATTTGGCTGCTCTTCAACAATGAGGTTACTCCGGGACCAAATCTCTGACATCCCGTCAAAAGCAGGCCATCACTTCCCATGTCTAGAGGAGTATGCACATCACTAGACTGATCATCCTTGGGACTTGCAGATTTTGATGGTTCAGCAGCCAACATTGAAACCCATGTTCCTTCTGAGTTTCCAACTCTAGATGAATGACAGTCCCTCTTGAAAGAAAGGCTGCTGGTGAGGCTATTGAGGTGGAGACCAATTCCAGAAGGCATCACTGGTGGATGACAACCCTGGTTATTGGAATCATTGACATTCTGGTTCCCACCTGCACAATTTCTGAAATCTTGAGTTTTGCAAACTGGTGCACCCAAGCCACCTGAAACAGAAGGTTCCAAAGACCCTGAAATGCAGCAGCCAGACAACTGCAACAGGCCAGATTTATCTCTGGAACTACCATCACCATGAAGACAAGCTGCTCCTGCACCATAGGAAACCATTTAGACTGATAAATTGTGACTAAACAGTAGATCAACAATCGAACTGAATGAATTGACCTCCAATCAGATGGGCACACTAAAGAGTAAAATCAGATAGTACCACTGTTAAGTGAGCACAATTACCTATAGCAGGTGGACTATAATTTGAGTCTGCCTTTAGGGGCTCCTTTCCATCCAGAGGATTACAAATAGACATTGAGAATCCACTTGTGGTTGCAGTAGATGTTTCATCTGCTCTGTCACAGAGAACTGCAGGAGAAATACTAGCGCATGAGGGAGACACATCTGCACCACTGTTCCTGATTTCTAAGGGTTTCTTGCCAGTATCCAAGCTCTTTCCTCTTGCCACAGATGCATCAAAATCCAAGCATCTCCTTCTAAACCCTCGATGCTGCCCAGAGGAGTTTACCTGCAAATCCATAAGTTTTGTTTATGATCAGAATCACAATACGTTCATTGGAGACTTCCGACCAGAGGCAACCTAATTATCATATATGGCAGGTATCCATTTATCCGCAGCAAATCCATATCAACACAAAGGCTGCATACAGCCGTCTCTCAGATAACCAAGAAGAATAAAGATACACCATTCTCAATTACCTCTTGCCTGGTTGCAAACTTCTGACAGTAACTGTCCCCACTATTGTAACGAACCAGAAGAGTCACTCTAAGATGCCATATTCTCATGTAAATACAGCTATTCAAGGTATTTCACTTACCTTAAGAGGCAGCCGCACTGCTTGCTCTGCATTGGCAGTCGTAGGCTCAGAAATCAAGTTGTGGTCCTCCTCTAGAGCAGAGCTTCCACCTGCTGGTTGAATATTCCTGTTCAAGGTGATGCCTTCACACATATCACCCTTTAGGGATTTCAGACACTCAGATGTTGTGTGTACAGATAGCCTAGAGCCTTCACTCGAATCCTCAGACCAATCATCCTCTCTGTTTCGCTGGTCAGAGTCTTGATCCCCACCCAAAAAGTAAGCCATAGCTGTGGTATCCTGGCCAAGTTGAGTCTGATCCTCATTGTGAGATGGGGAAACGAAATCTCTCTTCAATTCTCTATCTTGGCTCTCAAACACATGGTCACTGATGACTACTGGCACAGAAACAACTATCTCTGGAGCAAAAGCTTGTGAGGATTTGCCCCTATCAGAAGCTTCTGCTTGTTCCTTATACAACCTTAACCTAGCTCGATGATCCTCATAGCGCTCTAAAACCTTCTCAGAGTTACATGGGCCACCTAGTGGACTTGCTTTCACCACTTCCTGGATGTTTGCAAACTGAGACTTGAAGCTGTCAGATGATGTTGAAGTTCCACTCAACTCGCAGGTAGGCAATTTCTGGTCCATTTCTGATGTTTTCATGGCACAAAACTGAGTTCTAAGAGGTGCATTCTCAGACAGGTGGAGATCATCACCTACTGATTCAACCTTGCAGGACTTAGATTTCACTTCCTCCAATGCTTCTGCCCTTCTGGTGGAGGAGGGACCAGCTTGGTCACCATGGTTGAGCACCTTATTGCATGGAGATGGTAAATAGCCAGAGCTAACAGTAGTTATGTTGCTCCTTGGGTTGTTTGTACAGTTTGCTTTCTCAAGCCATGGGCCTCCAAGGCTTCCATGCCCATCTGCCTGAGTTTCAGCAGTTGCAAACCGTTCCATCGCCAACACTCTGCAATCCATCGGAAATGACACTATTTTAGTTTAAGGGTTTGAGCTTTACATTCAAATACATATCCTCCTGAGCACTGAGCTACTGCAGATTGATAGAGTTATCAACCAAGCCTGTGTAGAGTGTAGCTGGCAGAAATGAGAAGAACAGGAACACCAGCTGGAAAAGAATAAGCCACAAGCACAAGACTGCATCCAAAAAGATTGCACAACTGCCCTGCTTACCGCTTCAATGCATCAGATGAGGACCTCTGGGAGCTGCGAGGAGATGCAAAGATGCGAGGTTCAGGTGGGAAGGTTAGCTCATTGTAGGTCTGTGCAACATGGACAGCTTTAGCTGGCTTGATTGGAGACAAATCACACAAGTATTTGAAGAGAGGAGATTCCTGCAAACACCATGATGCTCTTTCCATGTCAGACCCCAACAATTGGCTCTCCCTCTGAAGAATTCATGTAAAAGAACCTTGAGAAAGAACCAAAAACACTAGCTTAAGCAACAGACATGAAGTAACATTCATGTCTAAGTTGTATAAACTCCAGTGCCAAGTGGCAGGATCTGGCAAAGTGCTTCTCTATCTCTCTACCCTGTTGGTTAGATTAAGCAGCAAACCACATTTGCAAAACTGAGAATCCAATCAGCAGTTAAGTTATTATCCTTAGATTCTGACCTATTCAGGGCTTCCGAGAGTTGAAATCTCCCGTGCACATGGTTAAAGTACATACACTACAGATCAGAGCTCCAATGTTCACTCTCGTCTAAACCGAGAAATAGCGAAACCAGAATACACGGCATAGTAATTCCATTTGTTCTTGAAATTGCCATGACCATGGTGGATCATGGGAGGAAGCTGACGGTCGATCATTCGTGCCATAAGCCACGGGCACAAATGATACCGGGTTATGGAAAGTAAAAACAAACCTGATGAGAGCGGGAAGATATGGGATCGCGTCTGTCGGGTGATCCCGTGTCTTCCGCTACCTCTGAATCTTTGCTTTTCTCTGCATCTTCTCCGCCCGTCATCCTTTGTGTTGATTGCTCTGAGCAACGAGATGCTCAAAGCCCTACGCGCTTGCATTACAACATGTCAGGGGGCACCTATGCATCGGTACCCCAAGCAAATGTTCGCCTCGTTTGTCTTGCCGTGTTTCACATGCATGTAAGTATCGAAATATGACCACTAGCGGATGGCTGAAACGAGGGAGAGCATCGACAGAGACGACAGTGGCAGTTACCGCGTCATATAATCGCCAAATGCATTCGAGTAAAGCTATGAAACAGGTGGAGACGAGAACCAACAATATGCCTCAGATATACAGCAGGAGCTCCCCCCCACCCCTTCAGAATGCGGTATGCTGTAGAGCTCTTCGCAGTCGTCGAGGCGAAAGGAGATTTAAAAAATGATCGGATTCAAAAAGACGAGAACAAAAGAGTGGGAACAACAAAACGAGGACAAGCGTTGTAGCACTGCAGGGAAGCATTAAGCCTCATGAAACCAACACCTAAAATGCGATGGGATATGTAATAGGACGATAATGCAGGAAAAGGAAAGTAGTTGACCGGGGGAATAGAAGAAGAGACTCCGCCTGTCTGCAGCCCCGTCCGCCCGGCCGCCCTACTCAGCCAAGGAATCACAATGCAGCAGCAGCAAAACGTTCGGGCGCCAACACAACACAATGGTGAAATGTGAATGAATACCTACTACGGTGGAGGAGGAGGAGAGAGAGAGAGAGAGAGAGAGAGAGAGAGAGCGAGCAAAAGAGGAAACAGACAGCGAGTGGGTTGGTGCGCGGGAACGGAGATGGACCGCGGACGGTGTCAGATCGTTCGGATCTGGCCGCGCGGGAAAACTAAGCTCTTCTGCCCGCTGTGTTATTTGCCCGGTGCTCAGCTCTCGAGTCTCCTTCCTCCCGCGCAGCAGCTTAACCCGTGCGTAAGTAGTGTAGCGTGACTCGCCCCCCCACGCTTTTTGGGCCTTTTGCGTTCGCTCTTGTGGCCGTAGGGGGCAGGCCGGGTCCAAGCCACTTCCACACATACTAAAACCTGGATCAAAAGGGGGGACCTTATCCCCTTAGCAACTACATATGGTGTGGTGGTGGTTTCTGCCCCTGGCCTAAGTGTGAATAGGACTTTGTAACTGCTCCAAGTGTGAACAGAACCCTGGCGATAGAGCCCAATTGTGAACAATCTATTTACAATACTAAATTAATTTTCAGTGACAAAAAAAAAAAAATCAATGTCTCCCACTCCTTAGGACTAGGGAGGTTTTCTTCTTCTTTTTTTCCCCTTGTTTTCATCAATTTTGTGATGTAGTTGAGGTGGCATTCATCCATAAGTAGACCTAGCCAAATTTGGCTATTAACAAAATATGAAAGAAAATGTTTTTGACATCCTTGCATCTTTTGGGCTGCCTAGTTGAACCATGTGTAGAAATCTAGTGTTTCTTCTTGAATTTTTACGATTTTTTGGTGATTTTTTTTAATTGTTAAATTTGCAACATTGTTTTTCAAATTTCACAACAAAAAAGGCTACTTGGGTTTTTAAAGTATAAAATCACATCCAAGAAACCCCATTCATCAAGAGTTTTCTAACAATGTGAACTCCATGATTTGAGAGATTTCAATGTGACAAACAAACAAATTGCCTTCCTTAAAAGATAGATAGTTGTTGATTTATTTTGCATGCATTCACTTGGAACACTTTTTTTATTTTTAAAAAAAAATTATTGCATAATATATTTGTTCTCCCTACTACAATTGGGTTCCACATTACTATGCATTATCATTGACAATCAACTCATCAATTGATGGAAAAGTGAATTGATTTTGTAGAAATAAGTTCCATTCAAATTAAAATATTGAATTACATTGCATGCAACTTCATTTGAAAATAGATTAAATGCAATTTGAGTTCAATTGGAGTGATTCCAATTCAATTAAAAATTCAATTCAACAATTGAACTAAGATTGAATTGAAGAGAAATGGGATGCAAATTGGTGGAGAAGTATTGAAAATCTCTCGTGAATATGGCACACTGGGGGAAAAAAATAAATTTAAACAATGATTTGAATAAAGTTACAACTTTGTCCTTTGAAGCTCGTTAATTAAAACTCATGTGTGAATTATATGAACTCAATAGCATGATTCATGATTTCATAGTTTTGGAAGTTTAGTCTTGGAAATTTTAAACATTTGGATGTAATTTTTGTCATCAATCACAAAGTAAATTATAATGAAAAGAGTGATGCTTCCTCTCAAAAGTTCAGGTTATCTAAGTCAAATGAATTTGGATTGCCCATGATTAAGTCCTAACATCATTTCATTTAAAAAATTGTGTTAACCAACTTGTAGTTTGGTTTATACAAGTTAATTGTCCATGAACTTGCATTCTCATACCAAAGTTCTTGCACACACCTTTGACCCTCAAATATAAAGAGCACACCTTGCATTACATTCCACTACAACATTGGGAATCAACAATATATTTACCCCCAATACCATTTAACAAACATAGGTGTCCATCACACATGTATATAAGGTATCAATATCAAAACTATGTCAAAATGTAAGTACTTAGTTCATTATGTTTAGGGCCCATGTGCAAGTTTTTTATTTCCTTGAATTTGTGCTGCTAATTTTTTGTTTCCCAAACTCATTTTTTTAAAAAAATTATACGAAACCCCCTCCCCAACAATAATCAATGTGAATGACAAGAAAACCACATGGAGTAATAAAAAATTTCAAAACCACAAAAATAATTTAATTCTTGATTTTTTGACATCTAAGAGGTAATGATTTGTTTAAATTTTGTCATTTCAAACAAGTAATTCCTTTAAAAATCCATAATTTCAAAAATAATTTAATTACCATTGAACCCAAAAAGATGTTATGGTAATTTAATTTATCAGTCATAGATAAAATTTTCGTCCGTAAATGATAAACTTTATCCATCAATGTTCACTTTTCATTTAAAAGATAACTTCATTCATCATTGCACATTTTATTCATAACAAATGAAATACATTCACCATTGTCCACTTGTCATTTGTGAAGGTGTGAATAAAAAGGTGCCTTGGACAATGGGCTATTTTGTGGAACCTTCTATGAAGCTTCCTTGGACTAGTTTTCAAACAAATATTATCATGAATTTAGTATTTTTAGTTTGTTCAACATTAATTTAAAGTAGGATCGTACATAATATCCTTTTTAAATTTCATGTTTATAGTAGTTTCATGTTACAACTAAAATTATATATAAACATTTTCTTGCACACTTCATGGTTTGGTTAAATGAATTATAGATATTGTGATGATATGGACTTAGGTTTTAAACCTTAACCTTTGTGCATGTTGAGAATACCTTGGTCATGGAAGTTTCATGCCAATGACATGTATGGTTAATTCACATTTAAAATATGTTTGTAACCTTTTCATTTCATGAAACATTAATATGTCAACTTAAAGTTTTCAAATTTTCAATTGATTTAAAAAAATACAAAATGGTTGAGTTCTGTGATAATGCAATGTAAATTAGATCATGTTTTGTAACACCAAAGGTTAGGAAATCTAATGTTAAACATTGAACACAATGCACATGTTGTTCAAATAGTTGCTTATATTATATTATATATATTGTATGCAAATGATAAAATGATGAGGATTTTCCTTTACTTGTATTTCTTTTGTAACTAGAAATCCATGTGGGAACAATGTTCATATGTAAATTGTCCATTTGTCACTGTGTTCCATTTTTGTTTGTTGATTTTCTCAAAGCACAATGAAATAATTTGTCCGTATAATTGACAAGGTAGGTGTTATCACAAAATAATTTTTCATAACATTTAATTGATTGATCATTCCATCTTTTGTTTCATAATTATCAACACACAATTCAATTAACTTATATCTTTTGAATTCAATTCTTTTGCGTAAACATCTAATGGCATGATATGGACTATTAATATTTGTTAAACATGAATTTCATTGTACCATGTGGGATATATGCATAGTTTTGAAAGTAAAAAGTTCCCCCATAGTTGTGTTTTAAATATCATATGATGTTTATGAATCATTTCATTTGTGTAAAACAAACGTGGGATCAAGTCATGGTGGTTGTTTTAAACATCTTTTATTCATGAAATTAAAGTTTTTTTTAGTTTTTTTAACAATCCAAAATTTATTTGAAATTTCAATAATTATTTTATCTATTTTTTGCATGACTTAAAGGAGTTCATAACATTTTTTTCACTGCCAAAAATTCATATTGACATTGATAATACCATTATTTGCAGGTTGTAAATACACCATGAATGATAAGATGATAAACTTGATAGAAATCACATGTTCTAATTACATCAAATTGTCCCACATAATGAGTTCACATTTTATTACTTTTAAATATATTTTAATGGAAAATGTGAAGATTTTGGCCAATAAAAGGAGTTTCATCAAGCATATATAATTTCATTTGATCATTTGATTATGACATTGCCATCCTTTCAACACTACAATTTGCTAATTGATTCAGGTTCTTTATTGGAATAAAAAAACTTGGATGTATAGTGGTTCCATTTATATTAAACATATTGTTTTCAATAATATAAGTAATTTTTAATATTTTGGTTTTCAATGGATCCATGTTTTTATCATGTTTTATATACTGATACCGTAATAAAGCTTATATAAAATCAATAATGTAAAAGTTTTACCTAAATGGTTGCCCATTTTAATTTAAATCTAAACAATGGTTGATTTGGGTTTTTTTTCTTGGAAAATATCATCAAATTAATTATTTATTGATTTAAAGTCCTTGCGATAACAACAAAAATCTCATGTGGTGCTATTTCATCTAGTGTTTGTAAAACACTTCCATTTATGTAACATAACATCATTTGTTGTTTTGGGTTTCAAATCTTTCAAAACAACAAATTTTGGGTTTTGTGATTAGCCTTTACAACTACATACTGCTTAAGAAGGACATGCAACTAGTGACTAGTGAGTAATTAAACCCATGTTATTTCACCCATTTAGTTACAAGGGAAATTCAATTGCAAAGTCTAATTGTTTTAATGATTAAAATTTTTAAATTTTCTTATAATAATGAAAGTCCATGTCATGGTTAACCTTAGTATGATGTGTAAAGTGCATGTCATCTCAACTCAATTCTTTTGTTCAACTAAATATTACAAAAGATGTTTTGATCAATAAATCCAATGTGTCAAAAATTTATAAATACGTTATGAATCATTACACATGACCAAAAGTCAACTTAGTTTAACCCATGTAACTAGTGTAACCAAAAATTAACCTTACATAACCTAACTAGGTTAAGCAACCTAGATTGTCTTGCATAACCAAAAGTCAACTTAGCATAACCTAATTAAGCTAGACAATCTAATTTAGTTCAAATAACCAAAAGTCAACATATTAACCTAGCTAAGCTACCTATGCTAAGCAACCTAAGCAACCTAACCTATATTAGGTGGCCTAAATTAAAAACAAATGTTGGACTTTTAGTCCAAGAAATTTTGATTAGGCTACCTAATTTAAACCAAGTCATGGCCTAAATATCATAGGTTGCAAGAATGAGGATTTGAACCCTTTACCTTCATTTTGGGGTTCAAATCTTCATTCATTGCATTACCACATTTTTTTATATTAAACATATTAAACACAAAGTTATAAAACTTAAATTTTTCCACCTTGAATTAATTTTAGTTGACCTAGGTCAACTTACCATTACCTACCAACCTAACTTAGACTTAAACCTCCCTAGGTTGATTTAAGATGAACTAATTTGTTAACTTATACTACTTATTAACCTAGCTTAGGTTAATTTAAGATATGCATTTAGTCGCATCATAATAACATCTAGTCACATAAACTTAAGCTGGTTACAAACTTGATAAAATATCTTGTAATGAGGCTACTTATGTTGATTTTGTAAAAAATCTAAAGCTAAGAACCTAGCCAAGCCTACTTAGGTTAACCTATTAATAAAGCAACATATTCTAAGTATATTTAAACATGCTAACTATAACAAATTTTTTATGTATAATTAAGTAACTTATAAGGTAGCCTATATTACAAAGTAGGTTTTTATTAAGTAACCTACATACATAGGTTAACTTAATAGGTATGTTAAACTAAACTCATGTGTTAAGTAGTTAAAAAATCAAGGAGTTATGTGTCACCTTTTTCAAAACGATTACTAATATTGTAGTCATAATTACAAATTAATAATAGATTATTTAGTACACATACACATGCATATGAATTCATAACTTCAAAAACCTCATGGCACACAAAAAATTATGGCATGCCATAACAAATATTGATGCCATAAATTCAAAACACACACAAATTTATGGTGTCATAAAAAGTCATGGATTGCCATGAAAATTTATGACACCTTGTTGCCAATTAGCATGCCATGTCATCATCACATGGAAGACCAAGTCATTATTATCACAAAGGACAACAATATTTTCAACTAGCTAATAAATGAGATTAATTCATCAAATCAATGACATGAATCATGATGTTGACAAATAGGACCACATTAGCTTGTTGATATATAACATGCCATGTCATCATCATGAGAATTGAGTCATTATTAATTTCAAAGGTGGATGTTTATTACAACTAACTAACTAACTAATGAACAAAAATTGAAAAATAATATGATAATTTACCAAAAATACCAACAAGTTGTTATATTGATTATAGTTGCAAAACTATGATGCCATGTGGCATGTTGATGTCTTTTGCCATTACTTAATGACTGTTATGACCAAATAGTTATAAATGTAGTTAAGAAAAAAAATATTTATTTTTGTGTCCGGACAAGATTTGTTATAATGATGGTAAAGTTTTTGGAGTTGCATCTTGATGTAAAGAGCTAACATTAAGGGATTAGACATCATTTTTGACATAATGACCGACCAATAAATGCCTCATTTTATCCAAAGTAATGTATGAATCATCATGTTGATTAATAGTTAAATATTTTATTACCATCACAATGCTAAAACCTTTTTTGTATGATTGGTCCTATTCAACTATAGTCGTTTTTCTAATCATTTTAAAAGTTATTTTTGTCATTTTCTAGTCATTTCTCCCATTTGTAGTCGAATAGGACAAGTCATACAAGACATGTTTTGGCATTATGAACTACACGTGGAATGCCACATCATCATGTTGTGAGACTAGAAATCATTATTCTAATTGCAAAAGTCGAGGTATTTTTAATTTATTTAAAATTATTACAATTTCAAAAATAATGGTATATCTATCCAGAAAAACCCACTAGTCATCATACTAACTATAATCACAAAACTATGACATCATATGACATCTCAATGGCCTTTGCAACTACATAATGATTTTTGTGACCAAGTAGTTACAATTGTAGTTGAAAAGGACAATAGACATTTTTTTGACCAATCAAAAAACCCATAATGTGTTGTTGTGATATAACATGGACATAATAAGATAAATTAACTTGTGCCTTTTCATTTTGTTTATAAAAAAAATGTTGAATAATAATTTATAATTATGTGTGTTCATTTATATATGGATGGTTTGAAGCCATAAACTTTGAATAATCTAGAGGACATACATAATGAACCACATGAAACTATCACTAGAAGAAATGTGGGGATATGTAGCCATCTTATTTGCAACTACATGTGATTGTGTGTCATTTGTAACTACTTTTGTAACGACTCACCAACTTCACCAAACTTGGGAGGATTTGTGACTATGTGACTAATGTGCAACTACTATTTTCTTCATCCTCCTATGTGAATGTTTTTAAAATTATATTCATCCATGAATAAGCCCCCATGGCCCATTAGTTGCATGTGTAACTAAAATTGAATCACAAATTGATGTACAATGTGTATTATGGGCATGATAAAAATACATATTTGAGGTTGTAGAATTAAAAAGTCTATTTATATTATAATAAATATTTATTTAAAAAAATTATTAACATATTTGTACTGGTTTAATGTAAAGTTTTCGTGAAAAGTACATTAAGGGTATATTAAAGGTGTATATATATATATATAAGATGTAATTAATTAATATAAAATAATTATTTAATTAATGATTAATAATTAATATTTAAAAAAATTGGAATTGAAAACCTTAACCATTTAATAGTTAAAGACTTTTGAATGGTTAAAATTTGATCATATTTTCATGAGTCCATGTGAGTTATAATTTTATTTTATTTTTTCAATTTTTTTGTCCCAAAAGCATTTTTTTGAAAGTTTTAAATGGGGCATTATTTTTATGGACTTTATGGGTTTTCCTTTTTAGGGTTTGCAAATCAAAAAATGACATCAACTACATTAAATACAAGTTTTCAAATAGATTTGGGAAGGTTTGTAGGTGATTGAACATGTATTATTCAAAGATTAAAATAATAACATTTTGAAAAGTAACAACCATGTCCATTTGTATTATTTTAAAGAATTTTGTATGGGCTTATAGGGAGTGTAATTTTTGTCATTATTGAATCACTGTATCATGCATTCACCCCAGGCAACTTCAAGCATTAATCCATTCTACTTTAAATAATCAACACACATGAGTTTCCTACAAAACCTTTTAGGTTGGCCACCCCATGGCACCAAGCCACTTAGGGATGTGTATGACAATGGACTTGTTCAACTTGTGTTTTTGGCATAACAAAAAGTCTCTTTATCAAAGAAGAAGATGTTTCAAATTGTTAAAACATGGGAGAAATGATTATCTAATAAGACAATCTTTGTTACGGAAATGGACAAGGAAAACAATCCCCATGATTGAAAAAGATGTTTAATGACATAAACTTGTAGAGCAAAAGTTAGCCAGGTTACACCCCACCCCAAGCTTTGGAGATAGTGCAAGGAGGTCAAATCCAGTTTAAGATGAAATTGCCCACATTCACAAACTTACAGAGCAATGTTGCCATTCCAAGTTCAATGAGAAGATGCATACTCTATGCACCCTTGTTCCCATTATCAAGAAGGTGAGTGCATAAATTGACATCTCAAAGTTCAAGGCCAATATTTTGATTATGTGCTTGTGAATAGAACATCCTAGGATTGCATTTCTAACCTGTGGCACTAGGTTCATTTTGTAGAAAAACACGCTCTTTGTACTTTCACACATTATAAATTATATACATCAATTGACAACGCAAGTAGCACATTTAGAAAAGGTAGTAGAACATGTTTTTAAACAAAAAAAAAAGCACTGACTACCCCCATCCTCTAGCTCGTACCACATTAATTTAGGCTTAAGATGATTCAAACCTTGATGCTAACTCAAGCTCCTACAACTTCATAAAGGTTGTTTGTCCAAATGATGATGGCTTGGTCATAAATGTGGAGGCCAACAACAAGAGAGAGACATTGATATGTATATTGTCATCCTCAAGAAAATTAAGGTTGGAGATTAAATCTTTCAATAATGTACGCATTGATGACCAAGTTTAAGTTATTATGAATGTAGTGGTATGTCACTTTTGTCTTTTTCCCTTCTTTTACCAACTCAACAACTATATATTATGAACTCACCAAAGTCTTCCCATTGCTTCCAAAAATCTATCAAAAACTTCAAATGTAAATATTTGTGCAATTGCTTGCTTTAAGTTTTGAACAAATTGCTAGATATTGGTTTACACCCCATTGTTGGGATCTAATGAAGTAAATGTGGAGTAATGGCCACTATTCACTACCCTACATGATGGAGGTGATCTAATATGATACTTTTTGAGTGACACTTTCAAAGTTTATTACCCTAGGGTGAAAGCACATTACGATGGTACATTTCAAACAAGATTTTTAATATATATATATATATACATTTTGTATTATTTTGGGGGTAAATTTTCTTTCATTTCATCTAGTATTTGATAAACACGTAAAATGGATTTTTAACACAAAGCCTCCAACACAATTATTGTCAGCTTTGAAATGATATTGTTTTTTCAACAAACATTTATGAATTCACACTTTTTTATTTGTTTGAATGAAAAAAAATCATCCTGATATTTTTTGTGAAATCACATGAATGGAACTCTTCATATAGAATTAAAGTGGGACAATGAACTCATATGTAATATATGATTGAATACTTCATCAAGTTTGGTGATTGTTTAAATGGTTTTTGAAGTATATTTGCACTTTGCAATATATTGTGATGATTACAATTTTTTCATTAATATATTTTTGAATCATTTAAAATCAATTTTAAAGTGGGATTTTTTTTAATAATCCTATTTTCTAGGTTTTGAACCACTTTATTCCAAGTACCATTTGCAAAAAACCCTTTTAATTTATTAATTTGGTCAAAGTTCAAAAACACATAGTTTCAAAAAGTGATATTTGTGACAACAATTTTTGACCACCATAGTGTGCATTCACCCCCTACTCATTGTTTTTTTAGTATTTTGGGTTTAGCTAGAACTAACACAACTATTACTTATAACGTGTTTTGTGGACTTTTATCTCCAATCTCATGGATATATGTGATTTTCATTCACCAACTCAACATATTTCACTTGAAGTGTTTTAGTGGATTATTTGCTGAAATTCTACCATTTATTAGGGAACCTTGTTGAAACTCAAATATTGGGTTAAGAGGGCATCATGATTTGATGAAGGACAAAATCAATAATATATTTGTTATCTTCCATTGTCTCCCATGAACAAGAAAAGGCATGAGAATTAATGAGTTGGATGGTTTGTTTCAAGCCATTTTAATGTCATCCATAACATGCAAGACCATATAGACAAGTCCATAAAGTTTGACACCAATGTCTAGTATATTAAGATCTACAACTTTTGGGCTAAAGGCCATTAACACATCAGCTAAGAGTTTATTTCTTAGTGTGTGTTCTCATTGTACAAAGTGTTACTATCACAAATATGTAGCTTCAAGGAATAAAACAAGTATGATATGCAATGACAAGAACATGGGTATTCATAAAAAGGTATTTCTTACTAGACAACTTAAAATCTTATTGTATTTCTTGCCTATGACTGTTGGATGGGAGATCTTGGTGCAAAAAAAAAATTTTGCGGCGAAAACATCCTTGGGTGGACCATTAAGAACTTCCACAAGGAATGGTTAAGGAACCAAAAATGCACAAATCATTTTCCTGAACCTTTTACTTCAAATGTTTTCACAACTGTAATTATTTTTTCTCATGTTTATCAATTATATGCATTAATATATGGCTTGAAGTTTATTTTGGAATAAAAAAAATTGGAAATCGTTAAAAACTTGTTTTCCTATTTAAAACGACCACTTTAAAAATTGATAACCTTAACTTTGAAAATTCATAACTAAATTATACTTACTCAATTAATTGCCTAATAAAAACCTAAAAATAAAATGACTTCCAAATTACATTAAGAAAAAAAATCCCAAGAATATTATCAAATCACATTTCAAATTTGTGTTCATCACCAGAAAGTTTAAGGAAAGGTGGTCATCGTTACAATATTAAAACTTTTTTTAAATGCAATGATTAAGAATATCAAAATACAGAATATTCTTGATATTATTGGAATTTCAAAATCTATGGAACCTAATAAATGTATTCATTAAAAAAAAATTATGATTTTTAAAAAAAAAAATGTTTCTTATGATTTTTCAAAGTTTAATGGGTCCAAGAAAATCAAGGTGTGACATTCCTAGTGGTCCACCCGAGGACACTTTTGCCTTCTTCTAGACTTGAATTTAGGTCCAATTGAAATGATATGATGTGGAATTTCTAATAGTTGGTGTGTACTTTTTGAACCATTATTTATGGTGATAAAATGCAACTATTTTGGGAGCATTTTCCACAAAGTCAAGAACTAACTCTATGTGATTATCATTTTATATTTTTGGATTTCTACCAACTAACCCCAAGTGTGTTGTATACCCTACAAATGCTATTTGGTTGCAAATTAGTAAAAAACATGATAAAAATCTTATGTTGGGTCCTTTTACTAAAAGATTAATTGATGTTCTTGAAGTCTTGGGTAATTTGTTTAACATAGAATGGTCAAGGAAGGTTGGTGTTGTAATGATACATAAGCACGTACATCTATTTGATTATATGTTGGCACCATCTTGTTTAATCTAAGAAACATGTGTTAAATTAGTGTGGTTTGCCATCAGACCTTAGGGTTATGTAACTACTACCCTTACTTGGAATGCCAATGGAAGCAGTTACAACAACATTGGGAGTGGTAGCTACAAATGCAAATATTCTTGTTGACCAAGAGGAGCTTGAAATTAATAACTTGGTGGCCAACATTATTAACACACATGTAGAAGAATTTTAACATTTTGTATTTATTTGTGACTATAAAACAAAGGTCAGGTGTTAGTTGTAACTCAACCCTAAGGTTCTTATATAAACATTAGATTTAGATCTAAATTGTCAATATATTAAAAGCCTTTGCCTTAAACTATAGATTAACTAGTATACTTGAACCTTAATTTAAAAGGAAACCTTAGTTTAATACAACTTTCACCTAAATCTAAACCCTATTTTAAATGCAAACTATAATCTTAATATTAATTTAATTGAGGGTTAAACCTAAAGTTGATTTGAACCCTAACTTTTGATAGTTAAAACTAATACCCACCCATTTATTAACTACTATGTTAATGCAAATTTAAACCTAGTAATAATCTATGGTGCACACCTATGGTTAGTTTTTAATATAATTAGTTATGCAATGTTATCCTGTGCATTTGTGTAGTGAATAGTTTTATGCATTTAGGTTTTTTATGTATAAGTATTTTTAGTTAAAACATTGCATATTCTATTAAAATTTCAAACTGTTTGTCTTTTGCAAAACTTTGTGTGGATTACTTCTATTTTGTTTTTCGCAAGGATTGTGTGGGTTGTTTCACTAATTCAAGAACATTTTTTTAGAAATTTTGTTGGATACATCTTCATGGTGACCATGGAAGTGAATCCAAACAAGAAAATGTCAACTCCTATGATTATTTGGGGTGTTTCAGATATCCAATAGAGAATGTTAAGGGGCTGTTTTGAAGGATACATTGTAAGGAGATATGGATCATATGATGTGGTAGGTAGTGGTTACAAATACATACATTGTGATCTGATAGACCTAGGTTGATTTTTTCATTGTGACATTAATTGTTGGGTCATACTTTGTTACAACCTTTTCCCCTCATTTGAATGTTGGCTACTGTGTGTTCATCATCAATTTTAGTGTAATTTTCCAAAACAAGTTTGAAAGAAGGGGTTGGGGTTTTATATTAGAGCTGGTGTTAACTTTATCATAGAGGACATTGATGTTTATATGTTGTTGTGATTTGTTCCAACACATATTAAGCAAGAATTCATGCATAGAGAAAATTCGAAAGATTTAGGAACAATTTGAATTGTTACTAGGATCTATGGGAGGTCAACAAAGTCATTTATAGTTGTTGTGTTAGATGGGTTGGGGGTGGATGATACCTAAGCTTTGTTATTCTTCCTTGAGTTCCATGTTCAATATGACACTTGTGGAGATTTACAGTACATGGCAACTTGCCACGTAATTCTTAAAAAATGTTGGTAGTGCAATATATGGTGAACAACAATTATTTGTAAACTTTTCATATGTTTATGTCATTCCTATGCCTCCAATGACTAATGATGCAAGAAAAATTAAACCACTCATTGCACTGCATGCAACAAAAACAAAAGGCCAAGACTTTAAAAGAAATGTTGAAGTATATTTTCATGACTTTTGTTGATTTCAATAATGTGTTTGTTAATGTGAAAATATTTATTTAAAATCATTTTGCATATTGATTGCGGGGAAGTTAACGATCCCAATTGGAGCATCTTGTTTTTGAATCTTGTTTATGCAAAATGCCATCTACCCTCCTTGGCAATAGAAACACTAGCCTATTGTTATGTTTATGAGTGCATGGTTATAATTGAAAACTAGGTTCAAATTTCCTATAAAATCAAACAACACAACGGTGAAAATTTTGATTATACATTGTGTGAATCATGGATCAAAACATTGTTGGGCCATAGTTTGAAAAGTCAAGAGGGTTTCAAAACAAAACAAGGTTTTTACCTTCATTTGTTTAAAGAAAAAAAAACCAAAAGGGAAATTTGTTTTGAACCCAATTGCAAAGCTAATTAGTTTTTGTTCTTTCAAGCATGAGAAGTCACACCCTTCGGTTTAGGGTGAAGGCAACTTGAAAACACAAAGGTCAAACCATCTTATGTTGTTTGAAAGCTAAAGTGAAAGTAGTTTCACAAAATAGTGAGTTGAAAGGTTCTTTCTGATAATTATAACATAAAGGTACTATCTAACAATTTTGGTAGGCTATACTCTTATTTCACTTTTACACATCATTAGAGTTATACAAAAAATTTGGAACTGGATTTTGGACTTTAATATATTGGATGTATATGGATTTTGGATTTTGTATTTTTGGAATTTTGATTTTGCACTAAATAATGGGAATGTTTTTGGCTAGTGGTGAATTGATGGGGATCTAGGGTTTGAATTACTAAAATTTAAGGTAAATTTAAAGTATTTTTAATCAATTTTTTTAAATTGAAGCCATTTCATAATTTTTTGATTAATAAAATGCTTAAAATTAGTATTATTTCTTTCTTACATAATTTTAACATTAAATTATATCCAAAAAGCCTTATATCATAAAATTTGACCATTGACATTGCAATTGAAAAAATAATTATACTATTCAGTTTTTATTCTAACCCAAATTTAAATTTAAAAGGAAAAATTTGATTTAAAACTTTAACTCAAATCCACAATTTTACATTAATTTAAAAATATTTTCAGCCACAAGTAAGAAATTTTTAGGTCATAGTAATATTTTTTATTTACATTATATACAAAAATTGTATCCTTAGTTAGATATAACAATTCATTATAATTTATTTTTTGGTTGACAAAATTTATAAACAAAAAACTATGTATATATATATATACACACACACACACACCAAGATTAATATTGTAATAGTTGTAGTATAAGTTGAAAACATGAAAATGTAATTACATTAACTTTATAAATAGTTAGAAAAAGAATTTTTAAAATTTTTAAATTATATATTTAAATCAAGAAAAATTGATTTAAAAAATATTAATACATCTTAAATAAATAGAACTATTTTATAAATATTAAAAAATATTAATTTTAGTATTATCATTTTTTACAAGAATTGAAAAGTTCACATTATGAACATAAATACTGATGAATTAAATAATAAGAAAGGTGTGCATGATGTTAAAATGAAAAGGTTTAGATGGAATTTTGATTTGGACATTAATTTATAAAAAATCACAAAAATGCATCCTAGTTGGATGCCACAAGAAATTGCGTTGACATTTATTCATATGTATCCAAATTTAAATATCACACCAACACAACTTAAGCTATATTAAAATATTTTGAAACTAAGCAAAATAAGGTCGTTTAAAAAACTATGTTGATCAATAATATTAATGATGATTTTTAAAATATAATTGATTCAAATTCTATTGATTCTAAAAAAAAAATTTAAGCTCCTCTATGATTATTAAAAAAATGAAGAAGAAAAAATTTCATCAAATAAAAAACCATCAAAAGTTTTAGGTTATGTTTTTCCTAACAAAGATGTTTTTAAACCATTCAATGTGATTGGTAGAAAGGAAGAGCATCTTAATAAATTTGTCCCATTAATGAAAAAAAATCCAACTTCAACAACCAAAAGAAAAAAAACCCTTGACCAAAAGAATGATGAAAAAAACATTATTAAATATAAAAAAGATATTGAAAACATTGTTAAACATCCATGATGCTATTGTTATAAAACATTATTTTTTGCATGTCAAATTCATCTTGTTTCTAATTTATATTCTAGCAAATTGCCCAATGATTTTTTTAAAAAAAATAGAAGATCTTATATTTGTATGTAATTATTGTTGAAAGAAAATTGATTGTGGCAAATAATTGAACATGACTGTATGTGAACATATTATAAACAATCAATTGAACTTTAAGTTTGTTTCAATATTAAATAGAATTGAAGAATGTTTGATTGCACCACGTCTTGCATTCACACAAATATTCCAACTAAAAAGGTATTGACAATGTGGAATGCATGGAAGCATTGTTAATGTCTTAACAAATTTAAATTTGGTACAAACTATATTGTTTTGAATGTTGTACATACGATTATAATTTAATTACACTATTTTTGAAAAGAAAATTATAATAAAAATCCATATACATGTCAAGTTATGTTGGTCCTAACATATTCATAAAGGTTTTGTAACCAAAAAGAAAGGGTCCTGAAAACACAGCACACTGATTGCCTTCAACGAAACCAAGCGTCCATGTTCTCTTGAGTCATTCGCATACAACTCAGACCTCCAAAAACATAGCACACAACCTACCTACTGACTCTTTCAGACGAGCATCACGAAATCACAAACCTGCAAGCATTTTCTTCCTACACAGTAGCAGAATAGGATTTCAATGGATCTATCTCCTACCTTACACATTCCCACAGATGTTGGCAAGGGAAACTCTCTTGTTTCATTACAAACTCTCTACATTCCCCGAAAGCACAAACTTGCTTTCCGTCTGAGATGTTCACAGAAACATCAGATTCCTAGCACTCTCTGAGCTCTTTCTAATTCTCCTGCAATAACTTGATTGATTTGTCAAGCGCAGCGGAAGTTTCTAACCTTCAACCAAGCTACCCACACACTAAGCTTTCTCTACCTTTTCACAAGGATTGCTCCTCCTTTACCTCCTCCTTCTCTGTTTGTACTCTCTAATCACCCAAAAATCTGCCTCTCTCTCCTTCACTGAGCTCCTTCTTCTCTCCAGAACTCCGTCACACCCAAGCGTCCTCCCGTTTTGTTCTACACCAAGCTTCCCCATCAAGCTTTTTCCTCCTTTTCCACCTTTCGGCGCATCAATGCAGCTCCACTCCTCTTCATCATTCGCGCCACCTTCACTCTTGCACACCCACTCACATAAACGTCCCATGCACAGCCATGTAGCCGTCATGGAGAAAAACATCCGCCGCCAAAATCAGGATGGCTTAATTATACCAAAGCACACCCTCAATGCCCGGGTGTTCACACTGGGTGGAAACCCACTTTCATGTTATAGTTTTACAAAAACTTTGCCAAACTCCATTATATAAAAGTGTAAAAATTTCAATGAGGCCAAGTTGGCAAGATTCAATGGAACAAGCAAATACAAATGAAATTATAGAGTTAGAAAAAAAATTGATGAAAATTTGGAAATAAAAAACTAAACACATTTGAAGGAGTAGTTGATGAAGAATGCACAAACACATTAGTGTAAAATATTTTAAATCTTGAACATATTATTGACAACAATGACAAATCGATAACAATAGTTCCTAGAGAAGGTTTTCATTTTGGATTATTTTGTGATGCACATTCTAAAGAATATAATTGCCTAACATTGTTTTATGGGCATCCAAGATTATCACTTACATGTTCTTAATTATCAAAAAATTGTGAAAACAAAATTAACTAATATAAATAAAAAGTTTACATAGTAAGATATATTTTAAAACAATCAAAGTTCTAATTCATTTTATATTATCTTGTGCATGGATTCGTATTTGTAAAAGAAATTTGTAAAATTGTGTTATAAAAGCTAGTGATGTTTCACCTAATATTGAAATTAGATTTAAGTTATAAAGAATTAAGTCATGTAAAAACATCTTTGAATTATTTAAATTTTTTTTGTAAAGAAGTGTTTGCAATGATTAAGCAACTTGACCCACCAACATTCTTTGTGATGTTCACAACAAGTGTAAACAAATGGTTGATTTTTGTAAAAACATTAAAATAATTATATGATCAATATGTTTGTGAAAATGTAATAATAAAAAAAGATGATTCATCAAGTATTAGGGAATTTGATAGAAATGATCTTATCACTTGTGCGTGTTATTATGAACATAAGATGAATAATTTCATAAACTTATTCAAAATACTGATTTGGTATTTGGTAGGGTGAAAAAATATTTTTTCATAATTAAATCTCAATTTGGAGGTTTACCTTATGATCATAGATTGTTGTGGTTAAAAAATGATCTTATATTTGGTGTTTGAAAAAATGAATGTTTGGTAAGTAAATATTTAATAATTGATCAAACAATGCCTTCAAACGAAATTTGTAATATTATGCATAACATCAACATAATAGAACATGCAGAAAAAAAAATCAACCAATTTCTCAATTTCAATATCCAAAATCAATTTCAAATATTAAAAAAATTATTTCCTTTATATGAACAAGATCATATGCTAAACCATGGTGAAATTAATATTCAAATTTATAAAAAACTTGTCAACATGGGATTAAGCAAAGATTTTTTTTTTTCAAATTTTTTATTAGATTTAAAAATTGATGAAAAAACATATATTCTTGGATTATGTTACACAATTATAAACCAATTTTATTTTTAAAATGAAAACCAAATGATATACATACAAATGTATTTGGCATACATGTAGAACCTTTATGGGGAAGATATACATATCTGCACAATATATTTTAGATCCATATGTTGTAACATCCTATTATATTTCTTATTTAACCAAAATAAATAAATCTTTAATTCAAAAAATGAAATCATATTAAACAAGTGTAAACATGAACAAACAAAAGCATTTGAATGCATTGAAAAACTAGGAAATGCATTTTTACATGCACGTCAAATGTCTATACAACAAGTTGTACATATAACATTATCCATATCATTATACCATTCAACAAGATCATTTCAATTTATAAACGCATGTCAACAACAAGATAGAACATTTGTACCACAAAAAATAGTATAAAGTTGATTTCTAAATTTTATAGAAATCCACTATAAATCATTAGTTGATAAATATATCAATTGAGATGAAAAATTAAATGATTTTGTTTAGTAGAATTTGTAGTTAATTATGATACAAAAGTAAATAAAAGATGTAATAGTTGGGTTTCATTCAATTGACATAAAGATGCAGAAAATCATTATAAAAAATAATTATTTCTATTTAAACCCTTTCAAAAATCAAAATTTAATTTGAAATATAATTATGATTCATGGAAAAATGTTTATATGGAATAATAAAAAATGTGAAAAAAATTTATGTATAAATTTAACCCATTTTAACAAATTTGATATTGAATGGGACAACTTAGAATCACAAGTTAAAGATACACAAAAATTCATCAAACAAATGAATGGGAAATTTTATTTTCAAATGAAATAATTGATAATGCAAATAATCCACATAAAATTGTATTATTCATTAATACCAAAAAATTGAATCATATTATGTATCATATGAAAATTTTGCACAATCAAAAAATAAAAATGTTAAAAATAAATTGTTAACATGTGTTATTTTTCAACAAATAGACGAATTCATGACATATAAAGAGTTTTCCTTACATATGAGATAATTGAATAATGAACAAAAAATTATTATTGATGATATCATATACCAAAAAATCAAAAACCTTACAAAACCATTTTGTATTTTTTAACAAGTGGTGCAGGGATAGGGAAAACTTTCACCTTCATGTGTATTATACAAAACATGTTATGATATTATACTAAACAAATTACAAATGTTAATCCTCTATAACCAAACATCATGAAATTAACATACACAGTAACATTTAACACTAGTGGCACAATAATACATTTTGCAGTTACAATTCCATTAAATAAAAATCTAATATAACTTAATGCATTAAATGATGAAAAACATGACACTTTTATAAAACATATGATCAACTTTGTTTATTAGTTATAAATGAAATAGCTTTAGTCAACAATATAATGTTATCTTTCATTAATCGTGGACTATGAATCATAAAACAAATCCATAATGAATTTACTAGTGATTTCAAACACACCATGTTTGAAATTCATGGATTTTTAAACTAATAACCAACATTTTTAATACATTAATTTATTGGTTAGAATATGTACAATGTTATGAATTACAAGAAATGAAGCGACAAGATGATATAAATTTTACTAACATATTAAATAGGTTTCAAACTACTGAGCAAACAATTAAAGAGATAAAATTTATGAAGAATTATTTTTTGAAAACTTCACTTATGGACAACACTTTACCATATTTATTTTACATTAATGTTAAAACAATTATGCATAACAAAAATGTATTTTGAAACATATTAAGTCAAACATTCACATTCTTGGCACTTGATGTTCATATTGAAACATGCCTTTTTCATTTTAAATGATCAAATTTACCATTTCAAACAATTGATTTACATTATGAAAATTTGGTTAAGAAAAAAATGTTGGTGGATTTATGTGCAGGGAATTATGAAACATCAAATGGTCTTGAGAATGGTGTTACTAGGATTTTTGAAGATTTTATAAAAACTATTTCAAAATCTTTAGTTTGGATACATTTTCATAATCCTCAAGTTGGACATAATACACAAATAAAAAATTTACAAATCTATGAAGAATTCCCAAGGCTTGATAAACAATGTCTAAACACCAATTGAACGTAAAATTGTTGAAATGTGAATAGAAAGTAATCTTTTTCACACTATCACAAGAATCCAATTTCCAATTTAATTAGTTGCAACACACATTATACATTATTCACAAGCAATTACTCTTGATTGTTTAACATTTGATCTGACTTATGTGACAAAACATGATTTAAAATGTACTACATTATCAAGGGTTCGTTTAAAAGAAATTTTGTATTTATTTTTTCCATTATTGAATAAAAGTTTTCAAGTGGATCATATTATTCAAGAAGAAATATTTTGATTAAAAAAAAATGCACAATACAAACTTGCTATTGTTTTTTTAAAGTCCTACCATTTAAAAATTTTAATTGTAAAATCTTTTAATACTTGTTCTTCAACATTACATTTTGAAAATATTTTTATGGATTCAAATCTATTAGCATCACATATTCTTTGTTTAAATGAAACAAGAATAAAAGAATGTTCATTTAAACTCACAAAATTACAACGTTTTATCACAAAAGTTCCATGTATTATCATGTTATGATGAACATGGCACTATGGTACTTTATGATGACAATGTATCATTGATAGAAAATAGAACAATCATAAATTCTAATACTAAATTTATCACCACACTTTTTAATGACAACACATGAAAAACATTGTACATAATTGCAATATATAAACCACCCAAAATGCCAGTGTCATATTTTATTTTTATTTTTAAAAACATTATACGAAAAAGGCCTTCACATTGTTCAATCATAATAATTGAAGATTTCAATATAGACTTTTTAACAAAACAAATCAATCATCAACATTACAAGCATTTATAAATAAATATAATTTTAAACTCACTATTTTTGGAAAACACCACTATTAATGATACACAAATAGATCACATACGGACAAATGCACCAATACAACAATGTCACTATGGAACAACACAAGCATATTGGACATATCATAAACCCATTTATTTTGCTTTCAAATTACCCAATAATGTTCCTTCATTTATATTACCACACAATACCACAAAATGACTATTGGCATGCTTATGAAAAATATATTTGATGATGGCCACGCCTTACATCACAATTTATAGAAGCTTGAGGCTTTTATAAAATCATTGTCATAAAAAAAAATTAATTATCTTATTTAAATTTTGAATATTTCAGTCCATTAATTTGAAACTTTTTTCTCATGATTGCAAATGCATATTGTTGCACACAACAATGACAACAAAATGTGTGCAACCATTTTTTCACTAATTGTATTTTGTCCCAATGTGTGTTCAAAGAAAATGTTTGCATTTGATCATCTTTTGCATCTAAATGTTTTCCTTTTCAATGATGACAAACAATGTTAATAATCTTACTAAGTTAAAAAGAAAATTAAAACAACACAAATAAATTATATAATTTTTGTTTCATGAATGTTCATTTTCTGTGTTGGTTGTTCAATGGCTTTATTTTCTTAATTAACACACATCAATGTTTTCAATTGCAAAATCTATTATGTGCATATAATAAATTACTATCACATAAGTGGTTCAATATTCTAATTATAATATCTTAACGCCATTACACATGTATAAACACATACAAATAAACCATAAAATTATATATATATATATATATACACATGTGCAACATCTATTGACAGGGCCAACGTGTTTGTGACGCCTTGTTTCTGGAAGCTCTGCTTTGTTCCCATTGTGTTTATGGCATGCGGGGACTAGATTGGTGGAAATTCACGAAGCCAACTCTCACACATTGAGTCAATTTGGATACAAATTTTTTTGCCCAAATCCTACACCAATATGCCTAGTGTCCTAGAGCCAACAAACAAAAGGAGAACCGCAAAGGGCTAAAATATCAACTCAAAGTAATGCTACTGATTCCCACAGGGAATTTAACTTTCACCAAACACAAACAAACACAAAACAGTTTTCATATTCTAGATACTCTCTGCTGTTGTTGGAGAATTTTTTTTGTCCCTTCGAGAAAATATTAGGATTTCGTAATACTTTCCGTAGAATCGCGAAGTGTCCCATCAGCACCATTTCCAAGACCATTTAGTGACAAATAGTTTCTCCACTTAATGCTATTAGCATGTCTTTTTTTTCAATTCTTGAGGAACACCTTTCCTCCTCGTCCAACTTCTTCGGATTTCTTGATTGCAAGCTGGAAATCAGCAAGATCATAAGTCTCACCCACATTAGGCTCAATGATTTTGTCTTCAATGAGCTTAGAAACGTCATGAATGAAGACTCTTCTTCTCTCCGGGATTGCAAGGTCCCTGAACAGAGTCCATGCTGTCAAATGAACTCTTCTGAAGAGATCTCCCATTCCCACTGTTACATCCCAACCAGACAATACTCCGTATACGAACACTTGACCTCCATCTCGCACACTTGCGCAGACTTGTTTTGTAAGTTCGCCGCCTACAGCATCAAGACCCCCGTATGCGAGTTTTCCGCCTGTTATTTCTTTCACTCTTGTTACCACATCTTCGTCATTTGTGGAGATGACTTCATCTGCACCCAATGCCTTCAGCTCCTCCTTTTGTTCCTTACGGCGTACGAGATTGATAGTTTTGATGTCCCAATGCTTTGCAAGCTTGATCAATTGGCGACCAAGTGCGGAGCCTGCTGCTGTTTG
>Ga0116227_10001345_pt1 | contig 54376 bp, 61 predicted proteins | sample S1TSphgellanicum_FD_89693 | JGI IMG/M metagenome (GOLD analysis project Ga0116227, IMG submission 89693) | Host-associated microbial communities from peat moss isolated from Minnesota, USA - S1T2_Fb - Sphagnum magellanicum MG | ecosystem: Host-associated > Plants > Peat moss > Unclassified... | reverse complement strand
GGTGGGGGGGGGTGGGGGGGTGGGGGGGGGGGCAGGGGACGGTGGAATTTATTTAACTCTGGGTACCACCGACCGGGCGGGCAGGAAAATTTTAAATTAAGGTCGAAGAAGATGAGCATGATGGATGAAATGTAGTGACGACTGTAATACGTTAGTGAGTTGATAAGGTGGGGTGGAAGCGAGCGACTTTTTTCATCCATAGACTCAAGTTATCATCCATAATGTTTTTCGCCCCTGGCATTTCGTCATCCACGAATAAAGATGGGTTTCCACCAGTAAGGTAGTGACACGCCATCATCATCATTCTAGGGCTGCTGCTGCTGCAGCAGCAAGGTTTCATCTGAGGTCCTGTCCCTTGGATCAGGCCCTCGTTTTGGCACCTAGATTTGCACGGGGTATTTTTGATTGAGTTCCGGCCCATGTCCAAGTGTCAAACTCGAGACGTGTAATTTCGCCACGTTGCACCAATAAGAGAATGGCACAACAGACAGACACAGAGAGAGAGATAGAGAGCGGAGTGGTGGCCTATGGCCCAAAGGACAAATCGAGGATGCCAAATTTCTCGGGACCTCGAAATCGCCCACAGAAGAAGAGGAGAAGAAAGGACGGGAGGGAGAGAGAGAGAGAGAGAGTGGTCGCTTCTGGCCCAAAGGCCAAATCGAAGATACCAAATTTCTCGGCACCTCGAAAATGGCCCACAGAAGAAGAGGGGGAGAAAGAGCGCAAGACGGGAGAATGAGAGACAGGGGTGGGGTAGCCTATGACCCAAAGGCCAAATTGAGGATGCCAAATTTCTGAGGACCTCGAAATGGCCCATAGAAGAAGAGAATAGAAAGAGCGCAGGACAGGAGAAAAGGGAGACGGGGTGGTGGCCTGTGGGCCGAAAGCCAAATCGAGGATACCAAAAAATTCGGGACCTCGAAATGGCCCACAGAAGAAGAGTGGGAGAAAGAGCGGACGACGATGCGAAGTGCGCTTTCCCTTGTGCTCTGGAGGAGCTCCAGCGCCGAGCTCAGTGCGGGCGGGCGATGGCCAAATGGCTGGAGTCTTGGGGAAAATCTTCCTCAGAGGAAACCCACCCATTGTTCCTTGGGAGTAGAACTCCCGAACGAGCTTTTACACGAACCAAATCCGAGAAACAGGGACTCAAAGAGGCCGAATCTTCTTCACGAGGAGGAGGAGGAGGAGTTTCCTCGGAGCCGCAGTACCAGCAGAGCTTGTACAATTCGTCGTGGCGGGGCGGGGATTCTTCTTCATCGCCTAGGGAAAGGAAAGAGGTTCTTGCCGCAGGACTGATGAGCGAGTCATTGATGAACTTGGAAGCAGCAGCCGGTGTAGGAGCAGGAGCGGCAGGAGTAGTTGCAGGAGGAGGGAGGGTGATGATGACGATGATGATGATGGCACAACAGCACCAACAACAACAACAACAACAACCTCAACAAACCAGGTCCACTTTCTGGCAAGCTCTTGGCAGGACGACAAGCTCCAACCAAATCAACCTCTTTTTGTCGCTGGATCAAGCTGTGGTTTGCACGGATGTTCGTGGCAACATCACTTCTTGGTAAGCAACAACTTCCAAACCCCTTTCTGTTTCCCCCCCGCACAACCCGCATCCCCAAGAGTCAGCCGCTGGTTCTGTAGTGCTCAGTACCCATGTCCAGTTTTGCAACTGGACTTAGGGTTGGGGTTTGGGAGAATTCTACTTCTCTGTGTCTTCTGTTTGATAGGGTTTGGGAGAATTCTTCTACTCTGTGTCTTCAGTTTGATGGGGTTTGGAATATTTTACTACTCTCTGTTGTCTTTTTGATGGGGCTTGGAGAATTTGATGGCAATCCTGAGGGGGGGGGGGGGGGGGGGTGTTGCTATTGGTTTGCAGGAATCAGGCTGCTGAGTCTTTGTACCAATGGAAAGCAGAGGAGGTACTACAGTCAAACATTGTGGATGTGCTTATACCACAAAATCTGCGGAAAGCAGGATGGGAGGTTGTTTCCCGTGTTGGGTATGGGGAGTCATGGTCGGGTGCGCTCTACTGCAAGCGGAAAGATGGTGTTCTATTGGACACTGTGTTCTCTGAAACACCGATTGTCGATGATGACCATAACATTGTCGGTGGCATTGCAATTGATGTCACTGCTGCTGCTGCTGCTGCTGTGGTTGCGAAAAGTAGCACTAGTAGTTTGAAGCAGCAGCAGAGTTCCTCCTCATCATCTTTGTCAGGGGGCAAGGAGGAGGGAGCAGCTGTGGAAAACTCCTCCTCCTTGGGGATGATGACATCTCTGAAACCTGTTGCAGGCTCTTCTGAATCACCGACAGTAGTTCAGACTAGTGACGAATCTCCTGGAAACAGCCTTCTGGTAATCCAATCTTCTTCCAAGTCTCTTGGAAATCCCTAGCTCTGCTTTCTTCCAAGTGAATCCAATTGTCAAAACAAAGATTGATTGCAAGCAAGAAGAATTGTGGTGCTGCAATTGGTCAGTTGGTACCTGATTTTTGTATTGTTCTTCGGTCTGTTGCCAGTTAGGGTTTTTGAGAAGGGGAGGACTTGCACACAGTGGTAGCCTCCAGAGTCCTTTACTGCGGATTTCTGCAGATTTCTAAGTGGTTGTTGGATTTCTGGAAAATGGTGGGGAATTGAAATCAGAAACTGGAGCAGAGCTCAGTTCAGCAGATTCTGGAGAAGCTACAGGTTGGGAAGACGAGCAACAGGTGGGACGCAGATGAAATGACCCCCAAGAGACAAAACTCGTGGGGCTCAGAGCATGAACGTGGCATGTCCCCAGATCATCATCATCATCTCCTCCCAGAACGTGACCAAACTCCGAACGGATCATCTCATAATGGTTTGATGCAAAAGAATGAGCACCTGCAGCACCCAAGGAGCGATGCCAAAAGTGTTGTTGGTAGTGGGGTCTCACTTCCTCCCCCTTCTCCTCCTGTTGGTTTGACTGGCCATGGATCTGGAGTTTACAAGCAAGGAGGAGGCCGAGAACTTAGGGCAGAAGTATCTGTGACACCCAATGTAAGTGCAGCATCCTTGGCTTCACAGGAAGTCTTTGCCGAGAGGAACACATGGACAGGTGCTGCAGGAGCCATGAACTTCCAGCAAGCAGAGGAAGACTACCAACTCCAGCTGGCCATTGCACTACGGGTTGCAGCTGAGGCAGCAGCAGTGGATGACCCACATTTGTCAGCTAATGTTAGGGGTCCACACGGAAACACAAGAAAGATGCCGGGTGTCAGCAGTGTTGAGGCAACTGCTTACCGCTTTTGGGTGAGTCTTACAGCTCTTTGTGTCATTGGTAAGTTCTTTGCTGGAGACTCTTTTGCAAGTTGGAATTGTGAAATCTGATGATGCAATGTGTTATGGCAGGTGAGCAATTGCCTGGGCTATGATGACCGTATCGAGGACGGTTTCTATGAAGTTTGGGGCATGAGTCCATATGTATGGGCAATGTGCACAGATAATAATGAGCTTGGGCGGATACCTCCATTGGCTGCACTGCAGAGTGTCAGCACTTCAGAATCATTTGAGGTTGTTTTGGTAGATAGGAATGATGACCAAGATCTTCGGGAGTTGGAGGACAAGGCTGTGGGACTTGCATACGATTGCCAAGAAGTTCTGGACTTGGCGACTCGGTTGGCTCAGATGGTTGCCTCTATCATGGGAGGTCCTGCTGCCTCGGATGCTGACTTGCTGGAGGCATGGCATGCTAATACAACTAAGATGACGCAGCGTCTAGGCAGCATTGTTCTTCCAATTGGCGTCTTGAGACCTGGCCTGGGTAGACATAGAGCTTTGCTCTTCAAGGTAAGTGGGTGTCTCTCAAAAACTCATGCTTCCTCCTTTTTTTCTGTGAGATTTGAGAGAATGCAGATTTCTCAACCCTCATGAGAGATTTTTCTCCTTTTTCTGTGCAATATGAATGGGGATTCTTCTTTCAGATCATCTATGTTTTGCACACTCTTGAAAAAGGAGTTCCTGATGTCCTGATGCATGTATTGGGTAGCTTTTCAGGTGATGGCTGATAGTGTTGGGTTGCCATGTCGCCTTGTTCGGGGGAGATCCTTCTGTGGCAAGGAAGAGGGTGCACTGGTGGTTGTCAAGGTTGGGGATGACAGGTGCAATTTTTCTTTCTTCTTTTGGTTGCTGCTCCTGTTGCTTTATCCCTCATCAACATAAGATATGCTAGATCTTAGGAGTGTTGCTGAGGACTTTTTTGGATCTTCTTCCTGTCCTAGAACCTCTGCTCTGGGTGATGTGGTTTTTGCTTGTATCAAAACAATCTGCCAGTTGATTGTGGTTCCCTAATCAAAGCAGTTGGTCTTTTGCCTCCTCTTTCCAGGGAATGGATGGTGGATCTCTTAGAAAGTCCAGGAAAGATAATGGCTCCTGATGCTCGGTTAGCTTCACCACCTGCTGTTATTGCATCCCCCTTGCAATTTGAGAGGCCTAGCTCATTTGCAATCAGTAGCATACTGAACTGGCGGGATGAGTTGGGGCTGCGAGATCCTGCAAACAGTGGGGGAGAGGTAGCACCTGGACCTGCTTCTGAACTTGCTGCAAGTAGTAGTTCTGCAGTTCCAGTAGCTGCAGCTGCAGCAACTGAGGCAGGCAAGGTTGGATACGGACACTCTCCCCGGGGTGCCACACAGCAACAGCAGGCAAATGATGGCTCCCCAAGAGGAGGAGGAGGAGCAGGCGGTGGCATACCAACTGGGAATCGGTACAATGAAGATTATCATCCAAGGCCATCTGGCTTCAACAAGGAGAATGTAAAAGGAAGAGCTTCAGGTGATGTCTCAGTGGCTGGGCGGTCAGACAACAGCGGTGGAACAAATGATAGAGGACTCTCAAGTAGCCCGGAAGAGGATTCAAGTAGGTATTCAAGAGAGAAATTGGTGGAGCATGCAGTTGCATTTGCAAAAGAATATGAGATTCCTTGGGAGGATTTGCTCATAGGGGAGCGGATAGGACAAGGTGTGTAATAATTCTTATGACCCAAGTCTGTTCCTTGCTCGAAACTATTGGAACTTGTTGAACAACTCCACAAATCGATGACCAATGCAGGTTAGATTTTGATGATTCTAGAAAATTATTTTCATATAACCCCTTGTTGAGTGAGCAACGGAAGTTGTTTTCTGGATATGGAGCTTGCATTACAGCAGTAGCTGACTTGTGGAATCCTACACAGGCTCATACGGAAAGGTTTATCGTGCTGACTGGCAAGGATCGGTGAGTGACAGTTTTGATTGTGTTTGTCAAAGCTTTGAAGCTGCTGCTGTCTGTATGCTTGTCTTGTGCATCTCTTAGTTTGTTGCCTTGATGCTCTCTCTTAAGTTGGGGGGTTTGGTAGTCTACAATGCAAAGCTTGCCTTTGCTGCAAGCAAAGGACCTGCAGATTGTGCAGTTTCTCCTCTGTCAAGGTGTTTCATGTTGTTCTTATTGTTGGAGATGCTTAATTCACAAATGGGTATGTTCTTTGTCTGGTTTTTGGGTGCAGGATGTGGCTGTGAAAGTGTTTCTAGATCAACATGTGCAAATGGAAGCTATCGAGGAGTTCAAAGCTGAGGTTTGTGTGTCTGTCATGTCCCATTCATGCAAAACCTTCCACCAGGTTTTTTAGGTGTGAGAAGAATTGTATAATAGATTCTTGCTTTGTGTGGCCTTACCATTCTATGCAAAGTCCGTACATACATATGTCTGTTAGATACCTGCTGATTTGCATGCTGGTTTCTGATTTTAGGTGGCAATTATGAGGCGATTACGACACCCCAATGTTGTGCTCTTCATGGGAGCCGTTACAAAGCCTCCCAACCTATCCATTATCACTGAATTCTGCCCAAGGTGATTTCTTGCTGCACATCACGAACTCCCCTCTTTTGGGGGCTGCATGTCCCTAATCTCTTCATGAAGTCCAAGCTTGGCTTCTTCAGAGGGTTGGTTGTTGTATTGGTAGATAAAATTCTAACTGGTTGAATCAATACACCGAAATCTGCATGGTTGGTTTCCAAAGGAATCTTGCAACATTTATTGTCTTCTATCAATTCATGCAACTCTGTGGCTGTGATTGGAGTGTGCAGGGGGAGTCTGTATCGGCTTCTGCATAGACCAAATCGTGAGTTAGATGAGAAACGACGGATCCGCATGGCGTTGGATGTGGTGAGTGAGTGAGTTCTTGGGGTAGATTCTAGGGGATGGAGGAGGTGCAAGTGCTGTTCTATCTGGGTTGGGTCATCTGGCATCTTTAGTTCTATCATTGAGACTATTGAACGCATCATACAAGGATTATAATATTCATGGACATGTTGGTCATTGGGTTACAATGATTTTCACATGTAGAGAGATGATAGTTTTTGTGGGGGTCTTGATTGGTGGTTTTGCAGGTGAAAGGAATGAATTATTTGCATCGTTGCTCGCCTCCTGTTGTACACAGGGATCTGAAGTCCCCAAACTTGCTTGTTGACAAGAATTGGACTGTTAAGGTTAGTTCTTTCAGCTGAACCCAGTGTGAGACTGTTTTAAGTTCAGCAATAATGGAAAACATGAGCAGTGTTCAATATAAGAAGAGGCACCTGCTACCCACTACCTCTTTCCTCACTTTGTTCTGCAGGTTTAGTTTCATCCTTTTATAAGCTTGTGAAGGACAATAAAGAGGAGGGGGAAAAGAGCGTTAGGAAAGCATAGCTGACAGTGAAGAAGACTTGGTTTGCAGGTCGCTGATTTTGGATTGTCTCGGCTTAAACATAATGCCTTCTTGTCTTCTAAGTCAAGTGCAGGAACAGTAAGCTTTTTTTCTGACCTCTACTTCACTTTCAGCTCCATTGGCATGTCTTTCTGATGGCTCACCGTTTTCACTTGTCTGAGTAACAATGTCCAGAATTGTTGTGGAAGATGGTGATTTGTACTTAGGGGAGCATGTTGAGTCTGGCTTTCTAGTCATTGTTGGTCATTGCATGTTGGTGTTCAGCTCTCTGTTAGTTTTTGGGGTGATGTCTATGTCTTGGGGCAGGAAGGAATGTCATCAGTTGTTGATGAAAAAACTGTGTGTAGCCCACAATCAATTGAGTAGCAATTAGGCAGGTCTTTTGACACACATGTTTTTTGTCTGGCAGCCTGAGTGGATGGCACCTGAAGTCCTTCGGAATGAGCTCTCTGATGAGAAGTGAGTGGGTGCATTCTTTTTCCTGTAAAAATCTTGAAACTCTTGCATGATGTGTAGTTGATATTTTGGTGGCTGTGGGATACCCAATGGAGTCCAAAACTCTAGATGCTTTATCTGTCTTGAAAGGGCAGTTGGGTTTAGGGTTGTCTTTTGCAGTCATCCACTTGGTAGACTGCATGACTAGTAAACCATTCATTGGCATGATTGGTAAAAGATTACTTCTCCTGAATCAGCCATGTTTGTTCAGGTCGGACATTTATAGTTTTGGAGTGATTTTGTGGGAGCTTTCAACGCTTCAACAGCCATGGACTGGCATGAATCCCATTCAGGCATATAATAATACCCATTTTCTCATTTGCTTGTTTGTTGGTGGATCTCTTGTAAGGAGTCTCTATTTCAGGTGACTTTTGCAATGATGACCCTTCTTAGTTTGGGCTGTGTATTACTGTCACAGAAGTGCTGCTATTCATGTATACATGTGGCTTTCAGGTTGTAGGTGCTGTTGGCTTCCAGCACCGAAGGCTTCCCATTCCTGATAACGTGGATCCAGCAATTGCTAACATTATTCAAGCATGTTGGCGCATGTATGCTTTCATGAATTTTTTTTCTGTGTCTGCAAAGCTCATGCTTCCTTCTGTCTTTGCATGAAGTAGTAGTATCTTGTAACTGAAAGAAATGACTCTGCACCAAGCCATCCTGGAATAGCAAATCTGTTGTGGCCATAAACAGCTGTGGTTGTCCCATATGTAGTTCTACAGCAGTATTGTGACATGAATATTGTGTTGGTGGGTGGTATGGATATGGCAGGGACCCAAGACAACGACCTTCGTTCTCTGACATTATGCAAGAGCTGAAAATCTTGACAAGGCCAGCAACATCACCACAGACACAAAACTCAGCAGCTCAAAGGAGAAGTCCGCCCCATGACATGGGGAATGACTAGTAGTCTCAGAAAAGAATGGGGCATTTGTGAGTATATAACCTTCAATTGTAATATGTGGGATGATGATGACGACCTTTGCATCATTCCCTGTTCTTGCTTTTGTCTCCTCTGATAATTATATAAGACTCAGAAAAGCCCTTTGTTGGAGGATATGCACAGCAGGAAGGTGGCCAGGATTGTCTAAAAATTTTTAGGATCTTAGAGAATGTTAGCTTCTTATCTCTGTATTTCATATTGATTCAAAAATTTCAACCTTTTGGCTTCTAGCACTTTGAGGTGTAAAGGCTCGCTCTCCAAAAATTTTAGAGGTTCAGGGTTAATGGTTGCAGTAGGGTATACGACACACGGAAAAACCATCTTGGGTATTGTATAGTCAAGTGGATGGATCTTTGTGAGGCATTGTGTTCTTGTTCCTAATACGCTGACTCATTTGATTGATTGATTGTGTGTATGATCCAACAACATGTACCTGGATTTGTTTTGCAATCTAAACAAGTGTGTATTATTTGCAACCCGCTCCATTGTTGCTGATTGATTGTGTGAATGTGTATGATTGTGATACAAACAAGTACCTGGATGTGTTTTGTAAAGCTAAAGAAATGTGTCAATAATCCAGATGGATAAAATTCATGGTTGCGGTGAATGGCTTTCAATGCTGTGAATCCTTGGTTTGGATCTTTTGATTGTTGCTGGTACTTTGAAATTGAGTACAGAGATTTCTCGAATCTCGTGAGAGTTCGTATTTGATTGCTCTATACTTTGAAAATTGGGTATGGAGATTTCTCAGTTCTCATGAGAGCTTTTCTTTGATTGCTAACTTCTAATACTTTGAAAATTGGGTGTGAGAGATTTCTTGATCCTCATGAAAGTTATTATTTGATTGCTAATAGTAGTTTGAAATTGATTTTTTTTTTTTATTTTTAATTTTTATAACTCTGTGCCAAAGAAGGCAATTTGTCAAGTGAATGTGATTTGGGTATTTCTAATATTTCACATTTTGATAATTTCAAAATTTTCTAAATAAGATTTAAATATTTGCAATTGAAATAAAATTTGAATTTCCAACCCAAAAACTTCAAAATCATTTTTGGTTTTTTTGGGGGGTTTTTTTCACTGAAATGAATCGTTTTGCATTTTCCCGTTTCACACTATAACTCTTGGCATCCACTTGATAGAGGGTCACTTTTACACCGTTCACATTTTTCTCTTTTGAAACACTGCAACTTAACTGATTGGAATTTTCCCGTTTCACACTGTACCCCACGGGATCCAGTTCACCCGAATGGTCGGATTTACACTGCGCACGACGGAGAGGACGCCGGGCCGAGCTACCCGGAACGATCGCCGATCTGCGGGAGCTGCGGAAGGGAGAGGAAAAGAGGTCGAGAAAATCCAGAATTGGGGAGTGATCTGCGAGCTGCAGAAAGCAGCAGAAGGTGAAGAAGAATTCCTCTGAAAATCGAGCTTTGGAAACCAAGGTTCCGATGCATCCTGTGATCAGTGGGAAGCCGCAGCAGCAGAAGGTGAGAGAAGAAGAAGGAGAAGAACACTGGGAACTTGGGAAATGCCCTGCTCACACAGAGTCCCTACTCCCTAGGAGAAGTAGTAAGTACCTATGCGATGAAGAGAATTGACTGAGGAGAATCTCAGCCCAAAATCTAGAAGAAAACTGCCACACAAAACCATCCAGAAACAAACCCATCAGAAAATATCTGCGAGGAAAGTAGCAAGGAAGGTGTTGGATATCCACAGTTAGGGCAAGAGAGAGAGAGAGAGAGAGAGAGAAAACACAAGAAGAAGATAGGGTCCAGTCGGAGAGATGACGCGATGCACAGGAATCCCGCAAACAATAACAAGGAACCAAGATGGTACCCATGATGGGATGTGCGGGAATCCCGCAAAGAACAAGAAAGCAGATCCTTACGCTCTGCCACCCATCTCCTCCTCCACATTTTCATGGCAGATTTGCTATCTTCTACCACTCACCCATCCACCCTCTCTTCTTCTGCCTCTTTTTCTAGCTAACTTAATGATGGGTGTCGTCTTCTGCACGTTTCTCCCGTTCTCTCTTTCTCTTTCTTTCTTGCTTCTGCCTCTTTTTCTAGCTAGCTTAACGACGGGTGCCGTCTTGTGCACGTGTCTCCCGTGCTCTCTTCTCTTTCTTTCTTGCGCGTTGTTCTCTTATTACGGTAGGTATATATCTCGCTGCCCATCTCTGGTATTCCTCACTTCTTTGCGTTGTAGTTTTGTTTCCCGAGTGTTTGTAGTCTTTGTTTGCGATCTTGGGTTGCAGTTGTTCTGTTTCTTTTTCTTTTTCTTTTTCTCTTGTAAGGTCGACAGTTGGGTCAGAGAGTTTTTCTCTCTCAAACTGACTACGGATCAGGACCTCAGTCGTTGTGGACAGAGATTTGGCTCTGGGGCACACTGCTGCGGATCAGTATAAGAGCGAAACCTCGGTTCACTTCTCCTGAGATGCTGATGATGCTAGTATTATCAACCGATAGAAGAGTAGGAGGTAAGAAAAGCTTTCCTTAGGCGCTGGCTGGGTGTCTCTCTCTCGAAGATGAGATCCGCAGGGAAAGGCTTCCTCGCACATGTCTTTCTTCTCAAGGTTGTGCTGTAAAAGCAAGCCTCCTCCTCACTCACTGTTGCTGCCAAGAAAGGGTTTCAGATCAAACAGGGTTGGTAGGGTGCATGGTTTGTTAGTTGCAGATGGGGATTGAGCAGGGTGCTGGACATGGAAATCGAACTGGCCGAAGAACTATCTGACAGATCCTTCTTCTTCTTCTTCTTCTTGGGTGTGTATCTTGCTCTCACTGCTCTGTTAACAACAGTGTTCATGATCATGGAACGCACAGCTGGTGCTTTGCAATCACTTGATGTCTTCACAAATCACCGGCCATGCGGTCCATGACTATCCACCATGTTGCTGTGACAGTGATGGGAGATCAGATACATGTTTGTTTTTCCTTTGTGGAAGGTTCTGTGATGTCAAATCTTCAAGCTCATGTGATGTTGAGCCTTTCAGAGAAGCTCTTCCTCACTTGTTACCAATCTTGACAGAGAGACAGAGAGGAAGTACTTCAAGTTCCCAGCAGATTTCTTGATGAGGCTGAGATTCAGGGATTGGAGCTAGACTATACATATCGTTACCCGTTGCAGATGCGTAAAGCTTTAGGATGGTATGTGAGAAAAGCTTTTTTTGGGTTATGGCATCTCAAAACATACCATCCCAAAGCTGTACGCATCTGCTACGGATATTGCTTGTGATGCTGGTGGTGATCAAGGAGGTTTGTGATGGTGGTGGTGAGCAAGGAGGTTTGCGATTTGCTGCTCTTTCCAAGGACTTCTCGACATCCCTGAATGTTGGATTATTGCAACATTCAAAGTCTGGGGTGCTATCAGACCATCCGAGCTCTTCCTCTGCTTCTTATGCTGGCCAGCCTCAAGCATCCAAGCTCCTCTTCCTTTGCTTTTTGTGAAGCTCCTTTGTCTGCGCTTGTGAACACAAGGGTGGGTTTTCTGGGCCATACTGGTGTCCAAAACTGGGTTTGTTGGGCCAAATTGGGTTCCAAACTGCGGTTATTGGGTTCAATCTGGTGTGTAAACTGGTGTTCAAAACTGCTTTTTCTCAATTGATGAAAAAAATGAAAGGGATTTTTTTTGAAGAAATTCAGTTCCATTTTAAAAAGAAAATAATCGAACAAATGAACATTGCATGCATCTTGCAATCTAATAGAATTTCAATCAAATTGAAATTTTTTATTTAATGAAATTAAAATTCCTGAATTTTAATTGAATTTAATTTCATATATGCTTGAATGGAAATTTGAATTCAAGCAATTTATTTTAAGAAAGATCAATTCTAATTTTGGATTTAGATTCAATTGAATTGAAAAAAATAAAATGAAAACTAGTGAAAAAAATATTAAAAATTTATTCATGAATATGTTGTTGGAAAAAAAAAAAAAAACTTCAAAAAAATCATAAATTTGAAAAAATGCCTTATGGAACCTACTTAAACCAACCTCGATAAATATAAACCCAGGTTGGTACCATAGTAAAAAAAATTCCAAAATCCCATTTAAATTATTATATCTAAATATTAGAAATGTCCTACAAATTAGACTATATTAGGGTCTTTGAGTTCAAATCCAACATTTTTTGGGTTTAATATGGCATGGAGTGCAACCTATTAGAAAAAAGAGAACAAAACATGAAAGGATTTTTTTAAAATAAAAATGTACATGAAAATGAGAGAAAATGATTGATATAGGAGAGGATATGTAGACAAACTTTTAAAATTTTGAAATAATAATAATAATAATAATAATTTCTAATTTTTTATAATTTTTTTATATAAAAAAAAGACAATAAAAGGTAGTGGCACTCTTGGCCCTTCAATATTTTTCAGTACCTAGCATTCAGGCTCCCTAGTGCCTAGGCACCTCAAAGCATGGAAGGACCTCTAGGGTTAGGTACCCCTATACATAAAGACTGCAAAATGAGAAAGCCCATTTCACCTATGGCATGTTCCCTCCACTTTGATGAGATTTAAGATTTTTTCACATTTTTGGCTATATGCTAGAACTTAATAGAGAAATCTGGCAATGTTTTGAAAAAAACTTGTAGAAATTTGGCACCTAGAAAGACCCAAAAAAAAAAATTAAAAATTAAAAACTGTGCGATAATTAATTCAAATGACTTTGGTCAAGTGTTGAAAAAAATTCAAATTTTTTTTTCTTAAAATCAAGTGTTCGATCATAAGCAATAGCTTGCACAATGGCAAAGTCATTTGTGTTCATTTAACCAACTTACTCTTGCATTACTTAAGCGTTTGATTATAAGCCTATGTTTGGTGATGGGCATGCTTACCTTAATACATTACAAGCCTCACCTTTAGAACACACTCACACATAACAACAACTATTAGCCTACCCCCCACATCCCTAAGTATTTTATTTTCTAGCAACACAAGCAAAGTTGCATCACCTTATGACTTGGGTATGTGTTCAAAAGCTTAGACCACTTATCTTGGAACCAAGTCAACAACTTAAGCACTCATGTCATGCACTCACACTTTGTTTGGAATTTGAGTAAGGTGTAGTAATGGACCACTTTGCAAAGGAGAAAGCCATAAAGAGAGAGAGAGAGAGAGAGAGAGAGAGCTAAGTTAAGCTTTTTTTGGAAGTGGGGAAGATCATGTTGGTGGGAGGTGTCATGGATTAAGGGTCAAATTCTCTAAAAAATGTTTTTTTTAAGGGAACTTGTCTATTACTTTGCCTTACAAGGTCAAGTTGTAAAAGTAAGGTTTGGCCTCTAGCCAAAATTGTTGCACCAAGAAACCCAAAATTGTTAGGTGAAAGTGGATGAAATGAAGTGAGAAACCCAAAATTGTTAGGTGAAAGTGGATGAAATGAAGTGAGAAACCCAAAATTGTTAGGTGAAAGTGGATGAAACGAAGTGAGAAACCCAAAATTGTTAGGTGAAAGTGGATGAAATAAAGTGAGAAACCCAAAATTGTTAGGTGAAAGTGGATGAAGAAGTAAAGTGAGCAACCCAAAATTGCAAGGTGAAAATAGATGAATTAAAGTTAGCAACCCAAAATTTTAAGGTGAAAATAGATGAAGTAAAAAGTTAGGAAAGAAAAAGAAGAAGCAAAAGGAGTTTGTGCTTTAGCAACATCTTTTTTCCAAAAGAAAGAAAACCAAACACCACCCATTTTTGTGAATTAAAATGCATAATGTTATCATACATTGGCACCCATGGTGGTATATATATATAGATATCTAAATTAGGGTTTGGATTAGGGATTTGGTTTTAAAGTTTGGGCCGTGGGGTTTTTAGGGAAAAACAAACTTGTAAATTGCAAGAAAAAAAATAAAGCAAAAATGAAGGAAGGAAAACCACATTAGGAAACATACTAAAATTCATTGATTAACTTATTATTACATTCTAAACAAACCATTTTTGGCTTTTTCCTTGTGTATAATATAATGTAGCCAAAACATAGAAGGATTGATTAAAGATTTGTGTACTTCATATTTGGTTTTAGTAGCCAGATTTGGCTAAATCTTCCTTGGGATGCTTCTCACTTTGTTTCTATATCTTCCTATCGATGATAGCCACTTTGGCAACAAACAAAAGTTTTTATTAAAAAAACACTACTGTATTATTATAGTTATCCAGTGAGTTTTGGGTAGCAAAATTTTCGCCATTTAGATTTTGCCTAGAATTGCCTAGAATATGAAAGAGTGCTTAAGATTTTCTACTTTAATTTTTTTAATATCGCCAAATTTGGCTAAATGTACTTACAGATGATTATCACTTGACAGTTGAGCAACATCACAAAATTCCCCGGAAAAAAAAAAAAGAAAAAAAAAAGAAGCTTGTAGATACTAGTTACTAATTGGAAAAATATTTACTAATTAGAGTATAATAGTTGGTAATTTTACTAGAAAGTAGTACCTAGTAAAAAGTAAAAATCAGGCTGGATCGCAGGGTAGGTTTTGTTTTTTCTACGGAACGCAGAATGTGCAGTACGCAAGTACGGAATGAATAGTAAATGCGTTACGGCAACTCAGATTCTGCGCTTGCTCGCTTATTCTGCCGTGGAATCTGTGCGCCTGTGCGTGCCTGCGCATAGTGTGATTTGTGCTCGCGTCGTTTGTTTGCGTGTTTTTGGATTGTCGCTGTCACTGTCGTCGTCGTCGTCGTCTGCGGGAGTGCGCGAATTGCGTTCGCCGGATCGGACTTTCCTTCTTCGTCTCCAAAATTTGAAGGCTGCGCTGTTCTCGTCTCGTAAGGTTCGTGAATCTCATGCCTCGATTTGTTTTTTCTTGATTTTTTTTCGAGTGTTTTTTTTGCGGGCTCCTTGCTCTTCAAGTTTCTTTTGTTTTTTTTGTCCGGTTTCGGTTCGTCACAGTTTGTTTCTTGAGGATCCTGTGAAGAGGAAAAAGTGTGGCGATGATGCAGTGCGCGCCAGATCGTATCTAGTTTATTGCCGCTTGCTTGCTTGGCGGGATTACTCTGTATGAGGGAGGAGGAGGAGAGCTTTGTCTTGTTTTGTTTTGATTTTATTTTTGGCGAGGGCTTTTTGTGAGTAATAATCATCTCAGGGAGGAGGCAGGAGGCAAGAGAAGTGTGTCAAGCTAAATTATAGCACTCGATAAGAATTCCGGCAATCCGATTTCGCGTTGTTGTGCCTCGTTGGATTCTGATGGTAATAAGGTCCGTCTGTGTTAGGAGGAAGGAAGGATGTAGAAAAGCCGTGAAAAAGAGGGAGTGGAAACTGGCGTGCCTGTGAAAATCTTGCCTTTCATTTTCTTCTTTTGTTTGGCCGAAATTCTTTGTCTTTCGCTGCTGCTTTGTGGCAATCTTGATTGTGGCTTCTTCTCATGCTCAGAATCGCACCTTGAAGTAGCTGCAATGTAGGAATGGATTTGTATGAATTTTGGTAGATCGTGCATCAAGGAAGGTTGTGCTGTTTGTTGGCTTTGCACATCTCAGCACGTCCGAGTGAGATGTGTGCGTGCTGTAACAAAGACTAGGTTGCTGCTCTGTACTTCAATTTCTCTTTGGGAAAATAAAATTCTCTAGGAAAAGAGAGGGCCTGAATGTGACAGCAACCCTTTATAAAAACACACTGTTGTCATGAGAGTCTTTTTATTTGGTTTCATGCAACAATTGGCTTTCCTTTCCTCCACTTCTCCCAGCATAAGATCTGTGACTCTTGTAGAACCTATTTCTTCCAATGCAAAAAATTCTGTTGTAGTACAATCGAGGCATTGGACTGTAACTCTTTTGCTTGATTTGAATTACCAGCTATGGAGATTGTGCATTGTTGAACACGGCGATGGAGCAGCACATCTAGCCAGTCATTTTCAGGTATTGCATTTTCTTTTCCTCTTTGAGTTTGTGAGGAATTTGGCTGGTCTCATACCTGAGTGCTTTGGCTTCAGAATTTGTTCCACACTTTGCACTGAGCATTGAGTTTAATCAGTGGCAGGACTGTGGGAGCAACGCACACGCAGCCTGGGCATGCATAAAGAAAAGGAAAGAGCCTCTGTAGAGCCAGGTAGTGAGTGGGATGAGGAATGATGCTGACTTCCTTGCACATGGTCCCCGTGGGAGAAAAGGAAGCTTTTTCCCTTCCTCCCTCCGTACTATCTCCAATTACTTGCGTAGTGTGTCTGCAAATGCAAGCAGCATCGCTGCATCAACTGTGGGCCAGGCTGCAGTCTCAGCCACCTCAAATGGCACACTGAATGAAGATGATCACCAGCGTGAACAAGTAACCAATTCTTCTGGCTCTGTGCTGCCTTTGCTGTGAATGTTTTCATGACAGCCAATTCCTAGGGTTTTTTGGTGTGCTATTCTGCTGCATGTCTTTACTGTTCTTTGTACAACTGCTGAAAGAGCATGGCATATCACTTATCTAAGTGCCTAGCCTGCAGCTAAAGGTTTGGGTTAACCTCAAACTCAAGCTCGGTACTGGTCTGGTTCCCATGTTCAGGTCCAATGGGCAAATTTCGATAAGCTAGAGCTTGTGACTGGTGAGATCCACCAAGTATTGTTACTCACCTACTTGAATGGATTCCAAGTATGGGATGTGGAAGAGGCCAGTAATGTGCATGAGATTGTCTCCCTTCGGGATGGACCAGTTGCATTTTTGTGCTTACAGCCACAGCCAATAGTTCAAGAGTCTTGTGATGGAGGAGGTGAATTCAAGGGAGTACGCCCATTGCTTTTGGTCATCACTGGAGATACAGGCTCTGGGAATCCTAGTCCTGGAGGGTTTTCAGGTGGGTATGTTGGAGGTTCAGCTGGAAATCCATTGGGAGTTGGGGGCTCTACCTTGGTACCAACAGTTGTTCACTTCTACTCTCTCCAGAACCATTCTTATGTGCATGTTCTGAGGTTTCGAACAGCCATACTTGCAGTGCGTTGCAGCCCTCGTGTAATAGCAGTGGCTTTGGTCGGTCAGGTACATGAGAGTGCACACCTCACCCTGCCCCCACCACCCCATGCTTTTAAGCAACTTTCAAAGTTCCTCTTTAATCTCCTCCTTCTAAGCCATACTTATTCCATGAAATCTAAAGGCTTACCACAGAGGGTGTATTCTCCTCACTCCTTGTTTTGGGCCTCTTTTTCTACATGCATACGGAGGTGGTAGGGTGCCTGTGAGATGAAAAATACCATCTTGCTGGATGTGGTCAGATAAATCAAAGCACTCTGGGTAATTGGTTCTTACAGCTTAGGGTTGATGTCTGAAGTCTGAAGTATTTTGTCCTTAGGCAACTATTTTGAAGAAGATCTTTGAAAAGCTCCATTGTGCTTGTCATAATGACTGTGCTGCTCACATTTTATCCACCCTAGATTTCCCCATGCGCTGCTGTTGACCAAGTATGCTTCCACATGTTGGTTAATATAAATAACTTACTATTGCTGACATCCATGGTGTGATCATCTATTCCTTTGCTGGCTAGGGTGCTGACTTGCTTGTTACTGTGCAGATTTATTGCTTTGATGCAGGGACGCTGCTCAATGTCTTCAGTGTACTGACATATCCATCACCAGCACCAGTGCCAGGCACCAGCCATGCAGGCTATGGTGCAATGGCATTAGGGCCTCGGTGGCTAGCTTACGCAGCAAATCAGCCCTTGACAGCTACCACAGGGCGTATCTCACCTCAGCATTTGACATCATCACCAGGTGTCAGCCCTTCAACCTCACCTGCAAATGGGAGCCTGGTTGCCCATTATGCTAAAGAGTCAAGCAAGCATTTAGTTGCAGGGGTGATGACTCTTGGGGACATGGGGTACAAGAAAATATCACGCTATTGTTCAGAGCTTTTGCCAGATGGTGGCACCGGGTCCCCTGGTACAGGCAGCCCCAGCTGGAAGAGTAGCGTTAATGGTCACACTGCTTGGCAAGGTGGTGCATCACTTGAACCAGAATATTCTGGCACTGTAAGTCTCCTGTCTCACTGTTTGCCCTCAAAATATCTCTCTTAAAGTTCTCCTTATTTTCCCTCCCTCTCTTTTCTTGCTTTGGGTTTTTTCTTTCTGTCTTTCTCTTCTTCTTTTTTTCTTTTTTTTCAGTTTCTCTTTCTTCTTGGGTGTTTTTGGTCTTCTGCTTCTCTTTTTTGGTTTTGTTGAGCTTGCCAGCACCAAGCCTGAGTTTTCCCATACTGCTGGCCTTGTGACAGAGACTCGGTACATTGGTTAATGTTTTGACATTGACCTCCATCCACTGCCAGGAGCTGATGAAGTCAGTGGGGATGTTATGGTAGGTAGTCAATACCATACATCTTGCTGTTGAATGTATGACTGTCACAGTTGATCAAATTAGTCCTTGGTTTTGGGTTTGATTTTTGTTTTTATTTCTCTTCTTGTGAGGGTTGGGTTTCCTCTTTTTCACACTTGCTGATTTTTGCTGTCATTTTTTCTGATGAAGTATCCACAACTTTGTAATTGGGCTGTCTCATAAATATACCCAGGTTGACCTAAATTGTAAGTATGGAGAAATTCTCAGTACTTATGAAGGTTTGCACTCTTTGACTTTGGGTCATGTTTGTTGTTCTCTCTTAGACCCCCTTGGTGGCTCTTTCTTGCCATGACTGTGGCTTGCATGAGTTCGTGTGATATCTTTTCTGTCAGTGCACAGTTGTGTTATAGGATGACAGCATCAATGCTCAATTGCATGGAAGTCTTGTTTAAAGGTTCAGCATGGATGATTAATGAGTCTTGGTTGCTGAATTTGCAGGTGATTGTGCGGGACTATGTGAGCAAGACCATAGTGGCACAGTTCAGGGCACATTCAAGCCCACTTTCAGCCCTTGCTTTTGACCCTACTGGCACTCTCCTGGTCACTGCATCTGTCCATGGCCACAACCTGAATGTCTTCCGTCTCACCCCTCCGTCCACTATTGGAGCCAACACAGCTGGCTGGGATGCCAACACATCTTATGTGCATCTCTATAAACTTTACCGTGGGGTCACTAATGCGGTGAGTGCCATGGTCTTCATGCTTCACCTCCTCAGTTTGTCATGCCATGAGTTTTGCAGCAATGAAATCATCAATCTGGTATTTTGAAGATCCCAAACATAGAAGTTGGTAGACAAATTGGTGGATGTTTGACATTAACCTCCACCCCATTGTTGGGAGCTGATGATGAAGTCGGTGGGGATGTTATGGTAGGTGGTCAATACCACACATCTTGCTGTTGAAGGTCCCTGAATATGCATATGATCTTCACTGTTGTTGAAACCACTGCTTAGTTTGTTTTTGTTCTCTTTATGGTTGGGTTTTCACTTTTTTATGTTGGTTGCTATCATGTTGTCAGATCTGGAATATTTGTAACCTTATTTTCAGGTTATCTCTCACTTCTATTCTGGTTGACTTAAGTGTACATGAATTCTCAGTACTTGATGATATTACTTTGTGATATGTTAATGCGACAGGTAATACAAGACATCAGTTTTAGTGGTGACAGCCAGTGGATTGCAGTCAGCTCATCACGTGGGACCAACCATTTGTTTGCCATATCTCCATTTGGAGGAGTGGTGGGTCCCCGCACCCATGGGACTGTTCCTGCTGATGGCCTAATTGGGCCTACACTAATTCCTGCACCAGCTTTTCCTTGGTGGTCTAGCACAGCTCCTGTGAGAGTCGACCAGCAGGCTCTGCATCCTCCTCCTCCTGCCATCAATCTCAATGCTGTGAGCAGATTAAAAAATGGGAACAGTGGATGGCGACAAACAGTTACAAGTGCTGCAGTTGCAGCAGCAGGACGCCCTAATGCACTTGCTGGTGCAGTTGCTGCTGTTTTTCATGCTGGAGGTAGAGTAGGTGTTGACTCAGAGACAGAGACTGGCTCATTGAAGGACCAGCTGTGGATTCTCTGTCCCACAGGACACCTTCTTCGTTATGTATTGCATCCAACAGCAGGAGGTGAAGGAGGGTACTCTAATGGCTCAACACGGACAGCAAGTGTGGGTGCCCCTGGAAGCACTGGTTTATCACAGGATTTGAAGGTAATTGTTGAGCCTCTTGAAAGATGGGATGTATGTCGTCGCCCTAACTGGGTGGAGCGTGAGGAGAGGATTGAGTCTGAAGTGGCATTCCATGAGGAAGTTGGATATGCAGGTGAAGCAAAATCTGCTGGTGTGTTGAGCCTGGGAGGCTCTCCATGGATGCTGGGGAAGGAGGCTATGACAATTGAAGAAATGCATCGCTGGTTCATGTCAAATGCTGAAGTCCAGATGCATCAGGCAAGACCACTGCCAATTTGGGCCAAAGCTAAGGTATGCAATTATTTTGCATGTCTGTTCTTTTTCACTAGTTCTATGTTTTATCTTGGGTCTTTGAGTGCTGTATAGAGCAATCAAGCATATTGTTGTCTAAATGGAGCTGTATTGATTTCTAGCAATTTCTAGTGTCTTGGACTAACCAACATCATGACTAAGCCTTCCTGTTTCTTCCAGCAATGCAAGAGAAACTCAGGATGCAGATTTTCGTACAATTGTTTGCACAGATGTTTTAGCATATAATTTTGTAGTTATCTATATTCACTGTTGGAACCTGATAGAGTCAGTGGGGAGTGATGGCAGCTAGTCAGCAGTCATTCATGATGAAGTTGATGGTCTGATACTTTGTGAGTGACACTCACAAGGTAATGCCTGCACTCATTCTTTGTCCTCTTTGTTTTGGTTTTTTCAGAACTGACATAATGATTTACTTTGAAGTTTTATTGTGGAGTTTTCTCAGCAATCTCAAAGATATTTTTTGGGTGTCTTCCAGGGATGCCTTTTATTGGATACATGTTGGTTCTATATGTAAGATGCCTGCTTCTCTTGCCTCACTAGTCTAAGGGTGACCTTCATTTTGTCAGATACACTTCCATGTGATGCTGTTGGGGGTCCACAAGGAAGCTGAGGATGATGATGGCTTGCATGGAGATGGTATCGGTGAGATTGAGATAGAGAGGATCCCTACTCATGTGGTTGCAGTACGGAGGAAGGATTTGGTGCCTGCTATTGAAAGGCTTCAGAAATTCACTGAGGTCCATAGTGCTGGGTATAGCTTCCTTCTAACCCATATTTCTCATTGAATTCACATATCAATCTGCAATGTACCACAACTGATAGCTAATTGATTGAGTTTGCATGCATTTTGGGTGTATGGCCATCTTTTAAACGTGGCAATCTCCTTTTTCTGTAGGGATGTTATGGTAGCAGAGGCTTTGCCTGAAGTTTCAGGGGTCCATGAGCAGCTGCTTGGGGATGAGGTTTTGCAAAATGGGTTCTTCAGTGGAGGCTTGGGGAATATGCAAATCAAGTGCAGCAGCAGCTGCAGTACCTTAGGTTCTGAGGGTGTACCTGCAACCATGAATGGCTTTCACCATGCAAACCAAGGTGTCTCTTCTTAACCCCTCATAGCTATGTTTTCAGAAAATGAATGCATTGGTCAAAAGAGTGAGGTACAGACTATTCTTACATCATGGTTGGTCATGATCTACCTTCATTCAACTCACAAAGCTGCAGAATAGAATTTCTTTTGATCTTCTGCATGAAAATTATGTCTTTGGGATTTGCAGAAATTCTAGACTTTTCTGTAACGAGCACCCGTTCACTGTCACTTGAAGCACCTTCTGCATCCTATTTCCATGGAGCCCAGCAAGGTTTACACCCACCATCTGTGGGTAGGCCAGGATCGTCTCAGGGGAGACTGTCGAGCCCAAAGGGTGGGACAGCTGAGTTCTTTCAGGGTAGTTTTGGAAGCCATGGTGGCAATTCAGAGGGTGCAGGGATTTCCAGTGGATCCCTGCCCTTATATATTTCAATGCCCCATCAAAGGGATGTTGGAATGCTCTCAGGGTATGTCAAACCTGATCCAACTGCTTGGTATGTTAACCCAGGTAGATCAACAAACAGAGTCAGCGATGTCAGCCAGGACACCCTCAAGGACCTGAAGAGGAATGGTTCAGGACCAGTTTCCTCAGAGGTTTCTATTGATGGCCAGCTGAATCATGCTGTGACACAGAATCCTGCACCAATAGGAGATTCTGAATCCATGGTTGTCACCAATCAAGAGTTTTGTGATGTAAGGTTGCAAGGAGCTGAGGTAATCAAGCAGTGGAGCCCAGGAGCACAAAGGAATATCAAGTCTCTGTGGGAAATGAGGTCAACAGCCAAGGTGTCTGGAGTGCAGTCTGTGGAGGATGGGGCACTGTCCCTTGGCCTCCAGTCTGGGTGCAGTTCAGCATCCAAACCAAATACAGACTCAGAATTTGAATCTGAATTCCTTTACAATCATGATGGATACCAAGGAAGTAGTGGTGTTGTGAGTGAGGGGACCCTGGATGGGAGCCCAGCGCATGAAGATTTGAATGGAGCCACTGATGATGGTGAGAGTCTTGATGCAAATAGCAAGAGTGAAGATAATGAGGCTGCAGAGCAAGGAGATGATGTTTGGGAAGGTGCTATGTTCCCTTTCTGTGAAGAAGGTGAGTCAATTCTTCCAAGGGCCCAACTAATGTTCCAAAATTGAATGGTGTTAGGAATATGATACAAAATATGTGATAAGACGGTCTGGCACCACTGTTTGAAACCAGCAGTTTCTTGACTGATGGGTATGTATTGGAACTTGTTATGATGGTCTAACATTGGTCATCTTGACTTGCAGATTGCTAGGTGCAAAATGGGCACAGCTGCAATTTTCTTCCCACCAGTTGGAGGTTTGCTCGACATGACTACCAATAAACACATAATTTCTCTCTGACTCCATCCACAGGCTTCAGCATAGTGGTGCCCTGTTACAGCAGATATTGCTTGAGCAGCTTTTGTAACATGCAACCAGTATGCCCTCTCCTGAAGCTTAATGACAGAGGTTGGCAAGATGGACAAAAATGGCATGCAAGTTCTTTTACTGACAACTTAAGGTGCCTCTATTTCAGGGTTGCCATATCATAGTGAAAAAATCTGGTAGAATCAGACAAGAGGCATGTCATGCAGGTGTAGAGTGTATACTGTTAGAAGTGGTGACTATCCTGGGTTCAGATCTATCAAGCAATATCCCCAGTAGTTTGGTGCAGAGACTTCACTTGAGAGGAGCCATTATTCTATTCCAAACAAGCAGTCAACCAAAGGTTTAAGCGTAGATTTCTTTGTTTTAAAATAAAATTCAGCAAGCCCTTCCTTGTTATGAAGATGATAGAAGTCTCGTCACTTGGAGAGAACAACGCCCCCCTTCCGCCCCCTGGTAGAAAGGTATCTCAGGTGATTCTTAATGCCAAATAAGGGTGAATAAGCTGGAGCACAGGTAAAAGAACCTGTACCTGAAATTCCCTAAGTCCCAGAAAACAAGAGACTGGGAAAGCCCCCTGAAAAATTTGAAACGCCAAAAAGAGGTTAGTGACTAAGTAGCAGTGACTTTTAGTTCATGCTCTTTGTGTTTCTCAAAGCTTTGTACATACAATCTTTTATACAGAAACATTAATCCATTTATGTGGAGCTGCCTCTGTTTGGGTCTAATCAATAAGCTTTCAACTCTGAATCCAGTTTCCTTTTTCCCTGTATCCCTTCCATTTTCTGCATTTGAAATTCTTAAGTTTTTAGCTGTTCGTCCTTGTTTGCTGAAACTTCCTTGTTTGCCATGGAAGTTCCAGCAAGCAAGACATGTTTTGTACATTAAAAGTGTATAGTGAGTGAGATTTGTTTCCTAATCTGTTCTGTGCTGAAAGTGTTGCATTGTGAACAGAAAGTTACAAAGCATATCTGTGGAAGAAGGCAACATTTTAAGGCTTGTTGTAAATCCAGGTGAGTAAACTCCTTACTTGCCAAAGAGGGTTTAGTTGAAATCAAATCTGCCTTGGACCATAGGTACTGCTGTTATTTTCTTGCACATTAGACTTTTCACGTTTTGATGGATCAAAGTACGTTTTGGCTCCAAGTTTTGCCTGGCAGTATTAACAGGGTGTAAGGGCAGAGTGTCATCCAAGTCATGAATAGAAAGTAGCAGGTGCTGGCAGTTAGGAGAGAGCTTCAGGAAAGCAACACAAGCTTGCAGTCAGAGGAGCTCCAGGCCTTCTCAGCAGGTACAGTAAATGAACTTTCTCTGGCAAGTAGAAGAGCTTCAGGCCTTTTTAGTTGTTACAGTGTTTTAGCTTTCTGTCAGGTAGGAGAGCTTCAGGCCCCCTTAATTAGCACAGTATTTGAAGTTTCTGGCACCACTGCTACTAAACTGGTGAGTCTTGTCGGGGCTTTTCAGCTGAAACCCCCCCACAAGACTGGCCAGTTTGGTAGTTGCAGCATGCTTTTTTGGGTCATAGCCACAACTGTAGTGCCTACATACAGAAGTGAAAGGTGCACCTACTGAATTTTGTGTAAGAATCTTTGGCCTAAAGGTATGGATGAATTGTGACTCTTTCTTTCTCTTTATTTGTGGACTAAGTCAAAAACGCTGATCTTGTGAAGACAGAGTGTGACTTCCTAACATTTTTCTGGCAGCAATGTAGGATTTGGAGAAGGAAAAAGCTAGACGCACAAAGAGAACAGTGCCTTCTTTCTAGCCAATGGACCCGATGATACCAATACCAGCTCTGTCATCTGTGGATCATGCTTTGACTTAATGTGAAGAAAGCAAGAACAAAGCTGGCAAGGGATTTACAAGTATGAAAAAATCCTTGACATGTAAGTGAAAGACTACTACCTCAGTTGCAGTTATTCTTAAGCCATGTCTATATTATGTTAAGTATTCCAGTGTGCATTGTAGCATCACAGAATGGAATGGTGAAGGAATATACAAGATACATAGTATACATATAATAGCTAATCTTCATTCAAATGTTCTGATTTGCTTTCTTGGGAATTTTTCCTATAATTAAATGTTTTGTATGGAAGTTGTGAGCAGGAATAGACCTAATTTCATGTTCCGCAATTTTGCAACTTTAGAAACAACTCACAACAAGACAAGAATCAGTAGAGTTGTAACCAAGCTTAATTTCATAATGATAAGTTGTCATTCATAACAATCCTACTAAAATTTACATTCTCAGTTTCTGTCAGATTTAGTATGTATAATGATGCAGTCAAAACTAACAACAAACAATTATAAGGTAACAGAGATCTATATTCTGAGATTCTGCCAACTTTCCAGAAGCAAACCAGCAGACAACTGATCATGAGATTTGCTAGCACACAAGTTGGTATGCAATAGTTCATTCTATTAGCCCAAGATGCAGTAGTAGTTCATTGCTAGTCCACATGAGTTTCTTTCCTATATAACTTGCTAATGAATGGTATCAACCAGCATATATGAATCTGAAGCTTCCAAATTCTTTACAAAACGATTTATTACAGAGAAAACAACCACAATTAAATGCCAGAGTTCATTTGATTGTCACACCAATATCATAGCTAAAGAACAAAACAAAAAAGCAAATCACAAGCTTGGAAACAATTAGATGTCACCGCTTCTCCAACAGACTTTTAAAAAAGTATTAAAGCCAAAATCACCCACCAGATTCTTCTCATACTGGCACCTTCATTTTGCTGCTATACAAACCATTATACAAACAGCAAGTTAGTCTACATTCTAGCTAATTAAACAACCTCTGTTGTAGGCAAGTGATTTACAACGGACATGATGATCTACATCCTCCAAAACAAATTATCCAATTGAGAACTCACAGGATGGAAAGCTAACACATGTCGATATTTGATGGCTTCAATGTATCTGTCATGGTAAGAGCAGAATGAAACAACAAATGAATCAAAGCTCTCCAAAAACATCTCAAGACCCAAAATCACACCAATGGCCACCACCATCGATACAACAAGCACTTACAAGTAAAAACAAAAACTCAAATTTCTCCATCCAGCAGTTTCCCATGGGAGTATCCTGTGGTCTTCAGTCTTCTTCATCCGAATGTCACCAAATTGTAATGACAAAATCAGAAACAAACGCCTAGATAATTGTCCCAGAGTTTTCCCAATTGTCAAGGTCCACATTCAGGTATCCCAGTGTGTGAAACTCATTAGATTACCATTAGAGTTCATAGAGGAGTTGAATTTTGCAACAATACAGGCTCATCTCTGTTTGCCAATTCAATGTCTCCTTCTCTAGTCTCATTAGAGACATGATGTTGTGCATCGTGTGCATTGCCCACTGTAGGAATTTCTGAATTTTGTGAGTGCTCTGAATTTTGGGGATTATGATTCGTGCTCAAGGCTCCATCAGTTGATCTTGTTGACGGGCCTTTTCTCTTGCCGAAACAAGAGCAGCAAATTTTGAACAAAGGCTTGTCTGGTACTGGTATGAATTTGACAACAATTGCAAGTGGCCACCTGTTATGCCCACATCACCAAAAGAAGTATTAGATTGCATTCAAGCATAGCTAATACAGAGCGTGCTTGTATTCACCATGAACTCCATGTTAAGTGGGCTTCAGAGGCATCCCAATTGAATCCTAGGACTCGAAGAAAAATTGGTCCATTAAAGGGAATGAAAATTATCAAGGAGTTGATGCATACGAAATAAGACCGATAATAATGCACAGAATCCACCACTTCACAGGGAGCTTCGTGGTTTGTGCAAACTTGTTGAGAAACTCCACAATAACAAACTGCAACAGCACAGCACACATTGCACTCCTGAAACCAGCAACAAAGACAACAAGCAAAAACATGCTGGAAAAGCCATCACCACAGAAATCAAAAGGTTTTGGGAACAAACAGATTATTCTCTGGAAACAAAAGGGCTTGATAACAAGGCTGTACCAATGTCACCAAGGACTTCAAAAGGGCTAGTATCAGAAGAATACCACAACTTTCCACAGTGAGAAAGAGCTGAGAAAGCTTGTGCAAACCTGAAAGACTACAGTGATGAATATGATTGACATGAAGAGGTAGTTCTTATAAATGCCTTCAAATACATTCAGCTTCTCTGGTCTCCGGGCATTAACCTCATTAAAAAGCTGCAGCCACACAATACACAGATCAGAACATTGCAAGGATAGCAGAAGAAATTCAAATCTGATCCTAAGCAATGAAAGCCTAGGCACGAGCTGACTTGGACGAAAATTAAGGGATGCAAGAATGAAACACGAAAAGTTCTCATTACCTGACAGAAAACAAATGCATTGAAGATAATTGTATTCTTTACAAGTGTTTTGTGGTCATGAGTTCCTGATAGTTTAAGAATCTTTATCCCAGCAAAATTCAATGTCATGAGAACAATGATCTGATATATGGCCTGCATAAACAACAATGTTCACAATGGTCAAATATAGGATGTAAGGAGAGCTTCTCAAGGATAAGATGGTTCGATCACAATTACAAACTAGCTCAGATAAACTTGAAGACAGGGTGTAAGAGAACTTACTTGAATGAAGATATTTCTCCACATGATGTTGGTGATCAATGGCTCCCTGCAAGTGGCACAGCAGTGATTTGATTGGAACACAAAACAAACTACAGAGACTCTAATTACCATACAACTGATGACTTTATGACAAAGCTAAAGAGAACCATGAGAGTCCAAATTCTGCAGTAATTGAGCAATTCTTTATAGTAAAAAGCTGTTCCAAATATAAATATTGAGATAGATAGAGCTAGGTACTGTCCTGCTTTTGTATGTACTCAATGACAAACAGATAACAAACACAAGACACTCATGTTTGTGGAAAGAGAAACCAAAAAGGACAATACTTACACTCTTCCAATTGGTTTCCTCAACATAAGATCATCTGTGGGAGGCTCTGTGGCAAGTGCAAGTGCTCCTAGAGTATCCATGATTAAGTTCACCCACAGCAGCTGCCAGAAGAACACAGATCAAGTAAGAACCAAAGATAGTGTATTCAGAAATTATGCATGAACTTAGTGCAGGCCAAAAGCAAGCTAATTTATCACAATTATGTTTCAGATGGAGGCATCACTTAGTGATAATCGTGTGAACCACATGGTGGGGTATACTGTACATCAGTAGTTCTCCACCATTTGTACACTTACTAAGATATTTCAAAGAGATCTAACTACACCAAACAAGGTTGGAGAAAAGATATAGATGAAACCTTCAACTTTCACTAACCTGGACTGCAGTAAGAGGCACTTCTCCAGAAGTGCAAGCAGCCACAAAGTTGAGAGCCAATGCTACAACATTCACTGTCAATTGAAACTGGATAAATTTCTGAATGTTGGCATAGACAGAACGTCCCCAACTTACAACCTGAAGTATATCACACACAAGAGAAACATGCCTTTATAAAGCCCATACAAAAAAACCACTTCTAAGTTGAGAAGACATCTTACAAGGCAACCCAGGAGACAGAAGCACAAAACATAAAAAGAACCTGTCCAGTGCCAAGCCAGTTTGGATGAGACAGAACCCATCCAATTCTGCTTTGGGCTGGAAAAGATACTCTGATGGGTTGCCAACATGGAAACCTGGTGCTGCCACCATACATAGTCCATATTCTAAGCAAAAGGCAGTACAGTTTACAGAAAAGGTTCTCAGTCATGTTGGCTCCAGCTAGCATCAAAAGAATCTACTCAAGTACATACCTTCACAACCGAGGCGAAGTTATCATCCAAAATGATGATATCAGAACTCTCTTTGGCAACATCTGTGCCTGCGATTCCCATGGACAACCCAATATCTGCCTGCAACACCGCAGTTTGCATCTTGTTAGTCCAACCTGATGATCCTACAACCCATGTGAAATCTCTAAACCTACAGTTCAATGACAACAATAGCATCAGATTCAATTGTAGCATCTCAAAAGTGACATTGACATGCACTCTAACCACAAGCAAGAGACAGATTAGAACCGCATGCAATGCAGGTGCATCATTTGTCCCATCGCCAGTTACTGCTACAACATTTCTCCGTGCCTGGAGTGCTTGCACCAGTTTAAGCTTGTCTGTAGGTGATGACCTTGCCATGACCTGCAAGACATTGTTCCAACAAATCATCTATGTCACATGGAAAGACCGTCTTGCAGAATGTAATGATGTAACAATCATTTTACTCCTCACACAGTCTCACAGCAAGCATGTGTAAGAAGCAATGCAAAGGAATTCACAGCCTACAACCACACTGGAGAATGCAACAGTTCTGGAAATTTAATAAAGCTCACAGAAAGATGTTTCAAATCCCTATCCAGCTGCACAGCATCCCAGGTGCGGAAGTCCTTGCCCTCAACCACCAATCCTTTGTCATCTAAAATCCCACATTCCTGAGCAATAGCTTTGGCTGTAAATATGTTGTCCCCTGTGACCATACGCACCTACAAAAAACAGGAATTTACACAATAGTCATAACATTCAGTCTTGACCTTTGTTTTCCAAAGTTACCATACAGATATCTCAGCTATTACTCCCATATACATTGAAGACTGAACTAGATTGCTGAGCTTGAATTACAAGAAACACAGTACAGCTTTGAAAGCAAGATAAAGAAAAGTGCTGCACCTTCACACCTGCCCTTTGACACTTTTGGACAGCTTCCCGGACACCAGGTCTACAAGGATCCTGGAAAATTTAGAATACTGAATACAATGTGCTCAGTTGTTCTCTAGAGATTAGTTTTCTGATCACACACAAATAGTCATAGTAACTATAAAATGACAGATAGAATAAAATATAAATCCATCAGAAGACTGTTTAAAAAGATAACCAAACTGTGTAATGTCAATATGGAGTAAATAAAGATGATCAACACAGAATGGAGCCAGAAATCATAAGATACCTATTTGGTATGATGCAGGTCTATTTATCCAATGAGAAATGTACCTTGATACCAGCAATGGCCAAAAGAATAAGATTATTCTCAGGTGTCTGCCAGTCGGCCTGAGCCTCTTCCCCAATGGGAACCTCTGACTCCTCAATCAAGCGGTGAGCAAAAGCTATACACCGCAATGTAAGTGCTGCCATTCCCTCGATTACTTTTCTCAGCTCATCTTTCTGCAGGAAACTAGCCAAATATCAATAGAGAAATCTAAGAGCACCTTCACAAGAATGTAAGAACTTGTGAAGAGACATACATATCACTGCAGCTTTAGAGGTCTTGAGGCATTGACAAGTGCAACACATAATGCAGAAATCGGGCCACACCTTCTCTGAGGTCAAACTATACACAATGCTATCAGAGTCCATCCAAGAGGAGCACAGGTCCAAGATGATCTCTGCTGCTCCCTTCCAGTGCACGTGCACCTTGCCATCACTTGTCTGTATGTGTAGGTCAGAAACACCCAATATGTCAAATAGAGAATATGCTGAGTCAAGATTGAAAGGCTAGTTTTACTCAGCCACAGCTCACCAAGGACAACTGACATTCACCAATTTTAGCAAACTGATGTGAAATGTTGTGAAGCTCAGTTGTTGGTCCAATGCTCAATCTAACCAAAAGTATGTAAACTTTACAGTTTACTATATATACAACCTGTACAAGATACTGCAAGAAAGCACAACTTCTAAAACAGTCTCAAGCTTTCAAGGGTTGATGCAAAACAAGTACCAATTTACCAGCAAGTTTTGTGAAAGACATGTTCAAGGAAATTCTAACCTTGAAGACCACTCCAGCACGTTTCTTTGTGGAGTTAAAAGTTTCAATATGAAGCACAGACGCATCATGCTTTATCTGCTTGAAGTTCATGCCAAGCTGAATCCAGAAAAAACGAAAAGAAAGTCACTTTAAGTCAGAGGAAAAAGGAAGGCAGCTCCCTCCAGCAACTCCATCCTGCCTGGCCATGCAAACACGTGCTTTCTTTCACCTACAAAAAATTCAACTACAGCAAATACAATGGGCATTCCAATATCAACTCCATCATAATATCCACAAATGTGTCCCTGATCACATATATGAAAGCAGCCAGGAAACTGGGTCAACATTTCCATTGAAAAGAACAACATTGTTGCCTACCTTTAGACCCCATGCAAGAACAGCAGACTCTGTGGGGCTGCCACTCACCACTGGCTCCTTTCCTTCCTATAAATCACAGCATTACGTCAAACCAAGTAGACTACTATTGCATACCCACCCAAAAGATTGGTATGCACATGTTTCTGAATTCCTGTAACAAGATCCAGATGTTAGAAGTCACCTGAATCCTATGGAACAGGAAATTCCTTTAAATGTTTTCCTGCTTTGATCCATATCTGAGCAGCTTGAAACAAGCAACACAAGGAATGTAAGTTCAGAAGCTCATCAATCAACAACAAGAACACCATCAAAAGAGCATAAACCACTCACCTTGGGCACAGAAACAGAACCCGAGCTGTTGAGACATATTCCTTGAAGAAGAATCTCACGTGAATCTAAAGATAGAGTGGTTGACTCAAATGAATCCACCATTCGGCCTTCAAGCCAGCCCTTTGTCACAGTCATCTGCTTGGAACCCCACCCACATGTAAGGAACAACCTTTATCTCATGAGGAAAAAATGCCTACTTGACATCCAAAACTCATCCCAATTACAGTTGCAACTCCAGCATAATAAAGCCAAGCTCAGGACAAAAATGTTTTCCAGTCTGCAAAAACACATCTGTGCAACCACCTTGATTGAAATTACCTTGTTTGTTGTGAGGGTACCCGTCTTGTCAGTACAGATGGTTGTTGCAGATCCCATTGTCTCACAAGCTGCTAGATGGCGAACCTATTACAAAACACAAGATTTTACTTCAATTTTTCTCAAAACAGAATCAACTCCAGCCAAAGTTATTATGGAGGACTATGCTGCACATTTACATAAGAGCATACTGCAAGGAACACAAAAAGCAAGAAGTCAAGGAAAATTGTACATACCAAGGACTTGTCTGCCATCATCTTACGCATTGAGTATGCCAGCCTGAAACACAGTCCATTGGAATGTCATCATGACATACCTTAATAACATTTAAATACAAATGATCAACCTCCCACAAATATCTATCTCAGATATCACGAAGCACAATGACAGTTGAGAGACAACTGGTACCTGTTTACTAAGGGGACTCAATTACAAAAGAGTATGCATCCAATTGAAAAACAAAAATGAGGAACATACGTGAGGGTTACAGCTAACGGCAGTCCTTCTGGCACCGCAACTACCACAATTGTTACCTGCCACCAAACTTTACTTGAGAGAATACTATGCCGTCATGTTGCCCATTCATGGAAGAGATCGTCATGTGGTTTATGGCTCTGATGTTGAAAACCAGCACAGTTTCTAAAACTATGAAGGGCTCAAAATAAAATAATTAGAAATTAATACTATTTATAAACTGTACTTTTGCACATGCCTTTCACAGTAAGAAGCCTGTTCTGTAACTGACAATCCTGGTCCAGTCTTTACTGAGTCTATCACTAACTCAAGTATTAAACTAAAAGAGAAATATGAATATAACTCCAGATTGCATGCAGAATTTTGGCTGCTTTAGAAGACATTGAGACAAAGGTTTGGAGAGGCTTTGAATCTGTACCGCAATAGTAAATAGTCCCAGCACCTTCCGAACAACTACCTCAGCAGGATGCTCGTCATGCTTGTCAGTCTTATAATCTGTAACAAAATACCTGATAGCAGCAAAGAATATGAGCAACAAGCAAATGATCACTAGATGAGAGTACAGGTGCTCAACTTTGTTGCACTCTCAAGGGCAAGCTAAAAACAACCCTCCAGACACATATTATGCATTTCATCCAGGTCTTCAACATAACCAGAACAATCAAACTATTAGATAATGACAACAACCATGTGAAGAGAAAGAAAACCCACAAAATTCCTTTGGACCCCCAATTTTGGTCAGACTACCTGTGACATAATAGGAGTCATGTGGCAAATTGATAATAACAAACAATGGCAGGTAACCAAGATCTTGTGAGAGTAATGCACCTGATGAATTGAATAATAAAGACAAGAATAGCAACAGACAATCCAACTTTGCCAATGAAAGTAGCAGCTCCATTCAATCGCACCTGCAGCAAAAACCATTAACCTATTTCAAACTGCAGAGGTACTTGAAAAGAGTTTTTACAACTAAGCAAAAAAAGTTATGAAATCCAATTCTGAAGGGTCAGAAATAAGTGTCATTCAAAAGCTTCAAGCACACTTGGTCATTCAAAAATTACTTGTAGAGGAGTCTCTTCTCCATTGTCTTCACTGATTGCTGCCATAACTTGGCCCCACTCAGTGTGTGTGCCAACACCAGTAACCTGTGCCAAAAGAAATTACCCAATGAAAAGGAAAAGGAGACAAACTTCAAATTGACAAAGAAGCTGTCTAAATAGATTAGCTATCAAACAGTAGTCACAGACTCAAGGTACTCACCAGCATGATGCCCTGACCATCATCCACCTTACATCCAGATAGTAGAAAGGGTTCTTTACTGTCCTTCTTAGCCTGCACAAAGGACAAAGCAAAGTAGGCTCTTGAACAAAGTCAGATCATTGGCACTCAAAAGTCAAATCCAGATCAAAAGGAGAAACATTGCGTTCGCAGCCCAGAAATATTTTACTTCTTTATCTTAAATAAAAACAACATGAGGTCAACTTCAACAATTATATCAGTAGTAAAGATTGTAACATCATTCAAAAGCTCCAGCTGAACATTTGCTGACCACAAGAACTAAACAACTTCATCAGCTCCCAGAAAAATGGGTATGGCATGCTCTCTGCATGCAAAGAACATATCACTAAGATGCTTATCTATGTTGACACTTACTGGTTGACTTTCACCAGTCATGGTGGACTCATCAATTGAGAGTGAATGCCCTTCCACCAATAAGCCATCAGCTGGCACCTGAATTGAACTTACTCAAATTAGCACTGGCTTGCACTTTAGAAGCTGCTAATTCCAACATGCTGCTGATACCATCACTTCTTCCAACAGGATAACCAACACAAGATGTCATATACAGGATTGAACTGTAAGCCAAAACATAAGGCCATATGCACAAATCCTAATATTGAATCCTCTACAAGTTCCTGTTCACACATGCTGATTACACTCCCAATTAGATCCCCTTAACAATGCCACCAAACACCAAGGATACAACTAACTGAAAATCTCTTGGGAAAGTCAGCTGGACACACCTGACCACCAATAGACAAGGGGACAATGTCTCCAACCACCAAATCGTATATTGATACAGTTTTTCGTTCACCACCTCTCACAACCTGCATGTTACATCCATTGTATTTCAATTCCTCATGCACAGCTGGCAATATCCATGAAATCCTGAAATCCCATAACTTAATCCTTGAATGCCAGTGAAACCAATCTGCCCAAGGGCACAACTGCAATGAAATTTCAAAAAAGAATTGCAATAGGTACTCAAACTAGTATCAGAAGGCATGGAGCAACAGTTTTAAGAAAATTACAGAGAAAAATCCACAGTAACACTTTGATGCCAACAGTTATTGCGGTTCTGAATGAAAACAAGCACAAAATGTTGGACAAACTATTGAGCATATAGAGCAACACAGATTTCACATGCATTATCTGACAAGAATACTCACCGACAACTGAATGTTCTCCTTTTGATCATTCAGGCTTCGAAATTGCAAAGACTGCTTGTAGTCGCTGATAGCTGTTACAATGTATAAATTGTTAGATAGTGGTACATAATGTTTGGATCTTAATAAAATCCTCTTGAAAGCATCACTACTTCGATTCTGCTATAGGATACATTGTCCATCACGAGGCTAAGCTAAACAAAGCCCTGACATAAAAACTTGCGCTGGTTTGTTTCGTCTGCCTGGAGAGCACCTTATTTCACATAAAGAGTTGGCAGGCTTTATGAAAACATTGTTGCTTGTCTCCACAGGCATTACATTTTCAAAAAGCCCACCATTTTTCCCATGATGCCCAGCAGGTATCACAGGAATAAATAAATAAAAACCATGCAATTTTTACACTGTGTAAAGCCTAAAGAGGTGGGTTTTACAGGAACAAGGGCCCCATGAGGCCCTACACAAAATGCACACAAGCACATGAGATTAATTATGAACACTATGTCTTCACAAGATCTGAGGATCTCTCCATACAGTCATCCTGAATAGATTGAGACATCAAAATAGGTTTCAGATTTGACTACATATCAGCAAACAGGAAGCAGAGAATCCAAATCTAAAGAACAGAATTCAAAATCGAGACTGAGGAACAGCTGGACAGCATTAACAGTCAAATGCATGTTCAGAGACCTTTAACAGGAACAGCTATTGATTGTCTAATACAACATCCCCACTGTCTTCATCAGCTTCCTACTGCAGATGGAGGTCAATGTCACAAGACCAGCAGTAATGAGAAGACTCAGCCATGATGTTTGCTAGCTCAGCAAAAACTAAAAGAGAAGGAGAAAGTAAATGAAACTAAGAAGAGTGAGGAACAAAAAGGAAAAGAAAGTGTGAAAGTTAAACAAGGAAAGAGGAACAAACACTTATAAGAGCATGAATTTTTGACGATTAAGAAGTCCTTGAAATAATCTGTGTGAACCTAACAATTGTAGCAACACCAAAAAAAGGATCTTGAACAGACCGCAGGTTCAATATGACAGAAACTATAAAGTGTAGCCTTTTCTCTGCAGAAACTAATTAAGCTCACCATTTGAGCTATGAAAAAATCATTTGAACTACAAAGCCTTAAGAACCTACAAAACTGATTATTGACAACTCCAAATAATCACAGAGTTGTTCCAAGTAAACAGTTGGACAGTTGAATGAAGAAACAAATGGACATTACCTGTAACTGATATAACAAGTACCACTGCAACTCCAATTGCAGTTCCATCGTACCAACCATTTTTGGCACCCTGCACGCAGCCATTACCAGTAGAGATATGCAACCATATAACTTGGTCTAAACAACCTGGGCTACATGAAATCATTGCAACAACATTTGTAAACCAACAAAACTCAGTGCCGCCGTACATCATAAGATAGAGTCTAAGTTAGAAGAGAAATAGGAATCAGTTTGATGAGTGTTGAGAAATCTCCAGAATCATGATAGAAGGTAACCAGAAGCAGATGAAACTATTTCACTTAAGTCAAAGAAAAACTCTGAATGAAGAATAAGGAACAGGGCAGAAGAAAAATACCGAAAGAAGGGACTAATTTGGTATGAACTATGAAAAACTAGCCATATGAGCAACATTGACAGTCTCTCACTTGTTCAGTGACCATCGACAGTGATATGTAAGATAGCAACTTTTCTATCACATCCATACTTCTTCATCAGCTCCCTACAGTGGGTACTAGCCAATGTAACCATTAGCCTGTGTACTGAGTTTCAGTCACAAGTCCAGTGGCAACAAGAAGATTCAGCCATGATACTGGCTAACATGCTACACAAAAGAAGGAAAACAAAGAAGGGAAGAACAAAAAACAAAAGAGGAGGAACAAAAAGAAGAAAGAACAGAATCTAGAAGACCAAAGGGAGAAGATTAAAAAAGGCAAAGTGGACTATCAAATGCCCCCCACGTACAAGACTCTGTATAAAATCCAATAACTCCAAATGATGAAATTACAACAAGAATTTTCTCTTAATTGAGCAAATACCTGGACATCTTTTAGAGAATATTCAGAGGGTAGCCATTATTCTTCAAGAACAATGAGACTGAACATGTGAGAAATGAAGAAAAGTTTAGAACTACAATGCCTCAAGAACCTACAGAACTGACTACTGCTACCCAACTTAGCAGTAATAGAGATATTGGGATGAACGTGAGGTATATATGGATCATGTCAATTCCTGCATGCTCTGGTGTGTACACATACCAAAGAAAACCTCAAAAAAGACCCCTAGGAAAAGAATATGTCAAATGGCAAGTTTGGAGTGGACTTACTTCAGTTGGTATTGAGACAGCCAAAGAGACAACTGCAGCTACCATAAGAATGATGAGAGTGGTGTCATGACAGGCCTCCCAAAGAAATGTCTGCAGCCCAAGCACATCCATGTGAGAGAAGAAACAGATTCTGTTTGATGAAAAGCAAAGATGCCATGTGCTACATTCTGCAAGCAGTCAGTACCAGACATCCGTACAGACAGTAGTACTCTCAAGTCACCAAAGTTAAGTCTAAACACTCATTGTAAGACAATCCAGGATCCTAGCAACATGCTGATGGTTCATGAACCCTGCATTCCACCACCACTCTTCTAAGTAAGCACTTCAATTTCCAAATACTGCAACAATTTGAGTCCTGGCTTATCTCCTTCTCAGTGAACTTGACTAGATTTCCTATACCAAAAACTAAAGCTCTAACATTCCATATCAACTGCATGATCCATCCAGACTTTTGCCATATGAGGATGCAAACTTAACATTGTGACATGGAACTACTCTGCTCCTGAGAACCAAGGGGAATTAGAGCTTTCTATAATTTGAGCAATTCTCAGATGCCATTTGACATTACAGACACAGGGATTCCACAACCATACCAAGAAACCTTTTGGACGCTTTTTTGGATAAGTGTTGTCCCCATAAGCATCCTTTCTCTTCTGTAACTCCTCAGGTGAGTCTTTGATTCCGTCTTCCAGGCTAGTGTTAAGGTTCCTTGCGACACCTTCAACCTGTCCATAGGACCTGATAGTCCATAAGGTACAAACTCTATATCCTACCATACATAGAATCCATAGAAAACATTCAGAGTACAAAAGCAACCACACTTACAAGATAACAGTTATGTCCATGTCAGTAGCAGAGTGAAAAATACAGTAATGTGTGTCTGCAGGTTCCTCTGTTCAAGAAGTTCAAAATAAAGCCAAACCAGCTCTCGCACTCAAAGACCTAAGTCTTGCACACAACTGCAAAGCTTTAGTATAGCACCTTCAAAAGAACAGGCTACAGAGAAGGTCTCTTACCCCACCAAGCCTAGATAAATGTTCATATTCACGTGCTTGAAGAAGATGCACAAGGGTGTTAGGGCCCACTCCAAATCCCTCTGGCGGTGGATCTGTGTCACCATAGCATTCAGCATCAGCAAAGTAGCACTTGCCAAATCTTGACCAACAGATTGAGAGTGAACTTCCTAAGAAATAGAGGAGGCTTGTCTGGCAATTTACTCAGAAGAAATGTTGCAGTATCAGATCAGGAGTTGGACTGGAGTTCATTTTCAAAACCACCACAAAGCAACAACCAATAAAACACTTAACTTCTCCACATCACTGAAAAGCTATACCTTGTTTCCGAGAAGCAGCATTTTTGAATTTTTCAATTGCCTGTGGTGAGAAGATACCACAATGTTCATGTTAGAAAGCAATGTATGTGCTGGAGCTCCATGCATGTGTATGTCCGACTGAGATGGAACTACCTCCTCAACACATTTATTCAAAACTTCAATAAGTAAAAAGAACTCCCTCTTGCAAAATGGGAAACATGTGCAGGACATCCAAACCAAAGACATTTGCAGGTTGGACAGTGTCATGCCAAAGCCAGCTGGTATTTTTTCAGGACTTACAAGAATGACGTGTGTACTAGCTCTCAAACGAGCAGCTGGGCTTTGATTTTTTCTTCTCTCTTCAAGCCTTTTGAGATTGCTGGTGTACCGGAATCGCCGTGTTGCATTCACAGTCAATGTGGCTTGCTGCACATAACAGTACCTCAGTCCACAAAATTCCTAATCAGTGACTGGCAACCCATCAGTGACCACTTTGATGGCAATGGCAATCAGTGACTACAACCCATCAACATCCTCAAGATGTTCTGCCATTGTCACAGTTTCAAAATGTCAATGTCATGTCATTGGCCTCATGAATCAATGCATCAATTTTGCCAAAATGCACATCCTGCTCCAATACGCTCAGTACATTATCCCACACAATGGCCTCCTCCACCCAAAGAGTAGCAGCACAGATGCATGGGCATTCCAATTATCCACTCTTGAGTCTAGCTGAGATATATATATGACACAATCTCTGAAGTTTCCAGTTCTTGCTTTATCCAGGGATAGTCAGTCTATCAAAACAGACCCATCTGTTTTGATAGCCCAATCAGCATAGTCTCATAAAGTGCCATAGCATAAGAGATAAATAAGATGTACAGTTTTGTCCTAGTCCTGTTGTTTCCTTCCAGCAACTTATCTTACTGCCCTGCAATGCTTTCAGAGAGTAGATCTTCAGCTTGCCACACATTTTCCTAAGGCCTTGTTCTCCTTTCTGTTTATCCCTACCTCCAGAACTTGCTACCAGCCCCCTTTGATTCCATTTTTTTTTTGCCTGTCTTCGTGGTTACAGCTTTTCCACAATGGAGGTCCCTCCTTTCTAGCCATATCTACTAGACCTTGGAGACCTGCGTTTGCTCCACACAGAGGGCTTTTCCATTGTCTTCGCTCTGCACAGTTTGCTAGATGTCTCAAAGAGCTAGCCGTTCAGCATCATCTGCTTCCATCGAGCAAATCCGTTTACGAGACAGTCATTGTTGGGCAAATCCTTCTTCTTCTTGTTGTTCTTCTTCTTTTTCTTCCTCGTCATGCTTGAGGCCGTCAGTCAAAAGGAGACATAACATCCCAGGAGGCGGCTCTAATCTCTAGTACCATTTCCAGAGAAGACGGATAGGCAGCGAAGGATCGAAAAAGCACGAACTCTCGTCCACATCTACAGTCCTACAACAAATGTGCGTAGAAAATAGAAACCCTTGCTGTGGAGGATCGATGCTCATTGCATCACGGCGATCACACATTCCTTCGTCAAACTACTCCACACGACCTTCATTGCAAACAACAACAACACAAGAAGCCACAACAGCAGCAGCAGCCAAGAAGGAACGGACTCGGGAGCTACCACAAGATACTTACCACACGCAAAAAAGACACAAACCAAAAGAACAAAAGAACAGACAAGCACACACCGAAAGAACAACAACACAGACAGACAGAGACAGAGAGACAGCAACAAGCTTACCCTCCACTTCTTCAGACGCTCAAGGCTGTCGTGCTTGGGATCAATTATCCAAGTATTGTCCGCGGAATTGTTGTCGTCTTCTGCGTGGCGCTGATCCAGAACTCGCTGGCTGTCGTCATCGCTGTCGGCGGAGGTAGGGACTCCGTTCGCAAGCGAATCCTGCCCCATTTCGTAGGGTCGTGTTCAAAAGCAAAAAAACAAGCTCTTCTCGCTACTACGGCAACGTCTATTGCACGCAACGCGTATAAACCACCGACAGAAGCATTCAGGAAAACTGCAAGTGCAAAGGTGAGAAGAGGTGCTCGCACTAGTCCGCAGCTCCAAGGAAGGAGCTGCTGATCTTATGTCCCGAGCAAGATCGCCGGACTGGGCAACCCGAAAGTTTCTTGCCAGTGACCGCTCGGGCGGTGACCAAAAAAAGGGTTTGCTTCCTTGTGCATCACTCTGCCTCCCTCGTTTTAGCAAATCCGGGTTTCGTTCGTCTTCTTCGTTGTTTTCTTGCTTTCTCTGCCAAACTGTGTCGTTTGCACAAGAATGGCAGTTTGCGTAGTGGTGGGTCATATGTGAAGCAAAGGGTTTTTTTGTAAGGACGAGAAATATAGTCCGGTTCGTCCTTGGAGAATATACACTTGTGTGGAAACGGAAACTCTAGTGCGTTTTAGTTCCAAACATCGATTGTCAATACTTGCTTCATCACAAGCCAGTAGCATTGTGCGCTCTTGTGTACCCTTTTTTGTCCTCGTTGACAGGAATCAGCTTTCGAGCTGTTGTCTCGAGCTGTTTTGTCTTGAGTATGTCAGGATTCTAGAAGCGTACTTTGAGTTCCAACTTTTGTGTGCACTAACTTGAGTAGTAGTGCACACAAGCAAGTATGGGCTTATCATGTTAGCAACCCTCTTCAGTTCTGCATCATGTGCTGGAGGAGCTTCTACAACCCTCCATGGTTACAAACCCATCAATCCATTTCAAGTTCTTTTTTAAAAAACAATACTAGTAGTGGACAATGTTATTGAGAAAGACAGAACCCCAAAGCATGAAACCTCTGTAGAAGAAAGACCAACGTTACGGACAAGTGCAAAAGCAATCTTCCATCTCATATTATGGCTCCAAAAAAAAGTTTGAAGATGATTAAAGCATTCTCCAATTTGCCAAATGCTTAATAAGATTATGTTACGTTTCAACAACCACCAGAGATTCTCAGCGGAAGACAGACAGATCTAGAGAGGGGGGAGGCCTCTGTAGCAGAAAAAGTTTAAGCGACGGCGGCAGCACTCAGAGCTACGCGCCCTTCGTCGTCCGCCAAACTTTTTCAGGCTCCCCTGCCCGAAAAAAAGTGCTGACCGACGAGATTCTCAGTTCTCGTCTAAGGGAAACTTCTTGGAAGTTTTCTTTGAGTAATTTCCAGTATATTGTCCTTCACCCCATAGGTATGGGCGTTTTTATGGTATTCGTTTGTACAATAAATTTTGAATGTTTTTTTGGGTCGAGCACTTGGGTTGTGGTTGCTCGGACATACTCCCATGCTTGGGTTACTTGCAAGGTAAAAACCGAGCTCACTACAGGCGCACTCTCTTAGCTTCCTACGAAGCTCAAACGGAGCTCTCAATTGGTCGGATGCACATGCGTAATGCTTAGGTTCCTCATGGAGCTCAACTCATGAAATGAAATCCTTTGAGCCTACGTTACTTATGCGGCTCACTCACATTTGGCTAACCCATGAAGGTGAGAGATAATTAATGTCCCAAAGGAAATAAATAAATAAATAAATAAATACAATTGTGTGATCACCGCTTTTTTCTTGTCACTTTGTGTTAGTGTTTGGTATTATTGTCCGTAGTGTAAATCAACAAAAAAATAATAGTGTTTTATGGCTTTAATGGATGGTCGGTCATCATCTAGACTGCCAGTTGTTACGTTATGCATTTCGCCGAAAATCCTAATATTAGGTAGATGACAAAGAGTAAGCACAAAGTTAGGTTTAACAAAACCCTAATATTAGGTAGCCGACCGAATCTACGGTAGTAGTAGTAGTACCAACGTGGTAGGCTCAACACTAAATTAAATTGTTTATAAAAATGTTGAAATTTTCAAAACATAAAAATTTGACTTAAAATGATCACTAAAGGTGTGTTCACATTTGATATTTAAGGACTCTAGTCTTGAGTTCCCTAACACCATACTTAGTCATTTAGGACTTAAAACTTACTTATCATGAAGATTTTGTATTAAGGTAACAATTCACTTAACATTATCTATCGGCCATTTAACATTTGAGTGCCACTTAGGATGCCACCTAGATTTTAATTTTAACATTGACTTAACATCAAGTGTGAATGCACACCATTACAAGAGGCCTTTTACTCAAAAATGTAAAAGGTCCCCCAAACTAGCCAACAAACTCATACATGACCTCATAACCCCATAACTTTCATAAGTGCAAACAAAGTGGACCACCACCCACCCCATGATCAATAACAACACCCCTTTTTGTTGAATTATTATCCATCACTTTGAGATCATGGTTGGGGGAGGGTTTATTGTCCATCATTTTCCATTTCATGGGTAGTAGTAGTAGGTACATACATCATTTAGTTCCCCAAATGGAACGGACTTCACATAACTTTTACATAGTGGATCTATCATCAAACTCTTACGTACTCTTACGTAACACGTTGAAATTTCGTTGAAATTGAAACATAATAGAAATTCAAACTTACTAGGCTTACTTATATCAAAGTTTTCAATTCAATTTTTTTAAGGATTAAAATAATGGTACCGTTGTTTTATTGGGAGAAAACTCTCAAATATTGAAAAGGGGGTGTCTCATGGCTACTTATTGGGCGAAACTTGGACATAAAAAAAGGATTAAGAGCCCCATCGACAACAACAAACCGACCACATCTAATAATTTTTTTTTATTGAAACAAACGACAAACGAAAGGGTTGTTATTCCCACCTTCCCCGGCCTTTCCAAACCCCTTTTTAAAACAATAAATAAATTGAAGTCAAGGATTGGCCACAGGGGAAGGCTATGACAATTTCTTTTAATAATTTTTTTTTTTTTTTAATTTTGAAATAGATCTATCAGATGTGCACATCGCAGGTAGGTAGGTAGGTACCTACAATTGAGCCTACTTTCCGTCGGGTGGTACAGAGTCCGTTGGTCAGGTGGTCGGTCTGTTGGTCAGTTGGTGGGCCCGTTGGTGGGTCCGTTGGTTGTTGGTGAGAAAAGAAGTTTCGCCGTGCCTTCGTGGTACTTAACGTACTGTCAAGCTTAAAAGCCGTGCTCGGCGTCGTACAGTAACGTACACGCAACAGTTACTTTTTTACTTTGTTACTATTCCCCATTTGGACAGGGTAGGTGAACTTTGGGGTTTGTTTTTTTTAACCACTAAACACGGGCAGGGACAGTGCTGCCCCCCCCCCCCTTTTTTTTTTTGGCTCAAACATTTCAAGGGACTCTACTAGCAGCCAAAAACCTTTTGTAGTCAGATGGGGTTTTTCTTTTTTCTTTTTTCTTTTTTTTCCTTTTGGCCTTTCCTTCTGATTTAGAAATTACGCAAGTCAAAAAGATTTCTTTCCCTTTGAAGTGATCAATGTTTTTCTTCACACTTTACACCCCAAAAATAAAGGATTAACTTAACCCTCAATTCACATTTGACCAAACCAGTGTTAAGTGATAGGAGGGGGGACTTGCAATCATATAACCTTGCAATAGTTGGAATTTTGCCAAATTTTTAAAAAATCCAACTCGGTAGAGTTGTAAGGTTTTTAATCTGAAACTTTTGGTAATAATAAAATGTGCGATTTGGCTAAGAAATGAAAAATCCCCATTGTTGATTGAAAGTGCAATAGCTTTCAATTTTTTTATGTCTTTGGAGTATTTGATTTAGCTACCATAGTCAAATGATCCTAAAACTTTCATAGTAGATGGAGGGTTTAGGGCAAGAGAGAACAAGTTAATCTTAAACATAGGGGAGAACATTTCCAAAAGACGCTTGCAAACTCATTTAAAAGACAAACTATTTTTACATAATAAAACCTTTAAATGTAACAAAATGATTTGAATGAAAATTTTCAACTTTTATAAATTTCATGCATCTTCATGTGATGAAAAATTTATATTTACACTAAGGATGGAAAATGCAATTCAAAAAACAAGATTTGGACAAAACTTCCTATTGTGAATAGGCATGAACATGGGTTTTTTTGAAAAAAATTCATCCCTGCTTGTTGGATTTTACAAATGAAATCGTTTTTGTTGGTTAGACTATGAAGAGGATGGCCTCCTTTCCTCCAATCTTGAACAAATTGTTCTTTCCCTATCTTTTTCAACATGCATACCACTTGCAAATGAAGTTTTGAAAGAATCCCTCCTCTCTCCAAAATACACAATCTTGATGCACATTTTATCTACAAACTTTTCCATTATGCGCAACATCTTTCTAAGAATTAAAAAACACCCATCACTAATTGTGATGTTAACCATCAAAAGTTTGTCACCATATTTTTGTTTCCTTTTGCATTTTTCTCTTGCAAAAACCTTAAGACAAAACATGACCTTCAACTAAAAGCAAACCAAGAATAAGAAATGAAAAGACCCTTTAAAAAGTTTGATCAACTTAAGGAACACAATCTTAAGTGCATCTTGGCAAGTGTTGGGCTTTTTAAACTTAGGTGGAGTACTTAGGTCACATGATTTATTCAAGTGGATTGCAAGTTTAAAAACCCAATTGGTTGAGGCCATTTAATGTGTTCCCTAACCATCACATAGTAGTTGATTGTGAACCTTCTTCAACTTGTGTAATTATTATTGAGGGTTTGTTGAAAGATTTAATAATATTGTTAAGCTTTTAACTCATTTGATGTGGATTGACCATGAATATATCTTGGGTGATGCACAAGAATAGGTTTTTAAAAAGTTGAAAGCCATGCTTATTTGTATTCCCTTTTTAAAATGACTCATTCAATGATGGTCATTTCGATTACATATTGACTAGAGTACCTTTAAGGTTGAAAATGTTACTCACCCAACTTGACAATGATAATCAAAAGTTTATAATGGCATATGCCAGTTGGTCCAACAATAAGACAAATGTAAAATATAATACATATGAGAAGGAATACCTCGTTATTGTTCAAATTGTTTCATCATTTCAATGTTATCTATAAACAACCCACCCACCTTGGTTATTGATCACCAATCATTTAACGTTTTAATGGAATTAGATTTATTCATAAGAAAGTTGACTAGATGAACTTTTATATTACATGAATTTGATTCTGATATTGTCCATAAAGCTGGTGGGGTTAATCGGGGTGTCAATGAATTAAATCAAAACCCAAGCATTAATAAGAAGCATACCATAAAAGTTCGTTGGCATGGGGTTGCAAGTTTAAAGGTGGTATTAAAATAACACGCCTCAACTTACTTATGTATCATGTTGGGTTGTCTTAGGGAACTTTAAAATAATATGGGTGATGAGAATTCTTGTGATTTGGAAAATTGAACTAAAAGGTGATGATGCTTTGGACATACATGAAAATGCAACTATCATTGCACACTTGCAAGTAGATGAAGTCTTAGTTAGGTTAACATTCTAAGAACATGACCAAGTTGTGCATAGGGTGAAATTGTTCAAATGGAAAAGAATTTTTTTCTTACATGTGTGGTTGGATGGACAAATGCAAGTTGTGTTTTGCCTAAAACAATGTGAAAACCTTATGTGTCACGTGTCACGAACACCACTTTCACATGATGAATGGAATTCATTCTTATGGATGTTCATCCATGATTCATAGTTAATTATTAATTCATCCTTGGTGAATTTCTAATTCACTTTTAGTTAATTCTTAATACATATTAATTCATTTCAAGTTCACTCTCAATTATCTCTTAATCAAATCATAGATCATTTATAACTAATTATTAATTTATCCTTAGTTAAATCTTAGTTAACTCATAAATCATTTGTAATTAAAAAGCCTTTAAAAAAACTTCCTTAGTTGTTGAACACATGGAAATTCCCATGGAAAATTCTTTGAATTAGGTCCCCAAAAGGATATATATAAAAGGCCCCCCCCCCCCCCCCATTACCTTAAGTTTATTTAACAATAATCTAATGTTCAATTTTGTTTTATACCCTTATTTTATTATTTTTGTGAAACTTACGTTTGTTTACTTCATTGGAATAAAATATATATATATTTTGGTCTTGTACATATTGTATTTTTGGTTTTAACATTTGTGTTAATATTTTGATCCCTTTGTTTCATGTTTCAGATTTAGATTTAAACCTATCCTTTTGTCATTTGTTTTGGTAGTTTTTGTGCTTATGACAATTTGAATATAAATTCATTAAACTTACGCCTATTATTGTCATCAATAGAGTTTGGTTTTAATTGGGAGTTGAATGTGTATTACTTGTTTTTTTCAAACCATGATAAATTCTTCAAGAAGTTATGGAAACCCACTTATGGGAATAAGAATGGAGGTTGTGGATCACCCACCTTTTATAAAAGTCACATTTTATATGTTTTTATAGTCATGTTTATGTTAAAAGAAAAATGGTCACGTCCATGGAAGAACTTTTTATTGCACTTACACACATGCAATCACTTTATGAAATCTATTGTTCATCTTCAAAGTACTCAAGCATCAACATCATTGGGGTATGTTCTTATAACACCACTTTAGACAAAGGAGTCACATATTAGTCTTCCTAACAAGTTTGATGGGACACGTTCACAATTTCAAGGTTTTTTCAACTAAGTACGTGTATTCATTCACTTGCACCCCCATTACTACCTAAGTGGCCTAACCTAAGTTGATTTTGTTGGTACCTTATTTTCAAGCACGACTTTAACATGGTTCACCTTTGTTGGAACATTAATATCCATTGTTGAACAATTTTGAAACATTTGTTGAAAAAATTTGTGCCATTTTTGAAGATTTAAACAAATAGTGGACATCAACAAACAAGTTGCAATATGTTCACCAAGACCTTGCCCAACAATTGTGTATACATTCGAGTTTAAACAATCGGCATGTGATATTTTATGGGATGAAGTTGCACTAATGAGTTAATTCCAAATTGGATTACATAGTGATGTCAAAGATTTATTACTCACATGAATGCCAAATCCTACAACATTGAGTCAAGCCATTGCCTAAGTTGTTCAATGTGTCAATAGGCTTTTTGAACAACATCAAAAAACATTGGGAACCATTGCCATTCCAAAAAAAATTTAGGCCCACCACACCATCCCCATCAACAACATTTCTACAAAAGACGATCCCATGCAAATTAATAAGACATGATTCAAACCGCTCACAAAATTTAAAAAACAACAACAACATGCAAACAAACTATGTTTATATTATAAGGAACTAGGTCAAATCATTAACAATTGTCCAAAGAAGCAAGGGTAACACATAGCCTGGGCCACTTTTGTCAACACCTTTCATTTTGAAAATTTGAGAAACAAAAATGTTTAGTCTAAGTAGGGACCTTGTGAGACTAAACTTTAATGCATCATGCGATCAAAATGGTCCCAACCTCTCTTCAAACCCCACACCTTGTTTCTTGTTATTAATCACAATCAATTGTAACAAGCCCATGACAACAAATACTAAAACATTGTTTAACTTTAATGCATGTACATGTTTCATTGATAAAAAGTGAATGCGACAACTTAAACTACCCTTGGTGAAGAAGATCACGTTAGTGGTAGTGGAGGTTATTGATGGTTAGAGCTTTTCCTCAAGACCTATGATGCATGAAACTAAGGCATTGGAGATTACCATTGGATCACATACAAGCAAAATTGTTTTCAATGTCATTTCATTCTCAACAAACCCTATCATCATTGGTTTATATTGACATGTTCTACATAATCCACAAATGGAACGGCATATGTAGAATTTCCATTTTGAAATGCCCAAGGAATAAGCATACAAATGCAAGGCTTCACCCATAGGCTTATTTGGTGAAATTCAAGATTATCATCAAGGTGCATTAAAAGGTGATGAAAAATCTAATCAATGCATGTAGAACCTAAAGTGTGATAAGAATCATAGGAATGCGCAAAAACTCAAACTTTCAAAGATTTTGTTTGTGGGAACAAAAGCTTTCATGCAAATTATAAAGAAAGGAAATACATTCTTGATATATGTTCTTTCGACACAAAACCCTAAGGTGAAACAACATTAGATTCCTTTGCAATATTAAACATACAAGGATGTCTTTGAAAAAAAATGTTGACTTGTTACCTAAGCATGGACCATATGATTATTTTATTGATCTTGAGGAGGGAACATGACCCCCATTTGGACCCATTTACAACTTGTCTCAAAACGAACTAACGACATTTTTAAAGTACATTGACGAAACCTTGACAAGGGATTTATTTGACATTCCAAGTCTTTAGCTAACGTTTTGATCCTATTTGTTAAGAAAATATGATCCTCTACAAATGTCTATTGATTATCATGGACCAAATCGACTCACCATTAATAATCAATACCTTTTACTTTCAATATTAAGGTTGTTGGATTAATTAATTCATGTTAAAGTCATCACCAAGGTTGATTTATGTGGTGCATATAACCTAATGCATATTCAAAAAGGTGAAGAATGGAAAACAAATTTTCAAACATGTTATGCCCATTTCAAATATGTGGTGATGCCTTTTGGCCTTACCAATGCCCATAGCATCTTTCAAAACTTGATGAACGATGTTTTCCATGAATATTTGGATGATTTCATGGTTTATCACATTGATGACATCTTCATTTTATCTAAAAATGTGGAAGGACATGAACCACATGTTTGAATTGTTTTGGACAAGCTAAGAGAAGTTGGACTTTATGTTAAATTGGAGAAATGTGAATTCCATGAAATCGAAATGAAATTCCTTGAATATATTATTTCTGAAGATGATGTATGCATGGATCCTCATAAGGTCTAAACCATTATGGATTGGGTTACCCCAAATTTTGTTCATGATGTTCAATGTTTTTTTTGATTCACCAACTTTTATCAATGCTTCATTACACATTATTCCATGATAATGGACCCTCTCATTCACCCAATTCAAAAGGATCAAACTTTTGTTTGGGAACCTAAGACAAAGTGTGTTTTTCAATCCTTGAAGGTTTCTTTCACAATTGCACCACTTTTGATTCACGTAGACCCTTATAGATTATTTGTTTGGAAACAAACATTTTTGACTTTGCATTAGGCGCCATACTTTCACAACTTAGAAAATACAATACAACCTTCTTCATCTTGCCAATTTTTGTTTTCAAAAGTTTTACACTATCGAAATAAATTATGAAATTCATGATAAGGAGCTTTTGGTTACTATGGATGTTTTTGATGAATGGCATCATTTTTTCGAAAAAGCTCAACATGAAATCATCATCTATCTGACCATAAAAGTCTCCAATATTTCATGATTGTTCATGTTTTGAATCGATGCCAATTTCATTTGTGTCATGACATGTAATGTCGTGACGTACGGTGTCATAAGGGTGTAAATTCGTAGTAAACTCTACTAAACAAAAAAACTAAAGCCAATCAAAGGTATAAATTAATCAACCAAAAAGATATGTACGTATATATATATATATATACAATGTACAATAGGAGGCTGAGATGAAATTCTCATGTATCCCCCCCCAGATTTGAACCGAGAAGAGCGTGGCATGGTTTGAATAGGAATTAAGGTGCTATAAGAGAACATGATGAATAGTACCAATTGTTGGCGAGAACTTGAGTGAACTTCGGCTTGAGGCAGAAGAGATGGTATCCACCATTACAATTATTGCAAAGTAGCATCTGATTAGCATCATCTATCCTTTGACATACTTGACATGGATAATCAAATGGAGGAATCCAAGTCGACATAATGATGGTAGGATCTAAGTTTGGCAGGTGATAGGGCGCACAATTTTTGGAATAATCCCAAATTGTGTGTCTGTCAGCTCCTTATAACTCCAACACACATGAAAGCATGATCGCCTTAATCCTCAAGATAGTGTGACGGGAAGAAGTGTTTAGAGTATCATTGGGTTGTCGTTGGAAATACACAAAATCACCAACATCAATTTGTTTCACCTTAGGTTTGTAACTGCCACCTTGTGTGTGTGCATATCGTAAGGTGTTTTGATGTTGTGCAATGGACAGGTTTTCCATGGCCATGGGCATAACCTTCTTGGATATAGCAGCCCTTTTTGCAATGACCTTAGCCCAAATGGCTAGGGAGTCTAAGTCCACAACCTGGTCCATTTGAGCAACAATGGAAAAGGGTGGAATGGGATGTCTCCCAAAAAGTAAAAAGTAAAGAGAAGAATGAGATAAAGAAGCGTGTTTGGACATCCTATAACCCATGCAATGTAAGGGAGGGCCAAGTCACAATCCTCTCTGTTCTTAGTGAGGCAAATCTTCCGAAGTCCCTTATTGCACGTTTGAACCATCCTTTCTGCAATGTCATCAGCTTGGGGATGATCTTTTGAAGTCCGAAAATGGTCAATGAGAGCATGGTCAAGTAAGTCTTGGAATTCTCCCCTGAATTCTGATCCTTGATTAGTAAGGCACTCAGCACAAGCCCCAAACCTACTTAGAACATGTTATAAGAAAGCCTGGTTGGTGTTGTGTGATGACTTGTCCGGTAGCGCAACAAGCTCAACCCACTTTGAAAAATGCTCAATCATAATCATGATGTAAACATTACCCTTGGAGGTTTGTGGTAACTCTCTAGCTAAATCACATGACCCACGTTAGAACATGCCTTGAATAAAGAATGCAAAAAACGTGAGTTGTCGAGAGGAGAAAAGTTCTCACTCTATCACATTGTTCACACCTAGCAATGATGTCTCGGACTTGAGCATACATACCTCTCCAACGGTAATGAAGAGCAAGAAGGCTATAAGTATGTTTAACTCCAAAATGTCCAAGCTCTGAGTGTACCTTTTGAATAAGACTAGGCCATTCATGTGGTGGTGGAACCACTATGTCGCCTTGTGGTAAGCATCGGACGAGGTGATTGTCCTTCCATGAGTAGCATTTGGACCATTGTTGCATGCGATCTCGCTGATTTGATGTAACTTGGGGAGGGTATTCCCCATGTTGAAGAAACTTCACAGTGTCCAAGTCCTCCCATATATCCACAATGGGATGTTTAACCAAGTTACATTGCAGTAGTGCAAAATAACTAGATGCATTAGATACATGTATTGGTGGAATCTAGTCAAAATCTTGCTTGGCTTCTGAAAAATCTTCAGAGGTAATGAAGGGTCTCCATGACATGGTATTCGCATTCTGATGTGTAATACTAGGTCGATGAATAACCTTGAATTCATATTCTTGAAGTATAAACGCCCAACGAGCTAACTTACTAATAAGCTTATCATTGGTCATCAACCATTTGATAGGCTGGTGGTTGATATATAAAGTGAAATTGGTGCCATAAAGATAGGGCCTGAAATGTATGACGACCCATATAACAACAAGGCACTCCCCTTCGTATGAAGAGTAGTTGCTTTCAGCCTTGTTGTTGCTTCGGGATGCATAGGCGATAACATATTCCTTGCCTTCCTCATCAAGTTGGCCAAGAATAGCTCCAATACCAAGAGCACTCCAATCAGTGTGTAGAATGAAAACCTTGTTGAAATCAGGTCTTCTCAGAATGGGGAACTCTAAAAGCTTTTCCTTGAGTGTGTTGAAAGCTTCCTGAGCCTCATCATTCCATGTCCAAGCAACATCCTTCTTTAGCAATGCATAGAGAGGATGAGCAATAGTACTAAAGTCTTGGACATAAATTCTGTAATAATTACATAATCCGATGAAGCTCCTCAACGTGTGAACATCAATAGGATTGGGCATCTCCAAAATGGCTATTACTTTGGCCCAATGAGCCATAATACCAATTGGCAAAATTCTATGTCCAAGGTAGATTACTGAGGTGACAGCAAATTCACACTTTTTAGGATGGATCTTCATATTGACTTCGTGGAGCCTCTTGAATAACTCCTCAAGATGAGCCAAATGCTGCAGGAATCCCTTGCTATGCACTAGGACGTCATCTATGTAGCACTTCAGGAAATCTACCCCTTTGAGAACTTGGTCCATGACTCACTGAAAGAAGACAAGTACATTCTTCAATCCAAAAGGCATCACAAGCCATTCCCATAATTTGTTGCTTCCATGGAATGTCGTTTTCTTGTGATCCTTCGTAACGAACACAATTTGGTTGAAACCTTGCCTCAAATCCACAATTGTGAAAATGTTTGAATCTCCAATGCTAACAAATAATTCTTTAGGGATGGGCATGGGGTACCTATCTTGAGGTGTAACTAGGTTCAAACGCCTATAATCCCCGCACATCCTTTTCTCAGTCCATAATCCAGCTGAATCTTTCTTTGTTGGCATTACTATAGTGGCTACAAAATCAGAACTTGATGGCTGAATGAGACCAACATCATGGAGCTCTTTGCATCTTTCCCATTCATGTTTGCTCAACCTATGCCTCCTTTGATAGACGGGTGTCTCATCCATAAGGTCTATAAAGAATTACATGGTCTTACACCTACCTAAATCTTTCATTGAAAATGCAAACACATTCTCATATTTAATTAGCAAATCTGTGACCCGGTCTCTCTCCTCCTTGGTGAGCTAGTTCCCCATAATGAAAGGGTAGTTGGAAACACATGGAATGGAGTTGGAAAGTGTGTTTGAAGAACCTAGTGTATTGGGCTTTCCACTATCCAACTACATAGATTCGTAGAAGGTTATAATTGTTTCTCCAGAAGCTGATGTACCTCCAGGTGTATTACACATAACTTGAATCAAATTACATGGTACTTCCTCCCCCCCAACACTAAAAGTGAAGTGTAGAGTGTTGAAAATAAGAAAGTGTACTTGGTCGAAATGCCATGTGGTTGCATCACCAGAACTACAAGCTGATTGAATCACTGTTGGTGTTGTGTACATTTGAAAGAGTACACAAGTTACCAATAACCATGTAAGGGAGTTCAAGTCCATGCCTTTCCTTAGTAGAGCGTTATGCTCTAATCTAGTCACCTTAGTGTGACTAGTAGTGCTAGTTTGGAACCCCATAGCCCTTTTTCTTTCTTCTAGGCTTGGTTCATCCAAGTGGCTAAAAAATGACGATACACCAAGCCTGGTCCATCTCCTTGAAAGGCATGTGTTCCTGGGAAGGAGACAAAGGTGGGCCAAGCACCTTTTGGTTTTCCTATTGTGTTCGTAGGAAACCAAGGAGGTTTCTCTTGCCTTGTAACTGGTTGGCAAGAACTTTGATCATCCAATATGTGAAAAATTTGCAGGTTGGGGTCTCTGATACTGTATTTTAAAGCTAATTGCAAAACTAAGAGTGGTGCTAAGTTGGTCCACTAGTTGTGCAACTAGTGCGCATAGGAACCGCATTGTGCCACATAGGAACCGCATTGTGCCGCATCAGGTAGGAGTGGTTCTCCAAGGTAATGCTTGACTAGTGTGTAGTGCTCCTGGACTTTCTCCCTCTAATCAAGCTGAGAAGGGTGTTCTCCATTACATAACCAAGTGTAGGAGAAATGGATTGAATCTAGGTGATCAATCGTATCATGTCCGTGAAAAGACCTGATCTTGTGTCACTCAAGCCTTCTCCAAATCCAGCCACTAAAAATCCTTGACACTCCCAACTTGAAATGATGAGGTCGAGGGGGCCAAGTAATTCCATATGTTTTTTCTAAATTAGTTGTATGTCAAAGGGCAAAAATGTGAAACTAGCCTTCCATGCGGTGGTTGCAAACTGTTGTGGAAATCTTGTTGTGAACTCCCTCATTTTCGATGCCGCCACTTGCCTTGCAATAAAATCAATGTCTACGTAGAAATACCTCCGAACCACCATCCTTGACTATAGTAAGGCTTTGAGACCTGTACTAATACCACAAAAGAGCTCTAGTAATGTAATCCCTTCGTTAGGTGGTGTCCAGGTGATTAGCTAACGAAGTAATGGTTTAATCGGTTCGCCATGGCTTTCCATGCTTTCAAAACTAGACAAAGCTTTGACGAAGGGCTTGTGGGCTACTTTGAACCTTTGTAAAACCTCTAGTCCATGTTGAATGTCAGTAGGAACCACCCTCAAGCTTTCAGTAGCTTGAGCATAAGCTATCTCCTCCTCATCTCCCTCTATCCACTTGTGGCTAACTTGTTGGATGTGGTAAATGGTGTCACTAGTAGAAATCAGCCAAAATGTAACCACTCAATTTACAACTACATGCGACTTGTAGTCGTTTGCAACTAGATTTGGGAATATTTGCAACTACAAAACCAAATTTCAACTATTTTGGTCATTCTCACAACTATGATGCAACTATTAAAATTTTCATCCTATT
>Ga0116227_10001343_pt1 | contig 54428 bp, 49 predicted proteins | sample S1TSphgellanicum_FD_89693 | JGI IMG/M metagenome (GOLD analysis project Ga0116227, IMG submission 89693) | Host-associated microbial communities from peat moss isolated from Minnesota, USA - S1T2_Fb - Sphagnum magellanicum MG | ecosystem: Host-associated > Plants > Peat moss > Unclassified... | reverse complement strand
TTAGATCGATTACATAGACACACTGGTTCCTATTTCTTTTTTTTTTTTTTTTATTTTTTTTGCACTTTTTTTTTTTTTTCTTTTTTTTGTATTAATATTAAAAGTTTTTAAAAAAAATTTTTTATTTTTTTTTTTTTTTTTTTAAATGCCTTTAGTCTTGGTGCGGATATAGAAAGTACATTTACTCAAATATGAAAACATAAAACCATTAAATTCCAACTTAATTTTTTTTTAAAATGTTTTTGTGGACACCTTTTAATCAATTTTTTTTTAAATGTTCAAATAAGCATTGAAAATAAAATATTTATCACAATATTTTATCAAAGTTGTCAAGTTTACATTATTTTTATGAATGTTATGTTTATGAAATTAGTTAGACTTAATAAACTCATTCTAAACGTCAAATTCATTAATATTTAATATAAAATGATATTTAACAAATTTTTAATATCACCTTCACACATGACTTGGGGTGGACATTTTATTTTGTCCTTTTTAACCACCCTTTCTTTGAAATGAGTAAACATTTTTTTCTCCCTTCTAATTAATTTTCTTTCATATCAATAAAATATATTTCTCTTTTCAATTTTGATCTCTTTTAGAATTAGTGAAGACTTGACCCATCATACCAAAATTTCTTGAGTCTTTAAATCATCATAATTGTTACTAGGCCAAGTTCTTGAAAGGTTCAAAAATGAAATATCAACTTAGAAAACATTCCCAAATTTGAATACACTAATCCAAATTTAAATCAATGCAATTTTTTGATTTGAAAATGATCTAAGCTTAGCTAACAATAAAAACACACCCAAACAACATGAAGGATGGGGAAAAATAAGGAAAAAAAAAAAAAGACAAAAATACCGACAAAGAATAACAAAATGACAATAAACAATAATAGGGGGTATTGAAAAAAAGGCTCTAAAAACACAAGGGGTGCTAGGTTGGACATGAAATTTGTCTTTTTTTCGAACAATAGAGGAATCAAAACTTTGAAGGTTGAGGACCCTTCTACCGAAAAAAAACATAGGGGAAATTACAAGCATTAAAATCAAAAATATTATGTTTTAAACAAAGGATCATAATTAAGAAAGATGATAAGACAAATATTGGAAGATGTTGGAAAGGCCCAAAAAAATTGCTTCTAAAGCAATGAGGGTCACCAAAAAGAAGATCATGAATGCTAGAAATATCAATGTTTGAGTATGTGAAAATTAAATCTCATATTCTGAAAATGAAAATGATTTCATGGATAATCTACATATCATGGATTACGAATGTCTGGTAACTAATTTTTTAATAAATTTTTATAAATATATTAATATTTTGACCTTATGTCAATTGAGCATGAATGTGAAGTCGTGTGGAGCCCAAGTTATTATGGATACTTTTTCTTTGCTATCTACCCACTCTTGTATAAAGCAGGTACTCCCTGATGTGGTAATATTTCTTGTGGTGAATTTTTCGTCATTTTGCTAAAAACATTTTCATGAAAGAAAATTCTGTCACAAATTTCCTTTTCAAAAAAATTCTTCAAAAAAGCCAAAAAAAGATTGTTAAAATTGCCAAATTTGCCTACAATATAAAAGGGTGCTTAAGATTTTTATACTTTCATATTTTGGATGTTCAAAATATGAGTTTTTTCAAAGGTTTCATTTGTAGAGTTTAGGGCATCTATAGTACTCCCTGATTGGATTCGGCAACAAATTATCGAATAATTAATTAAATTTTAAATCTTAACTTTGGCACTTTGGTTTTTCAATACTGAAATTTTCAACAGATAATGATTATAAAAAAATAATAAACACAGTCTCTTCAAGGTTATTATGGTCTATATTTTAAGGTCTGCTATTCAAACCTGACAGTTGAAATCTTGCTGATTCCTAATTTTTATTTAAATTTTGACATATGTAATAAATAATTTTTCAAAAATTTGGCAAAATAAAAAATAATTTAATAGCAACCATTTACATTCCAATAGGGTATTATTAGAGGGGGAGGAAGAAAAAAAAAAAGCTGGAGAAAAGAATCTTGTTGGAAATTGAACCTGACACAATCAAGCTCTGTAAAAGAAAACTCCATTTGCTTGGCTAGTAAGTAAAGACAGCCCTACAAGCCAACATCAATGTTGGAAGTGTTTGTTTTTTTGCTGGAAGACACAAGAAACTTCCAGAACAGACAGATGAGTTCTGTTTCCCTAATTACTACTGCCCATGCTGATGATGCTCTGACATTCAATACTCAAAACCCCAAACCCCGCCCCCCAAATTCATTTGCTGTGAATTTGCATTGACTTCAACATTGAACTAGTTGGAGTGAACCAACAGCCACCAAAGCACAGCCATGAGGGATGATGGATGGATGGATGGATGGACTGGAAACGCTTTTCCATTTACTTCCCTAGTTAGTTAGTTAGTTAACCATGGTGGTTAGCTCAATTCCTAATTTTTTTGTGCTATCTACCAACAACAACCCACTAGGCTAACAACAAGTTTCAACCTTTTTAAACTCTTTGAACTCACACATGTAGAATGAAAATCAGTAACTGGTTTTTTTGGGGAGCGCACTTTTGGATTTAGTTCCCTAGTTAAACCACAGTGGTTAGCTCAGACTCTATTTTTACTAACCTACCCAACAACCCATTAACACAAGTTCCTATGTGTTAACTTTTTAGACTCCTTTTTTCTATAAAAAAATTTAAAAATTCCAAAACTGGTTTTTGGGAATGCCACAAAATGCACACTTCACATTCCCATTCACTTCACTTCACTAGCACCCTCTTGCCAGTTCCTTAGTCCAAATTACTCCCAACACAAGATGATAAAGATCGATCATATATACTTTACCTTGTAATCACCAATTTTCTTACATACCCACATGAGCTAACTCTTACAGCATAGGTGGTGACACCGAGCGAAAGCCTTTTCTTTCATCAACTCACTTGGGGTTTCATCCATATCTGGGTCATAACAAGCTTCCAATGGATGATGGTGTGTGGTGGCTGTTGAATTAGGTTACTGGGGTCTACTCTGCACAAGGATGCAAGGACATCTTAGTGAGATCAGGCTTACCATCATTTCCAGTTGACAATTTTACATCCATAACAGCTTTTGATTGAATTGACTGGGTTCCTTAGATTTGTAATGGGTTAATTTTGTGATAACCAAAGAGATAAAATAGTGTTATCCATAAGGTACCCCAAACTGGGGTACTGAGTTTGGGGTGCTGGACCCCAGTTCTGTCAAAACTGGTGATGAAAAATTAAAAAAAGTCAGGATGCAAATGGTACACTAAAAGACAGAAAGAAAGATGGGACCAAATTTCTTTGTCTTACCTCCTATTGATCCTCATTTAAACAGGGACTACAGAACTAGAGCCCAAAGACAGGGTGACTTGAAGGATAACTCTAGTAGGTGCAGAAAATATATACATGCTAGTTTCAAACTACAATACTAAAGAGCATCTCCAGTCACAGCAGTAAACTTGCCTTTACACTACATTGCATGTGAAGTGTAGGAATCAAATAGTGTGAAATTTAGTGCATGCTTATACACATGCTTAGGAGATGATACAGTGCCCTGCAAAAGGGGGCCAGCAGAAGGAAATGACTATTTTTGATTGGCAGGCCATAATGAATGATCCAGGTGATGACCAGTGTTGGTCTGATATGAAGGTTTTTTTTATATCAGTCTGGTGCTGGTATGTGAAAGAAAAACCATGTATATAAAAAAGGCAAGGATGGGAACCCATTCACAAGAAGTACAAGGCAAATAAAAGCCCCATAACACATGTCACAAAAGAACATCATAATCAGGACCCCACTAATACAATAATGAAATAGAAGATTGTGAACTAAAAAGGCATTTGTCCGCCACAAGTTGGCTAGCAACAAAGATGCATTGGTCGCAATCTGTGGAAGAGATGAGGAATGATTCCCAAGCATGGCAACACATTGAAAAATCGCAATGACTTGCGCACGCTAGAAGGCTATGGACACACACTACTAATAATAAAAAAATAAGTGTTGTTGAAACTAAAGAGGACCACTAATGACGGGTTATAATGGCCTAAGCACAAGAAGTCAAAAAGGAGTTGAAACAAGAATGAAAACAATCATAATTTTCTATGGCAAGGGGAAACACGTCATTTTTTGATGTGTGTTCCATGTATGATTGTGTTTTCTCATGAACAGCAACTATCATTACATGTGCTATTGTGAATGATGTATGTTGTACCATATTTGGGTGAATCAAATTAACTATGACAACGTTCGCTAAAGTTCAAAACCAATCTGTAATGATAAGAATATTGACTTGCCCTTGAATGTGTCAAGGGAAAAGGTGGGAAACCTCGTTTTGTACGTGTGTTGCACTTTCCTAATATAATCACTTTTGCACATGCACAAAAACAAATGGATACCCAAATCATCAATCGTATGTCCACACTAACAATATGAAAGATGTGCAATTGTAAGATGTGACAATTCAAAGCAAGTTTTAATGATGTAAGAAGTGAACCAAAGGCAAACATAATGGAATTGTGGTAAGATGGGTTAATAACCAAACATCTACAATTGGACCTACACAAGATCAAAAGACATGTTCACATGGCATCTAAAGGAACATCTATTAAAATTGTGGCAAACTCTTGCTCGAGTAGGTAATCCATCAAAAATACCTATAAATGAAGATACACTTATACCACAAGACTCTCAAAGGGGGGGCTTGAGAATGAACAACCAAAGATAGTAAAGTTCAAGTATTTCATAATGCCAATTGGAAGGGAAAAATGTCGATCTTGATATGTGCCACCATATTGGAAAAAAATAAGGTAATCATCCCACTAGAAAAAAAATGAAAAATGTAAGAGTGATCAAACCCCAAATCCTAAAAAGGTGGGGACAACAAGTCGAACTATTGATAAAAGGCCAAACCCCCTTTCAAAAATAAATAAATTGACTTAATAACAAGTCAAATGACCCACCATAATGCTAAAAGATCCCACATCCAATAACTTCTTTAGTATAGCCATGATACGCAAATCAAACTCGACATAATGCTACAAGATACCTAAAAATGGAAATATGATATGTAGTAAATAACCTAGGTGTTCAACATAACGAAATGAAAGCATCACAAAGGCTACATGTGGATTTGCAAGCATAGGGAGGTTAGTTATGGTGCCAAGGTCTTCCTAAAGTGCCTCTACAACAAGGACTCCACAAATGGCATAAAACCCACATGTGCACCTAGTTTATGAAAACTTGTGTTGAATGTAAAAAAGTTTGGAGGATGTGATATCGATAAGTCTAATCCCTATGGAAAACAAATTACACACTTTGATAGCTAAATGGAAAATCTTAATGTTGCAAACTCCATTTGCAATCATAAAATTGCAAGTACAACATTTGAAATGGAAAAAACAAAATGTGCATCATTGACAAGTGAGGGAAAAACACAAGTAGGGTGGATTATCGCAATAGGGCATAAATGTGAAGATGTGGTAAGGTGAATAATGCCCCACCCAAAGGATCCCTTTGTTGCATACTAAACTTAACAAAGTGATTGTGAAATCTTGTGTTGAAAAACATGCCAGAAATATAATGAGGATGGGCACTCATAAAATTGTTGGACAAATGGGAAAAGTTAATCCAAAGCACCAATAAAAGATGGCAACTCCTAAACAATGATTGTTCGTGTTACAAAATTGAGGGCATTATAAATGTCCACATGTAATATCACCCAATTTATATACAAATCCAACTTAATGTGAACCCCACGGACCATCATCTCACACCCACCCCATGTCGTCACACCAAACTAATGAAAATTAAAATTCTTCACAATTGTATCATTAAACTAAACGGTAAGTGTGCAAATGACTAAATGATAGGTCATATTTTCAATCACAATGGGTCGAATGCCATTGATTTACTTCTCCAAAGTTAGTAATTATGATGTCATAAGCAAACGCAATAAAATTGGGGAACATGACAACAAAAAATGTGCCAACATGCCTCAAAAAAAAATATTAAAACCATTCACAAAATCATTTGGGATAAAACAATCTTGTAAAAATTCATACACCATACCTTAAGGACTATTAAATGAAAAAATGTGGTGAATATGGCAAAGCCAAAATAAATATCTCCTAGTCTAAAATAACTTTTATCTTTAAATCAAAACCATTAACCAAAACGGAAGGGGGTGGGGGATTAACTTCTACTAATAGGTGAAAGAGGCGAAGGGTTGTCGTGGTCTCATTAGACGGGACCATCAAAATGCACGAAGCCAATGCACACATTGTTCAAACATATTTTCCTCCATGTGCAGATGCCCATGTGCAACGTAGCTATGTCGACGAAGGTGGAGAAGGATTCTAAGTCATCTTAAAAAATCTTTGGGAAGAAAGTACTGAGGCTTTAATCTTATGTTCTTCCCCTAATGTGTTCTAATTACCATGTTATGTATCAATGAAAGTGAACGCAAGTCTTTTAATGGTCATTCTCACCACTTTGTGAAGGAAAGATAAACACCAAGAAAGGAAATACAAAAATGCATGCCAACCTACAATGTTAGATGAATCGATGACCATACAAGTTAAATTAAGAATAAACAAAACATTATAAACATCAACACAAATAACATATGGAATATGGTGGTATGAACAGGAGCATCGTAAACCTAGATTGAAAACATTGGTGATATTTACAAATGTGATACATGCCCAAGCGAAAGAAGGGGAAAATTCAATAATGCCAAAAACATTGCAACCCTTATAGTTAACGATTGTGTATGAATGGAGCATGTTAACCAGTATGAATTAATCCTACCCTTCCAACATACATAGAAATGACATGTTGGACATGTAACATGGAAACGCAAAGTGGGGGACCATCATGGACATTAATAGGTGACGAATAGCTTGTAGCTGAAGGTAGAATGTGTTGATGTACCATGTGAGGGTGAAAAAACTAATTGAAACAAAACAAAAGGGATGGAAATGATAAGATGATGAAAAAAAAATTAAATTGTAACAATCCATGGGGGCCATTTCAACATTAGACTCCAATTGTGATGGTTATCACCACTTCACAATCGATGAAAACACGAAGTTTGCCATTCCTAACAACGCCTGAGCCACTCCACCTAACCAAAACCCTAAACCCCCATCTCATCTAACCCCAACCTTAAATTTTAGACCTTAAGCCTAGCAAAAGAAGCTAGTATTGAAAATTTCAGCAAAACCAACCCCACACACAACACCTCATGCGTGACTGAAAAAACCTTCAAAAAAATTCATTTGCAAAAAAATTGAAAATCTCCACATGCATAGCCCTCATGTCTAGAAAATCATTGGCATAGAAGAAACTTTAATTTGACACCATAAAGAGAAAAGATATAAATTTTTGAAAAAATGTTGTCGTCTATGTTCAAAATTTTGGAAATAAAATGAAAAATTAAAAGGGAGGTCATGAATTGAACCCCCTTTTCCCCTTATCCCATCACCATCACAAGCCTCACAAAGTTGCTACTTGGTAAAGTTTGGGCATGCTTGAGAAAGGAATGACAATATCAATGGAACTTGTTCTTGCAATTGCCACCCTCCTTCCTCTTTTGCCATAGCTATTATTCCTCTAATGGTTGTTGTTGGATAGCCTACACTTGGATGCACACCGATCATTCACAAGTTGCACACCTTAAGAGTTGAAGACCCTTGTCTTGACTATGCTTTAAATATAAGTAGTTGAACACCATAGCATGGATTGCAAACTTGAAACCTCCATATTGCATTGTAATTAATGAACACAATGGACAACAAAGCTCGTGTTTAACACAATGCCACATGTCACACAAGAAGTTGAAATTATGACTTGTTGACCTTTTAAAATGAAATACAAAGCCAACATCAATATTTGAATTTTTAAAAAAATCAAGTATTAGTCTAGTATAAAATAATAGTGGATTATGCAATGGTATCAATAGAAGTATTTATTGTTATACTAATTAGTGAGGAATTGATATCAATGTTAGTTTTTATTTTCAATCTTTCATTTTTCAAGGTATGACAGTGAAACATTCAAGGTCCTCATTGACAATTTGTAGATGCAAAACTTTCATACACACATGTGCCTATTGTTATGTCAAGCTTAGGCATCATTATATCCACTTTCTTAATGTGGGGATTTTGAAAGTGAGTTGGAAATTATGTATGTTAGAATGAAGTTTGAAGTAATCAATTTCTTAGAACCTTTTCTCACATTTGCACACACATGTAATTCTACCCGTGCACACAACATGTGTGTTCTTGAGTTGGACCTTTAATTAAAAAGGTTTCACTATATAATGAAATATGCACGTAGAAATAAAGTAAAAGTAGTTGTGGAAAAGTATGGCCAACATGTTTTGTTGCCTTTGTAGGTGACAATTTCAAAGCTAATAAAGCTTGGTCACATTGATAGCCTCTAGTGTTGATGATTCCTTATGGGGAGTTGTAGCTTAATTAAGGAATCTAATTTATTTTTCATGAAAACTAAGTTGTCATTGTGCCATCACATAATTGTCAATGATGTTGATGGGAAATCCCCCTTGTAATGGTGGAAAATACATGAAAAATGGTTTCCTAATGTTACATTCTTGTTTTGTGCACTTTTGGGTATTCATGGGTCACAAATCAAAATTGAAAGTATATTCAATATTGTTAACATGCTCAACAATTTGCAATGTTGTTAGTTGAGAGTGCAAAACTAAGACAAGTTGGTGATGATATTTAAAAATTGGTTGACTAACACAAAAACTAATAATGACTATTGGGGGCATGGAGGACCTATTCAATGATTATGAAGATGAGCTTGAAGGTGGTATTTTAAAAACTTGGAATAAGATCCCCAACATGATCATCAAATGTAAGATAGTGAAATTGGAAACGTAATTACTATCATGAATAAAAAGGCTACTAAATTAAAATTGAATAAAGACAATGAAATAACACTTTTCAAAATGCATTTCCTTAACAAAATTAAAACTAGAAATGGAGGGCTATAAGTTACCTTCTAGTCCTTGAACAATACCTTTGTCACATAAAATACATCACCATATTGTTGTCTTTCTATTGGTTACCTTTTTATTGTAGATATCTTTCTATTGCGTACCTTTTTATTATAACTACTTTCTTACTATAGCTACCATTCAATGATTAATTTTCAACAAAAATTCTAGGAAGTGAAACATGAAGAAAACATTTAATTAAATAAAAAGCTACATTATTTTACATTAAATTTATATTAAATATTCAATTTTGCATCCAAGAAATATTTTGTATCCAAGTGATAAGGATTGATAGAATGAGAAATGAACCCAATAAATAATAAGGAACCAAAAGTGGTTCCCCATGGCACATGGGTTTTTAAAAAATTTCTAGAACTTTTCACCTTATCTTAATCTCCTTTGCATATTTTAGTTAACGATGAAATACCTTATCTTGTAGAAACTAACTATTTTAGTGGTTTCATCCCATGGTAAGTAAGGGATGATAAATACATCTATCGTTATTAAGTAGATAATTAACAAGAGATCTTCTAAGCTAACTAAACTAAAAGATTTACCAACTTAAAAGTAGTCCATTGAAAATATTACGATTAGGTAACATTTCCATTCCATAATTATCTTTTGATTATTTTTCCATATGATGGTAATTATTGTTAGTTAACAAAGACCTATTCGATGACTATCAGGATGAATTTGAAAAAGTTGGTCTTTTTAGACTTGACTACCACATTTTTTGTGCTTATTTTTTGAAGGCTACAACATATAGTTTTTAAGTCCATTATTTTGGGCTTCAAATTATAATACATATCATCATAACATGTAACAATAACCACATTTGAATAGTGGAGGCTTGCATTGGCCATTTCAAAGGTAGTACATAGGATTTTGGATGATTTATATCTTTGAAGCACCTTCCTTTGGCATGGGATTGTTGGATTCTTTACATTGGTTTTAAATTCATCAAATTTTTCATGTGCTTTAAATGTTGTATAGATTGGAGTAGCAATGGGTGCACACATATGTCTAGGGCATTTATCCATTTAACATTTCAAAGGTAAAAGATTGAAGAGTTCAACACATTATATATTTTTATTGCACCTTGACATAAATATCCAAAATGTGCTTGAACTCTTTACTTCTTACATTCAAGAAATGTGTAATGGAATTTGCAATTTATATTTAATTTGATTCATGATTCCTTTTAAGTTTTAGACATATGTAATTTATAATCTAAAATTTGCATGTAATTCTATATTAATATAAAATCTAACAAAAAGGTGAAAATCCTTGAAGGTGTACCCACTCAAGATGAAAAGGACCTAGTCCTTACTATAATATTTTTTTCTTTATATTGTATTATGAACAAAACTGATCGATCAAAAATTTCATAAGTACCATATTTAACCCACTAGAATTATACATTCCATCATAACAATCCATAAATGTGTCTTTACATGGTAAAAAAGGACTAGGTAAATAATACAAAAAAAGGTGTTGTCCTAATAGGATTTTGGTACACCTTAAAGAATTTGGACCCAAAATGGGCATTTAACAATAACTAATAACCTTTGCTTTGATTCAAATGCATTATTTCACTACTAGACCCAAAGTTTCAATCATTACCCTTGCAACTGCCTAAGTTGAACTTGAAGGTACACAAGTTTGCAATCTGGGGTGAAAACACACTAAGGTGTTACACTTTGGATGTCTAAGAATTCATTTTTCACAATTTTTGAATTTTCAATAGTAATTTATTCCAATTGATATGTGCAAATGATGAAATGGGACTCACGTCAAGAATGAACTCATACTTCAAAACACTATGTTAGAATTTCATGGTCAAATCTTTGGTATTCAATTTGTTATGGACTTTTAAAGTTGTACAAAAACACTTGTTTGATCAAGGATAAATCAAATGGACTCAATACACCTTGATATAATGTCATTTATAAATAAATGACTCAATGATAATATATTATTGTAGCAAATTCATATTAAATAATACAATTTGAAAATATTTGATGATTAAATTTAAGATGTATATCAAGTATGAAACTTCTAAAGGAAGTTTGTCATTTGTTGAAAATATTGATTTAGATGCTCATATTTCAAGTATAAAATTATCATAAAATAAGTTAGAGATGTTTAAATCCTTATGGAAAAAATCTTATAACACCTTGTCACATGGCCCATTTGATTCAAAGTATTTTGTTTTTGCTTGTCTTTATCATACCTTCCTAGTGTATTCAATTTCATAATGGCTTATTTAGGGACTGTCATGATTTGTCATTTTTGTTCCACCTAGTGTGCTTTCACCTTTTGAAAGTTTGCCAACTATAGCAAAAATTTATGGCTATAACACAATCTTACATCTTTTAAAACAATGTAACCATGGAAACAAACTTTGTTTTGACTAGTGTTTTGTAGTTTCCTTAACCTCAAGCCAATTTCCTTCCAAGTTAGCTCACATTCTTACCTTTTTCCCCCAATTTTTTTCATCCATGTGATGGTCTTCTAGAAAGAACTCTAAGCTTCCATCAAACTCACCTCCTTCATCTCAACCCCCATTTTAGTCTCATTTGCAACATACTAACATGCCTTAAACATAAGATGCCCAAAGCAAATGCCAATAAATAGTGATGCAATTTGTAATGGTGCACAAGAGACAATAGATGTTAATGCAACAACAAGAATGTTTAAGTTCGTGCCTTCATTCTTGACATAAACAATAATTTTGTTTGTTAGTTGAGATTGAACAAGAAGTGACTTCATTTTTTTCCCAAGGTTATTCCAAATGTGTGGGAATTTCAAACATACCAATTGTAACATGGCAAGGTACCCATTACTCATTAATGAAGTTGATTACCAATGCAAAGGTATCGAAACTAAATATGAACATCTAGAATCAAATGTGGCAATGGATGTTGCACATTGTGCAATGGAGGGGAACATATACAACTCCATTGTTTTAACCAACATTCTTGGAGTATGTTATTGGACAAGTTGTTCACAAGATGGAAATTCAATCTATCACAGTGTCGCATTACAAGGCATGGCAACCATGAGTTTTTCACAACTGGCATTATCATGTACCTTTTAGTAATGAATAGGACCAAGATTTCAATGAATCATTGTTGATTAAGGTCATTACATTTGTAAGGGTCTTGGTTAGAAAAGAATTCAATAATGGTTATAGGTGCCATTACATTCCTTTTCTTTCCTTTCCACCTCCCACCTATAGTAACCATTTCAACAAGCCTTTGTTCTTTGTTTCAAATTAAAATGGCAACATGTTCATTAACAACATGATTTTTCATGTCAATGATGTCGTGTGCAAAAGTGAAAAAAAAAAAAACCCCTTCCTAAACTTGTTCTACTAATATTACTAGATGTTGGATTAGATGGGTGACAAACCACACACTTCATCACTTGGTGGGATTGGACCATAACAACTTTATTGGATCATTTAACATGAAGAAAATGCAAGTGAAATTTAACTATGGGTAAGTTAATCCTTTTGGTTGTTTTGTAGCATTGAAACATGAATGTCTCAAATAATAACTTTTGTTCCCAGCCTTTTTACAACCTCCTCAGTTGCATTGAGTTCTGTGACCTCAATTTTTGAACTATGTTTAAAGGTTGTTGAACTAAATCATTAGTCACACATGTGGTTGTAAGTTTTTCCTTCTCCCCATCAAGTTATGCACATTCAAAAACATTGTAAATGTTAGAATCCATATAAATCAAGAGATGGAAACCTCCAAAACCCTAGTAGAACTTACTCAAAAAGACCCAAATTACAATTCAAGTACATCAAAATCTAAAGGTACAACTAGAAAAAAATTAAAAACATAAAATATTTTTTCCAAAATATCACTCAAGGAACAAAACATGAAAGAACAAAAAAACCAACATTGTTTTTGTGCCATTAATGTGTAGTTCCAAGATCATGAAAATACAAGATGGTATTAAAATGTAAAGCAATTGAGTCTAGGACACCTTTTGAACCCTTGGAAACTACTCCAACTATTTTTTTGCACATAATGTCACTAAAGAAAATTCATGTGGAATGGCACAATGAAATCAACATGGTTGTGAACATCAAGAAAAAGGAAAATGATTAAAAGAAGATTCATTAACCTCAACTAAAAATTATAATGTGACATGCTCTAGCCTAAAATGATATAACATCAAAGATAAAAGCCCCAAAACCCTTAAAATAAAAAATCAAACATGGTAATAAATTTACACTTGGTGCATGTGCTCAAACCTTGAAGATCATCTTGTTAAACAAATGTAGGAGCTTTGACCTCAAAAGGGAATTTGAAATTTAATGACCAAGATCACAAGCTCAAATAACAAGGTCATGTACATTTAGACTTTGGAGATAACAAAACTCATTCCAAACACAACATTGTAATAACGGTCATTACAATGAGAGAACACCACAACAAAAGAAACTAACCACTAGATTAACATGATGATTAGAACTAGATTTAAAGGCATAGTATAAGGATGTGCAACTTTAAACATGGATTGAAACACCAAGGAAGTAAGAAGGAAGCAATAAACAACATACGAATTAAAAACACTTTAATGTTAAGTAGTGAGCAATGGCACCAAAGGATGAGGTCACCAACAAGTAACAATGATTAATACTAAAGAGAAAAAATGTTCAAACTTTTTGGTATGAGTATTGAAATTGGTAGCAAAACCTTAATACCAAATTGGTTTGGTATACAATAATTTTTTGGTAACCTAATTCCAAGGGATACAAGTATTAAGCTTGGTATTAAGATGGCTGATATTAGACTGGTATGATATTTGATATTAATATTGATATCACTCTCTAACCCTATATACAAACCAACATTAGTAGTGACATTTAATTACAATAGTTTCCCTTTATATTGTCCATTTTTAATGTTTATGGGTGGGGATGGAAGAATAAGTATTAGTGTACGTCAAATGTGATAATCAATGATAGAGGCCTAGATATGGGGCATGGGTTAATATGTTCTTAGATCACAATTATATTTACTCCACATCACCAACAAAGTGAAGGCCAAGGGAGGTGGGATGGGAGGTAGGGGAAAAGAGAAAAGTGTGAAAAAGTTTAAGGTTGAAGACATTACTAAAAGAAGGGCCTTGCAATGGGGGAGCCAAAAGTGAGCCCTTGATTTAAAGACTTACAAAATGTAAAGATTTGTGATGTGGAATTAAGGTTGAAGCAGTTTGTGGAATGTCCATTTCAGTCATGCTATTTGTGCTTGGCTGGCATCATTCAAAGTTGAGGAATTGGGCGACAATTTGTGTGGACACTACTAATGATGATGAGCTAGGATGTTCTGTTTTTTTCCTTTCTTTGGTTTGGTTTTGTTTGATGTTGTTTATGCAAGGTTGTTGGGTTATTGAATTCTTTGGCACTTGGAGTTAGAGTTTGGATGAGCGTTCTTCAATTCTTGGCAAAAATGGGAGTAATGCGATTGGTTTCATGAGTGCACTACAAGGATTTCTGCAGTATATGGAGGAATTGTTGATGGTGTGTGAAGGGGGCGGAAGAGTTAAGTACCATAGTTTTACTTCCAGAACAAGAAGTGATGGTTATGCTTGTGTAGAAAGCACTATTTGCATTGTTTGGTGTGGAGGATGAATGCTTCATCATGTTAATCCCTAATTAGAAGTACTAGAGTTTCATTGCACATTTTGCTTCTACGTAGGAAATGCAAGACTTGAAGTTAGATGTAAGGGTTGATCCAAGGAGATGATGATAAGCTCAGGGGGTGTCATGAGTGATCCTTGTGGCCAAGTCTATTTGGGTGTGAGTGTCTTCTTGTTCAATGTGTGATTGTCGTGTTGCTGGGAGTGTGCGAGTACCCATGTGATTGGGAGCTCCAAGGGTGGAATTGTTCTAAAGTTCTGCACTAAGAAAGGATTTGAGAATCCAAGTGTTGTTTCACCATTGTAGCACTCTTTAGCAAAGTTGGTAAAAGAGACTCCGTATGAATGTTGTGGAATCATTGCGTGCAGACTGGCGACAGGAAGAAGTCATATGCAACTGTTTGTTTTGTTCTGTGGGGGTCTGTGTTATGTGATGGGCGTCAGTTCAGCATCTTTTGTGGGATTGCAAATGTGAAGAAATGGGTTTCGTTTTCTGTGGGCTTGGCCTTTGAGGGGACCAGTTGTGCTAAAGAGAGTGACACCAGATTACAGTAATCCATTGCAACCCCTAGTTTTAGTTGATCAGAGATTGTGGAGTTCAGTCAGGTTCTTGTTTGTTTTGTTGAGCATATTGTAATGTGGATGGAACTTGCTCTTGTCCACTTGTGATATTCTTCTGCGGTTTCTTTTTTGTTACAGACCTACTGAAATTTTTCAAGATACAAGATTATCAAAGAAATCACAAGGGGTATTATCTACAAGGTTGAAAAAGGAAAATTTCCTGTGGAAAAATGGGAGTTACTTACTTGAGGGGGGCAGCCCTTCTTGAATGGAAGGCCCTGACATTTGGAGGTCAAATTCCACTTTAGAACATGCTGTCCAAATAGAATAGTAAATTTTCACCAGGTCTTCACTCTGTAAGTACAAGGCCATTTAAAGGGACCAGCAACAGTATCTTCTCTTCAAAGCAGCAGATGCAATAAAAGAAAGAGAGAGAGAGAGAGAGAGAGAACAATTAATAACACCCATGAATACATGCAGAGACTGGAATGAAGAGGGCAGGTTGGAGGCTTGAAACATGCTGGAAGTTTAGGACAATTTATGGTATATAAGAATACTACTATTTGTTTGTCATTTAGAGCTTGGTGTTTTTTTAAGTTCTGAGTTTTAAGCTTTTTGTGAATTATGTCTGGACAAATGCATATTTTTAATGTGGGACTGAAAACATACTCCAAGTTTGCAATAATGGGTAAAGCTCAAATTGGTTTTTCCAGTCACCTAAGTCAGTTGCCCTCATTGTAGGCCTTTATTTTCCCTCATTAGGAACATGGATCTGTTTAATGCCAGCCCTGAGCATCATCAGAGCATCTCCACCAACAGCAGTAAAATGACTGAGTTCAGATGAGTGTTGTGCAGTTCTTCCAAATTTTAAACCTTTTTTATTTTGGTTCTAGCTCATTTTTTTCAAATTCAAGAACCATTGAGCCTAATTAAAAAAATTGGGTCTAGTTTTATCTACACATTACACACTCCCCAATGCAACAAGAGATTTTATGGGTACAAAAGTTTACAACAAATTAAAGAAGTATTGTATGTAGATGCAGAGTTCAACAATTATTTAAAATTAATATTTAATTGTAACTTTCAGCAACTTTTCCCCCAAAAAAAAAAAAAAAAAAACCTAAAAAACCTAAAAAACCTAATCATCTGTTGAAGAATGTTCTTTTCAAGATTTTGTGTTCAATTATGCATATAGCAAAAGACAAATTTCATGGTCTGATCCTTGTGCCAGTTCCAACAAAAGGGTGTCACCTCGGGTCTAGGTCCCAACAATCTAAACCCTTGAATTTAACATTACAAACTAGACACCCTCGTAACAACGGTTTAGACCTCTACACATGCACAAGGTAGAATGGCTATACCAAGGTTTGATTTTGCTTGTGAACAAAAGAAAATGATTGCTTTTAATTGGTTGATCATAATTATTGGGTCAAGGGCTAGCATTTGAATAGTCTCTCAACTTTGTGCAATTCAATTTTTCATATTTATGGCTAAACATGAAAAATAATTAAAACTTTGTTGGGTGTGGTAATCAATGTGAGCAAGTTCACTAGTTTGGAGTGTTAAACTCAAGGTTTAGGTTCAAGTTGTCATGATGTGGACTTGAAACCATCACCCTTACAATAAAAGAGGCACAGGCACAACGCCATGGAACTAGACTTTTGTTAGAACTAGAACTAAAGTTGAAATCTTGAAAAAAAATTATACCACAAGTTCAAGTTCTTTAGGTAAGCAAGTTGATTTTTTATTTCTTTCCAAAACTTGACAAGTAGGTTTAACTTTGAAGGCAATTGATAGGTTTTGATTGGTTGTAAAACTTTGTGCCTATATACACTACCCAATTTAAATTAGTTGGTAAAACTCCATCTGTATACAATCTCCATCTTGCGGAAATACCTAGTGTGTAAACAAAACCAAATGTGATTATCAAATCAAGCCTCTAAGTTTTTGAGTTTGAAAAAAATGTGCCAAAACCTAAACTATAGGGTTTTAATTTTTTAGAGAACCAAGCGTAAACCTGCACCCAGAGAACCTACAACCCAATTTTATTTTGTTTTATTTTATTGGTCAAAACCAGGACTAGAGGTTCTATTAACCTCCTCAGGTTAACACTAGTAGTACTCACTCATAGAAGGTGTGGATAGTTTGACTAAACTGACCTAAAGAAAATATAGACAAACTTCCAAATTATGGAAACTCAAATATTTCACCATGCAAAAATATAATCTTCAAAAAAATCCTCTAAAAGAAACCAAAGACCTTCAAGATATTAGAACTCTATAACTAATCTCAAGTTTCAACACAAGCCAAAATATCATCTTTCAAAAATCCTTATATAAAAATAGAGCTATTACCTAGGGGCCAAAATCCCTTAAGCTACGATACTCTATAATAAATCTAAACACAATATCCTTGCCCATAAAACATTCTTTCAATATTTCATTATTTCATAGCATATGAAAAAAATATCCCTTTACCTCAAGTGTTTAAGAAAATATATAAAATAATGAGTTCCTTGAGAAGGAAACCCAAGAAATTTACATATCCTTCAACGAGCAAGGAATCAATGAAGGTGCCTTGTGATATGAAACTCCATGTTGACATATTCACAATTGAAAGGAATCTGTTGCAAATGAACCCAGAAAACCCAGCTTCAAATTGGCAGGTTTTGAGTCCCCAGTTCTGGATGGCTCTCCTGTCCTTTGTAACAAGAGGTAATTCTTCTCCCTGACACTTGTTAAGGCATCTCCACTGTTTCCAATGGAGCTGAGCTGAGCTGAGCTTTCCAATGGAGCTAAGCTGAGCTGAGCTCACTTTGAGCTTATCTTTCAAAGACAAAATATATGCTGACAACTGGAGAGACTATTAACTGGAAAATTGCTGAGTTTAAAGGGTCTATTACTCATTTGCATGTTGATAGTTGAAGTTTTTCTTCAAAAGTATTTCAAGTCTCATTGCTTTGACACTTATGAACCTTATAGTAATTGATATCTCGCAGGTCAGGTTACAAGTTACAACACACCTGCAGGTGACACTCTGTTGACAGACTCAAACTCATGTTGCAGTGATGGTGCTGAAGCCCCCCCCCCTCTGATCCTATTCCTTGCTACATCACAGAACCTGTGTTGTAATCCCAACAAGACTCTTTTTGCTAGCAAAGCCGTCAAGGGAAGATGATGTTGGAACTCATTCAAATAGGGAAAGATGTAGGCATTGGGTGCAAGCAACAGACAAGACTGCTCTTACCCACATGTATGGTAGATGCTTGCCTTCAACTTCTATCGTTACAGATGAACACATAATATCTAAGCTCTTAACTCAGAAATCAAATAAACAAGGGAAATGGGTTGTAAGGCATATACAGTAAACACCCTTTATAATCACGCCCTTGGTGATCACTTTTTTTTTGTGACACTAATGAATTGTGATCTAAATGTGTATAGTCGCACTCCATGTAAACCCTTACAAGATTGTGATTATAGGCAAAACAACCTTATAAAATAGTGATTTCATGCTAGAATAAAGGTGCTGATTGTTTAAAAAAATTTACATGAGTTATTTTAAACTTTATTATGTATTATTAAACTTGAAGAAGGTTGTGATTTTTGTCTATTTTAATGTGAAGATTCACATTGAGTTCGAGTTCCTTAACTATTAGCTTGTGTATTTTGTCAACTAGATTTTTTTTAATTCATATTTTTTGCTTTTTAACAAGTTTGTATATCTTTTGCTTGTTTGAACGAGAAAGTTATTGTTTTTTCTTTTCTTTTCAACTAGATTCAATGTTGTCACTTTGCAAAACTTGAACACAAAACAACAGTAACACTGCTGCCAAAGGGAATTACAATTTACAAAACCCTAATATTTACCCTAAAGTTCCCCTATTATAATCACATTTTAAAAAAAGTTTTATAAATATTTTGTGCTACTAACAAGTGTGATAGTGACTCCAAAGAATGGTGTTTCTTACTAAAATGAATGATTACCGAAAAATGTGTGACACAAAGAAGAATGTGACTAAAATGAACATGATTATAAAGGGGGTTTACTATACATACTTAAGGGGAACAATTTAGGAAAATAACAAAAAACCTTTCTAAGGAGATTTGCAACTAATGTTTAAGATTTGTAACTATTGTATCAAAATTGTACAAGAATATTTGGTGCAAGAGTATCCATTGTCTTTGAGAAGAAATCCCCAAATGGGCATTCTTCACAAATTCTTCATATTGATTATGTTAGGCAACATAATAATTGCCAAGTGTTGATTAGTGATTGTTGTCTGAGGAGCCATTGTGAGTACACCAATTGCAATGAAGAGCTTTACAATAAAGAATTGCAATTGTTAATCTGATGTTGAAGTGGAAATACTTCCCATAGCCAATTGTGAATAGAGTTGCACCACTTTCACCTCCACTTTCACCCAATTCCCATGAGGAAGCCTTTTCATCATTGCTATCCACATCATTGTGTGTTCCTCAAACATATTGTGCAAGTACATGAAGATGAATTTGGCAAGTTATGCCAAGATGTACCTCTTGGGCAACATCTTCTACATTGTGATTGCAATATTGATGCTAGTTTGCAAATGATTTGAACTGTCCACTCAATGTTGACCATTGTGTTGATCACCTAAGCGTTGTGATTTAATTGCTTTAGTTGTCGAAACATTTGTGAATGAGGTATCATTAGTCCTTGGAGATCTTTAATTTCTTGATATTTTATCATGTCAATGCTCTTTTTCAATGGGATTACAATGAAATGGTCTAGTAATGCTAGCACATTTGGGAACAAGAATTGTTTGTTTGTCCAAGAAGTTCTTTTGCAATTCCTTCCTTAATGGATCTAAATCGCTATTTACAATAGAAGCTCATAGGTGGACAATATTTGCTTCAAGAAATGTATCCATTTGCACTAGATACTTTTAAACACATGGTACAAAATCCACATAACATGAATCTTAGGGTGAAAGCACATTAAAGTGTAGTACATAATTTTGTCACAACTTGATTATTGGACATGGATAAAAATTAAATGAATGAAATGTGAAAAGGAATCAACAAAATAATATATTATATGAAGTGAACACATCATATGAATTTCAAAAATGAATTTTGAATTACCATAACATATTGGACATTTGAAATGTTAAAAACCTACATTAGAATCCATATCATATGATTATGAATTCATTATATTTACTAAAATGCTTAGTTGAATGATTTTTTTGACATGGAAAATAGTGTGATGCCATTGATACAAAGGAAGATCTTTTTTTTTTTTTTGAAGACCATAAATTAAGATATATAATGAAATATGGATTTTTGTGTAAATTTTTTTATTCACTCAAATTAATAATTAAACTTCTCATTTTTTAAATGTAAAATTTTGATACAATTACCTATCATTGATGAAGTTTAGAAGTTTTTTAAAAAATTATTTAGCCTTGCCATATGACTTGTGTAATATAATGTATTCTACTACAATGTATATGGATTTTTATTTAACACTAGTATGGACTCCATATATGCCAAAAAGTATTACACCTTTGTGTGTTTTCACCCCTATTGCTCCTATTCAATGCGACCATATGTCAATTGTGATTACAATGATCCCAATCTTCCTTCAATGACACTCCCCATTTTATAAGCAATGATGAGAAGGTCCAACTTGAATTCCTCTATTTCAAGAATTTGTTAATGTGTTCTAGTTGCCCATTGTTGCCAATACCATTGCTTACATGGATGCAAAGTGGAAGAGCGGGATGCTTCCACTTTGTGTTGATGTTCATGGTCTCTGAACCCAAATCAAGGAGATTAGGTCCGAGATTGTCCAACACATTGTAGTTCATCTTGCACAGCTGTGCCTTGATCATTATCTTTGAAAATATCTTTGTTTAATTCCATACCACAAGGACTTTAGTAGACTCGGTAACATATATTAGAAAACCAAAAAAGATTCATCTTAGATAATTTGGAAAATTCTTGAACATTGGCATTGTTCATGATCAAAATGGGTGAAGTACTTGATGTAGGTTGAGTGGAAGGCTCAATTTGATCTTGAAACCTTGGGATAGGAGTCCTTAGGTTGTGAGTTGGAGTTAATTTGGGTGTTGGAATTGTCACTAACTTTATGAAATTTGGATCGAAGGTAAGATCATTTTCATTTGCAAAAGTATCATCATGTGCTTCTATATTTGAGATCTTTTTTTGTGCATCATAAATTCGTGTTTCACCAAATATAACATGTTCAAAAATAATGATTTGTCTACTAGATATGTCCATTAACTTATTGGCTTTACATTTTTCACTATAACCTAAGAGGATGCATGCTATAGAATGAGAATCTAGCTTTTGTTTTTTTTGTTTTTTTTAGGATTAAGGCATGAGCTTTATAGCCAAATACTTTTAAGTTAGTGTAGGCTGAGTTCCTCACCATATTTCAGAAGGTGTTTTCTGATCTAATGTTTTAATTGAGTCCTATCTTGTAAATAATTGGCAGTATTTATATCTTGTGCCCTAGTTGTGCTCTCTTTTGAAAACTTAACTCTATGTTATTTTCCTTTGATACATGATTGACATTGAGTTAGACTCTTTTCATCAAAAGACTCCAATTCGGTTTTGACATAGTTTGTATTTCTCTCAATCTTCTTCGGTTGATGTGTCCTAATCTCAAATGCCATATGTCTGAAAATGAATAAATTTGTTTTTATTCATATGCGCTATTATTAGAAGAGTAGTCTCATTACATTTTTGTTTGTGAGTGGCACCTAATTCATAGAGATTCATTTCTACATCTCAAACTTGCCCTCTCTATGTATTCGTGCTTTTATAACACTTTAGCAACGTGTTCAAGATTAAGGGCTAATGAAGTGTTGATATGATCATTGATATGATGTTGTAATTACATTGCAATGCAATGATCAATCATCACAATGTTTTACATCTCGACCATTTTCTTTTTTCATTGAAATCTGACCATTGCAAGGTGTGGGTGTCCAACCTTGCAATACACACTCTGGATCCATTGCCACCTGCAATGAACGCCACAGTCATCAGCTTGCCACTTGGTTGTGGGACAATCACTGTTGTTGTCATCTCCCACATACATCACAGAGTAGTGTAATTCTCATGAATGGCAGTGACTAGCAGACATTACTCCCACTGACTTTGTCAACTCCCGACAGTAGGTCACAGTGTGGATAAAGTACATAACAATCTGCTCAAAACTTAGTGCAAACAAACTATAAACAGACTGAAGCCTGAGTTATGTTGCATATGCAAAAGCAACAAAAAGACTCGGTTGTGATGTCATCTAGCTAGCACTCAAGAGGGATAGCCAATAAAGGAAAGTCAATAGTATCCGCATCCAAGCTGCAACAAGCTTGTGAGGACAAGCTTTGATTTCATATAAACTATAAAAATGTACAAGCAAGCATCTAACATGCCTAGAGAGGCCTACATATAGGGTATTGGGTGGGGCTTTCTACACCCCAAATGTATCCCTTAAAGCACTCCACCATTGTTGAATGTGGATTGAAGGGTTCCAGTGCTCACCACCATGGAGTTTCAACTATAGTCTTGGGGAAAATCTGTGTGCAATTTAACCCCTTTACAAAGACCTTTGGTTGGCCTACCTCACAGTACATTACTTTGAGGCATCTTTTCACTGTTCAGTAACACATGGTACACAAAAGGGAAAGTGGCAGCCAAGCTCTGAGGCCAACACAGAACCTAGGTGACGTGCTGCTGCTGCTGCTGTATTATCTCCTTGAGTCCAGATATCAACATAGAAAGGACATGCCTCTAAAAACTATGTCCACAAATGATGTCAAGAGGTTGCAGCATTAGGCAGCAGTTGCAAAGCCAATACGTTCTTCCCCAAAGTCGAATATCGTGTGATAGACTCCCATGAACACATCTCCCAGAATCCTGCATTCACCCAAGTTCATGTCATCTACCTAGATTTTTCTTTGTCTTGCTGGGTTAAGAATCCACCAGATAGCATTTATTTATTTGTTTTTGGTTGTAGCATTTGAACCCTGTTTCCCTACTGCTATAACATCCTTGAAGCTTTCTCAGTTGACCGCTGCATGCCTGATGTGCACAATTTTAGTAGTTTAAGAGTCATTACAAATACCACCCACACATGCAACACAAACATCAATCACATAGACACGAATGTTTACCAGAGAGGTTCTGCCGGCTCAGGTACGTCCAGTGCAATAAAGCCACTGACACACACGGCTTCAGCCCCCTCCTCAAATTTCAGAATATACTGCAGTGATCACACAAATCCAAGCAACTATAACCCTGAATAGTTTATCCTTTGTCACCCCAAAAACACAGAATTGTGGACATTTACAAACAAAACTCGGGTATACTGGGATTGTTTGATCTGGAAAACAGAACGCATCTTTCACGCTTCTCTGCTGCTTTCGTGTCAAGGAAAAGCAACCAAAGTGACTGCTGCAAGAAAAAGAAATCACAGGAAGACATGCTTTACCTGCTCAGGAGTGAGATCAAACAATTTCCCAGCAATGGTAAATGACACATTGGGCAAGGATGACAAGGAATTGCAATCTACGAGAGATTCTCCATTAGGACTTGGTAGACGCTCACATAGCTGCAACACCAGAGACAAATCAGACACTATGCTGGTAGCCAAGATAGACCTCACTTCCAGCCACACCCTTCCAATCTCAGAGCTTAAAGTGCAATTAGATCATCACACAAAGAATTTTTCTGGAGCATACAACAGGACCAGCAGAAGAGTGACAGCAGGAACAACAATCTCATGCCACAAAAATTACTCCAACACAGAGAGAACACACAAGCCTTGCAAAATCTGAGCTGAAGTCTAAGAACCCAGTAGTTCACCTCATTCAGATGTTGGTGAATACTCTCTACTGTCTTGTTGTTTCTCAGTTGTCTCCGTGCCCATACTACAACCAGCTCACAGGCCGCACACACCAATGGATTACCCACCTTTTCAGACCCATCTCCATTTTCCTCTACAACACTTGTGATACCTCCTTGCCCTCTCCTTCATATAAACACCAAATGAACCCAGAGGTCAGAGTCAGGGAGTGTTAGACAAGGAAATATTTGACCAGAAGAGAATGGCACATGAATTAACACTCTTTGGACCAACCATGTCTCTCCATTGTCGCCTGCCCATACACACAATCCAAGTTTAGAGCAGATCTTCCCTGGTCTGACCTGTAGGGGCCACAACCACCCACAGCAATTCCTCTGTTAAGACATCCTGCAACTGTATATTAAAGAATGTCAACCAAAAGGCATCCAGTCATTCTCCAAGCTAACAAAGTAGGGCTGTCAAGCATAGAGATTTAACTGAGAAATGACAGGTTACCGAGACTAAACCAATAAAGGGCATTCTAAGGGTTAAGGTAACATAGGAGATTGACCTCCGCTGTTAGAAACCAGATGATCAGGTCCGCATACTGTTTTACAACCAGTTTGCATTCCCCACTCACAAGACCTGTAGCGTTGATTGCTTGATTGATCTCTGCTACAATTCCCTGTGGAACCAGCATCACCCCTCAATCCCTAGCTAGTATTTATCAGCATATTCAATTGACTTAGGAATGAAGCCAAGAGACTCTGCATTACCAGCTTCTCAATAAGCCACTCACTGCTCCCAGGCAGCTACTGACAGGTTCATTGGCTTTTCCAAGAAAGAAACTTTGACACAGGCAGTTGGCATTACTGTGAGGTACTGCAGAAGCTCTATATATGGTTGCAGCACTGGACTTCTCAGTTGCTCACCCCATATCACAAGAGTTTTTTTTCCCTAGCCCAAGCTGCTCAAATTCAGACTTCAAATGGGATCTGGTGCACCCATCACATTTTAGCTGCAATTGTGGGTTGTCCATATGCTTTGCTGGAGGCTTCCACTTGAAATCTCCTAAGCTGAAAGTCTGATTGGTTTCTAATGCATCCTTAAGCTTTTTAATCTTCCCCGACCCTGATAAAAGTTTTCCAAACAAGGAGAAAATAGAAAAAAGAAATAATAGAGAACTTACTGTTGGCCCTGCCAGTAAAGATGTTCCAGAATCTACAAGAGCAGAACAGCCTCCTTCACAAAAACCTGTTTGTACAGCAGAACACCACCCATTCATCTACTTAGAAACAGAAACACCAGTGGTCTTCCTCCAGTGGTATGCTGCAAGTCTCAAAAATTCCAAAATTCAATAAAGACTTGGCTGTCATGGCAACCACATCCTCAGGAGACATGGAGAAAATGCAGATGGTCAGCTCTGGGAAACCAGAAATTCCAGAAGCCACAAAATGATGAGGGTCAATAGCAAAGGTAAAAATCACTGCCAAGAATGATACCTGTGCTGAGCCCATCAATGAGCACATCCCCCATGTCGAACTGCAACAAACAATCAGAGTTGACTACATTAGTGAAGAACTCCATCATAACCAGAAATGACACATGGATCACAGGCACAAAACTTTCCCACAGCAAAAACGGCTTCAGCTACAATGTCACTGTGGAAATCGAAGGGAAGCAAAACTTTTGGGAAATTAAACACCTGCCAGTAGCCCTTCCGTGTCACAGGTGTGTAAGTATGTTCGCCTGTGAAGTGTTGGGGGTCAACCCCTCCTAGAACAAGCTCTCCTCCCTTTTCTTTCTCAGTGGCATTACGGTTAAACCAAAATGAAAATACAGGCTCCTTCACAAGCTTCTGGTCCAACATATTGTACCTGTGGCAGAGACAAATCAAACAGAAAAGGTCAATTTGATCACAATCTCCCACACATGTCTCTGGTCCACAAAACAAATTCCTCCAAGCATCACACCCAAGCTGACAAATAGCAACAATGTTACTAGGCATCCAACCAGCTGAAACGCTAACATGTCACATGATGAAGGCCATCAAAGGGGGTGTGCAGGTGCCTCACCATAGCGGATCCACACGATCAACAGAGATCTCCTTGAATCCAAGACCAAGAATACCATCAAATTTGTGTTCCAGAAACAAGATTCCAGACTCTTTGGTTGCCTCTGCAAAGACCTGCTCCCATTCCTCCACCCAATACAGGCTGAGAAATGCTTGCAACGCTCTTCTGCCACTGATCAAATCCTCTACACTATTATCAATGACAAAGTGGTATCAATCAACCAGCTCATCTGTCTGCAACAGAAAATCGCTGGTCAGACAAGGAATAGAACTCTGCTAGCAGATTTCGACAATCAGAACTTACGCCTGCAAAATGGAACTTTCACTGTACAAGAAGATCAAACTCAACTGACATTGAAATTCTGTCAAAGATGGAGAATCACTGTTTTAATCAAAAAGACCACCTGTGCACACACTCACCTGCCCTTGTACAATGGCATCACCAATTGTAACATCATCAGCACTTAGATATCCTTGCATACATCCTGTGCCATACTCAATGGCAAAATCTGTGCCTGCAACCAAGGTCCACAAAGTACAAAATGACTTCTTGTGAACTCTGCATGCATGAGTGACTGACAACCAGCATGGGGCTTTAAACTTTCCTGACAACTGCTGAGAATTGCTACCAGAGTACAAAGTCTATTCATTCCCAACCTGAAAAGAGATTCTGCGAATATACAAGAAGCGCTTCAATGGGCATACTGCAAACATGTTTCTTCAGTAGTATATCCTGATCAAGGTTTTATAGCCTCCAAGGCATAGTGAGGACCCTTAACCCTAAACCTAAAGCCTAAAAACCGGAGAAAAAAACTGAACAGTATTGTGTACTAGGATAATCTCCTTAGTGATGTGAAATTACCATCTTCTTGGTATGTGCTTGACTTGCTTGATTTGTACCTGTGGTGGAGAAAACACGCCAACTGCAACAAATTACCACACTGTGAACTCAGACTACTGGGGGGTTGTTCATATGCTGATGATGATGTTTTCAACATTTCAAAAGAGAAGGTGGCGACAGAGAGGAAGGACAGGGTGTGAAAAGACAATATGTCCCTCAATTTAGTATGGCAAATCCCTTGATTGCCATGCAACCCGAATGTGACTGATGATGAGTGGCAAAGAAACAAAAAAAACCTTGGAAAATGCAGTGCAGAATTTCAGAAGAAGTTTGATTTTTCTTTTCCTCCTCCTCCTGCTCTGTGTGTGTGTGTGTGTGTGTCCGTGCACATAATTCTGACTGATCCTTCATTCATACCTCGGAATCCGATTTCAAAATCCTAGATCCTAAACCAATTCTAACAATAAGAATCTGATGGACAAAGAGGCAACAACAAAAACGAAGGAGCACACGGTGGGGCAGGAAAAACGCACAGAGAAATGGCACGCAGCGGACGGCACCCACAGATTAGCGCTTCCGGTGTCGAAGATGACCTTGAAAGGACCTTGCGGCGGCGACCCAATTGCGATCTCGCCATAGTATTGCGTGTTCAAGTAATTCCGCATCTCCACATCCACAGCCGACATCCCCCCCGTCCTTCGCTGCTGCTGCTGCTTCCCCAAACCCAAAATCCTCTTCCTCAACGACACTCTGTGCAAACTCCCATCCCCCCTCGCCACTGCTACCACAACAAGAATTGCAAGCATCCAAACAAAAAGCAGCTGACGCGACGCCATCATCGCTGCGACCAAACTGACAATCGCTCTTCCTGGACTCCTCCTCCTCCTCCTCTTCGTCCTCAACAAGCGCAGACAAGCGGTGATCCAGAGCTTCCCGGTACCCGGACGGGATATGGAACCGGCGGATACTTACCATAATTCTGCCCACCCGCCATGTACCCGCGGTCGAGGGTACCAAATACTTGTCGGGTACCCACCTGGGGGTCGGTTAAATGCACATAGTAAAAATGGTAAAAAAATGATGGGTATATAATTGGTTATAAATTTTTTTAATTATTATTTAAAATCATTTTTAAATGATGGGTATATAATTGGTCATAAATTTTTTTTAATTATTATTTAAAATCATTAAAAAATGATGGGTATATAATTGGTTATAAATAGTTAGGATGAGGTTGTAGACGAGTTGGACCCGCAATTAAGGAACACAAGACCCCACTTGTGGGCCTTAAGGGACTCATCATAAGGCACTTTGTTAACCTTATTATCATGGACCTAGTCTTTAGACATATGTAAAGATCACAAGGCAAATAGGAAGGGGGAGGGTTCTTATCAATGTTGGGCAAAAGAGTGTTCAAAAAAGAGTGAGAATCTCTTAGGGCTTCAAGCTGGTTCTCACCTTGAATATCATCACAAGGTTGGGTAGTGATACCCAATTTGATACTTATCTCAAACGGGTTCTCACTAAAATGAGAATCGACCAATTGAAAATCAATCTTTTTATTGATTTTTTAAAAAAAATTATGTGCTAATAGCAAGTGGGGGTTCAATTTTCAACACAAAAACTTAAGGGGTCTAGAGCTAAGTAGGTTCTCGAGTCTAGTGTTTAGGGTGTGGCAAACCCGACGGTTCTCAAAAAAAAATTGAGACCCGTCCAACACAAGGGAATTTCTTGGGGTGCATTTTTGTTCATGACTTAACACTCGAAGTGCTTGTTAGATGGAGGAGCTGTGCACTCCAGATTTGCCTTGTTCTTCAAGTTTGGTAAAAGTCCATGCCCATGGTGGTTCATTTACATTGTTTTATAAGATTTTACATGGGCAATTATTAGAAACATGAACAAACCCCTTGGTGATAAGATTAGGGTTGAAGTTCTTAATATCCAATATCATGATTCTCAAAAAAGAAAGACCATGTCCTAATAATAATCAAGGTTTTTAATTTTTTTTGAAAAATCATATAATTGACCACAAAAGAATTAGTTCATGGCTAGTTCTTTCATGAAAGCCACTAGTTCTTCAAGGGTTTTGAAATAAATAGGATCAAAAAAAAAAAAAAAAATTCATTGTTTTTTCAAAAAATTAAAACCCATGGGTTTTTTAATTTTGAATTAATTTGAAAACAATAAATTGTAGTTCTTTTTCATTTCAAATAACTACACAACACTAGTCTCAACATTCTCACACCTCAATTGAATAAATGACCTCTTCCAAGGCTCAAAGAAACTAACACCTAGTTCATAACATATGAGCAAGACCAAGAATTTGGTGCCTACATCATAATCCATGATTGGCCCAAGAATTTTGTGCTAAATGAATGCCATGTAAATAACCATATTATTTTTGGCTCGGATTTTAGTGTGAGTGAAGTCAATGAGCACAATTTTGAGGTTTCATTTAAGATCAATGCTTTATTTTGAATTGAGGTGGTAATTGGGCCTATTGCAAAATAGGCCTTGGTATGATAAGCTCACAATGTCAATTCACACTAAGGGGTAACATTTTGATTACATTGTAATTACATTGTTTTTGTTCACATGTAATCACATTCATCACTTAATATTGGGTGCCACAAAGGACTTCACCTAGGTTTTGATGTTAGCAAACATTCTTATTTGAAAATAAATTTTTTTTTGGCCCTTCTTAACATTCATTTAACATTGGCTAACATAAAATGTGAAGGCAACTTCACATGTGTTCCTATGATGAGTTTATAACTTGTTGCTCATGTTTTGAGGACATGTTTTAATCTCAACAAGAGAGGAAAAATGTTTGTGGAAGTGGCTTTCTATTCGTTGATTAAAACTTTTTCTTTTCCTAGGCTACATTGGGCTATATGGGACATGTGTGTGCCCTTTTGAGCTTTGTAATCTTGAATGTTTGGATGGGTTTAGTCCTTAGTTTCATGGACCATGTATAAAATACCATAGTACCTTTTCAAGTTTACCAATAATTAAATTATTTTTTTAAATGTCAAATTTTCTACTTGAAATGCCAACATTTAAAACAATCACAAGGGAAGGTCAACTACAAAAAATGGTGGAAGCCTAAGAGCATCTAAGAGCTTTTTACTTCATTGAACCAATAAGGGTTTAACTAGATTAAGCTTACTTATTTAGATATGAATGGACTACTTACCTATCCACCTAGGAGTTACCTACCTACCCATAGGCTATTTACCTACCCACCCAAGAATTATCTACCTACCCACCTACCCATGAGTTATTTAGAGGTTACTTAGGGATTTTCTGAGTTAAGGGATACCTAAGGGATGATTATGGGTTACATAAAAGACTACCCAAAGACTTATGAAATTAAGGATTATTTAGAGACTTCTTAAGTTAAGGGTTATTTAGGGGCTACCCAAAAGCTTACTTTGATTAGGGGATACCTAAGGACTATTTAAAAAGTTGCATAAGGTCTATTTAATAAATTATTTAGAAATTTCCTAAGTTAGGGGATACCTAAAAGGCTATTTTTTGAAGCTTTGTGGGTGTTACCTAGGTGTTGATTTAGGATATTATCTAAGAACTTTCTCAAATAATGATATTTAAAGGGTTATTTAAGAGTTACTTAGGAGGATACTCAAGGACTATGTAAGGTCTACCTAAGTTAGAAAATCTTTAATTGTTATTAACAAAGTTATTTAGGTGATGAGCTACATTTGGTGCTACACATGACTTACCTAGGTGCATATAAGGGCTACCAAAATCATAATTCAAACCTATAATTCCCATTCCAAAACCAAAAGATCCAAAATTGTATAACATTGTGCAAAAGAGTAATCCATAACTTTTGTTTTAAACACATAACCTTTATCTTATGGGCGAGGGACTATGTAATTGAAAAGACCTCGTGTTCACATTTTTTTTTTATTTTTCATTCAAGTGGAGGGATTTTTTCACTTGGAAATGATGGCTTCATTTTCAAATCATGGTTTTCATTTGATAAGAGAAAATTTGAATTGTTTATCTTTAAGTAATTATCTCCTCATCTTTAAATGATCTCGAGATGATACACAAGATGTTTCTAAACATGGATACATAAAAACAATATGTTTTTGCAATTTCAATTGTCGTTGCTAATTCAGTTAACATGTTCAATGCTAATGAATTAGAGGAAAATGCAAGTTAGTTAATGGATCTAGGTGTGGGAGTTTAGGATGTGTTCATTGCAATACAAAAATGTCAAGGTTGCTCAAGATGCTAACCACTTTCACAATGATGAAATTCAACAAGTTGATGGTATTAATGGTGCTCATCATTGCTAGCCATGTAGCATTTGTAGGTGAGCACCACATTCTCTAGTTTCAAATTAAAGTTTTGGTTTTAGATTTTAGATTAGGTGCTTTGTTTTAAGGTTTGGATTGGGATTTTGGATTTAAAGATTTGGTTTAAGATTTAAGGTTTAGACTTGCATAGATTATCATTGGAACAAGCAATATGTCAAATTTTGAATCAAAATTTTAATTTGAAATCCTTGTAGTGAAATGAAGGGGGGGGGAAGGGAGAGGAGATAGATTGTTGGCAAGGTAGTTTTAGTTTTTAAAGATCTCTATTACTATAATATTTTTCAAGTTTAGCACTAGCATTTGAGTTTTGAATAATTATTTTATTTTTCAAATTTCACTTCAACAATAATAATAATAATTTATGAAATTTCAGCAATAAATATAAGGAGCTCCTTTGACATGATTTCTAAACTCGGAATCCTTGACATAGTGCGACCTTTTACAACAATTTTTTTTTTCTTATAATGTAATAATGTTCTACCAAATTATGTGAAAGAGAAATGTCATCAATTATTGGATATTTGCTTCCCAATGGTGGATTGCCATGACCCAAGAAATTTTCACCAATTTTTGTAATTTATCTTCCATTATATTTTCCTTAAATTTCAACATTTGAAACAAATAGTTTCTAAAAAATCAACATTTCTAAAAAATAATAATTTAATTAATATCAATCCTAAAAAGGTACCAAATATTGTAACCTTGCCATAATTATGACGATTTTCATCACATGAAGACTTATCGTCTTTTTTTTAAAAAATTAAATATTTAAAGGATTATTTAATGAAGAAAATGTAAGAAATATTATTTAAGTAATCTTGCCTTTTATGATTTTTGGGGATATGCCTACTTGTTCATTATCCCCATTTGTTTCCAGATTGGCTTTCTAGGATGGTATATGAGCATCTCTCAAAATGCTTCATACTAAAGGACCCATCCTCAAGGTTTTTGAAATTATTTTGGGTTGTTGCTACTGTTGCTAGTGGGGATATCCCTAGGTTGGTGGCCTTAGTGTTGTAAGCTAGTAGATTGTTGGCAATGGCAAAAAAACGATAGTGATCTTCGTCTTATTGCCGTAAGCAAAGTGTTTTTTCAACTTATCAATTATTCCACGGTCTTACAACTTTAAGGACCATTTCAAGAGCACCTATCCCCTCATCAATTTGGAGTATTGACCTTTGGAGGCTATGAAACCATCATTTTTGGCATCCGAACCCTCTTCAACCTACACCCTGATTGGGCCGTGATGTAGGTCGATGTTGAAAACACTTTTAATAATGTTTTTCGAATAGGTATTTTCAAAGAGTTGTGTGATGTTGGGGGGCTTTTGGTGAGCATTGTCCCTTTTACCAAGTTGTTTTATGGTGTTCATTTTTCTCTTTACTTCCAAGATGGGTGGCATGTGGAGGGGTCACCATTATTGAGTCATTTTCAAGCACGAAACAAGGTGACCCCTTAGGAGGTCCTTTATTTGCTTTGGTCCATTATTGAGCTTTCTTAGAGACCATTGTGGGGGCCCTAACTGTGTTTTCCCATCCTTAGCAAACGATACCTACATTGTGGGGCCTATGAGTGAAAGTACATGAGCATTTGACCACCTTTTGACCTAATTAACCCTAGTTGGGCTTAGGGTCGAATTGTCGAAGTGTAAGTTTTGGAGTCCATTAGGGATCTCTTTAGGCATACAAATTTTTTAGGGTTGCATTTTGGTCATAAATGGCCTTTCACATTTTGGGTGTGCTAATGGGTTTTTGGGACTTTGCCATGCATTTTTTGAATGAGGCTTTATTTTAGGACATGGCACATATCAATGATCTTTCTCTTTTAGGATACGCCTAAGTTTTTTTGGGCATTTTGTTTTCATGTGTAGCTTGTTGACCTTTTTATCTCACACAGACATTACTTCCTTCTTTTTCCATCCTATTTCTTTTGGTGGGCTTCGACAAGAGAATTATGTAGGTATGTGGGGACATTATGGGTCCAAGATCATAGGAATCTTTTCAAGGCCCCTTAGCAAGGTGTTAAGCTCGACTACTGATATCCTTTGGGGTATAGGCCTTCTCGCTATGGAGGATTGTGCCCCATTTATTTTTCTAAAGAGTTGGGCTTTGGTGGTTTTGAATTTGTGCTTTAGGTTTCGTATTTTTTATAAACTCATTTTGAAGGCGTATGTTTTTCATGTTGAGGGGGGCCCACACTTACTTTAATCATGTTTATGTGCAGCATGAGATGGCCTTCTTCCTACAATTAAAGAAATGCACCTTTCTTTTGAAAGTCTAGTAGTTATTAGCGCTTCAGGTCTACATGCATCTTTGATGGACATCCACCATGACACATCCCTTAAGTCTATTTTAAAGAATGACTCCATTTCTTCAACATCTAAAACCCACATTCATTTTTGTTTGGGCAAAGCAACAGGGCTAGGGTTGGTTGTTAAGCCATCTATTCATTCGTTTCACATCACACACTTTGCTTTCACCTCAACATTGCATTTTCGTTTCGGTGTGATTAAGCCTTCAACATTTAATCTTTTCACATGTGAGTGTGAACATGGGTTGGACATATCTAGCACGCACTTAGCTTGTTGCCCATTTAAAAGTCAACATATAATCACACATGACACCATCTAAAATGTCATGTATGTCTTCCCTCCAAAGAATGGGCACGTTACATGGAGAGAATGGTGGTACATCCTTTTGTCAAAAGTTTCATAATGAGTCGATCTCTATATGACCCGAGAAAATCAAGTATTCATTTCTGATGTGGTGGTTACTAACCCAACACAAATGAGATAACTTTGAATGTCATTAGTCGACCAACATGTGCAATTGCAAAACTTAACACCATTACTAAAATCCACAAGTATAGAAGGTTCCAAAAGCGACATCATTTGATTTTGATGGTCATAGAAAAATGTATGACACATTTGGGCGTGATATGGATCGTTTAATTAAGGAGTGTGCATGTCTTTTTCATGATAAACAATCGAAAAATCATTTATTTTTATCTTTTTGCATTCAATTTTTCAAGCAACATGTTAATATTGTTTTTCAAAATGCTTTAACCTTTATTATAAAAAGAAAGATTTTGTTGATGGTTGATGCTTGTTATAGACCTCCCATTACTATTAAATCTCACGATTTGCATGTAAACGACATTAAAAAGGCCGTGGGTGAAATAACTTCCTATCACGAGAGGGACTAAAACTTTTTCTTTTCTTTTTTTGTTCATGCGGGCTTTGCATCTTTTGGCTTTCCCTTTGTGTCTCTCCCATGACGGTTGCGACCATCGATCTTTTATTGGATTTTTGTGACCCTTGTCCATTGTTCTATTAATTAGGGAGCAGGCGAACCCACAATTATTTTCTTTTCAGAAGGAGTCGTTTGATTGGTCCGTCACCAATATTTTTGGAACACGGGGCCACTCTCCCAACATAGTAGCCAAAATAGGACCTCCCCCGGCCCCCGCCCCCAACTCTTCACTCCTCCCTTTTGTTCCTCATAATTGAGAGTGCGAACAACAGCATCCGAGGTCCAGATACTTGGCGACGATGAAGAGATCCGTGCAAGATCGTTGCCGATTTCTACCCACATTTTGCAGCAAATGCTGTTGTTGATCGTGATGAAAATAAAGGCTGTTGCTGTCGTTGCTGTTTGTGAAGAAGTTGGCGCAGTAGGCAGCTCTTTCTTGCAATATGCATCTCGGAAGTAGTGAGTAAGAAAGATTTCGCATTGTAACGTTTGTTTGGTTTTTTTTTTCCGGCGATTGTTGCTTCTTCTTGCTTGCAGTTGCTGTTTGATTGCAGATTTTTATAAAAGACCGGTGTGGAGAGAGTGTGAGAATGAAGGAAGAAGAAGGAGAAGGAGAAGGAGAAGTTGTGGCTGTGACATTATCATCATCCTCATCATCATCGCGGAGCTACTTGAGTCCCGTGGTTAGACAAGATTTGGCGAAGCTGGAGAAAGGTGGCGAGAGTCGTCGTATTGCTATGACCATGCTCAAACAGTTCGTGGAGCATCTGGATCCCGGCTCCGTGCCTCGTTTCCTCGCTCAGGTAAAAAAAAAAAAAACGTCCAATCCTTCTCCAGTACGCCATTTTAGCACAGTCCCCCTCACAATGTGAATGCTAGAAGATCATGGTCAGCTTCAGGGCAAGAATGTGGGACCATTGCGGTGAAGAACCATCACCAGCAGGGTTTAGGGTTTGAACAGTGGGTGAAAGCAACAGCGATGTTGTAATGTGGAATATTAGATCTCAGATTAGAAGGATTTAGGAACCATCACCAGCAGGGTTTAGGGTTTGAACATTGGCTGACAGCAACAGCAATGGCTGTAATGTGCATTATTAGGTCTCAGAGTCAAAGGATTTAGGTGGCTCACGCACCTATGCCATCTCTCTGTATGAAGAAGTAGCGAGGGTTCATGGCAAGCTCATTATTCCTCAAATCCCTCGCATGATGGCCACTGTTACAAGGTCTCTGTCAGCAAGTGGAAGCTCACCTCAACTCCATCAGGCATGTGCAAAGGTGGTTTCTGCACTGGCACGTTATGCAATAGACCCAGAAACTTCAACAGCACAGGCTGATGAGATTCTTCGAGATATCTCAAAGCCTTTGATAGAAGCTATTGCTGCTGGTAGAGTATTGATCCTTCACTTGTTTTTCTCTTCATTTTGGGGCTTGTTGGACACACTACTGCAGCTCGTTATGTGCATTGGATTCATGTATCTGGAACTGAAAAGGTTCTGCTGTGGTAATTATAGGGAGGCTTGAACCAGTTTCAGCTGGTGCAGCTATTTGCTTGCAAGCACTTGTTGAGTCAGAGAAATGGAAGCATGCACCTCCAGAATTGATCAGTGATTTGTGTCACCAAACCACAACTGCTTTGGGGGAAAAATCAACACAAACAGTTGCCCACATGCAGCTGGCTCGCTCACTTGCCAGTATCAACCCAAGACCTCTAAGTGTTTATGGGCCAGCTCTGCTTCGTGCTGGGGAAGAGGTCCTGAGTAATGCTGACCTTTCCTGGCAACACCGCAAGTGTGCAGCCAAGATGCTGCAGGCTGTTATCTCTATTCTTGATAGTGACAGGCTTGGTTTGGAGCTCCGTTCCACAAAGCAGGTTAGTAAGTGCAATCACACATGAATTGAGCAGGTGTAGACTGGAAAAAACTTGGGTTTCCAACTGAAAAAGATGATGCACTCTTCCTTATGGCATTTGCTGATATTGTTATAGGGCTTCATACTTCAGAGTTTTGGAGCAGTGTTCCAATAGTGTATGCAGGATAAGAGGAAGTGATGAGTATTCAAGGGTTGCTGTGTGGATCATCTGTCTTTTGTCCTTCTGTATTCTCAAGAATTTCCTCACTCTGCAGGTTCTAGCCAACTGTCAGCAGGACAAAATGCCTCATGTGCGCACTGCAGTTTGTGAGGTTCTGAAATTGCTGCAGGGAGCAGAGGAATGTAGCAGGGACACTGATCATTCAGAGGTATGCCTGAATGAATCTCCCAAGATCACCAATGCTTTGCAAGAGAGACCTTACAGACAGCGCTCTGATAGCTCTACTCTCTTGCCAACAACCGGCATACTTACTCATGAGCCACCCCATGTATCACTTTTGCCCTCTTCCAAGCCCACCATCTCAGAAGGCTGTTCTCAAGTTTCTTCACGGTCACCTCCAGGCACAGGTGCCCAATACAGGATGGGGCGCTCTTCATCAAGTGGGGATACACATATGCGTGGGATTGTGCCAAACTCTTCAGTGGTTGCTGGTACCTTTGATGAATGCCACTCTCTTGCCTCCCATCGTGAGTCCTTCTATCCTGCCTAAATCTTTCATGTGGGTGAGAACAACACCACAGAAAGCTGTGTACAGCTCTGTATTTTGCTGGATTAATTCCAGGTGTAGGGAATGCCATTACATTCACATTTCGTTCTTGGGCAATTTTCCTAGGGTCCAGAATGTCATCTGCATGCCAATGTTGAAGATAGAAAACTGACTGTTTGCAGCAGATGTGAAAGAGTATTTGCCTTCTCAAATCTCAGGTGTGGAGGATTTATCAAGATTGCCAGGTGCTGGTGATGTGTGGACTTCCAAATATGCACACCCTCGAGCTCGCACTCTGGGATCATCGATCCCATTGCCACCTTCTCTCATGCACAAATCACTGTCTGATTATGCAACCCTGGAAGAGTATGAAAAAGATATGTCAAAGGGGAAGAATTCTACTCCCACAATGTCAGTGTCCAAGGATCGGGTAATAGGCAGGGTTGCATCATGTCTGAGTCCTCTGGAGGCATCAATCATCAGTAGATTTGCAGATGCAGAAGGAGACTTAATGGCAGAGGATGATGGTTTCCTGTCTGAAGTGGGTGCCCTGCCTGATCTTGAAATGGAGGAAGGGTCAAGTTTCAGGAATGATAGAATTTCCAAGGGAAGTCTAGAACCAAATTTTACAATGCTGCAATCAAGGGTTGGGACTGAGACTCCTCAGTCAATATTGCACAGTCAAAATGCACTGAGTGTATCAGGGTCAAACCACAGCACCACAAGCAATAGGTTGTGTGAAATTGCCCTAAAGAACAATGATTGCAGCATCTCTGGGGGTGTGAGCAGTATGAACAGGATGCTACTTGTCAACAGTTCAAACAACTCAAACGGCTCGTTGATGGAAGAAGCCATTGGAGGTCCACAAGTTGGCACATCAAAGCCTGGAGTGTCACATACAGGATATTTGGAGCTTGCCAACTTGTCCAGAAACACTGAGGATGGTCTCAGCATTTTTGTATGATACTCAGCTTTCCTTTATCCTTTCTCTTCTTATTTGGTATCAAATTTTGGGAGGGAACTGGATTATTTGTTTTTACCAAGTGTGTGGCATGGCCTCAGCAATTTAGGACAATAAAGGTTGACAGGACAACAGGTCTTCAGGGTAAATGGCAAGGTATTGCAACATTGGACAGTAGGTTCAGGTTGATGTGGTATTTTGAAGCAAGCCAAACCAAGATTTTCGAATCAGTCTTCACTGCTCTCATCCATGCCTGCAGTCTTTTGCAGTCACTGACAATGCCAATAGTCAAAATCGGGAAGAATTTCTACATATGAAACTGGGGCTTTTGCTTATTTGATCTGATATTTTCTATCTTGGATTGACCAGGAACCAAGGCTGCACATAGCAACAGAAGATTTCCAGCCATTTACAACACCGCGACGACTGGTGCATTCACTGCAGTCGGATCTCTCAAGTCCTCATTTGGAGGGTAGCATAAGTGACCAGGACGATGAATCAGTTACCAATGAAGGGGAGTTTGCTGATCTTGCCGGGCTTACTGGTGAGGCAGACATGGACCTGGATTCATCAAGCGAAAAGGATTGGAGCATGCATGAGAACTCTTTGCACGCTGACCAGTCACTTCAGGCTGAGGATTCTATTGAGCTGGAACTTGATGAAACACCAAGAGGTGGTGTTGAAGCTGTTGCCTTCTGTGAAAGGGCTCATTTAGTGGATGATAGCTCACAAAAGGCTCCAATCTGTCAAAAACCCCTTGACAGTTGTTTAGACCAGTTAACAACCCCAGTATCTGACTATCAAAGCAGTCAGAAAGGGTACATCGGGACATATACACACACCCCAGACCTTCCTCAAACAACTTCCAGGGAAAGTGAGGTTCTTGAGTTTGCCTGCTCCTCAGGCATGAAGGTTCAAAGTCAAAGTACCTCCTTTGGTCAAGAGCAAGGAGGCATGGGAATCATCAAGAATTCTGAGGATGGAAAACCAGGTTCACCAATGACAGTCATGAGAAGCTTGCCATTTGAGAAGGCATCGGGAAGAGCAAGGGAGGTTTACTGTTGCAGCCAGGAGAGTGAACCCTTGGCAATGGGGTCTGTTTCCAAATCTGATAAAGGTACCCAAGAAGGGACATCTGCATTGAGAGAGATAAATGAGCACTCTTTGGTGCATGACTCTTTGAAGCTTTCATGGTTTGTTGAGATTGTGTTGGGGGGTTCAGTGTGTTTGATTCTTGCACTTGCTTTAGCCATGACACTGATGCCGGTTTTTGATACCGATCCTGACAACTCCCTTCTACCCACTTGAGATATTGGTCATATCCTTGTTGTATACTATGTTGGGACACGTTCAATTTTCAAGATGCTGGCGAAGATTCTGACAGTGATTCTTTGTGCACACTTGATGTGCTGGTGAGATCTTTGTTGTATATTGGATTGGGTAATATTTAGTTGCCTGCTGCTATAGGCAGAAATTCTGTTTGAGCATGTGCGAGAGCCAAGGAAGGCACTTCTGTAAATTGCTGAACATGATTTTTATTATTCTTTGAGTGCTGCTTGTTGAAGGCTTGGAGGATGTTGTCTCTGGCTTGTGTTTTGCACAGTGATATGATTTGCAAAATCCTAGCACAAGCTCCTTCCCCAAGCATTGGTCTACCTCCTGTTTTCATGCACATTATCTATGGTCTACCACAAATGTTTTCTTTTTTTTTGCAACAAAGATTGTCAAATCACCACACAGACAATCTCACATCTCATGCGATAGATTGTTAGACTCAAATTTATGACCAAGTAAGGTCTCCAGTTCTATTCCTCGTATCAATTATTTTCCTTTTCCTTTTCCTTTTCCATCAACCACAAATCAGTGTTTTGTTTTCCCAACAAATGTTGTCATTTTTTCAATGAAGAAAGATTGGGAAAATTTTGTTTTTCTTGTGTAGATTTGACTACTTCTGCTTATTTTTTGGAAAAAAATTTGACAAAAATGTTTAACATCACCAAAATGCTTTAAAAAAACAAGGACAAAACCCTGCCCACAAATTGTGACGTATTTTTGTTAACCCTTTTAACGTATGGTCCTTTGAGTTCACCCAACCTGGGCCCAATAAGCTTAGCGTAGAGCAAGAAGCGGAAGGAGACGGAGAGAAAAGCTAGGCGTGCATCGAGCTAGCTCCAAAGCTTTTTTGGTAGAGGGCAACGGAAAGAAGAGGAAGAAGAAGAGCCCCTGGTTTCCTGGGAATTGGAAGCGGCGAAGAAGATGCAGGGACCAGGGAGATCAAGAGCAGTAGGGATGAGGGGACGGTGGGGGAGCAATGGAGGAGGAGGAGCAGGAGAAGGAGGTTATCGGTATCATCGGCGGCAACAACAGCCAGGGATGTATCCGTTAGGATGGGAATTGCAGCATCTGGCGTACGCACAACAACAGGAAGCGCAGCAGTATTATGTGCAAGCGTTGTTGCAGCAGCAGATGTATGGAAGGGCAGGAGTTTCGTCGCGAGGAGGGTTTTTGCCATTAGGAGTGCAAGCTGCGGGGATTTTGAAGCGACCAGCAGGCCCTGCGCAAGGGCCTCTCTTGTATGGCCGTGGTCATGCTCGAGGAGGAGGAGGAGGAGGAGGACAGCAGAGGGGCCGAGGATTGGGTAATGAGCGCGTCTTGCCTAAACCCTATTTTTCCTCCATTGATGATTTTTGTAGTCTCGTCTCTGGTTTTCCAACAGCGCCCTTGTGTGGATGGAGGCGGTTGGTTACAAATGCGTCGTAAGAGGAGAAGTTGCATTTCTGATCCGCCTGCGTTTTGGCGATGTTGAGAGGATTAGGGTTTGAGAATCCAAACACCGGATTGCCATTTTTCTTGTGGAGTTATTCAACTGCTATTTCGCAGCAGTGCAGCAGCAGAAAGCTTTCATTATAACAAACTGCTGAAAGAAAATCTGAAGATTTTCTTTCTGTAATAAGCAGATGAGAGAAGGTCTTGTTGCAAAAATGGATACTACTCATCACAGCTTTTTTTTGCAAACAACTAACTGTTTCCAGGACTGAATTGCTCTTTGTTATTGACATTCTTGACACTCTCAACTTTGGTTTTTATTGTGGGAATGTGAGTGGGTCTCAGAACACAAACCCTAATTTTTTGTGTTTCGTGTTCTTTGTACTTCTATCAGGCGCCTGAATTCTCTAGAGGCAGTTTTGCGTTCATGAAATGTGTGCTGAACGTGAACTTCTATTGACACAAACAACACTCACCATCTCTACTTTTAAAGGTTGGTGGGGTGTCATGTCAAAAGATTTACAGGGTACTCCAGAGTTAGGTCAGTAAGGCTTTATCTACTCAGATCATGTCCTTGCTCTGGCTGCGAGCAGATAGTCAAGACATCTCTTTCTTATCTTCTTGGATTTTTCCCATTATCAGATAATGATATGTGATGCTGATGTCTGTCCTGCATTTCAAGCTTCTCTCTTTTGTGGGCCTGCTGTGGCAGGTGCACGAGGTCGGGACAAGGGTCGTGAACCTTTGACAAAGGAAGCTCTTGATGCTGACCTAGATGCAGTAAGTTTCCTTCTGTTTTTGGGAGTATTTCTTTCTGCTTACTTCAACATCAAATGGATTTTGGGAGCCTTCAACAATTGACCAACTGTGTAGCAACAACATTTTGCCATGAATAAAGGAGCTTGACTGTGCTTCAAAGTTTAGAACGTCCTTGATGTGGTGCATCATCATACAATCAGTGAATGAGTCCAGAGATAGGGCTCCACTGTGTGTAGGATAATAAATGTCTGTCCAGAATCTGCAAAGAATCTAGCAGGGTGAGGGTTCTTGACTAATTGTTCTACTGTGGTCTTGAGGGTGTATGTGGATCATTATTCGTTTAGCAAGTGGAATGTGCTGGGCTGCTAGTTCAACATAGTGATGCAACTATGTGCTTATGCACTGAAGGTGTGAATTCAGGCTTGAGAGGATTCAGTGTTTTAGGGTGCCTGGAAAACTGGTGTGCTGATTGAAGTGCTGATTGGTACTTGACAGTGGCGTATGAAAGACAAGAAGTTTGGAGGTGATTCACTGGATGCTGACATGGACAAGGAGGAGGAACCCAGTAAACAAGGTTTGTCTGGCTACCTGTCTTCATGCTGTGTGGTGGTGTCCATGACTTTAGACTTTTTGTTGCTCCAAGTCTTTTCTGTGTGTGACATATACTGTGTGCAACAGATGGGGATGAGATATTGGGGACTACACCAGCTGTGGAAGGTGATGATGCTTCTAAAATAGGTGCTTCAAATTCTGTGAAAGTGATTACTATGAAGTCAACCAGGGCAAGAACAATTGACGGCAACAGCAATGTTGATAAGGAGCATGTGTCAGCCACAAGAAAAGAAGGGCCCACAAAGGGTGTTGATGTCAAGCTCTAGGTGAAGCTCATTTTAGTCATAGTAACTTTGTCTGTCACATTGCTTCTCTTAGGGCGATAATAGGTGGTAAATATCAATTCTTCCTGTTCTGGGAGCCAATCCCCTGTGCTGGTGGAGTGCTGGTGGTGCAACAACAGGAAGGGATGCGAGTTTTGAGGCTGCATTTAAAAGCAGCTAAGGATCTCCTGTTCCTTCTGCAAGAAAACAGACAGGAGAAACTCCCCCATTTGCTGCTACTTTTGACTTTGTCCAAAGTAGTTTCTGGGTTGTTAAATGAAGTGGACAGCTGCTCCATGCCTTCATTATTGAGTTCATATTCCAAAGCTGATTTTGGCAGACAATCATTGAACATGTGAACTGAATCCCTGCTTAAACCAGGCTTCAGAGAAGAGGACAAGGTAGGGCAGTGATGATGGGATTAACGTAGTGTTTTGCCTTGCTGTTTGTATCACAGGCAAAGTCTTAGTAGATTTTTGCAGCTATTTCCTTGAAGTGGAAGTATGAGAGTAGACCAGCAACTGAATTCATACAACCACACTTATCTGTTTGTGGTGGTTTGTCTGCTTTCCTCTGATGCAGTGTTGTTCAGAAATTGTCCAGTTTCATCTGTTATGTTGACCAGTGTAGGAATATAGTTTACAGTGGCAGATGTAGAAGTACTTGGAAAGTTTGATATTACCAGACCAGCCTATCTGAGGATTCCTAAGGGGCTATTGATTGTGCCGCCTCCCTAAGTGGTCAATCGTGAGAATGAAGACTCCATTAGTATCATCAAAGGCTGTGGACCCTCAAGTTCTTGGATTGAGTTGAAGATTTGAAACGCTGTTTTGAGTTTTTGGTTCTGAGTACCCTCCTTTCTGAGGCGCAACTTGCAGAAATTTGTGAAGGCATCAGAAGTTCTCCACCATTGCTTTAGTTGGAGGCAGTTCCCTCTTTACAAGACACAAGGGTGAGCAATTTCATCCTTTTCAAAGAGGAAGTCATCTATAGGTGGTAACTTCATATCCCAGTAAAAGCATCTTGATTTTTTGTGAGCATAGCAAAATGTTTCTCCATTTGTTGAGGTTTTCCTCCACCCATCTTGTTCCTCTATAGCTGAGTATGTAGATAAATTTTCCTCTTGTTCTATCTCTTCAACAAGTTGAAAATTAGCCTTCCTCAATTCCTCCCTGAACCCTCAAGGCCTTGTCAACCAGAATGCCTTTGTATGCAGTTACGCATAGAGGTCCTCTTGTACCATAGATTGAAGTGTGATGGATTTGCATAGAGATAATGCAGGCACATTCAAGATTGCAGTAAAATCAAGGTTTAATTGTTTTAATGGGAAGTAATGACAACACCTGGAGAGACAACTAGATGAGTCAAGAAGAGCAGAAAGAGAAGATGAGAGATGAGCTACGTACACGATATGTATGTTTGTGCCATAGCCCTGGTTACCTGGGGAAAATGCAAAAATTGTATCCAGTACTTGCACTTTCATAATGTTCTGTATTATATCTATTAGTGCTAGCAAACATCATGATTGAATCTTCCTGTTGCTTCTGGAAATAGGTCCAGAACTCAGGACACAGATTTTTTGTTATGGTTTGCCCCAGATTTTGAGGGGTTATCATATACTTATGTACATCCACTGTTGGGAACTGATAAAGTCAGTGGCTAGTGATGGCGGCTCCTCGCGTGTCATGGTGATGAAGATGATGATGGTCTGACACTTTGTGAGCAACTCTCATAAGTTACGTATGACGACCACTCATTGTCACATTTTACCTTCAAACTTATTTCTCCACAATCTCATGGATAGCTTCTGTATGTTTGGTAAGTTATGTATGATGACCACTCATTGTCACATTTTACCTTCAAACCAATTTCTCTACAGTTTCATGGATATCTTCTGTATATTTGGTGTTGTTCCATGTTGGTAGTATTGATAGTATTCATGTTGTTGTTAAGACACTACTAGTTCTATACTGCATTGTATAGTTGTGACATTTTCTGGTTGAATAAGTAATAATCTCCTCATGGACTTGTTTTCTTCATCCATAGCCATGGATGAGGAATGGATGTGAGACAGCCTTATATGCAATTAAGTTCTTTAGATTTGGTCCAGGTGGACCCAAACCCTTCATTTCAGACCCCCCCAAATCAGCAAAATAGTGTGATTCTACTGAATTTTTTCTTGTAGAACTTGGATTTGAGGTTTGCCTTGTAGCCCATTCTTTTAATAAGCTTGAAAGATTTTTGAAGAGGGCATGGGCTTGTCATGAAGACATTGGAATAACACGTATTCTCATTATGAGAATAATCATTTTCATTATTATCAAGCCTTGCAGATGTGATTGAACACCAATTTTATCATTGATGAAAAATGATAACGATTGACTTATATTATGCAAGAGTCCTTTTCAATTCATATTTATTTGTTGAAGCTCATCTCCATGATGATGCAAATGCCAAGGAATCATACACTCACGTGTTACGAAAAACATTAATAGCCTAGTGACCCATAGGAAATCATTGTAGCTCAATTTCAAACATTAAGTTTTTTTTTTTTCATTAGTGATTCCATCCTTAAAATCATAACAAAGTAAAACTTCTGATCATTTAATTGTCTAATTCAAGGTTCTGGTAGCAGTTCAAACTGTTCCATCACCCCAAATGGTAACCATGTTCCTTCCCCAATCCTATGTTACCTTAGCATTTCTTGAGTCTATCTAATAGCATAGAATAAATAGGATCAAGAACACTATTGAGTATAAGTGTTAGTGTAACACAAAATGAAATTCCATAAATCTGCATCTTTAAGATTTTTAATCAAACCTACTAGGGTCATCATTATAATGTACTAGAACTTCCAATCTCCACACATTGACATGATTCGTCAAATTTTGGCTATGTTATGTATTGTTAGGAAATATTCATCAAATCCTGGTATGCATTCACCTTTTGCACTATACAATTTCAGTATTAGAAACATCATTGTCTCATAGGCAGAAAAACAATTCCCCAACAACAAAGCCCAAGCAAATCTACGATCTAGATATCACACTACAATGTGTTGGATGGATGAACAACAGTTGCATAATTGCAAAACATTAAACCTTAATTTTTTGACTCACCTTGCCATTGCCATGTATAATTGTCAAGTGGATGATTGTAGCAACATCCACTAATGAACCTTATACTTGGTTCACCTAAGCCAATTTTGATTACCATCATCGTTGTAAATATGAAATTATGATATCATTAAACAAATAAATAGTGAAAAAATGAAATTCATTTAAATGAAAAAAGTCTGTTTGGACTGATGCATTAAATGATAATTCATTAAAAACAACAAAAATTACATGCTAAGTGGACATTGTAATAAATTACTTACATTCAATGAAAAATATCCACATTTAATCTTAAATATATCACAAATGAAACAACATTTGAAAAACCATTTTGAGTCAAATTTTCAAATCTTAAATATATCACAAACCATACATTTGGAAAATGGTAATGACATTAACATTTGAGCAAAAGAAACCAAAAAAGTTCCAAACTACATGACATAATGTTTCAAGAACTGTAACCAATGGGAACATGTGAACCTATTTTCTTGTAGTTTTCATCCAGAATTTATCCAATATCATCATTGCAAACTTTTAATTCATATACAATTCTATCTTCCAAATCATGATCTGAATCATTCAGACTTTTTTTTGTTTCTTAGTTAATTATGAACAAACGATTCAGAAGTAGATACACAACTTGTCAATGGTAAATCATAACTGACCACATTGGTTTGATCCTCATCAGGGGCACACATGTGGCTGGCTATATACCTTTCAACACGCCTTTCAACACAAGCACAGAGATGAAGAGGACTCTCTGCATTTCCATCTGCATGTATGTCCAATTGTCACTCAATTAAGTGAACTCTCAAAAACTTCATTCAAGACATGTATCTGGTCTCCTGCACAGTCTCTATGGTGTCTGCATATGCTGATCACCATCAATTCCCTTTTAATTTGGACTCTTAAGCTACCACAACAGATAGTTGTTGATGCACACAAGAATCCAATTTCGCTCAAAGGTTTGTTGATGCACTCAAGAATCCAACCCTCGCTACTTGGAATCCAAATGGTGACAGTGATTCTCAGTGCAGAACATGACAATGTGCCTACTACTAACCTGGACAGTATCTGCTCCTCGGTGACTGTAATCACCAGTGTCTACCTAGAAGGGAGTGCTTGAGGTGAATCAAAGCGGATGTTCCTTGAAAAACTTGATAACATGGTCATTGAACTCAGCAGCCTGCTGTTGATGAATGAAGTGTCCACCTTCCAGAGTAACCACACCCTTTAGGTTTGGCACCTCCATCTGAAAGGCTCCTCCATATACATAAGCTTGAAGATTGGGTAATGTGTGCAAAAGGTCCTTGTCTCCAGAAATAAACAGTGTTGTTGTCAAAACAGTCATATTTGTCCAAGGTGCCTTCAACTCCCATGTCCTGAAGCACATACCAAATGTACCACAGTTTTAACAAACCATGCTTCATCACATGTTTCTATTTTTTTCTCACATACCTACACACAAAAGTATGAACTGCCTTTACACATCAAAAAAGTAAGAACCCATGGGTGTCATGGCTGCACCTGTTGATTGCTCGGTAGTAATTCAACGGGCCAGTAAATCCAGACTGCTCAAACTGCTCTGTATAATGCTTGAGATCCTCCTCAGTACACCAAGGTGGCAGGGTGGTTACCTCTGGTATAAGATCTAAAATCTCATTGCCTTCAGGTATACAGATTGGAAAACTTCCTTCACTTGCTAGAATTCTTTGCAGAACTTCAGATGTTCCAACACTTGCAAACTCAGCCTCCATACCTCCTGGCTCCTGGATGCTCAGAAGAACCACAGCATTAAGAGATGATGTGCTTCAAACACTTCAATTGCAAGAGTTGCAACCAAGTCCTGGTAACGATGTTCAGACACTTCTCTGAAAAAAAATAGCAGTACACAGTGGACTGTTTTGACTGTAATAGACTTCAGGCTGACAAATCAAGTCCTGTTCAGTTTGAAACCTGGAATCTTGTCATGTAAAATCCTTCACCTAGCAGTTCCCGATAGGAATCCATAAAACTGCGATGTGGCCCACGTAGCAGAAAGGGAAGACTAACAGCCACATATGCCTTCACCCGGTCGGGACGGAATAAGCAGAGGTCCCACCCAATGATTGCACCCCAATTATGGCCCACAACATACACCTGCCATTTTCCATTCACAACTACAATCAGCTATGGTGCTTAAATCTATTCCTTGAAGTCTCTAGATTGACTAGTGAGAGACAAGAGTCTGAATCAATAAGTTTCCAGGAGTATGCATACAGGATGATTCTGACCTCTTTCAAATTGAAGGTATCAAGGAGCCCAATTATGTCGCCTACTATATGGAGGCTGGTGTACTCTTCACTGCTTTCAGGTGCATCACTTGCACCATAGCCACGCATGTCAGGTGCAATAACATGGAAGCCTGCCCCTGCAAGAGATGACATTTGATGCCGCCACGAATACGAAGTCTCAGGAAACCCATGCAAGAGCAGCACTGCAGGGCCTGAATCCAATGAGCCAGTATGCCAAAGTTCCAGTCAGCAAGACAAAAAAGGCAAAACTTGAGAGGCTCTGTGTGTGTGTGTGTGTGTGTGTGTTTACTGCACTTTTTCACCCTAATTTTGAAAGAGAGAGATAAAAATGGAGCAGAGAAAGGAAACCAATATACCTGAGCCTTCTTCGACAACATGTAAAGAGAGGCCAGTGTTGTGTATGTGGATGGTGCGGTGAGAAGGCCCCCCCATGTTACAAATCCTGCACCCACCCTCTCTACTTCCTGTGACTTAACAAACCCCCACAAATTATGCACTCCGTGCCATTCCGCACAACAATATTTGTCAATGGGACAAAAGTGATCTGGCTACTCATCATGGTGATGTTGCATCAGTAGATAGATGTAGATCAATAGAGTAGTTCAGTGTAATTTGCCAAGATATATCCCCTATCTTCAAGAACTTCCACAATCAAGCCAGAACCACCACCAAGAGATATGTATTATTACCAGAGCTTCAGATATGAAATATTGGAGCTCGTTTTTGGGTCATCCAAATGTCCTTCACATAGATGCTTGGTGCCTACTCTAGTAGAGACATTCTGTTCTTGTGCAAAACCGAGTATAAGTTACGACCAAACTTCCTGAAAATGCTTGGCAACTCCATGTCTGCAATCCGAAATGCTTGAAAGAAGGCATACAACCATGACCTGAGTTGAACACTGTGTCAGTTCAACAAAATTGAGCAGAATCAAACAAGAAGAGTCTAGACGGAGAAACATGATACTGCTCTCTCCATAGACTGATGGATAAACACAATTTCCCAATCAAAAAACAACAAAGCCTTCCATGTGATGATGATATCTTCTGCAGATCCATCATGTTCTTGATATCCAGATTAGCTAGAAAAAAACTCAGAGACAGAAAAACCCTTCTGCAATCAAGCTAAGAGCTTATGATGAATGACAGCACTTGCCTTTTGGTTTTGTTCAAACTCAGGGTTGAGAGCTCCGAAAAGGTGCAAAAGGAACCAAAGAGAGAAGAAGTATCCAATTCTTCTCACCAAAGCAGCTCCAGTAAGCCTTCACTTCCGCTCCACTTCTTAGAACTGGGAAAAGGATAAGAACTTTCTCCAGTGAATAATAGTCGAAAGATAGACTACTGCAGCAGCATGGAAGAAAGAACTCTTTCTCTCTGGACCTTTCAAACACAATCACATTACACAAAGATTCATCACAAATCAGTCACAAAAACACACCATGAAACAAACCCTAAACCCTAAACCCTTATTCATTGTTAAAATGCTATTTTAAAAAGTGGGCTGCTAAAAGTAGTAAAGAAAAAATGTGGGGAAAATTTAATAATAATGATAATGATAAAAATATAAATAAAGTATCGCCAGGATTCAATTACATTTCATGCAATGTTAGCCAAAATTTTCTATCCTACTGAGAGGCTCCATCACTGCACAGAGCTCATGCCATCCAAATACATTCGCCACTTTGCTCAAATTTTTTCATGGTTAGGGCTGGGTTGGGGTTTTTTTTGGCCACTGGACGTGACTGACGTGGGTACATAGTCGCCATGTTGTAACATTTACTAGTTCTTTTCTTCTCAATTGCATATTTTTGGCTTAAAGGAATTTTTTTTTAAAAGTGCTCCAAGTTGAAAGAAAGTTGGGATGCATGGGTTAGTTTTTTTGCTTTTAAGTTTGGTTTGTTTTAGGTTTTGGACTCTTTTTTTGTTTCAAGTTTTTAGATGGCATCTTGTTTTTGATCTTGAGACATGTGAAAACAAAATTTTTGCAACAAAAGTTTGCTTGGACTTTCACCTTATTTACATTTCATTTGTCTTCTTTTAGCAATTGTTTTGACTATTTTGGTGCCACAACCATTACAGTGTCTCCAGCGGTGATCACTATGTGATCCTGCACACTAAAATTGGATAAAGAAAAGTCAAAATATGGCGGTTTGGCTCAAGAAAATGGTTTTGAGTCACCATAATTGAACGATTTGCGGTAGCTGGTAAAACGCAAATCAAACGCTGTGCACCTGCAGAAAAGAGTGTAATAAATATGATCTGACTCCTGGTCACTGTTTCTTTGATGGTTGGCCCATCGTAAACGATTGGTTCAGGTGGTTTGCTATTAATAATTCCCCACTTATTATTTGCTGTCCCAGTTTCAGTTTTATGGGTGGGGTTGTTTTATGGGTGGGGTTGTAGAAAAGTAAATAACAAAACTTGGATGTGAAAAATATTTTTAGCAGGGTCACATACTGAGCGATTTTTTCGCCAAAATGCGAAAAATAAAAATGGTAATGGAATATTCCGTCGCAGATTTCTTGAAATTTTGAAAAAAAAATCGCCAAAAAAAGTAAGAGGTTTTGAGCTGGTTTCGCCAGATTTAGAAGCCCTCCTCCTGTGGGTCACCAAATAAAAGTAGGCATACATAAAAATTTCTACTGCTGGAGATGCTTTTACCACATGCACATGAAGAATGATCAAATCAGTATATAACCAGAACGAACTAAATAGTTCACTACTTTAGCCAAATTGAAGTGCGCAAGAAAAATAATCAAGTTCGCCAAAAACAAATTAAAATATTCCCTATTTTTTCTGTACAAATAGCCATTAACCGAGAGCTGAAAAAGTCCAGGACATACGCTGCTTCATTTGGGACGGCATCTTTGTCGGGTTGTAGGAAAGCTGAAAAAGTCCAGGAAATACGCTGCTTCATTTTGGACGGCACCCTTTGTACTGTTGTACGTGATTACCGTTGAATCTTCTTTTCGGATGATACCTTACGACTTGGCTTTCCAAAGCCCCCTAAAAACAGACATAATTAGTGTATATATAGTGCCACGTTTTTCACGACCAAGCTCGTCTGACACCACAGCGACACTCAAATCCTAATTGGCTTTTTGTGATCTCAGGCTTTCCATTGTCCCCTCTTCTGGCGACCACGCAAATCCTGTCCCCACAGTCCTCGTGCCGGTGGATAATGACCGGGTAGGCAGCCGTGTCGGTCCGGTTACCGGACAGAACACCGGAGCGCTAAGCAGCCGTTTCGGCCCGGTTACCGGACATAACCAAGACCTTGTGAGCAGCCGTGTAGATCCAGTTATCGGACAGAACACCGGAGCGCTAAGCAGCCGTGTCGGTCCGGTTACCGGACATAACCAAGACCTTGTGAGCAGCCGTGTAGATCCAGTTATCGGACAGAAGAATGGAGCGCTAAGCAGCCGTGTCGGTCCGGTTACCGGACATAACCAAGACCTTGTGAGCAGCCTTGTAGATCCAGTCATCGGACAGAACACTGGTCTAAAAAGCTGCAGTATATATCCGGTTGCCGGACAGAACCAAGGGTTCTTAACCAGCCAAGTTGAGTTGGTTTACCTGACGTAATGACCTTCTCCCACTGCGTACCGATTGACTCGCTCCTTTCTTGTTTTGATCGGTTCTATTTGGTCGTCTCCTTTCAGCATGTGGATGAACCATGCCTTTCTATCCACATACAAGTGGGAGGTTATGGATGTAAAGTGGAAATTGCAATTTGGTTGTTGGATTATGGAATTTATTTTGAGGGTGACCTCTTCTTCATTGTATTATTAGAGTTTTCTATAAAGTCGGGCTCTCTTTACACTAATGTTGAGGACCCATTGACCATGAGCCTCAACCCTTTGTTTGGGGTTGCCTTTGGGCCTCCATGACAAGGATTATTTTTGTGGCCTACACTCTCGATGCTCAAGTCTCCAAAATGCAAAGCAATCCACCCACATGTAGACAGAAACAAAAAGAAAATCAAATCAAAAGAGAGATTACCAAAGGAAAACACACACTAAAGATTTTTCTTTTTAAATATAGGCAATGAGCTTTGGTAAACCTCTTGCCACACACATAGAAAACCTTGTGAAGCTCACATAAACCTCCCCTTTCTATGTCATAAATCCATAACAATAGAAAAATAAACGATATGGTGCCACACACAAAAAAAGAAAAAGAATTGCCTTCAAGTTCACACATAGACCAAAAAAATCAAGAAAGACCCTTTGAGCTTGGCAAAGCTTGTGCAAACCTCTTGCCCATTTTAGAAAATCATCCACACACAAATGAGAAGACTCCTTCAAACTAAGACACACACCAAAAACCAAGAGAATGCCTTTGAGCTTTGTGAAGCTTGTGTAAACCTCCTCATTTTTCAAAAAAATTGCACAAACACACAAAAAACAAAAGAGCACCTTTGAGCTCACATACACACACAAATTGATAGAATGCATGCAAAGCTTGCACAAACTTCTCATCCGTGTTTCAAAAAATGATTTGAGCCCACACATTAAATAAAAAAGTGTCTTTACAACACCATCAAACATCATGAAGCTTGTGCAACTTTCACAAGTTTCATTGAACTTCATTGTGAAAACCTAGAAGCTCAAATATGAAAAGGATTAGTTGTTGGTTTTGCCATAGGTGGAACAACTAAACATGAAACTCCTTTCATGCCACGTCCAGGATCAAAAACCAATTTCGAGTGTTCATCCACTTTGTTAATATTTTGTGTCGTTTTCACAATCACATATTGTGAATTGGGCAAACATAGGCTGCCCAACTTTATAGATTGCTTTATGTTATTAACAATTTTATTCTTGCACTAACAATTGCGATTGTTCATATGATATTAATTGCTTACATAATCTTCTCAAATACCACTTATGAAAAATCAATAACATCATATCATTTTCTAAACACATTACATTTTTGTTCGATGCCCCATTGAATCTATCCCTAACCACTAACTTTCGATTGCTTTCCCCAATCCTTAAACTTATGCCCGCTTTTTCCACTACATGATCTCCAAATAAAACAAATCTTTCACATTTACATTAATCATTATATTGACATTTATAGTGCCATCCACACAAATCTAGCCTACATAATCAAATGGAAAGGATATTCCAATTTGACTAACACAATCAAATCACATTCTAGCCTTTTTAGGAAAACAAACATATGTGGTCATAAAGTAACTTTCAATTAGTACAAGAATACTACATGTGTCACCATGTTGAAGCCTTAAGGGCATATTCATCACAAACATTCATCACAACCTTAATTTCAAAACACAACATACATCCATCTCCTTTAAGCATTCACAATCACCACATTTAATTCCAATACCAACATCCAAATAAAGATGTTAAATATAAACCCCATCCATATACATATCAAATACCCAAACCCACATATATAACCCTTCAACTAAATACAAGGGAACATTATCTTGTTCATGCCTATTGTGACTTTGGCACATGTATAACATTTCTTTTAAATTCGAACACAAGTATATCTAAACTTTGCATGACAAAACTTTCAAATAAAAATCAATTGGCTTCTAGATTGTCACATGTCCCAAATACCATTATTATCACCCTCCTCGCCACACAAACTTTCTACGACTCTTTCTTCTACTGCCATGTTTAACTTCTTTATGTAGATTATATAAACTATCAACATGGTCTAACCCACACATATTATTCATCACCACTCACTTATTTTACATATGCCACTTTATTTTATTTATTGCACTCCTATGATGTTATATTTGGTGCCATTAACTCTATGAATAATGTATAATGGATGGGGCGATGCCTTGCACACCCAACTTGAATAAAAGCTTCAAAAGCCCTTTAATGGGTTCAATTTGTTGCAACTTTTCCACCCACGCTTGGCTTTCACTACTTTCCTTATATTGCATTAAAATTGGACCATTACCATTGAACCACACATTGATATCTAAACCTTATGTCACTTTCCATGCAACTCGTTAAATACAACAAATTTCATACATTGCCCTCCTACTTATAATAAATTGAACTTCATGGCTTTTTCCTTGTTTGTGTCCACCAACTCCCCACCAACTGCCATCGTTTCTCAAAATACCCTCAATTTCCACATTCATATCAAACAAATTGACCATATTGATCCCAACCCACAAACCTTCATTAGCACACTCACCTTATTCATGAGTTTGTTTTTGAAAACAATGGAAATATTCATCCCTTCCACCAAATTCATTTTATCCTTTTGTTTCCTCCCCCCTTCATTTATTTGCCCTCACTACTAGGAAAGTGTGGTGTAGTTCACTAGACTATTTCACTGTGGAACCATAAAAGTGAATTAAGTTCACTATAATTTCACTGCTTTTACCTTCATTGGTGAAAATGGTTCACTATATGGTGTACATGTTTACTAAGGGGTGAAG
>Ga0116227_10001342_pt1 | contig 54460 bp, 44 predicted proteins | sample S1TSphgellanicum_FD_89693 | JGI IMG/M metagenome (GOLD analysis project Ga0116227, IMG submission 89693) | Host-associated microbial communities from peat moss isolated from Minnesota, USA - S1T2_Fb - Sphagnum magellanicum MG | ecosystem: Host-associated > Plants > Peat moss > Unclassified... | reverse complement strand
GAATGCTGTTCCTGCACCACTACCTTTGTGGGAAGCAGGTCAGGGTGGCAGAATTCCTTGTCCTCCAAAGTCACAAGGTGGTTGTGGTGGTCTGCATACTCTACAGTTGAAAACTTTGTTTGAGCCTGACTGGTTGGCAAAGTTGACAACTGATGCGGAAAACATTGCTGCGACATGCCACAACCTGAAGGAACAGGATTCAATGCACTGCTCAATTTGTGATTTCTCTGACCCAGACAGTGGCAAGCATTTACGTCTTGCTGCTCACCGAGTAGGTGGCCATGACAATCATCTTTTCTGCCCTACCCGACAAAGTGTTGAGGCCGAGGGTCTGGTGCATTTTCAGAGACATTGGATTGAAGGTGAGCCTGTTATAGTCCGTGACGTGCTAGAAGGTGGCAGTGGTCTCAGCTGGGAACCCATGGTTATGTGGCGTGCTGTACGGGAAACTACAAAGAACAAATTCAAGGAGGAGACTAAGAGTGTGAAAGCTCTCGATTGCTTGGATTGGCGTGAGGTAAATTCATCCTCTTTCTATGCTGGGAGAATCTTTGGTTTGAGACAAATCAAATTTATAGGGTGCCATAATAACAGATAGATGATGCTAAGGCTTCATACTGCAGGTGGAGATCAATATTCATCAGTTCTTTGCTGGCTACGAGGAAGGCCGTCTTCAACCTGGAGGATGGCCTGAAATGTTGAAGCTCAAGGATTGGCCACCCTCAAACTACTTTGAAGAGCGCCTTCCACGTCATGAAGCCGAGTTTCTTGCCTCACTACCATTTCATGAATACACAGATCCTAGGGATGGTCTTCTCAATTTAGCTGCTCTGTTACCAAAAGATGCCATAAAACCTGATTTGGGTCCTAAAACATACATTGCATATGGTCTTAAGGAGGAGCTTGGCAAAGGTGATTCAGTGACCAAGTTGCACTGTGACATGTCTGATGCGGTAAGATGTTTGCTGTCAAGGCTTATAAGTCTGGAAAGGTTTTTTTGGCAGGAAAGCATAGAGCCCTCTGGAGCCATTGCTTCTATCTGTTGCTGCTATACAGACTTTCAAACCTGCTTATATGCCAAAACATGTCTTTTACAGCAGTTCCCAAATTTAATAGAGGTTGGAATGTACCAGGTGAATGTTCTCACACACACTGCAGAGATCAAGTATCCTTATCGTCAACAAAAGAGGATCAAAAAACTTCTTCAGGACTTCAAGGAAAGCAAGAGAAGTGAGGCCCATAATATGGAGGAAGCTAAGGATGAACCAGTCTCAACACCAGACTGCAGAGATTCTTTAAGTGCTGTGGGCAAAACAGATATGGCTCCTTGTTCAAAGGACTCTGAAAAGTGCTCACTAGTTGGAGCTGGAACTGAACAGCCCATTGATAACAACAGAGAAATACAAGATGCTGTTTTATCCAGCAAATTGGAATCAAATGGGGACAGTGGACTACCTGCAAATGGTAAGATAACCCTCTTATTTACAGGGTCCAGTGCACAGCCTGACAATGGGAAGTCATTGATGGAAGTTGGAATTGAATGCCTACACACTGAGACTAACAAAGGAGTGGGAAATGGAGTGAGTGCAGCAACTGAGTCACTGTCAAATGGTCAGGACAGAGCCCAATATGGAGGGGCATTGTGGGACATATTTCGACGACAAGATGTGCCAAAGCTGAAGGAGTACTTGAGAATTCACTGGAAGGAGTTTCTGCACTTAGATGGCAAGCCTGTACCATCTGTAAGTTCCCTTCCAAGTCTTCTGTTACACTGTACACTTAGCTTCCTTTAACCATGATTGAAAGTTTATCCCTCTTAGAGACTCATTTGACTTGGGCCTTCATGTCTGTCCTGATTTCACTTCCCTTGGGAATCCATTGGCAGATTACACACCCTATTCATGATCAAACCTTTTTCTTGGATGAGGAGCACAAGAGAAAGTTAAAGGAGGAATTTGGTAAGTCAATATTATAGTCTGAATTCATCTTCATGTTGCCTCAATCTACTCTGATTTTGAGAGAAGAGGAATTTGGTTTGGAATTCTTGAAAGGGAGATGGTAGCTCTGTTCTGCCCAACAGCATGGTTAGAGCAGTCTCTCAATTTTCTGAATTAGCTGAAATTAGTGTTGGATCCAAAGTTGGTATCATACACAGGATGTGCTGAGTCTCTTTGACATCCTACTGTTAGGTGATTTACACAGATCCCCCAGCATGTTGGCTCTCAAATTTCAGTAGTGGAAATGGTTTTCTCACGACCATAGTATTTGCTGGTGGCTTGCTAAGGCGATTTTTTCTGTCGTACTATTTGATGGATTCTGACTTGCAATATTGTTTGCAGGAATTGAAGCATGGACTTTTGAGCAGGATCATGGTGAAGCAGTCTTCATTCCTGCTGGTTGTCCTCATCAAGTTCGCAACTTGAAGGTGAGAGTGTTGTCGAGGTGCTTATATTGTCAGATTGTCTATGATACCTTATGCATCCTAATGGACAAGACGACAAGACTACCCCTAAAGTTCTTATCCTCACAATTGGAAAGCCATTGCTTACATTTTGGAACCTAAACAAGGTTCAGGAGGTCAAAATTGATCAAGTTTACTTTTGAACATACTTGTACAGATTTAAACTGTATTATAAGCTGTATTAAACCATTCTGTATAGTTTAAAACTGCGAGAAATGTTCAGGGAGGTACATTTGAATTACAATGAAGTGGCCTTCTCTCTCTCTTACCATTATGTGTGTGTGGTGTATGATGCAGTCATGCATTAAGGTTGCTCTCGATTTTGTGTCTCCTGAAAATGTACAAGAATGCCTTAAGCTGACAGAGGAATTCCGTCTGCTTCCTATGGATCATCGAGCAAAAGAAGATAAACTAGAGGTGAGGCCTTTCTTGTGTTTTAGTTGAAACCTCAAAGTATGAAACCTTTCATATAGGATAGCAAACTCATGGTAAAATTTGAATTGTATGCAGGTGAAGAAGATGATGCTGTATGCAGCCAAGACAGCAATAGAGCAACTTGAGATATTGAAAGATCCCAAGTGAGTTCTATCATAAATGCAAATATTCATTGCTAAGTTCCCTGGAAGTTTTTGAAATGCAAATCCATGAGCTTTCAGAGGTTGTTTCGCAATTGATTTTGCTTTCAATGGAAGTCCTAAGATGCCATTCTTGATGCTCATTTGCAGTGAAGAGGCAACTGATGATGCTGGCAATACAGGCAAGGGTGTATCTGATGAATCTCTTCAACAAGCTGCTGACCCACCTGTTAAGCAGGGTTGTGGAAGGAAATCAAAAAAGAAACAAAATTGAACATACAGGTTGCCAACACTACATGGCATATAGGAATCCCACATTTCTCTGTAATTCTCAGTTTTGGGCTGATCTAGTGGTAAGGATTCCATTACTGTCAGCAGTATCCACGAGTTACCTAAGCAAATGGACGGAGCAGGGGCTTGAAACACAACTTGGAGATCTGAAGATCAAGTGTAATACCTTGTACGTTCATGTTTTCCCACTGGCAGCCAGTGATGACTTTTGACCATTCAGTCATACAGAGATTCTCATATGAAGGTACTTTTTTGCAATGAGCTGTGCAAGTCATACCTGAATTGGATGATCACTTGTATACAACTACATGCAAGTACCTCTCACCTCTTTTAGAAAGGGAAAATGAAAATGTGATGCCTTCTGCTATTGATTCATTTGACTGAGGTGCTTATTTTTTGTTCGAAGCTCAAAGAGGGAATTGGACAAGGTATCATTCTGAACAAAAAGGTCAGAAAAAAAGGATTTCCATTGTTTTGCAGCAAGGGCCAATTCATGAGCTTTCTCTTTGCTTCTGTTTCTTCTGTAGGGGAAAGGGCATTGTATCAAAATTCAATGCTCAGCTGCAAGATGTTTTCTGAAGGACTAGTGTTGACATTGTCCCCAAAGTTGATCCGGCGTTGTAAAAGGATACAAACATCTATTGGACAAACATCTGAACGTTTATATTATGTGTGCAATGTTGGTATGGTTGAAGTTATTCACAAGTTCATATTTACTTGACAATGTGGTGCTAGGGTTTCAATACTCTGATCAGAGTGTCATTGGCTTGGGCCCATTGGTGTTGTTACACTATGAGAACCCAAGAGTGATGTGGTCACCTACATGTCACTATTCTTGTGCCCAATTCTTGGGCTGGCTGGCTCATGAAAAAGGACTGCTGATAAAATAAAGACCAGAAGTGGTGTGTTTTTACAAGGCTGCAGAAAGTTGTACAAGTGTAGTTGTTTTACACTTAGTCCACGATATATACTTGCACTGACTTGGGTATAAATGGACCTTATACATTTACATGGTGTGCAAATAAATTTCAGTATGGCATTTACACTTACATGGACTTTTAAGTCCTAAACCAGATACAATCACAACACTGGTGTAAACTGTGAACTTGATTTCAATCTACAATGGATGAAAGGTGAATCTTATGTGACTTGATTTGAATGAAAAAAGGATGAAAAATGAATCATATGTTTCAAATCATCCATGATAGCATGGTTCTGGAGTGATTCTGATATGGAATTGCAGTTCTCAAGAAGATCTAATAACCATCAAGTAACCTTCTGCTAGTTCTTGGCCAATTATTTCGTGAAAAGCACAGGTTCTCTTTGAAGCTTTTTGACCCAAAAAAAACTGGAATTGAAGGTTCTTTGATTCTGAATTTTCTTGAAACTGAAACAACAAGAATTCCAGAGTTTTAATAACCGGCACCAGAGGCTTATGAAACAAACTCAGGTAACCGCCCAACACTGGTATGAAGAAGCGTAATGACCTAATTTTGTTTGACCTAATTCTTCTCTTTCGATTCCTTCTTCAATCGGACGAACTCTAACCCTAATTCTTCTTCTTCGTTTCTTCTTCTTCTCTTTGTTCCTTCGATTTGGTTGCAAGGGACGAGAACAAGAGAAGAGAAGAGAAGAGAAGAGAACAACAGAAGGAGAGGAGAAGAGAACAAGAGACCAAGGCACGGTGGGGGGGGGGGCGACGATGGGAATGGTAGGAGGAGGCGGGGAACAGCAGCTGCAGGAGGGTGCGTTGCAACGACATGTTATGGCGCTCATCGTTGGGCACTTGCGGGAAAATAATCTCAATCAAGTAACAACTCCTCCTCTCCTGTTTGTTTGTTTGGTTTTCTTTTTCCTCTCTTTCTCTCACGTGTTGTTGCTACACAGCGCTCTTTTGTTGAATATGACTGTCTCTTTTACTATGTTTTTTGTTTTTACTAGTGGTATCCTGTTGCTGCTGCTGTTTTTATTTCCCGGTGCTCTACTGTTACGTGTTTTGGAATGAAATGGAGTGTTTAGGGTTTAGGAGAGTTTTTTTTTTTTTTTTAAAATTAAAAATTTATCTTATTTATCTTATTTTTGGTTCTAGTTTAGCAAGATCCTGAACGTGTTTTGGAGAAGAAGTTGGAAGAGATGCTTTGTGTGTATTGAAATGGGGTGGGTGTTTTAATGCTGCAGGCAGCCATAGCAGTGTCAAATGCAACAATGACACCTTTGCATACTGAAGTGCCCCCCAATAAGCTCTTGGACCTTGTTCGTAAGGTATGACATTTCTTGCTATTCTACATTTGCTTGGGGAGCATCACAGCTGTTTATATCAATAAAATTGGTTTTGAAACAACAACATTCGATTGTGTTGTTGTTGAGTAGGAAAAATCAGGTGGCAGCTTTTTTGTGCAGGGTTTGTCTGGAGAGAGGGATGAATCAGCAAAAATGACAGTGCCCCTTGCTTCTCTAGACAAGGGTGGAGGTGGTGGTGGTGGAACAACTTTAGCTGGCTATGGACCTGTACCTATTATTCCGAAAACATTGTTGGATTTTAGGTGAGAACTTGGCCTGCTGTGGAAAACTGCTCAGCACCATCTTCTATTCTTTTCTGCAGTTTTTTTTCATGTTCTTAGACTATACCCAAGGTCAAGAATTCCATTGCAATACTGCAGTTTTGTAGTGGAAAAGTTGATGGTCTTATCGAATATTTGGGCAGCTCAGTGCAGGCAACCAAGGGACTCCAAAGAGCTTTGCAAAGCATGACTCTCGGCATGTTTCAGAGCACAAGGTAAAACTACATTCCCTTCCATATGATCATTTCACTTGTGGGTTTGTGTACTAGGGATTTTGCATTTTGAGTTTTGTGGAATATAGAAAGAGTCATGCACATTTCAATGAGTCTATTAAAAGCTCTAGCCTCTATCCTTCTTTGCACAAAAGGAACAACTCCAGTATGAGATATGTCCTGACTATTACACTTTCAGAGTATTCCCCGAGTATTCTCATCCTAGTTTTGTTTGTTCTTCTTTCACTCTTCTGAACTATGCACTAAAGGTAGGGCCTGGGGGATTATGATGTTCTGCAGAACATTGCCCGCTGTGCACGGTTCAGCCCAGACGGGCGCCTTGTGGCCACTGGTAGTGCTGATACATCCATCAAACTTTTTGAGGTATGTCAACAACTGCTGAAATCATTAGGCCATCTTCACCTGTGCAGCTGTCTTTCATGTATGCCCATAATTTTGTGACATCATGTCACTTCTTTCTCACTACAATTTGAAAGCTGTCCTACTCTTTTTTATTTTAATTTTTTTTTGCCTCAGTGCTTGATCACTAATCACATTACAATTCCCTGTACTCCATAGGTGGAGAAGGTCCGGCAGATGATGATGCCAGATGGCATTGTTCATGATTCTCCCATTCGCCCAGTTATTCGTACATTCTATGACCATATGCAGGTTGTTTCTAGTGACCTTAACTTCTTTAACATCTTTGTTCTGACATTTTTTCTGTGGTGTTTGTGAACTCCTTAATCAACTTAAGAAAGAGAATCTTGGATGGTGCAGCCAATAAATGACCTAGACTTTCACCCACAAATGTCTATCCTTATTTCTGGTGCCAAAGATCACACAATCAAGTACGTAATTGTTGCTTTCTTATTTCAGTGGAGAAGTACTTGTCTCACCACATACTCCTGCTGCTATATTAGATTCTCATATGTGATGATGCTCAGATGATATGAGTTCATACAGTGCCAGGCAACACTTTCTAAATCTGGTCTATCTCCTGCATGTGCAGGTTCTTTGATTTTGCAAAATCTGCAGCTAGGCGAGCTATTCGTGTGATCCAGGTCAGATGTTGTTCAACCTCATGTTTTTCTAAATCATAGAGGGTTGATTTCATATGGTTCTCATGTCTAGAGCAGTCAAAGGGTTTACATGCTGTAGGAAAGCTTCAGCTTGGAGCTTGTGGTGTAGTCCTAGAGTTGGCAATAAAATGAAGGTGGATACAACAGATCCCCCAAGAAGGTTGAATTTTAAGCACCTTGGGCCGGAAAATATATAGGGATGGATGACCAATAGGAAGCCTGGTGCTGCAACTATATATTGCCCACCTTTGGGAGGGGGCAGTACCTACAGCTTAGGGAAGAGGTCTGCAGTCATGCCAGATTCAGCTAGCATCAATTTTTACACTCGTGCATGTTTGGATTGTACATATTGGCCTTACCCTGTATTGTTCCTGACTGATGGATTGCAGGATACCCATAATGTGCGTTCAGTTGCTTTTCATCCATGTGGTGACTATCTTCTTGCAGGTTTTCTGGATACCTTCCTGTATGCTCATTTCTCTTCAAGTTCTTACTGTGCAACTTGCTTACTATTAGCTGTTTGAAGCAACAAGCTTACATCATCAGCTGAAACTCCTGTGGCTTCAAAGTTATATTTTTCCTTGTGCTGTTTCCTCTTTCACAATTTGGATTGATGCCATTCCCTGGTGTATATCACTTGTGTGATGCTGGACTTTTTCTGTGCAGGAACCGATCACCCAATCCCTCATTTGTATGATGTGTCTACATTTCAGTGCTACTTATCTTCCTCGTTGCAAGACTCTCATGTTGGGGGGTCCATCAACCAGGTCTTTTGTCCCCAAATGTATTGATTTTTGCCAAGTTGGAAGGCATGCTAGTCATTGAGTTGTCTTGGTTGGGTTGGTCTTGTGTTGAGCAAAGAGAATTATGTTTGAAGACACACCTGAGCATCATCCTGAGCACATTCACTAGAGATCTGTAATTTATGTGTGTGAGACATGGGGTGAATAGGTACGATATTCTACAAATGGAGGCATGTATGTTACTGCCAGCAAAGATGGGGCTGTGCGAATATGGGATGGCTTGACATCACACTGTGTGCGTGCTATTACTGGTGCCCATGGATCAGCAGAGGCCACTAGTGCAGCTTTTACCAAAGACCAGAGGTATGTGTGTCTCTAAATTGGCAAACTCTGCATTTAAAACTTGATCAAAGAGAAATGCAGTGCATTCGGTTGCCGTTCATTGTTGGGAGGGTTTGGACATCTGGTGCTACAGAGATTATTTTCTAGAGGTTTACTGGAGTTAAGGAACTCTCATAGAAGCTATGAAAGTGGGTACCTCCTTAAGCAGACCAAGTTCCTGAACACTTTATACATGTATGGATGGCAAAATTGACTTGCTGGCTAGGATGAGGTCATTGCATGGGGCTGGATTGGACCCAGTGACAAACAGAAAGGCTAAGCTCTTTGAACTCCGGTCCAGGGTAGATTCTTTCAATGATGGAGATGCTAATTTTGGCTTGAAATATGTTCAGGTATGTATTGTCATGTGGAAAGGATTCTCAGGTGCGGTTATGGGATGTAGGCAGTGGCCGGCTTGTTAAACACTACCCTGGGGCTCAGCACCCCCAGATGCGCTGCCAGGTTCTGTCCTTGTACAATACTAGGTGCTGCATTAGAGGCAAAGAGAAGCACATGCAAGATAGCCATAGCCTTTAGTGTACACCTCTAATATGGACAAATGACACTAATGGATAACTGCACAACCTTTTAGTACAGTCTTGTCAGCATTCCTTCAGTCTGAGTATGGATTTTGTCTCGTGCAGGCAGTATTTAACCATACAGAAGAGTTCATCCTTTGCACTGATGAATCCCAGAATGAGGTCAGTTGTTTCTCCATTCTAAACTTCAAGTGCTGTATATGTAGCTTACACTTGTGATTCATGCTCTTGCTGGATCTTTTTGGCTCAGACAAGCCAACTACATACATTACTATTGGGCAAGTGTCTTCCTGCTGCTTGTCATCTTCTGGAAGATTGTTATCTTTGACATATGACTTCCTGTTCTATTATGTTGCACCACACTGCAGAATCAGTGATGGGAGCTTTAACTAGGGTAGATGTAGTAACTTGTGTGTCAGATTATGTTATTACTGGCAGTGTTTGTGATGAGAATTGGTGGATGTTGGTGCAGGTAGTGGTATGGGATACTCTGACTGGTGATATTGTGTCACGGTTTCCCTCAAATCATGTAGGGGCTCCACGCTGGTTAGAGCACTCCCCGACAGAGTCATCATTTGTGACCTGTGGGTCTGACCGTTCCGTTCGTTTTTGGCGGGAAGCAGTTAAATCAAGTGGCAATGAACACCTCTCTTCAAGTTTCTGATCAGGATTGTGATCAGCTGTAGGAAGTAATTGTGAAAAGAACTCTGAGAGTGCATGTAATAGGGATTGACATCAGTGGGAAGAGGCGATTCTGAAAGGAATCTGAGGTTATTGCTTACATGTAAAGTTGGCAATCAGGGCAGCCTGAGTAGTTGAAATGCAGTTCCACCTTTTTTTATTTTGAACTGATTAACAAAAGCCTCAAAAGCCAGTAAATGTTTTTGGTCAGGGAAGAAACCAACAGAGAAAGAAACCATTATTTGTGAGTTAGATTTGGAAATTGTTTCTCCAGGTGGGCTTCAGGGATGTACATTGTCATAACTTCTGCTATACAGTGCAACCATGAGTTAAGTTTGTCCTTTCTCTCTGGGGTTTTAGTTTTGAATCTCTGGTTATTCAGCAACTTTGCATCATGGGATTGAAGGGGGTATATGACTTTGTTGTTGTGAATATCATGCTCATATGAAATTATTTTAACTATTCTGATCTGGGACTCCATGAGGTTGAAATACAAAAATGCACCATTATTGCATTCTCTGAGTGTATGAAGTGATTGGAACTATTGATGGTGACATTGGAGTGGTATTGAAGCTATTGGAGCTGTTGACAGTGACCATGAAGCTGTTGATAGTTGCCATGGTACACACATCTGCAGACAAACTCAAACACTGTATAATTTGTGATTTTCATCTCACACCCTCCAGGGCAAGAATATCTAAATGAGTACAGGTAAAGTTTTTTGTATCTAAAAACCCTAGTTTTTTAAAGCATATATGACTTAAGAGTGGTTTGTGCCTTTGATTTGCGGAAGCCATGCCCAAAAAAACCTTCATACCCAAAGCCCAACAACTCTTTTTTTCACCTTAGTGACAGGAAAGTGTTGTTTATATTTTACTATTTAATAAAAAAGGGAAAGTCAGATGTGACTCCTTTCCTAAACTTGTGCATTTAAATACAATAAAAAGCAGTTTCAAGTCGAGACAATGTGGGATTTGGAACCCTTGGGGAGCCTACCTTGAGTTGGATGAATGGGATTGGACTTCATAACTGGCTGTTGAGCCCTGTGAACAATTTGGAACGCCTCTGGGGAGAATGTCTTGTGTTGAATGAACAGGATTGGACTCTGTACCTGCCCTGAAGGGCCCATGTGAAATCATCTCCTGAGACAATTTGGAAAACATGGGAATTGTATCTTAATCCATAAATGCCTGAGAATTCAGAAATGGCTTTTTCTGGAGTTGTAACTGGATCTAGATGGCAAGGATTTTTATTTTTTTATTTTTTATTTTTTTGGTTACATCCATAGATTGAATATCTTTCAAATGATTTGTAACTTGAGCACATCTGAGTGGATGTAGGGAAGGGGTTAGTCAAGAAAACCCCATGCAGGTGCTTTCTCACATGTGAGGGGGCTTACCAACAGCCAAAAGACCACCCCCTGTTTAGCCTTCCTAGCTTAGACGGGATAATTTTGAAAACTCATTTATGAGCAGACTCACAAATTCTTGATTTGAGAATTTTTTGAATTTGTGGTTTGATTTAAAGGATCTTTACATTCTCATTCCAAAACTTGCAAGGCTTCATTCTGAATTGAAGAAATTGCATTTTGGATTGATTTACTTTGTGGGGATAACTAACTTAGTCTTGTGAGTTGCCATATTAGAATGCATGCATTAATCCCTGCCAATTCAATGTGATATTGCTATCTCACCATCCTTTACTTGATTTTGGGTGAAATTTTTATCAAAGAACTATGAGCTTGTGAACTTTGAATCTATGGGTTGAATCCATAATTCAATTCATGAATGAGTAGATTGGAGTAAAACTTTAAACTAATGCTCAAATGGAGGTAAAATGGTTGTAAAATGGGCTTAGGCTCTTAAAGTCTAAGTTGGATAAAAGGGATTGGACTATGTACCTGCCTTTGTAAGGCCTGTAAGGCCCATGTGAAATCATCCTTGAGATAATTTTGGAGCTGGAAACCTCCCTTGGGGAGCCTTTCCTGAGTTGGCTGAAGAGGATTAGACTCTGGACCTGTGCTGTAGGGTACCTACGGAATCAGCCCTTGAGACAACTTGGGACACCCTTGGGGAGCCTATCTTGAGTTGGATGAATGTTAACTGCATGTAGGGCGCATGTGAAATCATTCATCAACCCAAATTGGATTGATTGGGACTTTAGGGCTTCAACGGATGCTAAGAAATTGGTGATGAAAAAACAACATGAAGAAAAAAAGTATTATTGATTTGCAGGTGATGGATGCAAAGAAGTTCGAGTCCGTTCCTTGTGGGTACTGAAATGATTGCTGTTGACAGTGTTACAATCAGTACACAAAATACATTGCTGCATCATCCTTGTAAGCAAGTTGTCGGATACAGTAAAACCCATTGCAGCATCATCCTTGTCAGATTCAATGGTGTGGAGATTTGCAACAAATTGCAAAGAACCAAAACCTGACATTCATTCCAGGGCAAAAAAAGAGTGTGTTTATAATTGAGAGCTCTCAATAAATGTGACCCCACCAAAATACACAACGACAAAATGTTTTGGGCCCTCAAGAAAATCACAAAGAGGAAAAGTACTCAAACAGAGTCTTAGGAGATCTATTCCAAATCTGATTCAGAAAATGTGACTCGTCTTTGTTGAGTGCATATTTGATTACTATGGTGACAGATCCAAACTAGTGTCGGCCCTTTGGGTATTTGGCTTTGTCTATAATCAATCACCTGATTTGATTTATTTGAAAATTTCCAAATAAAAAGAACCTCCCATTCTGGTTATTTCAAAACCCTAAATAAATGGGTGCTCTTCATGAAAGAACTGACAATGAGTACCCCAGGTTTATAAGGGTGTTGGGTGGGTATATATCTATATATATAATTGAACCAGTTCTCACAATTTTGATTCTCATAAATTTGAGAATAGCCAGTTATCATTTGGAGATTCTCACAAGCCAATTATTACTTTTTTTTCAAATAAAAAAATCATAAGCAATACATGTATCTGTAAAAGTAAAGAAACACACAACACCAAAATCCTAAGTTTGGTCATAAATGGGGTGAAAAACATTTTTAACCTAAAAAAAAGTACATTAGCATTAAAGGAGAAGGGCAGGACGGGGTGAAACTCAAGAAACCATAGTTTTGGTGGTAAATTGAGTTTCATCTTGTCTTTCTTTTTCTCCTGAATGCCTCCACTGTTGCTACATATATTTTTATTGCTCCGACCTGTACAACTACTATAATTATTTTCGAACCTTGTGCATTAAATCGTGTACATAGTACCTTGAGAACCTGACCCAAGTAAATGGGTTTTATTTCACTCAAGTCTCGATATTTTTTATTTTTTTCCTTGAGCTAGTTCTCTCCATCCATTTTAATTCCAATTCTCACACAAGTGAAAATCATGATAAGTTTTCAGTCAAGGTATCATTCAAAATGATATCCTAAAGATTCAAATAAGGATATTCAAAAAATGCCTGAATGATATTCGAAAGTATTTTGATACCCATCCAACATTGGTTTATAAGTGAAATATTATCCTAAGTTCCAAATGGTGTATGATTATTTTTATTTGTAGTATGTTCTTGGGTGTTCTTAAATTGTTGCCAAAAATGAATAGGTTTAGTTGCCTAAATAGATTCTCATGCAAACAAACCTTGGGAAACACCTTGATCTAATTAATTCAAATTACAATAAGTACCTCCATATGTTATGTTTGTGGTAGGAAATTTGATTAGTTTTTATAATTTCGTGAATGATAGTTATGTGATTTGAGTTTTGAAAACCACAATTATGAAATTCAAGGACCACCTTGAAAATTGGCAATATTTGTTGCCATTTATTATGATATTTGCCCAAATCTAGCTAACATTAATTTGAACAAAGTCATGCTCAAGATAATGAAACCATGTGACATGGTTGGGTAACTTGAATGCAAAATGAATTTGATATATATATATATATATAATTATAATTATAATTATAATTTAAAAACTTTATTTGGTCCATAGTTGCAAAAAGAAGGCATTTTACAAATCTATCTTCACAACTTGACATTCTTTTCAATCTCACAATCAACATATATATTTTGATTAATACATGGGATTGTAAAAGGATGATAAATATGAGAGTACATTATCTTCATGGAAATGTGCTTACAATTTGGGCGTCTTTCATAATCTAACATCATCCATGTTAAAGTTTGATGAAATGTAATATTACACATGATTTTATTGAGCTTAAGCCAGAATATGATGAATTTGAAATATTAGGATTTGTACACTGGGCTTAATTTGTCAACAATCTTTTTAAATGGCATGTTGCATTAATGTTCACAACGTGGTGACAAAGTGAGGTCCAAATTAACTTTTTGTCAAACTTCATTTTTTCTCTCCATGCAATAGATATAAAGGCCCAAAATATCTATTAAAGTTGCACTTATGATGTTTGTTTGCCTAATGCAATGCATTGCCAAACTTAAAACCTCACCACACTTGGTGTCTAGGCTTAATGACAACTCTAACACCTAATGTTTAGCTCCTAACAATAGAAGCCCTACCAACAAACAACATGTCCACACCTAACTTTCAATGACATGTATCATCATTGATTCATTGTTGAAATTCAAAGGGTAGGTCACACTTGTGAGGGGTGAGTTTTCTCTCCTTTTTTTCTTTTTTCTTGGGTCTATGTAAGCTTCTTTGTTTTGTTTGAACATTTAAACTTTTGCAAAAAAACTAACGTATGACCTTTTGCATTTTGTTTGAGCATTTGCATTATAATTCTTGTAAACATTCCAAAAACATCCAACTTGTGAAAGACATTGCAGATGCCAAAATCATTAAAATTGTTACAAATACCCTAAAATCGCAAAAACGTGTGAATACACAAGTCACATTTGCATTCCTCCTAACACCACACAAGCATGTTATTTTTGCTCATTTAGTTTTTGTAATTTTGAAAGAGCTCCAAATTCCTTGTTGTTGTGGTCATTCTTTTTTTTTCTTATTGTATGTAAAAGAGTTATTCATCAACCAATCAAAGCACAATTGTTGCAAATGATAATTGTAGCAATTTTGTCAATTTTTCCTTGCTCCAAGTTGTACTTGGAATCATAAATGAAGATTTGTAATTTGCCTCCTCCCTCACCAAGTTCCAACAAGGACAATGTTGAATCACAAACAAGTAATTTGATCCTCCATCATCGATTTATTTTTTTAGTTTCTACAATTATGAAAAAAAACTTCAAATGTTTTGTGATCAGCTTCCACCATCATCAAGTTTTCTTTTGTAAGTTTCTATTACATTAAAAAAATTATTTAAATTTTATGTGATTTCCTTCCTCCATCATCAAGCCCTTTTTGTTTTTTGTTTTTTTACGATGTTAAAAGAAAGCTTTAAACTTCAAATGATTGTTTAATGTTTATACAAGCACTTGTCATTATGGTGGTTTTAGTGGATCAACACAAGTGGTCATTATTGGTTGTTGGTTTTATCTTGTTGATTCAAGCTTTACAAAGAGCTTTTTGTGATGTTTCAATTGAATCCAAATTGTTGTTCTCCACATTTAAGGTGTTGGACACAAACTCTCGATTCAACCTTCAATTCTTACTAATGTCTATTGCATTGTATGATTATAAAATGTCATTTATTTTTTTGGGATTGGGTGAGGAACTTGAACCTTGGGTGAAACCATGATCAATCATGTGGGTCAACTATTTCTTGTTGATGGAATATGAGACCAATAGATGGATTGAACATTTCTACATGTCCAAGCATATTTTCATGGAAATTTGTATCTAGGTGAGACCTGTAATTTCAAAGCATGATACTAGGTATAAAACATTAATTCATATGGAAATTTGCATTTTATGTGTGATCTACAAACTTGCATAGGCTGCAAATATCCTTACTTGTAGTGAGTTCTTTACCATTGGGAAATTCATCGTTGTTCTTGTGTTTTGGGAAGTTATCATGGTAATCAATTTGGTGTTCGAAAAATTCATAATTTGGCATGTGGGTGAGAAGATGCAAAGTGCAATGCTAGGTTTAAAATTTTGGTGACATGCCTAGCATGATTGATCTTATAGATGACACCCCATTTTTATAACAAAACCATGTGGTCCATGATCCTTTTTCGGCTATTGACCAAAACTTGTGCAACCATATTTTAGACTTTGTCTTGTGGGATTGCCTAGGAGTGTGAATGATTTGCATGTGTCAAAGAAGTATAAGTTACATATCAATGTTCTATACATGGGGGCTTGTTTGACATGGTTGTTGGATCACAAAAGGCCATTTTATTTATGTGGAGATAAAGGGTACCCATTACTTCTATGGCTCATGACTGCATAAGGAAAAATGGGAAGTTCATTCAATTTTGGAACTATTATATTACCACAAGCATAAGAAGGGTTGGTTAGTGGTTGAGAATGCATTTGGCATAATGAAACAAACTTTTATAATGATTTTTTAAAATGTAGAACTACACACAACTATTGTGTTTGATACGTTTTCTACATGTTGTTTGCTCCACAACTTGGTACTAGGAAGCAAAAAATGAATATGGAAAAGTTAATGCCAATCATTCAAATTGAAAGCATGCAAGATGTTCATGCAAAAAAATTGAATGGATTGCATCATGGTGAGGATAATGTTCACATTCAAGGCCGAGAGCTCTTAGAAGAGTAAAACCATTACAACTTGGAGATTTGCCTTGCTACACAATGTCATTAGCAATTATATGAAGTATTCAATTCTATTTTATTCTTGACATCCTTTCAATTATAATCCCACAAAAAAAATTGAACTTCTTTCAAGTTCAAAATTGTTTGCAAGTTTATTCTTGTTTTTCATTTGATAATGTCTAATGTTAAATTGACATGTTGTGGACTAAGTGCAAAAGTTAGTGGTACGTTGCCATGTATATATTTTCTAAAGACCAAGTTCATCACTTTTGTAAGCCATGTTATTGCCTAGACCATACCTTATTGGGTTTGATTGATTTTTATATATTGAAGTTTGAAATATTCTAATTATTGTTATAGAGTTTCATTTTGTGCTTGAATTTGTTTATTTTCAATTTGAATATTAACCTCTGGATATGGTTAATAAAATCAACTAATCCCATGTTGCCCTTTTCTATTACTTCAACAAGGCTTTTATGGACTAAAATTGATTTTTGTTTGACCCATGTGCTTCGAATATTCCACTAAGGTTAACTAAAAGCATTATTTGCAACTGGTTTTGTTTATTTGTTTGCAACTAATTGTGCGCTTTTATTTACATTTGGTTATGTATTGTTCAATGTTGTGTGTTATGACAAGGGAATTTCTAACTCTTCTTGGAATGTGCATTAGTTGTGCAGCTCATCCCAATGATGGATTTGATGCAAGTTATCCTCTAAAATTTGGACTTGAAAATGTTGGTTGAAATGTTGGGCTTTTGAAAATTGTAGAATTGTTTTAAATCCAATTAGTGAAGATGCAAAAGTTCACAAATGTTTTATACTTAGAAGTTGAAATTTGGAGGAATTGCATAATTATTCTTTCTTTAAATGTTTTTGCATAATGTAAAATTAAAACATGGGCTACAAAGGGAGATGCATCTTTATCCATGGCCTTTTCATTGTTTAAGTCTTCATTGATGCACCCCCAAGTTCCTTAATGGACTCAACTGTGAGTCTAAAGGCGAAAACAACGGAAGGAGAATGAGTTGGGGTAGGTTTCCTAGCTTGCAACACTTTGGGGGTAAAGGGGTGTGCTACGGCTCCAGGATGGGACTAGGACGAGTGACAAGCAATTCAATTACTCACATGGACCTACAGAAACCACATAACAAGTTGGTTAGTGCATAGTTAGAACACTTTTGGTGCATAGACAAACCACGGGTAAACATGGACTCACAAAACTCACCATGGTTCGGACTTGGGGAAAGCCACCACCTTCCACTTTATAGTATACTTTATGCCTAGCCATGGGACCAGCACCCAAATGTCATTTTGTTTCGGGACTCCCAAGTGGGAGTCCCAAATTTCCCAAAATTAGGACTTTTATAATTTTGGAGGCCCATAACTTTATGTGCAAACCTTCGAGGTGAAGTTTAAAACAAAGTTGTAGCCCTCATCAAAAGCTTTTCAACGGTATGTGGCACACTATTTGCCCGCAAGGAAATGGGGGCAATTCTCGACTTTTAGTGGTTAGGAGTCAAATTGCCAATTTGATTTTCGACATTTCTTTTGGCCATAACTTGTGTTTTAATTATCCGAATGGGTCATCTGAGCCCATTTGAGACATTTACATTCCAAAAGATTTCCAATGATATAAATAACTTTTCAATCCAATGGGTTTTAACTCCTACAATCGCTTTCTGAAAATTCGGGAGTCCATCAAGATTCCAACTCCCAAAGTGGGAGCTCATTTGGGAGTGTGGAGGTTCATTCCCTCACACTCTTTTACACTCCCGAGAGCATGAATGTGATTCTCGGGCTTCATTTTTGGTCTGTTACTTCACAAGCCCTTGCTTTGGTCACGAGCCGAAGGCTAGGGTTGCGACATTCATTGAACTTCAAATTTTCGCATGGTGAAAAATTGTGATAAGGTGGTGCACAATACACATCCTTATTTAGATTCATGAAATCCCTTGAATGTGGGGATTAAAAGCAAAGTTTGTTATTCATGAACACATCAATGAGCTCAAAAATAATTTGTTAGAGTTTATTGGCAATCCTTGTGTGGCCTTGTCTTTTGCAAACATCTCTTAATAATTTTTTATTATGATTTGTAACATTAACATTAAACATGAACACTAAAATAATCATGGATTTTCTTATAGTCTCCATATGAAGACCCCCATTTGTTCTTGCAGGCTCTTCCATTATAGTGATGAGTGGAATGATCATTGGCCATTACTCCTTCAAAGATGCATTTCCATTTGTTTTACAAAAGCTATAATCTTTGAATTTTCCCAATTGGCTTGTTTGGGATTTCTTGCTTTCATTTTTACACAATTTGGGTTTGTGACTTTACATTTACCTTCTTTCAAGCTACATTTGATTTTTTCCATTGTTTTCATTGAGGATTATGATTCTATAGAGTATCAAAATTTCATTATTTTTATACATTTCAAGTTGTGTTTTTTGTACAATGTATTGCATTTTGTTTCTTCATAATATTTCAATTGTCTTGTGATGTTTGTGGATTCTTGCAAAAAAATGGGTAGATAAGTATGACATTACTTAAAGCACCTCTTGCCACACTTGTTGTTGGTGCCATTTGGTGAAGCACTTTTTGTCAAATGCTCATGGTTCACTTGTTGCTAACAACATTCAATGGCCATTCTTGAAGCTCAATTTCTCATGTTTAGATGTCCACATGTCAATTTTGATTGGAGGAATGCCAAAGTCCATCCTTCACTACAACACAAAATTTGCCTAGAGGTTTGAAAATTGCATGCAAAACATAATTTGCAATTTGGATTTTTTGTGCAATGATATAATGATAATAGAATGCTAATACATATAATGACAAAATTGTCATTATATTTTGCAACTTTGTGTACATAGCTTGTAGGAAATTGGTTATGCTACATAAAGGCTGAAAAATAACACCTATGTTAAAAACTTGTAAATGGAATTGTAGGAAGGGGAAAATAAAAGGTGTAGGAACTATAGAGAGAGAAAAGGGGCCAATGCTAATTAACACTAAATTAATTGTTCTAATTTTCAAGTTTTAGGTAACATTGTAATTTTTTCATAAAATGTTCATTCTTTGGGCCATAGTGAATCAACACCCACTAGCGCACCATGAAGGATGGATGGTAAATGTTCAGTTGTTGGGTTCCAGTATTTTAGCTAACCATGATGGTTAGTTTAGTTTTTTTAAAAATTACCTACTAATTAACAACCCGCAAGCAAATTGTTAATAGGTATGTAGTAAAAACAACCCTTACTTATATATAGACCATTTACTTAGCTAATAATTATTTATTTGCCTACCTATCTATTTATATATGAGACTTATTTCTTAGAAAATTGATTACCAAGGTGAAACCATATACTAACTCAATTGAGATTCATCCATAGTTAAATAATAACATACATCCAATGGATGGTGCTTTGGTGGGTGTTGATTCATTGTGGCCCATTCTTTGTAGATTTCAATGTTATCAAACATTGACCCTTAACACTAAAATAACTCCATTGCCACAATCATATGCCACAATCATGGTGTTAAGTAAGATGGCATGTGTGGATTCATACATTTTTTTAACATTGTAACCATCGATTTAATACCAATGTAGACATTAGGTGTGGTGGCCCAAGACCTTTATTTAATTATGTATAGATTTTGTATTGGTTAATGTGGACAACACTGTGTCTAAAATATTATTATAATATGTTCACAATTTCAATTCCAAAAACTTTTGAAATCTTGCATCTGAAAGAATATGTGTAAGGTGACACTCTAAGGTGGGGGTTAATAGGGCTTAAGGAAATGCATATGTGTGTTAACCTACATGAAGCACGAGGTGAGTTGGTGGATCATGGACAAAACATGCATAGATCCAAGACAAACATGCATGAATAGATCACAAGGAAATCGCATATTTTAGCGTGGGAGGCAATTATACCTCCTATTTAGGTGTCCCATACATGTAGAGGGAGTGAAGGTAAGGTGACCTCCAACATGATAGGCCTTTACAAATCAAATGATAACATACCATAGAAAAACAACATTCATATCAATCATGTATGTATGTATGTATGTATATGTGTGCGTGTATAATAGATTTTAGGGTTTAGGGTTAATGCTTGGTAAATATTCTTGCTTGTATGATGGGAAATAACGAAACATTGCAATTTCGGAGGATATCTTTCTTTCTTGGTTGCATTAGCCTAGGTGAAAATGGGTGCTGAACAATTTACCAAAAGTTTATCCAGGTGTCCAACGAGGTGAACAAACTTGTGTAGAACAAGCCCAAATATTGTTTAGGTAACTTTTGCGGGTCAGGGAGGGGGATAACTTGAATTATTTTTTTCAATTTTGTTCCTCACATGTTCCCAATAATGCTCCTTCCATTGTCCCCTTTTTTGTTCTCCATGATTCCATACTCTTTTACATGGTTGCTTATGTTGTTCCCACAGTTCCCATGTGTCCCTTGCATGCATTCCTTAAGTTTATCTCATATTGTTTGTCAACATGTTTTGTATTATTTGTCCCCATAGTTCCTATTCATCCACATGTCATTCAGAATAGCCCAGCATTTCATCCCCCAAATAGCATGCCCAATGTTCTACTCTTGGTTTGGGTCAAATGGATACCTTACCCTTAAGGGTCAGTTTCATCATCAAATAATCCTCAAAATGCTGAAATGAATTTTTGTGAAAATATGAAGTCGTCATGTTGAAAATCATCATAATTATGAAACACTACACTCTGAATAATTTCATTCCTCATGTGACAATAGCATAATAGATAATGGAAAATTCAATAATTTCAAATTTTAAAAATGAATTAATTTTTTTGAAAAAAAATGATTTATTTGTTTTGTCAATGTGGAAACTGACCCTGGGCTAGGGTAGAAAATACATTTGTTCAACTTTGGGGAGTGTCCCAAGCTAGAAAAGTTCACTCATTGTGGAGGGTTGAAACAATTTTGAAACAATTATTTTTTAAAAAAAAACCAAGGCACATCATCAATAAGAAGGTTTGAACTTTGGATGCACACCCACAACTAATTAATAGAAATTGTGATCGGTCCCATGAATATAACCTTCACCAAAAATGGCAAAGAAAATGTGTAGGCAAACAAACTTCTTGTAGCCAATGAGGTGAGGCAGCAATGCACCTAGGGGACCCATGTTTTTCTTCTTTTGGGGAGGGTGAGGATGTTGAATTTTTTGTTGTTCCCATGAAATTCTCAATGTGTTATCAACATGTTCCCGGTAGCTTGTCACTTTATCTTATATACTTTGCTTTAAGTTTTACTTTTGTAATCTGTAAAAGCAACCCAAAGGAGGAGATTATCTATTTTGAGAGTGTACAAAGCTTGATTTTTATTTTTTATTTTTTGATGATGGGTCAATCAAAGATGCCCATCACAAAAGAAAAGAAAATTGAACTTTGTGGGTTCCCACAACTAATTAATATGAGTGACCATATAGGTAGGTATTAGGCACAAGCTGATCAAACAAGTAAAATTCCAAAGTCCTAAGGGATGTTATGGTGTATCCATCATGGTTTGATTTCATTACATGTAGGAAAATAGCGATATCACGTTTGCATTCAACAATAACGTTGTGACTACTTGTTTGTAACATAAGTACATATGGAACCATAAGTGTGCTATTTCCCAAAAGTTTCCCACTTTGTAACCTAGGTTCTTTGAGAATTGTGGGCCACCAAAATTGCAAGAGCATAAATTTTTTTTCTTCTAATCACCTTTCACTTGCATACTAATTTCCAACATTGTTTGTCTCACAAAAAAGAAGAAGAAAAAGGAACATCTTCCTCCTTTTTTTCACATCTCACAAATAATTGTATTTTCGTGTCTTTCAAATGCGAACACTTGCTCATTATGTGTAATTATTTATAATAAACGTATCTCACATGTTGAGCCATCTCATGGGCTGACATGAAAATTTGATTTCTAGAAAACTTTTTGTCACCATTTTTGACCTTGGGCTAAAACCCCTTCATAAGAGTGTAGGTACTCATTGCCATTTCCATAGCAAGATGAAATAAATAAAAAATTAATGTGCCAGAATCTCTCTTAGTAGGAGAAGGTTGCAAAGCTGAAATTGTATCAAAAAAATGTTAGGGTTTATACACCCCTTACTAAAATCATAGAAGCATGCCATGGGTTGAAAAGCTTTAGACTCTTCTTAAAGCTCATTGCAATTTACATTTTGCACACACCACAATACAAAAGATATCTAATATTTAAAGCAATTCATTAATGCAATTTTTTCAAACAATTCAAGATTCCCATTCTAACATTATCATTGGTCAGATAGAATTATTTATTGTATATTTGTGTTTTATTTTGTTCTTGTGCTATTATCATATCTCATTTTCTCCACATCTAAAATAAGGGAAAGTGTTTTCTTTGGGTCGTTTGCTTACCCCTCAACTTGCTACTAAATGTTAAAGTTCTCGTGTGATTGCAACGACAAAATGAAATGAAGTCATTCAACGACACAACAACAAACCATCAAACAGTCAATCAAGTGCTCCAGGCTCAATCATATACTTCTGTCCGCTTGTGAAGCACTGACTCACACCTTCTCTCTCATTCGACCCAAAAACATTTTATTGTTCTTTTAGTTGCAAAGTTTGTATGGGGATTAGAAGATGTCTTGCCATCTGACAATGAAAGTAAAGTGGTCACTGAAGATGTTGACGAATTTGTGTTGTTGAATGAAAATTTTCCTTCACCAATTACACACACACACACACACACACACACACACATGTATATACACCATAATAGCTTGGCAGCTTTAATACAAAGTATATTATTTATAAAAATGTTGAAATTTTTTTAACAATACTTTTCTCTCCAAAGAACAACACTTTGTGAATGAAACCAAAGAATCGTATGAAAAAAATATTCAATTCTTGACATGAAATTCTCAAAATTAAATTTATTAATTATTTGGTAGACATCTATTGAAGCTGCACTTGTTGTATGTTAACCACAAATGCTTGTAAATTAAATATAACCTTGTCTTCAACAAGAAAGAAAAAAGCTTTTTTTTAGGTTTAAGATTGTTCCCCCAAAAAAAGGTCTAACCAAAATGATGGAAAGTTTGCCGACCAACCAACCCAACCCTCCATGCATGGTAATACATAAAAACTTCACGAACCAGCACCCACCAATGCCCTATCAACCAGATGTCTACTGTAATACCTTTTCATATTCAGCATCTCATTGTCAAATAATTATAATATTTTGAAATTTTGATTTCGGCACAAAAAATAAATTTTTTTTGAATTTTCTCAAAAAATTTATTTAAATTTAAAAATATTCAACAACAGCCTGAAATTGCTTAAAGTACATGCAATAATATACATACTAGCATTTGAAAACTATCCTATAACAACTTCTTGAATCTTATGAAATTTTGGCATTAGTAAATAAATAGTTTTAAAGTTTTTCAACATGAAAGGACCTTAATTTTCTAAAATTTTGACATTTTAAAATATAATATATATTTTTACCAAACCTGAAAATGAACTACAATATTATGCATCCTTGGTTGTGTATGAAGGATGGACCTTAACTTGGTTAATATCTGGTTTCACCTTGGTAATCCGTTCTGTAAGAAGTTTAGGTCCTACTATAGGTAGGTTGGTAGTGAAAGAAAAAAACAGGTGACTAGGTAGGTAGTAGGTAAGTATATGGTTTATAGTTTATGGATAGGTAAGGGCTATTTTTACTACCTACTAACAATTAGGTTTATTACCTACCTACTACTTCCCAATCAAAAGAGGGAAAATAATAATTTACAGTGAAGGTGAATTGGATCTCCTTGCCATCACCAAATTCTGAAAATTTTGACATTTTGTGTAATAAAGTATTAAAAATTTCAACAATTTATTTAGTGCCAAATCCATTAAGGTATATACCATGGTAACTCAAGGATCCTCTTGGGCTTCACCATGCCAATCACCATGTGTTTCCAATACATCTAGTATGTTGAAGTATTTATCATCCTTATGGATGAATTGGAAAGGGCAAAGCCATATTATGGCAATGAGTGGAAAAATAATAATAATAATAATTGTTTTGGGGATGGGGGGTAGAGCACCCAGAGTTCATGGAACATTTCTTATTTTAAGTGTTGTTAGTTACTGGTTTGAAATTGGAGTAAGAAGAAGGAGGGAATGCCTTGCCAAGACACTTGTTTTTTTTTCTGATTAAAAGCCATTATTTTTTTCCCCATAGTAATGGCTCATTGGTATAGCTCATTCTGAGATCTCAACCAAAAAAAAAAGGTCTTGAGTTCAAACCCAGTGGTGTACAGTTCAAGGTCCTGTCAGCCCTTTGCCCAATTAGCTTTGACTTGGGGGGTGCCAACGGCTTTATCAGGTGGGGTCCGCTGTTGTGGTAAAAAGAAAAGAGGAAACTACAGTAACTTAGCAGTGCTCCTGTTTACTACTCGGTAAATTTACTTTCTGCCACGCTGCCATCGCATGCAATGCATCTCTCTCTCTCTCTGTGCCATTTTGCGTTTTTTTCGCGAATTTTTGTTTGTAGCCAAAGTGGCAATCATTGCTGGCAAGATTTAGCCAAATATGGTTTATAAACCAAATATGAAATGAAAATCCTTATAATCGTTCTTTATTTTGGCTAAAAATTATTTAAAAACTGAGTATAGAAATATGGCGATTTTTACCAGGTACTTTTTTTTCCCTCATTTCTGGCTATTGGAAAACTCTAAAATCACTTGATTTTTGAATTTCGCCAACAAAAAAAAAGGCTGCAGATGCTCCTCCTGAAATTCCGCTCATCGCTCATCGCGCTCTCTCTCTCTCTCTCGTGCTGCTGCTCCCACGCGTTTGCCTCTTCCTCTTCTTCTTCTCTTCTTCTGCAGCTCTTGGTGGAAAAGGAGGGAGAAAAACCACGACAACGGGAAGGATCCGGCTTTGTTTTCTAACACATTGGCGACTTTGTTGTTGTTGTTGTGTTTTTCGAATTCCTTACTATCCTTTTCAGTAGTAGTAGTTTTTCTGCTGCTGTTTTGATCTTGACTTTTGGACTCCAAGGAAGTTTCTGCCGTTTGTTTTGATCTAGACTTTTGGACTCGGAATTGATTCGATTTCCAGAATTTTTTGTTCTACGAACATTCACGATTTTTGCTCTTGTTCTTGTTCTCGTTTCCCCCCCCCACATTCCGTCACGTTCCTTTTTAGTAGTAGTAGTACTAGTTTCTGCTGCTGTTTTGATCTTGATTTTTGGACTCGGAAGTCATTCGATTTCAGAAAATTTTCGTTTCCAGTTTTACTGTTCGTTTTCACAAGGTTTTGGAAGCTTTTTTAGTTTCCGGTTTGAAGTGACGCCAAATTGGTTTGGTTTTCGATTCGGATTTGTGTTTTCTTATTCTTCTTCTTCTTCTCTCTCTCTCGGATGTGTGTTATCTTAGTTGGAAAACAATCAAAGCGACTATTTGTTTTTACGCGGGCGTCCTTTGTGTCTCTGCATACAGCGAGAAATTCCACAAGGTTGATGATGTGAGGTCGGATGGTCTCCAGCGCTGGAACGGGACTTCGGAAAGACCTGTGACTGGTAATATTCCTATTGTGATATCCTTATCTGTTCCTGTTCCTGAACCTCGTCTATTCCTGCTTGTCTCTCTCCTCAAGAGTCTCCTCCTCACCAGTGCCAAGAAGGAGGAGGACTTCTGCCTTTGTGTGGTGACTTTTTTCTGTCACACTGCCACCTTTGTCACTCACACTTGTGTACAATCTTTAGGGTGTTCTGGAGCCAGGGCTTTTGCAAGAATTAGTTTTTTGGTTTTGGAATTGAAATTTAGGTGAAGTTTGTGAAAACATCCCCCCCAGGTCACCATGAAATGCACGAACATTCTTCCTGTTCTTTGATTTCATAAAAGGACTTGCTCATCGCGATGTGCTTTTGTCCTCTCATGCTTAGTCCTTCTCATTTCAGAAAGCTAAAGCAGAGGTGTGTAAAGTCTTTGAGGTTTTGCCTCGTGTTACAAGAATAAGTTTTTGGGTTGGAAATATACCACTTTCGAATGTTCAAGGCTCATGTGATGAAACACAATCTGCTGGATTTCATTTTGATTGGAGACAATAGAAAGATTCATTGTCAGCATGTGTTCTGGGGATTTTGTAGAGGTTGGGAGGTTTCATGCCATGCGGATGATGATCAGGTCAGCATTTTCTGATCTCCCGCTAGAGTTAGGGCAGCTAGCTATAAATGATTCTGCATCTGCTTGCTGTGTAGTCACATGTGTTTGGATGGACTCCAACAAAGCAGTTCTGGGGGATTTGTGGAGGTTTGGGCAATTATTGAGCAGCACATGCAAGATTTGGTCAGGCTGAACAGGCTGAATATTGGCTTGCTGCACTTTGCAGCAGAGTCAGAGTGTATCTCAAAAGTGATCCTTTTGTTTGGTGAACAAAACCCTACAGGATTCAAGTGACTATTGGTGCAAATTGGAACAGGGATATGCAGAGGTCTTCTGGTATAGTGCCTTCTGCCCTGAAACCTCCAAGGCCTCCTGGCAAAAACAAGACAGCACAGATGGTGACAGTTGTCCGGAATGACAGCTGCAATAGAGATGATAAGGGAGACAAGGCTTGGTGGATGTGCAATGCAGAACAGGCAGTGCATTTGGTTCCAATTGTCCTACTGACATGCCTTCTCATTCTTTACATTTGCTCTTCTGCACGGTTCCATGGTGAGCTTGCTAGATAAAGCTACACTACCTTACAAACTCTTGGGTACTGGATCTGTAGTGACTAATGTGATCTGTGGTTTGGGAATTATCCATTGTATTTGCTCTTTGTTAGCACACTGTGCAGAGTTGAAAGCTATCACATTAAAATGACTAAATCTTTGCTTGTTATGTACTTTATCATTAGTGCACTCATCTTGGTTTGGCTGTGTTTCACATAATTTTAGATTTTTTTTTATTTCCATGTTATCTGTTTTTTCTTATGTGTCTCCATTTATTGAAAGGAGAAAAACAAGAAATGTTCTCACTTGTCAGGACACAGGAAAATCTCACAATAGCTACTCCTATGTTGCCAGAATGTAAAGATGGATTGGACCCAATGTAATTTATGGAGGAGTCACAATATCCTCATGTGGTTATCTCTCTTGTATGTGGTCAATTGACTTTCACATTGAGCTGGAAGGAGGGTTTTGTCAGTTTGCTTCATCTACACCTAACATGCAACTGCTCTGCTAACACAATTTCTCATGTTCTTGTTGTACACAGAATTTGAAAATTTGCTGTGTGATGAGATGAGTCAAAATGTTGTGGAGACCACAATGATCACAGAACGGCATTTGCAACAAGCTGTGGGCTCAAAATTGCAGGGAGAGGAGCGGAATTTGTCCACAGATGTTTTGGAGAAGCTTGGCACAGACCTCCAAGATCATCCATCAGATCTACCAGTGAACACTATGCTCCGAGGTGCTGCAAGTTGAACTGCTGGAAACGGTTTATGAAGACCAAAGAAGAGCTTTTTACTGCCAGTGCAGGTTCTGGTGTAATCAAAGGTGCTGAGTGTTGCTCAAAATCTTTTGTTATTTTCAAGGTCTTATGTACAGTCTCCCATTCTGGGGCCTTCGTTGCACAGCCAGGCAAGTGTAACCACTGGTGGAGCAGAGATTGAACTGGACAGGGATTTGAAAACTGTGGCATCTAGGTTTAGCAAGGAAATTTGTGAAATGGTGCCAGAAGCAGATAGAGAAAAGCCAGTGTAGCTGGTTTGTGGAAGGTATGGATTTGGGTAATAGCTGCATTTTTGGTGATTGTGTACTGGATGACAGACTTTGCACATCTTACAAGCAGCAAGTCCTAAAAAGTGGAAGGTGAGAACTAGGCAGACAATTACTTAGCTGTGATTTCTTAGAAGTGGAAACGGGCTCTTATACCAGATACAAACGAAACTCTGTGATGTGGGCCAATGGTGATTTTGTTGACTTGGAGAGATAAACCGATCAGCCCAAACATTGTAAGTACCTGTAAACTATGGCCAATATATACTCTCTTTTATTGTGGTGTACTGTACACACATCCTTTAAGGAGTCAAAACAGTTTTGCTAGAGTTAGATGGTGCAGCCTGTCTTGCATGTCAGGGCGTATTATGGTAATTATTCAACTTTGTGATTCCTTAGTTTTCTTTGTTTGAACTTGTTGGACTTTGTTGTTGTCTAGTTTTTGTGGATTGAGCTTTCCCATGCTTATAGTTTGGGTGATGTTTAATGCTTTCTTGGGTTTGTTAGTTGTTATTCACAATGTAATCCTTCAGTTATAGTCAAATTGCATTTCTTCTGCAACCATTTGCATCAAGAATCTTCATGCTTTCTTCATTGATAAACTATGTCCAGTCCATGTGAGGAAAAAATGCAAAAGATTTGTTTTTTGGCCTGCTCAAGGGATAGAAAGAGAATGAATTTGCAGAATGGATCAAAGCAATGAGGGGGGTGAATGAGAGAATGGTGAAGGACAGAAATCATGGAAGTGATGAGAGAGCAAGAGGAAGTGGGATGAGCATCAGGGGGTTTGCTGCAAGACTGACAACAATCCTAATGGCAGCAGAAGCTGCACATTGAAGGTGGCATTTGCTACCTTGCAGGTAGTATGGAATCATGGAGGTACAAGAGACAAGAAGACAGAGTGCAAAGAGGGAGCAAAGCAACTGAAAGAGGCAGAGATATAGTACAAGATGAAGGCAGAGTGCAGAAAGGTGAGAGGTATGTTTAGAAGATGCAGAAATGCAGCTAGAGAGAACAGTACTGGTAATTGTGGAATGTTGGCCAGGAGTAAGGACCATTCTTTTTCTAGCTGCCTTTGCAGACCTATTGACATGTGAGAGGTCATCTAGGGTGATCTTAACCATGTCTGAAAGGCTCACCTTGGCCTAGTATTTATTCTCAGCTTGTGCTGGTGATGCAAGCAGGGGACCAAACTAAGCTTCTGCAACAAGAACCAGAGCAAAGGTTTAGTTGAACACATGGCACAGGTAATCTTGGAGTTCAGGCTACTTATCCATGTGTTTTTGCTGTATTATAACGTATAGGGTTGTGTTCCTGGCTGTCCACAAGTTCAGGTAATACATATGTCCTTGAAGAGAGCTGCCAGATTTGTAGGATCTAGAATTTCAGAGTTTTGGGTTGAATTTTGGGAAGTAAGCATGCAAAACTTGGTGTTGGTAGACACCATACAGAATCTGTTGAAAGTTTTGGATAAACTATCAACTTCCCAGATGTGTTCAATATCCTACCAATGCACCAGACACCTCTCTAATTTTTGGTGTTGGTGGATTGGATCTGCAGACATCGTTCATGATGGTGTGAAGATTGAGGATAATGATGCAACAGAGGTCAAAAAGGTCTCTTGTTGTGAGTAAATTATGAGTGCTGGGCACATATCAACTGAATCTTCCTGTTACCTCTGCAGATGTGACAGAAGCTCAGGATGCAGATTTTGTATAATGGTCTCCCTGAAATATTGGGCAGACTATTATATACTTAACTACACCCATCATTGGGAGCTGATAAAGTCATGGTAGCTTGTCACTGCCATTCACAAGGAAGGTGATGGTCTGACTCTTTGTGTGCAATTCTCATAAGCTTATGACTGCACTCATTGGTGCATTTTCTTCAAGTAGTGATTTTAGAGATTCTCTGTGATTTCATAGATATGTTATTGAGTTCTGGACTCCCTTCAAACTGTCAGAAAGCTTACAAGGGCTGTTTTTTCAGTTTAGGGTGCTGCAGAGTTCAGAAAGAGATTCATGGTAGTGCTGCAATCGCAAAAATTTGCAGCCCCTAGTAGAGCTGGATTTGGTGAATCTTGCACACACAGCATACATTGAACTTGAAGATTTGACAGAAATTGCCTTACTGAAATCTTTGACAGAATCATCAAATACAATGACCATTAGGAGCAATCTCATTGTGCCTATGAATGGGGCCCTAACAAATGCAGCACTGTTACAATAATCTTATGGATGATGGCACTGACTTCTGAAGCAAATATGCAATTCCCTTCATGGCATATACTTCTTGAAGAATCCTCATGCTCCTGGTGCTTGATCAGAGAACCATTCCCTCTAGAGCTTGACACAAACTTTGCAATTCTGTAACAGGTTAGAAACTTCACTCCATGTTTTGTCAAATAGTCTGCATAACCAAATTTGGAGCTCTAGATATGGCATGGTTTCAAAACTTCACTTCATGCTTTGTCAAAATTCTGCATAACCAAATTTGGAGCTCTCATATGGCATGGGTAACCAGCATCCCTGAAACAATCCATCACAGCCGCTTGAGAATTCACCCAGGCTGTAGATGAGGATTTGATTCACCTTCATTGTGTTTGAACACCTTCCAAACAGAACATGCAGATCTTGAGCTTTATGGCTGCACACTTGTGTACCTAATGTGCCCTAAACCTCGAAATTATCCCAGGTGAAGAAGTAGTAGTGCTTTGATTCAATCCATGAAAATTATACCTTTCTGGATCATCGTAGCATTTTAAGAGTTCTATTAGTGAAAGAGTTCTCACACTCAAGAGTATTAACAGATTTCTGTGGCATGTGGAGATTGAAATTTGCAGCATCCAGGCTTTGGTTCATCCACAACGAAGTAATAAGAGGCATCCAGTGGATGGTGTGTTGGTGGGTGCTGGTTCACTGTGGCTGTTGCAAGCTGATCTTTTCTTTACGTTACAGTGATCCACAATTTTGCTGCAGAGATTTAAGATGTCTGTAGAATTTGGATCTGGACTGAATAGCATCTTGTGTGAAATTATCGTATTAGAATCATGGCTGATTCCAATGCAACCATGAGGTTGAAGGCAAACAAAACATCTCTATTGTTAGTGAAATATCACTTCTTTGACATAGTTCCGGACCTCTGAAGATCCTCCCAACGCTGGATGGCACACATTCACAAACATGTTTGAAACTCAAGATCCTGTGATGAAGTTGAACTTGTACATTAGGTTGTACAGAATGTAGATGTAGGAGGGAGCCTTTATGACTGATTTCATTAAGGAGATTAAGAAAATAAAGGCTAGCATGGCGGTTGCGGGAAAGACACTAATTGAGGACATACCCATTCAAGTAATATTTAATGCTCTACTTTTGCGTTATGAGCATTTATGATTGGTCACAACTTGCTAATGTTCGAGAGGATGATTCACAAGCTTTTGTACAAATAACATCCTAGGAACAATTGAACAAGTCCTCTGATGTCACAAAGCCTGAAAACCATGAAGACAATGGGTTTTCCAAAGTAGAGGAAAACCACAACAAACTAGGTCAAAAGTAGTAGGTTTACATCTAATTCCAAACATAAATCAAGGAAACCAAAGACAAGAACACAAAATATGCAAGACAAAATTGTAAACATAATTTTATTTTGATAACATATAAAATCATGAACATAAAATAAAGCAAACAAGGCTATGATGCAAAATCATACCTCAAATTAATGTTAAATAAATTAGAGGAAATGAGGGTTTCTTATTTTTATTTATACCCATTGAGAGACCTCCAATGAAAGAAACCTTCATGGGGGCTTTCATATGCCCATCGTTTAATGAACCTTCTTGAAAATCTTTGTAAATATAAAGGAACTATGAGTGAATTGTGAATGAACTATGAATCAATTATGAATCAACTACAAGTGGACTAAAAATAAATTATTAGTGAATGACGAATGAACTATCATTGAACTACAAGTTATGCTCGTTAATAATGCTTGTCAATGTTAGTGTTTGTGATAGATGGAAAGGTATTTTTGCTCAAGGAATGAAAAAACAAAGCATCAATACCAAGCCTAAACACGAAACATCTAAGGAATGATCAAAGAAACAATATTCAAATAACAAGAAGTTTCAATTTAATTTCTATTGTGTTTGTGGCAAAGAAGGCCATTTCACATGAAACTATTGACATCAAAAAATGAAACTTAAAAGAAAATGGAGTTCAAATTCAAAACAAATTTAATAAACAATGCAAACGATGGGAAAGGTGGTGCAAATTATAGATGGCAATATAAAAGATGATGATATTGATTTTGAAGGGTTAGACAAATTTTTGAAATATAACTTTCATTTGCAAATTGTCCAATGATAACAAATTCTTTCAAAACATAACTCAAAGAAGATTTTAAGGACAACACCTTGTGAAAAGGGAAATAATCTTTACAAATTATATTCACAAAGGGAGAAAAAAAATCAAAATTCATGTGAAATTAATTCCTTGATGAATGTTGTGGAAAATCAAGATCATTCATGTCTTTAACATAAAAAACTTAGGCACTTTAATTATTTAGCCTTGTATGAGTATTTTTCCCATGAATGAACCTTAGGGCTTCCAAAGCTAATTTGACAAATAGAAATTTACAGTGGTTGTATGGTGGCCAAACAATCTTGAAAGCACTTTCTTAAGCAAAGTCAACATCAAAAAGAAGGAATCTTGGAACTTATACATTTAAACATTGTCTAATTCAAAAATGCCAAAAATAAAACCACTTGCCAAGCTCATAAACTCTAATTTCACACATAGCATTGGACAAAAGCCATTAACAATGAATCATTGCATATTGAGTGTTTGCCTCTTTTAAGGACGTGCCATGTTTGTATTTGTAGTAGAAGGTTTTGTGTTGATTAGGTTTGATTAGTTGTTTGGTATGCATGTCAAACAATTAAATCTAGTGGAACAAACATGTACACTCTTTGTCAACTATCCTAACACTCACATCCCCACAACCATAAATGATTGTGACAACATTTCAATTTGCTTTGTGTTATTTGCCATGAATCCCTTGAAGTCTGGTTTGGGAAACCTATGCTTGACCATTGTGTTGTTTAATTTTGTCCACATAATCTATCGTGTTTCAATGCCTTCAAATTTCATGTCACAAACTGTAATGGTCATGATTTGTAATATGTCATATCATATGCATGGCAAGCCATTATTGTCCAACTAGTGACACATTTGACATGGTCAAACATTATACATAAATTCTCCCCCAAGCTACATTTGTGCAACCATGTTTGCTTTGCTCGCAACCCTATTGACTAACATGTTGAAAATGAAAACCTTTTGACTAGAAATTTTCCTTGGAAAACAACATTCCTAGATGTAATTATAATGATTCATGGACTAGAGTTCAATGATTTTGCCAATCTAGCCTCCCCTTGGATGATGCTTAAACAAAATAAAAAAGTTACAAACATTTGGAGAACAATTCAACAAACTTGTGCTAGATGTGTTCTTATTGTTTACCTTTTAGAAGCTCAAGGTTTTTGTCGTTGTTATCAGTGAACAAATGCTTAACCAAGAAAGATTTGCTCACACTTATGGAAATCACAAATGTTTTCACATTGAAGTTATTCAGTTGACCTCTTCCTCAATCAACATTTTAATATTTCCCATAACCTATATACATTTACCATCTACAACACAGTGGAGATGCACACCAAGGTAATTGCCACTCTTAAAATGGATTGGAGTATATGGACAATTTGTAATAAATTTGATCTTTTTAATTGTCAACACAAAATGGGAAGAAATTGCAAAATTTGCATCCAAACGAAAAAATAGGATAATTGAACACCATCTACCCTTTGATTAGAATGTGGGGTGATTTTCCACTCCAAATAATTTCATTGTGAGCACCCAAATAGATGAAGCAATTGCACATCATCCTACACACAACACAAGTGACTCAAGTAGCAAGCCTTCTTGAAGTTCAAACCAAAATTATTATTGATATTGATTATGATCACCTTGGACCAAATGTGGCCATTGTACCATGTGATGAACAATGATTACTTTTGGATACGAAAGGCATTTTGAACATAATGTCTCTATTGAATGTTATTAGCATGGAAGAAACATTCTCAATAGTAATCTCTTTGTAGTTCAAAGTTTGCAACTCATTAAAAGTATGTCATGTCAATGATGTTCTACAGAGGTGATCAACTACCGAGTGAACATTCATGAATGACGCAAAAAGGTGTGACATGGATCAAAACAATGTTAATTACAACAAAACATATGGGCCATGGCCTTAATGTGATGCCATACTTTACATTTAAGTTGCCATCTCTTCTCCTAACAACACATTAAACAAATTGATGAACACATATGATGGAAAAATGTTTAAAATTGAAGGTGAGTATCAATATCTTCAATTTTTTGCTTTCTATTCATGCCCATAATCATTGTTTTGACCACAAATATAAAGATTCTTAATGTTTAGATGGTTTCTAGCGAATGAATAGGCACATTGTTGCCAATGACCTTATATTGTTTAGAAATCACCACCCACTACTTTCCTTTTGTTGTAGTGGTTGGAATTTAGTACACCAAACTTGAAACATTGTTGTTCACATCATATGTTACATCCTTGGAAATATGTTAAAAACAAGGTTAAAACCCAAACATAGCACACAAGCATTGCTTAAAAACCACAATTGTATCAAATTCATCTACTAAGATCATTAGTTTAGGCCATCCTTTAGCACAAAAAATGGCCATCATGTTGATGTTTTTGTTGGAATTTACACAAATTAAAGGGAAGACTTATGAAATTTACACAGGTCGAAGATGCAAACATCTCAACGTAAAATGCAAGTTATTATGAAACCAATTGGGGTTGACAAACATTAAATGTGGGAAAAAACAATTTGCAAGAAAGCAAGAGTTGGAGCTAAATGTCCAGCTATAATAAGGCCTTAGAAAGTGTTGTTGGGTATTAATTGAAAGATAATTTATTCATAGCCCAGAAGAAAAAAAACAAATGTGAAGTTATTGATTTATTTTATATTCTAATTATAAGAAGATCTCATGAGGAAAAATGTAATGTTAGCTATATCTCACAACTAAATATTAATTATTTAAGTTGTTAGCTATCCATTGACCTTTCATGTTAGCCTCAATTTTTTCATCACTATCATAGATCATTTCTCTAACCTTTAGTAGGTTTTGGGCCTCTATCTTGTCATGTTCCATTTGGGAACATGGTCTTTGTGGACACATATAGATTCTAGGTTGTAATCAATACAACCTACACCTAAATAAGACAAGTGTCAAAATTAGTAGAGGGTAGGATCTCTATTTAATACATATCAAACTTAGTGCAATCTTTGATTACCTTTTATTGTTTCGCAATCAAAAGATTTGACCTATTAACATCTCCAACCTTCACCTCATGAGAATACTTGTTTATATGTCATATGGCCCTAGGGTTGGCAACATGATATTTGTTTGATTTAGCTTTCAAAAAAACCCCCACTTTTGAAGTATTTTGAAAATTTTCCCCTCTAAGCTTTAGTTGATCCTTTCAAACCTCATGCTTGAACAATGCTCTTACACCATCCATTTCACCCTTGCCATGGCCAATTGCAAAGTTCCATATAACATTTAGCAACCTCCTGACCATAAGGCAAAACAAGTGGTCAGGCTTAGGTAATGCAAGACAAAGTACCATATTCTAGCATTCTTGAACTACTCTAAGCAACTGTTGCTCCACATTAGATGTTGATTTTAGAAACGCCCATGGCTCTGCAAAAATTCCGAATGCAACATGAATGCATGTTGGACAAATAAACAGTCATGGCTTGTGTCATTAAACACGTAATAATGAATATATTTTATAATAGGACATGAAGATGAATCTTGTATGTCATATTTTGGATTCTAACGATAAGTAATATGCACTAATATGTTAACCTAAAAATTATGCCAGTGCATGTTTTGAGTCTTGTTTTGTATCCTCATCATGTAGTTATCAGAGAAATCTATGCAGGAGATCACTACCATGTCATCAAACACATTACTGACTAGTTATTTAAATTATGCATCCTACAATCTAACTACATAATTATGAAACACAAACTCTTTTAAACATAACATCAAGTACTCTATAAACATTGATGATGGTGTTTCATGGTTTTCTAGTTTTGAGGCCTTCTTTTCCTTCCCATCTTTTGTATGACCTACAACCTCATAGCTTATATTTATCCAAGATAACAAGTTTTCAATTTGAACTTCCTCTGGACAAAACCTTAAAATATCAATCCCACAATTTTGACATTCACCTGGCAAGTAACATTTAGCATGTCAATGTGACATTTTTGGCTTTAGATAGACAATTGATGTCCATAAAATAGTGAGACCAGAAAAAGTATAAGAGCTGACACCACACATATATGTTGTCATTTTTGTTGTTTGTTGGGAATTATAAATGTCACCACATCTACAAGTGCAATTTGTGCGAATGTCCTTTCCTTCAATGCTCATGTCATCTATTCCATGTAGCAATTCCTTTTTAATTTTGTATAGTATTGCCAACAACATGTATTCCAAGCTTTTAATCCACTTATAAACCAAAACTTCAGTGCTTGGAATGATGTGAACATCAATGAAACTTTTGGATGTTTGGCCTTGAAGGCAATAAATAATTCCAACTACAACATCATAATTAAAAAGAAAAGTTAGTTCCCATGAAACTGTTATTTTATGTACAACTAGACTTGGTTAGGTTTTTATTAAGTGACAGATGCAACATGGGTGCAAACAAAATATTTTGTACATACTTGTTACCTTTTTTCCTATTTGAAAACACAAAAAAATGGTTTTTCAAACTTCTAACCTTCCTTTGGGTGTAAGCAAGACATTTTGTACATACTTGTTACCTTGTTTTCTACTTGAAAACACACAAAAAACCGGTTTTTTAAACTTCTAACCTTCCTCTAGTATTTCAAAACAAATGATTTTTTTTTTCATGGGCATTTCTAGCCTCCTTCTAACTTTTAAAAACAATTTGTGTCATATCATTTGAACTTGAAAAAGTACCCCAAAAGTATCCCCAAAAGTGACCCCCATTTTTTAAGGGTTGGGGATGATTTTAGTTATGAAAACAAACTTGATTAACCAAAAAAATTATATTAGAATGTTCACCAATATTAAGGTGCTTGAAAAAAAAATCCAAATACTTGCAAAAACATTTCACCTACTTTCAAGCACTTGAACTTTATTTTTCAAACTACCACGAATTTTAGGTCTAATTCAAACACTTGCAAGTAACTTTAAAAAATATGATCATAATAATTTAACTTTTGAAGTCCATGCATACAAGAATTAAGAAATAATGTACCCAATTTTTATTTTATTATCCCCATAAAATCATCTACTAGTTAGTCCTTTTCTTTAAAGACCCCAGTATTTTGTTGCTTACACTACTTTTTGTATGTATATACTTTACCATGTTTTCACCCACACAAGAACTTGGAATTGATAATTAAGCATAGGTTCACATCTTGAAACTTGGTGAAAAACCTTTGCTGCCTAAACAACATCACATCGGATTATAATTATACAAATTTGAGCCATGCATCCATTAACATTTAGATCTAAATAAAATTGCGGTTTTGAAACTTAATTCATATGGACATGAAGCTCAATTTTTAAATTGAACCTAGGTGGATTTCAAGACATTTAACAAATTTGTTTGTTTTAATTGAAAGGATTTCAATCCTCAAAGCTTTGATTCCTAAAGGTATCCTTACAAAATTTTACAACAAATCAAAAGGTATTAAGGTAATTAAATTGTTAGTCAATAGATGTAATATGTTATAATTCTATAACCTTTAAACCTACAATGGACAAATGCAATATGTTACAAGCTGTAAACTTATAATGGATTGATGTAATATGTTGCACCCTTTAAATGTACAACATATGCAATATGCTACAACCTCTAAACCTATAGTGGACAAATGTAATATGCTACAACCACTAAACACATGTGCAATGGGTAGATGCAATGTGCTACAACCTCTACAAAGATATATAGTGTACAAACGCAATATGATACAAACCTTTAAACCTTGCCATAAACCAAATAGATGGAAACGACATTACTGTTAGACAATTATCACGCATTTAATTCATTTTTTGTTTAAGATATTTATAGGACAACCATTCTAAAAGGTTATAAGCCAAGCAATCTAAGCACATTCCTTGTACATATCTTTTATTATGTAGACTCAACTATTACCTCAAGCCCATGGCCACTGTCACAATATAAATAACATAGATCCTTGCATGCATCAAAAAGGCAATCAAAGCCACCTAATTTTATTTATTTGAACCAAGACCCAAACACCTGAATTTCAGTTACAAAAGAGACCCAACACCCAATTACAAGTCCACATTATGTATAAAGACCTAAAAACCTTATTGTTTTGGACCCCAACACTTCACTTGCCCATTATCAAAAGAAATCATATCACATTTGTATTCCTTTGAAAAATGACAACACTAATCATAAGCACCCAAGATGCCCCCACCTCCTTGAAAAATGACAAGAACAATTTGGGTTCATTTATAGGACATAAACATGTGAGCCCAGTGTCATAAGCATATTAGCACCCCCACCCCTTTTAAAAAGGATAGTAACATTAAATTAATCCCTTTATACAAGGACATAAGCACCCAAGCCCAATGTCATAAGCAAGCAAAAAGCCCCACCCCTTTTAAAAATGACACTACCACTTTCAATCCCCTTATGCAAGGACATAAGCACCCAAGCCTACTATCATAAGCATTTTAACGTTCTTCACTCCTTTCAAAAATCAAACAAGCACCCCTACACATTTGAGTAAGGACACCAGTACCGAAAGCCCACTTTCATAAGCAAACAAACACTTTAAGTTCATTTACACATGACACAAACACCCAAAGCCTAACTCATAAACACCACATCATCCACACCCATTCCAAAAAGGACAAAAACACTAGTCCATTTTTACAATTAAACATCACTAAGATCCCAACACTACTCAAAAGGATCTTAGTAATCCAAGTTCATTTAATTTGTAGGATATTTACTTGAATTCTAAAACAAGTTGTACACGTAGCCTTGATGTAAGGACAAGTTTTTCAATTTATTTATTTGGAGCTATATGATACAAAACATAGTTGAATGTATAAAAGAAAGATTGCTGGAAATGCACTTGGAAAACTTAAAGATAGTGAGGCATGCTTCTCATCTAACTTGACACCAACGTGCCACCTTACAACATCCTTTTTGTTAAGGAATGCCATAGTCTCATTTTTCCACCATTATATGACAATGTCCTTGATTACTTGTGGCAAGGAATCTAACCTTTTTCCTCACCTTTGACCAATTCAATCGAACATTTTCATGCTACTTTGTCCATGATTACAAATGCAAAAGTTTTGACAAAGTTGTTTATTGTTACAATGTGTTTTCATTTGCACAAAATGAGGAGCAACAACTACTGTTTGGCATTAAGAGAAGACCTTGTTCAATCAAGAACAAGGGGCCGTGTTAATGCCAACACCTACACACACAACTTGGAGTTGAAACATATGTACCTTCAACACATTCTAGGAACACTAAAAGACAACCCATGAACAATGACCACAAGAGCTTCACAAGCCATAGTTGCAGGAGCTTCACATATTAAAGAGAAATCGGGTTATAAAACAAGAAACAAGTCCACATGAATTCAACCTGCATGTGGAGACAGAAAGGAGATTGCACCATAGTTGTAGGAGCTTCATTCACTAGAGAGAAATTGGATTGTTGAACGAAAAATGAATATGCGAGAATTCAACCCACGTGCGGAAAGGGAAGGGGGATGGTGTGTTAGAAATAAATTGAGCTGGAAAGTGAGAAATGAATATGTGGGAATTTGACCTTCCCGTGGAGAGGAGAGGGAAGGGGGAGGGGGTAAGGGGGTTTGGAATGGTGCCACATGGTAGAACGACAACTAATTTAAGGTTCAACAAACTTTTAGGGTTTGATAAGCAAACAACGTTTTACCTTTTTTAGGGTTTTGATTGAATAAAAATGTATAGTTGTTTGTTTGGTCATGATTAGTTTGAGCTTGAAATTGTTTGGTTGAGAAAAATGTTTGGAGATTTTTTTTGTTGGGATAGTGAGACCGAGAACTTCCAAAGGCCATATCCTTTGCATCTCTAGTCCAAATACAATGATCTAAAGCACACTAGGAGTGTGCCTGTAGCTACTTTATAACTCATTTTAATTTGGACCTTAGAGGCAATTGAGGTCTGCTCAAATCACAAAGTTCCTTTGTATTTTTAAATGTATTATGACCAGCCAATTTACCCTACCACTTTTGCACAAATTTGATTCACCTTACCATCATTTGTTTCATATATCAATGGAAAATATATGCTAAGGAATTAACCTTTTGAAATGGGTTGGATTCACAAAAATATTTTTTGGGGAAATGTTGTGAATTCAAGTAAAATGAGTTGGCATTGTTGTGAGTGAGGTTTCAGGGTTGGGAATAGTTAAATTGGACTTACCTTTCAACGTTTATTGTATTATATTAGTCAAAGGAATATGTTGGGTTCATGAGGTATGGGAGTGTGAAATATGATATTATTGTTGATATGGTGTTGTTGATGGTGAATCTGATCTTGAAGGAAAGTGGGAGATTAAGGAAGTAGGATTTACACACGAGGAATCTAATTCCAAATAATAGCAACATTAGTGTTTGGTGGAAACACAATGGATGAAAGCAAAATCGTTAACATTAGAAAAAAAACTATCGTTTGTGATCAATTTTTGGAATTATGTAATGTTGTTTGCAATTGAAAACAATTGCAAACAATATTTTTTAATTACAAAGATTGGTTACAAAGAACCAACTTTTCTTCTGATAGAATTTTGTGATTTGTTGTTTAATGCTTGTAAATGTGTCCATGTGAAATTGAAATCAATTTATTCAATAAACAATTATATCTACTTAGATCAAAATTTTGGTGAAGTTTGCTAGTCAAAACTCTTATAACTAAACACTTGTCTATTGTTGCAATTAAATTGTGTTGCATGGTTATGTTTAGTAGGTATTGTGTTGTATAATGTTGCAATAGTTCTTAAAGTTGCACTGTCCCTACTTTTTGGTTAGAACTAGACTTGGTGCAAGTGCCTTGACTTACAAAGATGGCTTTGATAAGTTCTATAAGTTGAGTTATGAATTGCTTGGGAAAGTTTGTAGCTTAAGCCATTTAGGTTTTGATTATGGGGTTATGATTTGGAGATGCTTTGCATACCATGACCCAACTATTCATGTTTTTTCTTGTAAGTTTGACATGTGTATAATTGATATCTCCAAAAGACCATACATGCCCAAGATACTCACCTAACATCGGTTTAGACCAATGTTGGGCCGGTTATTACCCTTTTCTTTGAATTGTTGCGGTTAGTTTTCCTTTTAAAAAAAAAATCGGTGCCACATAAGGTATCAATAACAAAAAAAAAAACTTTTTTATACCCAAGTATTATCAAATTCCTTGTCAAACTAGTTATCCCATTACTAATTAACCTAATTTTATTTTTGGTGTTACCTACCTATCATGGATATGGGTCAAGTATCAAATACTCACTTTGAAAATTGCCTAGTATACTACCTATGTAAGGTTCTAGTGTCAATGTCAGCTTAAACTCAATGCACTAAAAATGTTGGGGAAGGACCATACTCACCCCACATATTTGTCTAACACTAGCTTAAACAAGTGTTGGGCACTTACTAAAAATAGAAACTCATAACCAACAATTTGGAAGGTGGTTCTCAAAGATGAGTAAGCATAGTTCTCCAACAACTTAAGAATTGATTCTAACATATAACCACATTTCTCAAAAAAATTGAGAACTAATCAAATAACCTTCTATAAAGTTGTCAATTCCTTGTCAAGTATTTCCTAGAAACCACCAAGTTCTTTGCTTCAAAAGGTCATTGAAAATTTTGAACTTAAAATGTTGGAGAAGGACCATACCCTCCCCCAACATACTTGCCTAAGGGAATCTTAGCAAGTGCAATAAAAGGCCACAATACAAAAAAAAATGGATGAAAATCACAATAAAGAAGTGAATAAAATATGTTGGACTGGCAAACTTGCATAAGTAACCAATAAACATGGTTTTCATTGGCCAACATTTAAATATCTCCACTTGGTAAATCATTATGTTGAAATTTCATTGGCCAACCATAATTATTGACCCAAGTGGAGAGATTTAAATAATCTCCCACTTTTGTGCAGTCCACTTTTGCTGTGTAGTTTTTGATGGGTGACAATGGGTAAGGATTTAGCACATTGCATGTTGGATATCACAAATATTCATACAGACCCAAAATAAAGTGTTCTCCTCGAGCTGCTCTAAGAGCATCTCCACAGGTGCTCAGTATGTGACTCCAGACAGTAAAATTTATTGTAAAAAAGTCAAAACGTACCGGTTTAGCTCAGGAAATTGGTTTTTCTGCACCAAATTCGTGCAGCTTGCGGTGGCTGGTAAAGGGAGCAACAGAGTTGTGGACCTCCAAAAAAGAGTCTAATAAATTTGACCTGACTGCAGCTCAGTATTTTTGATTGGTAGATCATAATGATTGGTCCAAGTGGTTTGCTATTAGTAGTTCCCACGTATATGCAGTTCCAGTGACAGTTTCATTGGTGGGGTTGCCAAGAAAAAACAGCTAAACTTAAACATTTAATCTTATTATCCAGAGTGACATATTGAGCACCGGTGGAGATGCTCTAACACTGGAACCCATTACCCAAAACACTAAAATTGTTGGAAGAGTGAATGCATTTATATTTATGTTTATTATATTTATTATCATATTTATTGATGACAATTGCTACTTTAAAAAGCAAAGCACTAAACATCTGTCCTACAAAACTCACTAGATTAATAATGCCTTGGTGGGGCTGCCCCAGTGTTGTGTGTGGGTATTTGATTCTGTTAATAACTCCCTGTTCAAGCTTTTTGGAATTTTACCCAGAAAAGAACCGCCGGTTCTTTTTGTTTCAAGAAATCGCAATAAATCCAATGGTTTTCATGGAGGAACTGGCAAAACCCAATGGGTTTTCTGGGTGGTTCTTTTATTAACTTTACAAAAGAATAGCAGGAATATATCAGAAGCAATTCTCCAGTTTTCTGAGAAGAGCAATCATGAAATTAAAGAACCACCCTGATAATCAGGTATGTAATAATTTAAAATAATGAATTATAATTAATATAGGATGATTTATATTATATAATACTAATAATAATATGATAAAATAAAATTGGACAATTATCTAATACCCTTTTAAAATGATCGTTTGATGCATGTAAATCGCAAACTTTATACTAAGTGCTTTCCTGAGCTGGTACGAAAATTTATAAATCAATAAAAATGATGTTGGGAAAATCACAAACCCTAAATTTGAGGAAATTGGACAAAGTAGTCAGGTTTGGGTGTTTCATTACAATGTTTAGAAGGGTATATAATTATTTTTATTATCTATAACCATCAACCACAAATAAAAATTTGAAACAAGGGTTCTTATGCCAAAGAAAAAGTCTGTTAAGTGTGTGTATAACTTTAAAAAACCAAGTCTTACTAAAGGGTGCATTGAATATGCTCATAGTTGCAACGAAGTATGGATGACATGATGCATGTGTCTTTGTAGTTGTGTTGAATCCATTCTAGAATTTGTGGGTGATGTTTTTTTGACTTAAACCTTTATCTCAAATGGTGGTTTGGATTAGTAGGTTATTTAACTTTAGCCTTATCTCTAAGGTGAATGGTGGGTTTAGGGTTTACATAAAACATGGAGAAAACAATAAAAAAAACCAGAGCTTTGTAATTAACCTTGCTGATTTTTTTTTGGCCTATGAAAAATTGAAAAAAAATTTAATTGAAGATCTTAATCCTAAAGTTTTAAAGTGAAGTTTAAAAAGCGGCTTAATATAACCGACTAATCTAAATGAATTAAGAACTGGTTGGCCATGAGGGGAAAATAAAAATAAAAATCAGATAGGGTATGAATTATTATTTTTTAAAAATGAGAGCCATCTTGGTTCTTAATTTTTTTAAAAAAAAAATTGAGAACTGGAACAACATGAAATAAAGTTAATAATCGCCCAACACTGCTAAATACCCCTAATTAACTTTGTCTGCCACATTTTTGGGCTTGTCTTTTTGGCTCTTTTCACACATTGCATGATTTTACGCAAAATTGTGCTACATGGTTTTCCTTGTTTTGCAAAATTTTTTTGATTTTTTTAATTTTTGCATATATGTTTTGTTGGTCACATACCAACTTCAAACTTAGCACCTCTCAAGAGACACTGAAGGTGCATTCACACCTGATGGTAAGTTAGTGTTAGGTGAAAATCTAGGTGGCACTGAATGATAGCTTAATGTTAATTGAATGTTTAAAAATTTCATAGTAAGTGAATTTAATTCTTCAATAACAAGCTTGGTGTTAGGGGGACTAAACACTAGAGTACCCAACACCATGTGTGAATGCACCTTGAGCATACCAACTAGCATCTAGCTTTCGGCTATGAACAATAGCATTATCATTATTTTATTTAACATAAAAGCAAGGTCAAATTTGTCAAACCTGGGACATATTCAAGCAACTTTGCACAAGGTTAAGCATTATCAACCCACTTTTTGCATCCAACAAAGCTCATTAGAGAGTGTTTAGCATCTTGCTTCAAAATCTATTCACAACATATGCCCCCCACTCATTAAAGATATTGGTAAAGTCACTGTGTCTTCACCGTGTCTTTCACCCCCTAACCCCACTTTTAGTGGCATCCGCAAAGTAAGGAAATTTTAATAAATCTCAGTATGAAATCCTGAAACTCAGCGCGAAATGCTGAATCTCAGCATTTAATGCACAAGGTTTGAGAGGAATTATTATAGCTGTACAGGTAGAAGAAGCAGTGAAAATCTATGTAGCAGCAGAGGGCATTATCTATCTATGAAGCAAGGTAATTTGTTTTGTTTTGTTTGTCATGTTGAGATCTTCCAAAGGGGGATGCGCCACGCTGCACTTTTGTAATCGTTGGGAAGCCCTCAATGAGTAGGGGTGCACTGGCTTGATTTGTGATTGTTTGGAGCTAAGGCGTGAAAGCTATTGATTATTGAACCATTTTCTCAATAAGAAATAAATAAAATCAAAACTGAAAAGTGCATGTGAATTTTGGGGCATTCTTGGTGTTGTTGGAAAGCCCTTGGCAAGTCAGATATAATAGATTTTATTTCACAATTTTCAGAGCTAAGTTGTGAAAAGACATTGATTTTTGAGTCAATTTTGTTGCTAGAGATTCCAAAAAATTGCAACAATTGGCTTTGGAAGGAAAATTCAATTCACATTGTCAAATTTAGAAATTTTCAATTCTAAAAATTAAAGAATGTGTTCACATTTGGTCGGGCCAACGACACAGGCTACACTAGTTGAAATAAGGGCATGTGAGGCAAGAGTCAAGTGCAAGAGTCGAATGCAAGCCCCATTTTAGTAATGCCCTCACACATGGGCTTTACATGGCATGAAAATAGATGCAAACTTCATAGAGCAATGGCTTTAGTTTTTGGCCTTGCCTACCAAGGTAAGGATATTGTGTTTAGATTGATTATAGAGTATAGTAGCTTAAGAGATTTTGGCACCTAGGTAATAATAGGTCTATTTTCATACGAGGATTTTTGAAAGATGATATTTTGGCTTGTGTTGAAACTTCAGATTAGTTATAGAGTTATGATCTCTTGAAGGATTTTGGTTTCTTGTAGCGGATTTTTTGAAGATTATATTTTTGCATGGTGAAATATTTGAATTTCCATGTTTCTTCTTTTGCCTTAAGATACTTTTTCATGTAAATGACAAGGCCATAGTGTGATGACACACCCCTTATTTCATAAAGCTTTGCAATGACAACAGACCGCCTACTCATGGTGCAGAGGAATTATTATTTTGTATTTATTATTTATTATTTATTTATTATAATTGGGCATGTAACATGCCCTCCAAGTACAATACAAAAAATTCATATATATATATATATATATATATATAGTAAATACATGTGGGATCAAATGAAAACTAGGGCTTGCAGGTAAAAGGCAGAGCCAATAATAAATACCAGAATTTGGATATGATAGTTTTGGAATATTGATCATGAAAATATACAGTAAAGAATATGCAAAAAAAAAATGTGAATTGATTAGTTATCATGAGAAATAATTGTACAATTTATTCAAAATTGGCAGACCTCCACTCTACTCACTTCTGGAATTTATATATGAAGAATATTTCAGTATTTTTTTTTTCCCCAACACATTTTGTCATTTTTTCTACAAAAAATTGGGAAAGTTTTAGAATTTTTTTTATAGTGTAGAATCAACTAATTTTCCCAATTTTTTGGAAATTTTCCTAATTTGTGTAAATTTTTCACCCTATTTTTTACATAAATTAGTTGATTTACAGTACCAAAAAATCATAAATGAGTTGATTTTACACTATAAATTTTTGATAATACAAAATTGGGGGGAAAAAAAGAAAAAAACCATGTACAAAACAAGTTTTAATCTGTTGTTCCTTTTATTATTTCAAGATTATTTTAAAATGGAATTAAGGAATTTTTTTGGTATGATCTTTTAAAGAATTTTTTTGAAGGGTTCTATACTACATACAAGAAGTAGAAAATATATACTTGGAATAATATAGGAGTAAAAAGGAAAAAAAAGTCCTCTTGGAGTACCCAACATGGTCCATGACCTTGGACCAAGTAGCCCTACCCATCTCCGAGGTAGGGGAGACAATTTTCTTTTGTGAAGAAGAGAAGAAAAATTATACACACACACTAGTGTGTTTTTCTCAACAATTTTTTTTTCTTTTGACCAAAAATTTGGGATTTTTTTCAAATGAAAATTCCACTAGTTTTCTATTTTTTGGAGATGCTCTATCACACCAAATGAAAGTGTCACTAAAATCATTATGTATTATCCTCTCATGTAGTCGTTAATCCAACCTCAAATCATTACCCTACTACCCACTACCTGGTAGCTTCAACACTAATTATATTAGTTTCAGAAATTTTCAAATTTTTTTTTCAAATAGTACAAATTTGTGAAGGAAAAAAATTGAATCCTTATGAATATTTTATTTGTCAAAATGAGGATTTCAAAATTAATTAATTATTTGACAAACATGTGTTGAAGCTGCCAAGTTACTCACTACATGAAATGAACTCACTACATGTTTCAATACAAACATTCAAAAACATTGTTTGCAAAAAAATTACAAACTAAACATGATGATTATTAAAGTTATCCTTTAAATAATTTCGTCTTGGGCCTTTCTTCCAATCTGAAATCATGTTTCACTCCTAAATGTTGGTTATTCACAAAAGAAAGTGGATTTAAGACTGTCATGTGTATCATATTGATGCCTACAATTATCATTGTTCACATGCACGTAAACTAAATAACACAAACCACCCTAAATGATGCATCATCCAAATGAATACAAGCCCAAAAACACACAATAAAATTCGTGACACAAGAATGTTTGCAAATTTTTTTTCAAAGAAACAACATTATTTATTTTGAAATCTTGAATTATCAAAAATATTTGAAGTCATAACTCTTGAGTTTTATACCCAATCCAAAAATATCCTGAACCCAATTTACATTTGCATTGGTTTTGAACTAAAACACACTTAGTTGTAATAGTTCAATTTAAGATTAACCTAATTATGATTTCATTGAATAGTTAAATTAACATTATTGACAACTGTTGTTGTGCACTATCATATCATCAATTAAAACTATCATTGTTCACACACATGTAAACCAAATAACCCAACCCATCTTAAATGGTGCATTACATCCAAATTATCCCCCTATCTAGGGATAAGGTCTTTTTGAACTAAATAACAATGTAAGAAATTTCTCTTGTGAATCCACCAAAATGAGCACCTTGGTTTTAAAGTGGAAGACCCCCAAATATTTAACTAAATGTGCATGACAATGGAAAAAAACTTACAATATTCCCTCCCATATAATTACATAAGTTGGGCCAAGTTTATTTTATGCACTGAAGGCAAAACCATTTTCTAACTAATATTGCATCCAAAAGTGGCATCAAGCATCCCATAAGCCAACCTTTATAACTCCAATCACACACCAATTGCCCTTTAACATTGTTTGCACAACATACATTGAAGGCTAACATGGACAATAACCAAGGATGTGTCAACTTGGCCATTTGCATTAGGAAGATGACATGATGCACAATTCCACAAATGGTCCTTCCATGTTTGATCATCTTAGCCTTCCAACAACAATATTTGAAAAGATAACACCTCTGCACATGCAAAGTAACATGTTTCATAATCACATCCAACATAGTTGATATGGTTTGCTACAAGTACATATAATTCCCAACTTGAATCTATCGAATCGAGACTAATAACCACCCCTTTGAATAGGGGCATAATGTAATGTATCCCAATGTTGATCAATTGTTAGATTTTCCATAGTCATTGACATTACACATTAGAATAGAACTATTCATTGTTAACATGATTGAAGCCACACATTTGTATTGTCCAAATTGATTATTGCCATTACATTTCATCATATTGAAGTTGGTAGTTCAGGCTCATGGTCAAACAATAGAAAATATGATGAGAATGACAAAAAAAAAATTGCCAATTAACTTTATATCCATAATTAACCATGGAAGTGACAAATATTAGTGTCTAATATAATTTTTTTGAAGCCTATAATTTTACAAACTTTGTTTTATTGTCTACACCATCCATTTAAACAACTCATTTTCCTCAATATGGTATTGTGAAGTTGTACAATGATTAATTAATGTTTTTTCACACAACTCTTAAAACTCCCCATAAATTTTTTACCTTCATCAATGAATACTTCAATTTGGGTGTCAAACTTGCTGAACATCCTATCTAAAAATGCATAGATAGTTTTTTCCCTTATATGATCCAACAATGACACCAATTCTAGTCACTTCAAAAAATGTTCAATCGTAACCAAAACTTATTAATTATGTTGCATTTTCAAATTTAATGGGCTAACGAAATCCAGACTCCACCAATAACCAAGCCCCATGTGATGGGAAATGGTTATAAATTATGTGTAGGTGCATTGAATGACACCCACATTTGCTCATACATCACACTTTTAGTTATATAATATTGTTTTCAAAATTTTCCTTTGAGATTTGTGGTTATGAATATTAAAAACTACCCTAATAACCATCAAAGGTATGTTCATGTTTTCAATAACCACTCATCATTGGACAATATTGCGATCGTCATGGTGATGGTGGTGGCAAACTAGGAAAGACAAGAGTAGGGGCATGAATCGACTAGAAGAGACATGAATAATAATTGTGGTAGTAAATAAATGAATATGGAATTCCAAAAAGGTCACAAAAGGAATGGGCTTGGGCTTGTGGTTTAAAGTAGAATATTTTTTCTTGGGACCTGATGACAAGGAATATTGACTTGGGCCTAGGGAAAACCCCATAAGATTCCTTTGGATAGGGTTTTGGACATCTTACAAATTTTGCCAATGTCACGTCTTACACCTTGTACATGGTTTTGTCTTGGGCCTTTGGTAACATATGGTCAATGGGAACAAGTATTGGGAATGAACATATAATTTTACTTCACATTTCTACATGTATGGAATAATAATCCATCATGGTCATCCGTGAAGGCATGATAACATTATGAAATCTGATTATGGGTTGGGGTATGCAACAAGAAATTTGTTATCCTATTTGGGGATGGATTACCACAATAACATTTTAAAAAGTGTTTTGAAATGCATTGATTGCTTACACTCAAACCTTATCTTCAACACATTACCCATGCCATAGAAGAATTATCTTATGTCCGAAGCTTTGTTAGAATTAAACATTGATCCTTTGTACTATGACCGTTTTTTTACACTACATCATTAGTTGCAAATGTAGTTGTAGCATAGTTGCAAGAATGGTCAAGGGTGTAAAGTAGTTGTAAAACCAATAAAAATTAGTTGCAAATGACAATTAGTTGCACATAGTTGTAAATGCATTAATTGCATTTTGGGGGATTTCTTTTAATAATTGGTTCTAGACTAATTTACCCCAATGTACCTATAGTAATTAAGATGTAAACATGTAACTAACATAAAACTCTTGACAATGGCAAGTGCAACAAGTGGGGCTTGGTGGTCCTTTTTGGTCATCTTGTCCAAAGACTTGCACCCCACTCCATTACTTTTTTGCGTGAATGCACATTAAAGTGGACTAGAAATGGCACATGTGGAGTTCACAGTTTTACTTTTTTAGAATTATTAATTCAAATGTTTGTTGTTTTGGGAATGTAAAATTTTCCATTTGAAAGTGGGATGCAATCCAATACCTAAATTTTAAACTTACAAGTTTTTAAATTGTAACATATGTTTCAATTGGATTAGCTAGGGGAAAAGTTAAAAACAAAAACATGGGTCTTTTTAAATTTTTATAATTGGTGGATGTTATGTAAGGTAGTAATGTCATTTTTTACAAACCAATTTTTAAAAAAATTTCCATTTTAATAAACAATGGACTATTGAAAATCTTACAAAGATAGATTAAAATATTAAACTTGCTTGTAAGCCCTTATTTTAACATTTCAATAGCTTCAAAATCATACTAGGAGAAAAAAATCAACATTTCACACATGTTTACTATGTAATAAAAGTCCATAATTTTTTTTATGAACTATGACAAAAGATGCTACATCACATTAACAATCTTGTAATGAAATGATGACAGTTTATTTTCAAATTTATAAATTTGTTTCTACAAGTGTTATAGATTAGTTAGATGAGTCCTTTCTATAATTTTCAATAATATCTCAACATATATTATAGCAAACTTAAAGGTAACCCCCCCCCTTCCCCCCCCCCCCAATGACACCAAAAAATGGATTTTCTAGTGTGCAACTACCCCTTTGGAACATTGAAACTACATGCTAGGTAGTCCATGAGTGCCCATGTCCTTTTCCATCTTGGTACCTTATGTTGGCCTTCCCCTTGCATTTAAAAAAGTTTTCATGCCTATTTCCTCTTGGCCTTAGCTTCCAAGTAGAAGAGGATGTGCATAATAGTCCCAGAAGATGTATGTCCCTTTCTTTCCTATAGTAAAGCTAAGATTGCAAAACATAAGTTAGGTTTGGGTAAGTTTCTACATCATACATTTATAGTAGTTCCTTGCACAAATCAATGAGATGATAGAAATCAACAAAGTTTTCCCAAACTAATTCTTGGTTTATTGTTGATGTGTAGGTCATGGGAATAAATATCCATGTGTAATGTGATGGAACATACTTGGAACTTTCTATGGTCAAATGTTTTTCTTGAATTTAATTGCACTTGTAAAACTAAAGACTTTTGGACCCAATTACAATAGTACATGAACTTTGAATACTTTCTTTTGTATTCATGGTCTACTTTTGGTTTTTCAGTTAGATCTTGACTTTTCTTTTAGTTGTCCACCTAATTTTTAAAATTTCATTGTAAGCTTCAAAACAATTGCATGAGGGATTATTAGCTTTAGAAAACCATGTAGTTCAATTTCTAAACTATATGGTAAGCATGACATGCTTGAAGAACAAATTCTTGAAAAATGTTATGTTTTTACACAAGTGAATGCAATGTCCATGCACAATTTGTTCTTGCATTCAAATTGCTATTGCTTTGTGTATTTTGGAAGGAAATTGTGTTTGATTTGGAGATTGGTGGTGGGGTGGAGGATATTGTTAATGATATATCACATCCTTGAGTGGTGTGTAGATTGAATTCTATAGGGAGTAATGTTTTTAGGTTTAAATGGATGTATTCTTTTGCTTGCTTTCTAGAATGCTCAAAGATACAAAATTTTCCTTGTTTTTCCCATTCATGATGGTATTTTTTTTCCTTATATGGTTTTAGATGTTGTCTTTCATTAACACACACTTGTTTGTAATTTTTGGTGAAATCCCTTTTTAATGACCAATTATTCATTATGTACATGTAGTACCAAGGTCCCAAACACCAAACATTTGTTTTGTTAATTATGTGATTCCCTTTTCCAATGACTAATCCATTATTTCTTTTATGGTGTACCAAGGTCCCCTATACCAATATCTTGTTTTTTCCTTTTCATGTGAATTAAAAAAAGAAAATTAAAGATTTTTTTCTACATGGCGTACCCACATTTCAATCACTAATTAGTTTTTTCTTTTGGCTAATTTGAGTGACCATATGATCCTATTACAAATCAATTTGCTCACTAGTTAAAATGATCACATATACCCATACCAAACACAACTTTGTGAACTTTGTCGAGATGTCTCTCAATAAATTTTCTTCACTTATCCATTTTTAAATAGCATAATACCCGTGACTAATCAAATCTTTCAAAATTTCTAAACACAATAATCAACTATCGGATGTTCAATAATAGACAATTAAAAGCACAATTACCAGTACGAAAGAAGTCTATGCATGAAATGACTATTCAATTACCAACCTTTGTTCAACTAGGGGCTTGCTTACCCTAACCTAATTTGGGAGTGAGAGGAGAAACGTTAAATATGTCAACCAATCGAAGCCCTTAACTTACTAAACAAGCCTTGATGTACATAATTAATATCCATATTAAAATACCCATTGGCTCTCTTCACTTTAATTTCCATTCCTACAAATTTAAACATTTACTAAACATAGCCAAATAAAAGGCCTCACTCAAGAAGGTGGAGGGTTTAGAAGGTTTTAAACCCTAAACCCACTCCCCAAAACCATTAAATTTTTTTTTGAGGAGAGCTTTGTGTGACAAGAGCACACAAGGCTAGGCATGTAGATAGGCAAGTAAGTAGTGTAGATAGGTAGGTAAGTAAGTAGGTAGGTAGGTAGGTAAGTAAGTAGATAGGTAGGTCAGTAGGAGCAATAAAATTGCTGTGTGAAAACTGACACAACACAGGCACTCCAATAACTTACATTCAATGTGATGTGTTCATTAAGTTGTTGTAGAAGCACCCCAGAATCCATTCATGGATCCATCCATCCATCTTGTGGAAGAAGTCATCAGATGGGCAGAAACACAATCCCATCATTGGAATTTGTGTCACAGATTGAAAGGGATATAATGCACTCACTTACTCACTGGTAAATTTGTATGGCAAAGGACATATTGTGTTCAGATTTAATAATAATAATAAATATAATATAATATAAATAATAATAATAATATTCATTACAGAATAATATTATTATTCAGCTAGGTAATAATAATAGGTCTATTTTTTCATATGAGGATTTTTGGAAGATGATATTTTGGCTTGTGTTGAATGAAACTTGAGGTTAGTTATTATAGAGTTATGATATCTTGAAGGATTTTGGTTTCTTGTAGTGGATTTCTTTGAAAATTAGGTGTATTTTTGCATGGTGAAATATTTGAATTCCCATAATTCTTCTTTTGTATTAAGTTACTTTTTTAATGTAAATGGCAAGGCTGAAGTGTGACACACCCCTTGTTCATCCTTTATTAGCTTATGCCCATTAGGAAGAGACTACAAATTGATACAGAGTTTCATTTGGTCTCACATTTGGATGAATGTTCAATACCTTCCCCCTTTTCCTGGCTATATTAAAAATCAAAAGTGTTAAAATCAAGTGCTTTTTGAGAGTTTTATTAGCCCGAATTGGACCACAATTTAAGAAAAAAAAATGCCAGATTTTTATATATGATTCAAGTGTGTAGCCATAAATATAGGAGGATGTTTTCTTTAAAATAATTTCCTATTTAACTTTGTAGCCAAATTTGGCTAAATCTTTGGTGGATCATTGTCACTTTGGCTACATCACAGAATTGACAAAAAAAAGAACACTTATTTTGTTCTTATACAAGAGGATGGTGCTCACTTGGGGATATATTTAGCGTCCTGGCTGCTCTTGCTGGTTTGAAGTTATCGTAAGGGACAGGCTCCTTCCATGTGACCCAGCATCAGTGTTATTATAAGGAATTGTTTGTAGCCAAAAGTGGCAATCATCCATATGAACATGTAGAAAAAGTGGTGATCATGCTTAGTAAGATTTAGCCAAATTTGGCTATAAAACAAAAATAAAATAAAAATCTTTAATAATCTTTCTATATTTTTGGTTACACAATGAAAACCAAGTGTAAAAATCTGGTGATTTTTTACATTTAATTTTCTATTTTCTGGTGACTGAAAACCTCCAAAATCACTTTTTTTTTTTTTTTTTTTAATTTTTAAAATTTTTTTTTTTTTAATTTTTTTTAGGTAAAAAAAAAAGGTCCTTTTCTCGCATCACCAAATTCAATCCCCCCTTTTTTTT